>Ga0075995_103_pt1 | contig 35219 bp, 40 predicted proteins | sample RifGroA2_FD_68041 | JGI IMG/M metagenome (GOLD analysis project Ga0075995, IMG submission 68041) | Parcubacteria bacterium GW2011_GWA2_51_10
TCTTCGAGGCGAACCGCACAATCTTTTCTGGGAACTCTCGACACTGATCGCAATCATGCTCCTTGGGCACTGGATAGAAATGCGCGCCGTGCAGGGAGCGCAAGGCGCTCTGAAAGAACTTGCGAAGCTGCTTCCCGACACTGCAGAAGTTTTGCGCGGCGGCACTTCACTCATTATTTCGCTTTCCGAATTGCGAGAGGGTGACATCGTCCTTGTGAAGCCGGGCGGGAAAATTCCCGCTGACGGAACTATTATTGAGGGAGATTCGGAACTTAACGAATCAATCGTGACAGGGGAATCGCGGCTCGTCTCTAAAACGAAGGGCTCCGCCGTTATCGCCGGCTCAATAAACGGCGACGGAAGTCTCAAGATTCAAGTTGCGAAAATTGGCGAGCGCACATTTCTTGCTGGAGTGATGCGTCTTGTTGCCGATGCACAGGCGAGCAAATCCCGTCTCCAAATGCTTTCAGACAAAGCCGCTTTTGTTCTGACTGTAGTAGCAGTTGCCGCCGGAGGGTTGACATTTTTGGTATGGATTTTTGCAAAAGCTGGAATTGTATTTGCGACCGAGCGCCTCGTCGCGGTTCTTGTGATTGCATGCCCGCACGCTCTTGGGCTCGCGATTCCACTGGTTGCTTCAATTTCTACAACGATGGCGGCGCGAAATGGACTCCTGGTGCGGCAGCGTCTCGCACTCGAGGCGGCGCGCAAAGTTAGTGTCGTTCTTTTTGATAAGACCGGCACGCTCACGAAGGGCGAGTTTGGAGTCGACACTGTTATCGCAGGCTCTGGCGGCGCGGAAGAAGAGGTACTGCGGCTTGCCGCGTCCGTGAACAGTCATTCCGAGCATTCGATAGGGAAGGCAATTGTTGCGGAGGCGAGGAAAAGAAACATCACTCTTGAGGAAGTTACAAATTTTGCGCGCATTCCCGAGGGAGGCGTGAAGGGGCTCGTTGCCGGGAAAGAGATTGCAGTTGGCAACGAAAGAGCACTTGGTGCAAAAGGACGGGGCGAAGAATTCAAAAGCCGCGTGGATGTTCTATCACAGCAGGGAAAAACCGTCGTATACATTACTTCTGATGGTTCTCTCGTCGGTGCCATTGCGCTAGTAGATGTCATCCGCGAGGAGTCGCGCGATGCCGTGTCGGCGCTCAAGAATCTCGGCGTGCGTGTTGCGATGGTCACTGGCGATTCAGAAGACGTCGCTTCATGGGTTTCCAAAGAGCTGGGCATCGACGAATATTTTGCGAAAGTTCTTCCGCATGAGAAATCGGAAAAGGTAAAACTGCTCCAATCTCGTGGCGAGAAGGTCGCTATGGTCGGAGATGGCGTGAATGACGCGCCGGCTTTGACGCAATCAGATCTCGGAATCGCAATTGGCGCGGGCACGAACGTTGCGATCGAATCAGCGGGAATCATTCTTATCAAAAGCGATCCGCGCGACATCCCAAAAATAATCCGGCTCTCACAGCTTACGTACTCGAAAATGATCCAGAATCTTTTCTGGGCGACTGGTTACAACGTCGTCGCGCTTCCACTTGCGGCTGGCGTGCTTGCGTTTAAAGGAGTCATTCTTCAGCCGGCCGTTGCGGCGATTCTGATGTCGCTTTCCACAGTCGTCGTCGCTTTGAACGCGCTCCTTCTGCGGCGTCGCTCGCTCACGTAATGCTATGTATACTATGAATATGGCTAAGAGCGTGGCGTTTATTCTCGCAATCAGCTTCCTCGCAGTTGCGCTCTTTGGATTTTCTGACGCGCATCTCGGGATGCAGAGCCATGGCTCGGACTGTGTCGCAGCGACCGTACTCTCGGCTGATTGCCCAAGAGGGGGGAGTTTATTCGCGAGCTTCGCATTTCACATGGATGCGTTTAAGGATTTCACTGCGGCGACTGCTTCCTCCGCTGCCCTCTTACTTTTTGCGCTCGCTTTCGCGCTCGTTCTCGTTTTTGTGGGAAGTTCACTTTCTCCGCCCCAGTTCAAAGACAGGATTTTCTATTCACTCTACGCATTCAATCGCTCGCGCGACCGATGGCTCCTCCGCTGGTTAGCCCTTCACGAAAACAGTCCCGCGACTCTCTAGAGTGGTGCATGCTTCCTCCACCGCCGGTGGAAGGCGGCGAGCATCGCTTCTTCGATTTAGCGGCGCTTGTAATCAAAGAAATTAACCATGAACAACATAGGGAGCGACATATCGCCTAAATTCATAGTCGTGTTAGTCGCATTTATAGCGATTCTTGTTGGGGTTGTCTGGATAGCGCGCCCGCAGGAAGACGTTCTTGGCGCTGGCGAGAGAGAGCAGAGCGAAACGACGCAGCAAGACGGCTCTACGGGCGAGGCATCACTCGTCGTGGAAGGTGATTCGAATTATGATTTCGGCACGATCAGCATGGCGGCTGGAAAGGTGAAGAGAGAATTCAAAATTAAAAATACGGGGGAAGGGCCGGTAACGATCGAGAAAATGTACACATCGTGCATGTGCACCGAGGCCACTCTATCCGCCGGGGGAAAACGATTCGGGCCGTTCGGCATGCCGGGGCATGCCGCAGTTCCCACGATCCGCTACACACTCAGTCCGAATGACGAGGGAATCGTCGAGGTTGTCTTCGATCCCGCGGCCCATGGGCCATCGGGCGTCGGCCCCATAGAGCGAGCGGTCCGGATTGAAAACAGCGGCAAGCCGATAGAGCTGACATTTTCCGCGATGGTGAGACCCTAGCTATGAGAAACACTTGGAAACTTCTGGTCGCAGCCGCGGTTCTATTTGCAGGAGCATTCGTGCTCTTCAATTCCGGCGCTGCCGGCACGGAGGCACTTTGGAATCTAAGCAGGGAGGGAGCGTGGCTGCTTCCCTTGGTGGCAGTTGCGGCTCTCCTCGATAGTGTCAATCCGTGTGCATTCGGCATCCTACTTCTTACGATTGCGTTTCTCTTCTCGATCGGAACGATGCGCGCAGGGATTCTCAAGATCGGTGCAGCCTACATCCTCGGCATCTTCGCGGTTTATCTCTTGATCGGCCTTGGGATTCTGCAGGCGTTGCACCTGTTTAACACGCCGCACTTTATGGCGAAGGTAGGAGCGGGACTTTTAATCGCACTTGGTTCCATCAACGTGCTCGGTGCGATATTCCCATCGTTTCCGATTCGGTTCCACATTCCGAAAGCCGCGCACGACAAAATGGCGCACCTGATGGAAAAGGCATCCATGCCGACGGCCTTTCTCCTCGGCGCGCTCGTGGGGCTGTGCGAATTTCCCTGCACGGGAGGGCCGTATCTCATGGTCTTGGGTCTTCTCCACGATACGGCAAGTTACCTCACGGGTGTCGCGTACCTTCTACTCTACAACCTTATCTTTATCGCACCGCTTGCGATAGTGCTCGCGCTTGCAAGCGAGAAAACGCTCATTGAGAAGGTGCGGCAGTGGAAGAGCGCGGAGAATACCACTATGAAGATATGGGCCGGCGTGGGCATGATCCTCCTCGGGGTTATAATCTACCTGCTTTAAAACCATGTTCTTCTACGCAACCATCGCTGCCATACTTGTGTTGACGGTTCTCGTCTACCTTCTCAACCGAGCGAATTTCTTCCGCGTGTGCTCGATCTGTGCGGGCATTGCAGGGGTATGGATCGGCCTTGTAGTATTGCGCCTTGCAGGACGGTCAGTAGACCCAGTCGTTCTCGCGCTCCTCCTCGGTGGCTCTGTCGTGGGCGCTATGTACCTCATTGAGAAAGAAGCCCACGAACTGCATCTGTATCAGAAAACTGGACTCGTTCTTGCAGGATTCGCAGGCGCATACGGTATTGTCGTCGAATCATGGGTAGAAGCTGCGCTCGGCATCCTCGCCTTCGCGCTGCTCTACATGCTTGTGCGCCGCGGTACGGGAAGGCACGATGCGGCACCCGCGAATAAAGATCTCATTAAAAAAATGGAAGACTGCTGCTGACAGACAGGCTTCCGTAAACTTCTAACACAATGGAACAGTCGACAGAGGAAAACATTAAGCAACACATTATACCGTGGGCGGCCATAGTTGCTGTTGCCCTCTTCTTGGGATTGTGGCTTTCAGGGCAGGATATTTCGGCAAGAGCCGCACAGGCCTTTCCCAGCAGCGCGCAGTGGTCGGAGTCACTTCCGACACTCTCAATCGAGTGGGGTGACACGGGCAGAAAATTAGTAGAAAGTGGTGCAATTGATCCGGAAAAATTCGAGCAGCTCTACGAAGAGCGAGGAGGCCTTTCGACAGAAGAGCGCGCTCTCTTGTACGAGGATAGCGGCGCTGTTGTCGTCACGAAGGAAAACGCCGGCGTTTTTTTGAATCTTTTGTGGGCCGTCGGCATTGCGAACGAAAATCCAATCCTTTTCGATCCAGACGAAATGATGAACCCGGTATATGCGAATGCGGGTTCGCCAGCTAGCGGATTCGCCTCAACGGGCGGCTGGACGCTCGCGCACGGAAGCGCAATGAATCACTACGGGAAACACTCGATCATTTCGCTTACACCGCATCAGCAGAAGCTCGTTGATGACGTGTCGCGAAATATCTATCGTCCATGCTGCAACAATTCAACGCATTTTCCGGACTGCAATCACGGCATGGCGATGCTCGGCCTCTTAGAGATTCTCGCGAGCCAAGGAGCGAGCGAGGAGGAAATGTATTCGGCCGCACTCGCTGTAAATTCGCTCTGGTTTCTAGATGCGTACGATACGATCGGTGCATACGCGAACGAGAAGGGGTTGCTGCTCTCGCCACAAGAAATGCTATCCGCTTACTATTCGAGCGCATCGGGATTCGCGAAAGTCGCCGAGCAGGTTTCCACGCTGCGGCAGGGTGGAAGCTCTTGTTCCGCGTGAGGTGAAGTGTAATATTGAACGCTTAATCGATTAGGGTTACTACTATGGATAAAAATTCTAATTCAGTGATCGTTGCTCTTTTGGTTCTTATTATCGGATTCGGAGCCGGATATTTCGCGCGAGGCGCACAAATGCCGTCTATGGGAACTCATATGATGGGGGATGGCCGTATAATGGGAGATTCCTCGATGGAAATGGGCACGGGAAACGCTATTAGTGACATGGTGAATGGGCTTTTCGGGAAGAGTGGAGACGAATTCGATAAGGTCTTTCTTACGATGATGATTGTTCATCATGAGGGAGCCGTTGAAATGGCGCGCGCCGCTCTTCGCGATGCAAATCGGGAAGAGATAAAAGACATGGCGGATAGCATCATTTCCGCACAGAATGCCGAAATAGTTCAAATGCGAGAGTGGCAACGGCAGTGGTACAAGTAGGCCTCGTCAACGAGTTGCCGCCGCTTGCGGTCGCGGGAGACGCTATAATGCTCTTATGCGCACTATTGAGCGGGATATAGTCGCTGCAGTCATATTCTCGAAGGACGGCAAGATTCTGCAGGCGCTTCAAGATCCACTTGGCCGCGGAGTGTATCCGGGGTGCTGGGGCATCGTCGGAGGCGGCATCGAGGATGATGAAGATGAGCGAAGCGCACTCGATCGGGAAGTATTAGAAGAATCGGGCATCGACATTTCAGGATATCCGGTTGAATTAATCCATCTCGCAGATGGAGAGGGTATAAAAAAGTTAAAGGGGACCGGCGAGCGGGTATTTTGTAAAATGAAATTTCACACATACAAAGTTCTCATTCATGACAGGAATGCCGAAGACATATCCGTCACGCTTGACGATGAGCATACCGAATATCGTTGGTGTGATCCGTCGGAGCTGATCGCCCTAAAGATCACGCCGCCGTCAGTGGATCTCTTCACGAAGCTCGGGTATCTCAAGACTAGTATGTTGAAAGTCGTAAGTAGTAGTAAGTAGTAACAATCCAAATTCGTAAAACTTGCGAGCTCATGAAAGATTCATGTACCATTCATGGTGATGAATTATTCTTCATCAATGCCCCGATTTCTCCGCACCATCCTCAATACTTTGATGCGCGATATTCGGGAGCAGAAAATACTTCCATTTCTTATAGTTTTTGGCGCTTTCTTCCTTGGGGCAAAATTCGGACAGTATTTCTACTTAAACTATGAGACTTCTCCGGCTCTCATCTTGCCGACCGCTGGAATCGCCCTCGCTGCGGTGCTCCTCCGCGGTTACCGCATGTGGGTGCCGATCGCTCTGGCGTCTCTCATCGCATCGCTCACGAGTCCTCAAGATCCTCCGACTATCGTTCTCTTAGCGGCGACGCTCGGCCAGACGCTGCAGCCTATTGCGGGCGCCTTCTTTTTGAAAAAACTTGGGTTTGAAATGACATTCGATAGGACACGTGATGTCCTTTTCTTTACTGGTGTCGCTTTTGTGAGCGCCACCATTGCACCGACTATCATTGTCGCGGCGCAAGCCGCCGCAGGATCGCTCATGGATTCGCTCTATCTTACGTGGAGCAGAGGCTGGGCGGGGCGTCTCCTAAGCATGCTCATCATAACGCCGCTTCTTCTCTCATGGCTCCTGAACAATGCGAAATCATTGTCTCGCAAAGAGGTCGTAGAAAATATGCTCGCATTTGGCCTCTTATTACTCTCGACGTATCTCCTCTTTTGGCTGCCGATCGCGCAATCTTTGGCGTTCCTTTTCCTGCTGCTCCTCATGATGACTCTGTTCTGGGTCGCACTGCGAATGAACTTTCGCCTCATGGCGCTTGCATTTTTCCTAATAACCTCGCTTGGCATAGCCGGAGCGATTGAGGTCGCGGACGCGCTTCCGATGCCGCTCAATCAGCGACTATTCTCGATTGAGCTCTTTATGACTCTCATCGCACCGATTTTCTTTTTGTTTTCTGCGCTTGTGAAGGAACGTCGTATCGCCCTTGCGATATCTCGTCGGCGGGCGCAGGAGCTCGAAGAGGCGATGCTGCAGCTTGAGAAATCAGATCGCGCAAAAGATGAATTTATCGCCACCCTGGCGCATGAATTACGCAATCCTCTCGCGGCTCTTCAGCACGAGCTCGAACTCATAAAGTTCCTCGGTATGCGCAGGCGCGGCGCGGCCGATTCACTATCTGCCGCGATGCGCCAAACAAAGCAGATCGATCGGATGCTCAGAAATCTGCTTGATACTGCGCGCGCGCAACAGGGCAAGATCGAGCTTCGGCTCAAGGCCATCGACGCGGCACAGGTGGCATCACATGCTATTGAAACGGTAAGGCCGCTTCTCCTCTCGGGCAATCAGATATTCACGCACACGGTCACGCCGAAATCCTTTTTCATCGTCTGCGATCCGATGCGCATCGAGCAAATTATCGTAAACCTTCTCTCAAATGCCGTGAAATATACGGCGGAAGGTGGGCGCATTGAGTTCATCGTACGTCGGCAAGACAAGGTTGCGGAATTTATCGTCAAAGACACCGGGCGAGGCATCGCGGCAGACATGATCCAGAAGATATTTGACATATTCGTACAAGCTGCACACACTAACCTTATACAGGCAGGGCTGGGGATTGGACTTACACTTTCGCGCAATTTGGCGCAGCTCCACGGAGGAACGCTCACGGCGGTAAGCGGCGGAGTCGGGAAGGGAAGCGAGTTCACACTGCGCATTCCGCTTACGAACGATCTTGCTATGCCTCACAAAGAAAGAAAAAGAAAAGCAGCGACACAAAAGAGTCGAACTCCGCGCCGAGTTCTTGTGGTTGATGACAATGTGGATCTTGCGACCGCATTCGAAAAAATCCTCGGCATGCTCGGCCATGACGTGCGTACTGTGCACGATGGAAATTTGGCTCTGAAAGCGGCGCTCGAGTTCCATCCGTCAGTCGTCTTTCTCGATCTCGCCATGCCGAATAAAGATGGGTACGCTATCGCACGGGAGATGCGTTTGGAGCCGACGCTCGAGGATGTGTCGATCATTGCTCTGTCTGGCTACGGGCAAGAGGAAGATCGTGCGCGAACTGCAGGAGCGGGATTCGACGGTCATGTCGTGAAGCCCATAAGCATTGAGAACATCAGGGGGATATTGAAAAAACCGCCGCAGAGGGTCAACAGATGACAATCCACAGTGTGCTGCCGACAGGTCCTCATTAATGAGGACTGATGCTACCATTTTCATGTGGTATATACGCTTCTCATAATCGGCCATATTATTGGGACCGTACTTGGTGCGGGGGCTGCCACGTTTGCAGAGATACTGCACATGCGCGCCATGCGCGACGGCGTCATGGATCCGGAAGAAAGCGCGACGCTCTCTCTCGTGTATCGCGTGATCCGGATCGGGCTTTTTATCGCGATTCTGACGGGCTTTGCATTCTTGATAGACTTTCGTTTTATTACCGGACACGAAGAGCGGCTGTATAGCGAAAAACTGTGGGCGAAAATGACCATTGTGCTCCTCATACCAGTAAATGCACTTCTCCTCCAAGCGAGAAGAATACCGTTCTGGCTCGGCTCGGCGCTTTCGCTCACTGCATGGTACGCCGCTATTGTTTTGGGCGTCTTCCGCGCTATTCCATATTCATACCTAGAGATAATGAGTGCCTTCATTGTTGCTGTCCTCGTCATGTCCGCCATTTTAGAAGCCATTCGGCGCGCGTATCATAAAATGACCACGGCATGAGCTTCACAATTGCAGTTGTCGTTCACGTTCTTCTTGGGGTGACAGGTGTTGCCTTTTCCTATGCAGTCGCGCTTGGAGTTAAGAAGCGCGTACCCAATGTTGCATTTCTAAAATGGTCATCGGCAATCGCACTTATTTCATATCTACTGTCGTGGGCGACGGGCGCATACTATTACGTGCTGAACTATGGAACGGCGGTCAAACCGAGAATTATGGAGGGTGCGTATCCATGGGCACACTCAATTTTTATGGAGTCCAAGGAGCACATTTTCCTCTTCCTTCCATTCATGGCGCTAGTTATTGCTCTTATTATCTTTGTGCGCGGAGAAAGAATAGCGGCAGATGTCTCAATGCGAAATTCACTGTTCATTCTGTCGCTCACGACTTTCTTTCTCGGAGTATTCATAACACTCTCTGGTGTTCTCGTATCTGGAGCTGTGCGGTAAGACAATTATTTTGGATCTATATGCCTACACATTCCGCTTCAGAATTAGGAAACAGAATTCTTAGAGCATACCTCATCGCTGCGATTGTTACAGTGCTCTTTATTACCATCGTTACGGTTGCGGCGGATATTTATCTACCGCTGAAGGATTGGCTGAAGACAGTCTTTTTTCATCATTGGCTCGGCAAGGGGGCTTTGGCGGGCCTCGTCTTTTTCATTTCCGCGGCGGCGCTTTCATCCGTATCGCCGCGGCGAGATGAAGACGTATCATCCGCAATGCGTCTCCTTTCTATCGTGAGCATACTCTGCGCTCTTTCTCTTATTGCTTTCTTCTTTCTCGAGGCGTCCGGCCTCATCTGAATCAATTGGACAGTTTAGGATACGTACGAACTTTTTTGCGATGGATCCTCGAGTGGCACGCTCCTCCCTTCGCAGAGCTCCGCCTCCATTTTCTTTTTGTCGAAACTAAATTCGCTACCGAAAAATTGCGTTACTATGTTGCAATCACGCATCGCGTTATAGAGGCAAACCGATGCGCCGGGCGAGGGCGTCATATTGAAGATAATCCGCTCTCCAATGATTTTGCCCTCTCCCAATAGAAGCTCGTGCGTATTTGTATTGACGCGCTGAAGACGCATGCCGCCGAAGCCTCTCGCGCGCGTGAAGTCGCGACCGCGAGCGGTCGGCACGATTTTGCGGACCTGCCGCGCAAAATAATACTTTCCTAATAGAGGTATTTCGTAGAAGATATTCCGGATCAAATACCACGCACGCAAGGGATCGAGGAGGATGATAATGAATGAGAGCCATGTCTTTGGCTTCGCGAGGCCCGAAACGCGAAAGTAATCGAGCATGCTCGCCCAATTGCGCGCCTCGAGAACAGGAACGAACCTCGCCGTCGGCCCCCAGCGTGTCGCATCCGGAACGCGCACATCCGGATCGCCGTGCACGGCCGCGAAGGGAAGGCGCGGATCCTGCACGGTGTAGACTTTGCCACGCAAAAGCTCGCGGCTGAAAAAGAACGTGCCCGCAACGGGTATGAGTGAAAACTCGTGTCCATATCTGAGCCGCTTCGCAAAAAGGAGCGAATACGCATCCGCGTCGAAAACGACTGCGCGTGCACGGATAGAGTGTGGCGACGCACCATCGCGTCGTATGATATCCAGTTCCCAGACATGATCCTCTGCACGGCGAATATTTTTGACTGCTGCGCCAAGAATTATTTCCGTACGTTCGCGAGCCTCATCTTTCGCCCGTGCTGCAAGCGATCGGGCGAGCATTCCATAATCAACCGCGTGTCCGTGGTTCACAAGAGCGAGCACGTTCTCGTGTTGCGCCCGCCCGCGAATGATGTTTGGCTCGACTTTTTCTATTTCCCCTCGATCGAGCTTCCTTACGTTCGGGAATATTTCTTTGAGCGCGGAGAAGCGCTTCGAGAGGAATTCCACTTCTCTTTCTCCTACCGCGAAAACCATTTTCTGCATCGGAAAAAGTATGCGTTTATTCTCTTCCACGGGAAGCCGCATGGCGTACTCTACGACCATCGATGCTCCCGCTTTAACCTCCCTTACTTTTTCGATTGAGTAGTTCGTCTCGATATCGCCGACGTGCAAGGTTTGGCTGTTGTTGTTTGATCTCGAATTCACCTGGCCACATTCCTCGTGCTTTTCAATAAGGACGATGCGGCGCAGATTCGTATATCGTACGAGCGCGTAGAGAAGCGCGGTGCCGGAAACGCCGCCGCCGACGATGGCAACATCGAACGGTTCAGCGCGGGCGCCGGGTGACTCTCTCTCCATAGAAAATCAGCGTACTCTTTTGGAGCAAAAGCGTCCATGAATGGATTAACCCGCACACTAACTTCGCGATAATTTCCGCCAAGAAGTTATGGCAAACGTATAGTTAGTGTGCGGACTTAATTTAAAATTCACCGGCGCCCGATTTAATACGTAAATGCTTACTTCCGTTTCAGCGGGGCTCGTTATTCTGTGGCTTTTAGGAGTTGCAGGCGTGTATGATATCGGGGCGTTTGTGCACGTGTTGTTAGCGGCGGCCATCATCATTTTTCTCATTCGTGTCATAGAGGGTACAGATACTGCACAATAGGTACATTGCAGGTCTATTGCGGCCCCAATCAATGTCGCTCATCGTTGCGAACTGTAGGGAATATGGTCCAATGCTACACGTGCGTGATATCTTAAATAACTTCAAGAAGTTCATTTTGCGCGGCAACGTTCTCGATCTCGCGGTCGGGGTCATGATGGGTTCCGCGTTCACTGCCGTCGTGAACGCACTCGTCAAAGATTTAATGACGCCTATTGTGGGCGCTATTGTAAAAACTCCGAACCTCTCCGAGCTCACACTCACGATTCGCGGCAGTACGATTATGTACGGCGATTTCGTGAGTGCACTCGTGTCATTCCTCATTATTGCGGCGTCCATCTATTTCTTTGTCATCATCCCTATGAATATGTTCGTAGAGCGGATACGAGGCCCGCAGGAACCAAATCCCACGACCAAGAAATGTCCTGAATGCAAAAGCGAAATTCCGATAGACGCTACACGATGTGCTCACTGTGCGATACAATTACCATAAAGCGGGATGCTTTGCGCCCACATGGATCGTATAAAATTACAACCTTATTTTCTTCTCGCGCTCCTCGTCGGCGCGCTCGTTCTTACGTACGTGATTTACAGGCCATTTTTGGCAGCCCTCGCGCTTGCCGCTGTCCTTTCCGTCATCGTCTCGCCTCTCTATCAGCGGATATTGCGCGCTATCCCAACTCGGGACGGCCTTGCCGCTCTCGCGACTGTAGCAATCAGCGTCATACTCATTCTTGTGCCGATTTCGTTTCTTGTGTCGCGTATCGCGATTGAATCCGAACAGCTCTACGTGTCGCTCACGCTTCTCGAGGGAAGGGCGTATCTCGATGCTACTCTCACGAGTCTCGATCGCACGCTCGGGACCTACATTCCGGGCCTCTCTGGTTTTTCGGAAACGGCATCTGCCGATATTGAAAACTATGCACGGCAAGGACTCGCGTGGCTCCTCAGGGAGTCGGGCCGCATTTTTTCGAGCATCGCGGCACTCGCGCTGAATTTCTTCATTTTTTTCATCGCCCTCTTTTATTTCCTTCGCGATGGCGGGAAGTTTAAGAGAAAAGTCATCGAATTCAGCCCGCTTCCCGACAGCGCCGATGAGAAGATCGCGCAGCGCTTAGAGGCCGCCATACATTCCGTCGTCAAGGGAAATCTCGCGATAGCGCTTATTCAGGGCGTGCTTGCCGCCGTGGGATTCGCTATTTTTGGAGTGCCGCACAGTATTCTGTGGGGGACCATCGCCGCTGTTGCAGCGCTTATCCCCGGTATCGGGACCGCGCTCGTTATTATTCCTGCGATTATCTTTCTTTTTGTAACAGGATCAACCGGCGCGGCACTCGGGCTGCTCGTGTGGGGCTTACTTGCCGTCGGGCTTGTTGACAACTTTTTAGGGCCGAAGCTCATCGGACATGGAATGCAGTTGCATCCACTCTTAGTTCTGCTTGCGGTCCTCGGTGGAATACTTTTTTTCGGGCCGCTTGGTATTTTCCTCGGGCCGCTCACGTTGAGTCTTCTGTTCGCGCTCCTCTCTGTCTATTCGGAGACGACGCGGGAGTCCTTCAGAGCATAAATCCTGTGTGATTGTTTTTTCTGGCGTGCAAAAGTGCCACGTGGTATACGTGTAAGTTGCGACTCCACGAAGGAGGTCCCATGGAACTACAGCAATGTGATTTTTGCGCCAAAGGAATGGGTTCGACGACCACCAAGATGGTCAACGGAGTGCAGGTCGAGCGGAGCCAACGCGCGAGCTGCATTTCGGAAAAGCGCGCCGCGCGGTGCCTGCATTTGGATGATTGTTCGTGTCCCTGCGACCAATTTTCGTTTGCGCATCAGTTCGGAATGCACAGCGCGGAAGAATGCCAGCGAATACTCAACGCTATGTGCTTCGGGATGAGTGCCGAGATTCCGATGCCGTTACAGTTTGGTTCCATCTGAGCCGGGTGTCGAGAAGAGCTGTCGACGGGCAGCTCCTCTTTTTTGTAATATAATAAGCTCAATGGATACCTCGAAAATGAGTCTTTACGGGCCCACTGTGCTTCGGCTCGGGCTCGCCATACTTTTTTTGTGGTTCGGCTTTTCGCAGATCACGAATACTGTGGATTGGATCGCGTGGGTTCCGCCATGGGCAGCGGCGCTCTTTGGCTTGTCAGAACATACGATTGTTCTCGTGAACGGCTGGTTTGAAACTGTTGGAGGCTCGCTGCTCCTTCTCGGTCTATGGACGCGCATTGCCGCATCTGTGCTTTCGCTCCATCTTTTTTCTATCGCGTGGGCGGTTGGCTATAACGACATCGGCGTGCGTGATTTCGCGCTCGCTGTATCTACTCTCGCACTCGCGCTCTTCGGTCCCGATAGATGTACGGTTGATTCTCTAAGAAAACGCAATGAGGGATTGTAACTTGCATTAAACATGCCGAGAAATTTGATACTATAAGGTATGCACTCGCAGGAGCTCGGGGAAAAGTGCGGGGTGTTTGGGGTTTTTGGGCGCGGTCTCGAAGTAGCGCGCCTTACGTTTTTTGGGCTGTTCGCGCTACAGCACCGCGGACAGGAGAGCTCCGGCATTGCCTCGGCGGATGGTGACCGCCTCCGCTCTCACAAGGGAATGGGTCTTGTTTCTAATGTCTTTACAGAGAAAGATATAGAGTCACTTTCTGGCCATATCGCCGTCGGGCATAATCGCTATTCAACAGCTGGCGGATCCCACCTCGATCATGCACAGCCGATTATTATCGGCGATGGCAGAGAGGAGATCGCACTTGTGCATAACGGCAATCTCCCGAGCACTACTGCACTCGAGAAGTTCCTGCACGGGAAAGGAGTAGATCCGAAGGGTCTTTCCGATTCGCGCATGATCGCCGAGGCACTCGGCGTGTACTTAAAGGAGGGAAGTACGCTCTCGGAGGCGGTGAAATCCACGTATCCGCTTCTCACGGGCGCTTTTTCAATTCTTATCGCCTCGAAAGATACGCTCATTGCAGTGCGTGATCCCTGCGGCATCCGGCCGCTCTCGCTCGCCTCTCTCAATGGCGGCTTTGTCTTTTCTTCGGAAAGTTGCGCACTCTATCCTGTCGGCGCGGAATTTCTGCGCGACGTCAAGCCCGGCGAGATGGTCGTCGTTGATGAAAAAGGTCTGCGGAGCGAGCAGCTTGCCTCCGCGAACCCGAAGCTCGACATATTTGAATTTGTCTATTTTTCGCGACCGGATAGTCACCTTCTCGGCAAATCGGTGTACGAAGTGCGTAAAAATTTCGGCGTTCAGCTGGCGCGCGAATATCCACTCCGAGCCGATGTGGTCATTCCCGTTCCGGAAACGGCGATTCCCGTCGCCATCGGCTATGCCGCGGAATCTGGCATACCGCTACAAATGGGGCTTGCAAAAAATCGCTATATTCATCGGACGTTTATCCAGCCGGAGCAGCATATCCGCGATCAGGGAGTCAGAGCGAAACTAACTCCCATAGTCGAGGTCATCAAAGGGAAGCGCGTCGCGGTTGTTGATGATTCCATTGTCCGCGGAACGACGTCGCGGAAAATCGTGGAGATGCTCTTTAAGGCAGGAGCTTCGGAAGTTCACTTTCTCGTATCGTCGCCACCTATCATCTTTCCCGATTTTTACGGTATCGACACGCCACGGCAAGGCGAGTTACTCGCGGCGACAAAGTCCGTTTCCGAAATGAAAGCATATCTCGGCGCGACTTCACTTCAGTTTCTTTCGTATCGGGGCATGATTGACGCAACCGGCGTGCCCGAAGACCAGTTTTCGGCATCATGCTTCACGGGCGAATATCCGATTGACATACGAGAGCGTGCGAAGGAAATCACCGCAACCTCAGTGTGCTACACGCCATTTCCAAATCCCGAAAAAGTGTAGCGACTAACAGCGGTCGCTGAAGACTGCCACGGCATCGCCAGCAATCACCACCGGGTAATATATACTTGTTTCTCGCGTCATATATATGGGAGATCAGAAGAAAGAATTTCTTTTTGGCTATGAATCGCACGTTGACGAGCTCTTTCGCTACTCCCTCTCGAAAGTGAGCGATAGGGAATTGGCGAAGGACATCGTGCAGGAGGTCTTCGTAAAAACGTGGGAATATATCGCGAGTGGTCACGAGGTGACGAATATGAAAGCGTTCCTCTACCGGTCGCTAAACAATCTCATCGTTGATACGTACCGGAAAAAGAAGTCGTCCTCATTGGATGCGCTTCGGGAAGACGGTTTTGATCCTCCTGATGATACGCAGCGACCTCCGGATGAGAAAATAGATGGTCGGCGGGCACTCGAGCTTCTCTCGAAACTTTCGAGACCCTACAGCGACGTGATCATCATGCGCTACGTGAACGGTCTTGAGATCTCCGAAATCGCCGAGATTACCGGCGAGTCTGAAAATACAATTTCCGTGCGCATCCATCGAGCGATCAGAAAATTGAAGACACTGTACGACCGCTAAGAATATGAAATATACCATTGAACAATTAATACAAAAGGCAAAAACCATCGCCCTTTCTGGCGGGGAGCGAGCCGCTATGCGCCATAACTTGGAGCGCATCATGGAAGTGGGGGAAGCGAAAGAGACACTCGTTGTATCCCCCATTTCGGCAGCATCGGTTCACGCGCGAGCTCGTGTTCCGGTCTTCGTGTGGAGGAGATTTGCGCCGCTTACGCTCGGTCTTGTCCTGACGCTTGGCATTGGCACGTCATTTGCAGCTGAAGGAGCCCTGCCGGGAGAGCCGCTCTATCCCGTGAAAATTCACGTCAATGAGCGAATAGAATACGCGCTGGCCACCTCCCCTCACGCCGAGGCGAAGGTTGAAGCGACCCATGCCATCAAACGGCTCGACGAAGCCGAGAAGCTGGCGCACGCAGGGAAGCTCGACGCGAAAATCAACAATGAGATACGAGAGAGCTTTTCCAATAAAGTCGAAGCGGTGGACGAGCGTATCCAAAATCTAAAGGAGAGGGGTGATCTCGCGGCGAGTGTGGAAGTACGAAAGGGATTCGAAAAATCTCTCGCGGCACGTAGTCGCATACTCGCTGAACTTATCGACGACGGGGAGACGCCAGTAGCTACTGCCGCGGCCGCACTTGAGGTTCGCGCTATGAGGGTCGAGATCGTGCAGCACGCGGAACCAAATGCTAGTTCGACGCTCGAAGAAAGAGCATCTCTTAGAGCGGAGTCGGAAGACGAAGACGATGATGCAGATGAGGAGGTGCAAAAGGTCCGTTCTCTTCTCGAGAAAATACGCCACGAGAGGGGTGGGAAAGAGAAAGGTAGTGAGGAACTGGGAAAATTACCTCAGTTACCGGAGAATATTGAAGTGCAACTGCCAATACGCAAATAAAATACCTCGCAGCAAGCTGACGAGATATTTTATTTTTTGAGAACCGTCGGTTCTCAACGCTCGCTTCGCTCGCTGCTTTCCTCTACGGGGAACCGGATGCGGTTCCCCGACCCCCTCCACCCTTTGCGCAGTCAACCCCGCAGCAGCGCTTCGGGGAACCCTACGCAAAGATTGGAAATTGAGCACCTAATGGACTTTTCAGGGTTTTACCTGCCAAAATTGCTGCCTTCGTTTTCGTGACTTTTAGGCGATTTCGTGTGTAATGGAGATATGCACTCTACGTCTACATGTGCGTAGATCCCCCGCCGAGAAGGTGCATCTTCAAGGAAGGGGGATCGATCAGAAAATTTACCAGTTTGTTAATAAACAAGTATGAAATTACTCACAAATGTTATGAGCGCGACGGCGGTGGTGGCGTTATCATTCGCTCTTGTTCTCCCGGTATCGGCGGTTTCGGTTAATCTCTACGGCGAGACTGACGCTTCTGGCGGAGCTTCGGGAAATACGTCAGGAAATGCAAACGTCTCCGGTGAGCTGGGTGTGACAGGTAATGCTGGGAATTCTGGGACGACCAGTGCTGGCGTCTCCGCAGGCGCGCAGGCAAGCGGCAATGTTGAGGCGAAAGACGATAGCGATTCTGAAGAGGTCCTTGTGATCAGATTGTCCGACGTTGTTGCGGGGCGCGTAGATGCACAAGCGTCATCTGCCGCGGACGTTGATTCAAGAGCAGAGTTGTCTGGCTTCGTTGCGGCGCAGATGCAAAGCGATGATAATCTGTCTAAAGTCGAAGCGGGAGGCGAAGCAGTGGCGGTTAGCTACAAGCAAAATGCGAAGCTCTTCGGATTCATCCCGGTCACTGTTGATGCGACTGTTCTGGTTCTCGCAAGTGGAGATGTGACAGTACGTTACCCGTGGTACAGCTTCCTCATGGTCACAAACAGAGCAGATCTCGAAAGTAGGCTTCAGAGCCGTGTCGATGCGGTTGTCTCGGGTAGTGCAGGTGCATCTGCCCGCGCAGAGGCAAATGCTGATGCGGCGGCCGAGTTCACAGCAGAAATGCAGGCACGAGTGATCGAGTCAGTTCGCGCGACTCTTGAAAGCGAATTTGCCGCTTCTGCGAGCGCGAGCGTTGATGCGAATGCAAGCGGTAATGTAAATTCCCAATAACGATTGATTCTGTCTCGCAAAAAAGCCCTCTGCCAGTCGGCGGATGGCTTTTTTGCATTCTGGACAAATTGGAATCGCGACTGTATTCTCATCCGAATGTATACACCAAGTCGGGAAGTTTTAAAAAAATACGCCGACGTTTTAGTCAATTTCGCTCTCGGCGGAGGAAAGGGGATTAAAAAAGGAGAAGTTGTGCGTGTCTCTGCGAGCGAATCGTCAAAGCCTCTTTTCCTTGCCGTCCATAACGCAATTGTCGACGCAGGCGGACATGTGATGTCGCACTATGCGCCGGATGATGAACAAGGAGACAAGCGCCGTAACGAAAGCTTTACGCGCTATTTCTACGAACACGCTGCGCCGCATCAGCTCGATTATTTTCCAGCGAAATATTTGCGCGGTGTAGTTGAAGAGATGGATCATTCGATGTACATCGTCGCCGATAAGGATCCGCATGCACTGAAGGGTGTCGATCCGAAGAAAATCATGCGGCGTGGCGTTGCGCTGAAGCCCTACAAAGATTGGCAGCACGAAAAGGAATGGAAGGGAAAGTTCACATGGACTATTGCGCTTTATGGAACGCCGGCCATGGCTAAGGAGGCGGGCCTTTCCGAAAAAGAATATTGGAACCAGATAATCAAGGCGTGCTTTCTCGATCATAAAAATCCGATCGCGAAATGGAAAGAGGTATATAAGCAGATCGAAACATATCGCCGGAAATTAAATGCTCTTGCCCCGAAGACGGAGCGCTTACATGCCGTGGGCCCCGATATGGATTTGTGGGTTAAGCTCGGGGAAAAGCGCAATTGGCTCGCGGGCTCCGGCAGGAACATTCCGAGCTTCGAGATTTTCACATCGCCCGATTGGCGAGGCACCAATGGTTGGATCCGCTTCAATCAGCCGCTCTATCGCTACAGCAACAAAATCACAGGAATCGAGCTTTGGTTCAAGAATGGGCTTGTAGTCAAGAGCAAGGCGAAGACGAATGAGAAATTATTGAAAGAAATGATCGCAACGAAGGGCGCAAATAGGATCGGAGAATATTCGCTTACCGACCGCAGGCACTCGCGCATCACGAAATTCATGGCGGAGACGCTCTTTGATGAAAACATGGGCGGGCGTTTTGGAAACACGCACCTGGCACTTGGAATGTCCTATCGCGATACCTATGCGGGCGACGTATCAAAGCTCACGACAAAACAGGCGGAGGCCCTCGGTTACAACGATTCATCCGTTCACACGGATATCATTTCGACGACTCGGCGCACTGTTACGGCGCATCTCAAAGACGGGAAGACAAAGGTTATCTACAAGGACGGCGCGTTCGTGCTGTAACCCCTTACCACTTTTATTAAAAGTGGTAAGGGGTGTAATGAGACGCGCTGCGGTGCGTCTTCATGGCGTGGGGTCGATTACAACCTACATTAACTAATATTGATTATATGAGACGTTTAACTCTTAAGCGCGCGACTCAATTTGTTTCGCGCAATGTCATTCTCGTTCTGGCGGGTGCAGTGATTGCGCTCGCGCTTGGTGTGGCAGTTGCAAATGCGGCCTCGAATAACGTCGGCGTGAACATTTCGGGTCAAACAAAAACAGAAATGCACATAGCGCCGAGTGGGCAGGTCCTCGTGCGCGGCGCGAAGGTGACGGCAGTGGCATCGAGCACGATTACCTCAACAGTCAGTTTCGGCTCTGTGAATCTGGCATTCGTAGTGAAGACTGATGGCTCGACGCACTTCGTAAATCGAAACGAGCGGCGCGCTTCCGCGAGCGACGTGAGCGTAGGAGATACGATAAATTTCTCCGGAGCACTCGACACAAGCGTTTCCTCGCTGACGGTAAATGCGCGAGTTGTGAAGAACGTGTCGCTGCCGCCCACAGCGGCAGTGACGCTTCGTGGAACTGTAGAGAGCGTAAGCACTTCGACACAGACCATGGTCGTTAGGACAAGTTCGAGCACGACGACAATCACTATTTCTGGCAGCACGAGTCTTAGACTAGACGGTCGGACTGCGGCGCTCGCCGATTTAAGGGCTGGAAGTGCGGTGCATGTCGTTGGTTCGCTGAATACTGCAACGAACACAGTGGCAGCCGAACGGGTCGTGATCTCGGAGGACGATGACGACAGAAGGGAAGGTATGAAAGAGGAGATTAGAGGAAGCGTCCGTGGTTATCTCAAAAGTCTATTCAACGGCATTGGACCGTTCAAGTTCAGAGACAACTAGGCGTTATTGACAGCCGAAAATACCTCGCAGCTCTGCTGCGAGGTATTCTGAAGACGGCCCCTCTCGGGGCCGTCTTTCCACATATACCCTCATAGATCCATGCTAGAGTAGTGATCCACTATGAATTTTTCCATTCCTACAGGTTCTCTAAAGTTTGCTATCGGCTGGATCCTTGTTTTTCTGTTTCGCCTCATACCCTTCCGGCCGCCAAATTTTGAGCCGATGCTCGCGACGGTGATGCCATTCTCGAAGCGCTATGGATATGTGGGAAGTTTTCTATTTGGATTTTTAGGAATTGTGCTTTATGACGCCATCACAAGTGGTTGGGGGGTATGGACGGTCGTCACCTCAATCGCCTACGGTCTCCTTGGAATTTGGGCGCATTTTTATTTCAAAAGTCGGGAGGCGACACGAGGGAATTTCGTCATATTCGGGATTTTTGGAACGATCGCGTATGACGCAGTGACAATGATGATCGGGCCCCTTTTCAATGCGCAACCGCTTGCGGTCGCACTTCTCGGTCAGATTCCGTTTACGCTCATGCACCTTCTTGGCACTGTTGTATTCGCCGCGCTCGTAAGTCCGCTGATATACCGATGGATAGTGCAGAGCGAAGCACTCGAAATAAGCTTGTCCCCGAGACGGGCATAATTTTCTGTTCACTATTTACTCATCGCTGTATACTTCCTCCTAATGCATCACCTCACGCGTACACAGCAATTCACTCGGAGTTCGCTCGATCAATTGTTTGCGCTGGCCGGCTCTCTGGAGAAACAACATGACGATTCTCTACGAGGGAAAATACTTGCCTCTCTTTTTTATGAGCCGAGCACGAGGACGCGGTTCTCTTTCGAATCGGCGATGATGCGGCTCGGGGGAAATGTCCTCACTGTTGAGAACGCACGCGAGTCGTCATCAGACGTGAAGGGAGAAACGCTTGAAGACACGATTCGTGTGATGAATCATTATGCCGACATTATTATTTTGCGTCATCCGGAAGAAGGCGCGGCGGAGCGCGCGGCCAAAATTTCGCGAATCCCCGTTATCAACGCGGGCGATGGCACAGGCCAGCACCCGACACAGGCGCTCCTCGATCTGTATACGATTGAGAGGGAGCGCGGAAAGATCGATGGCACGCATATAGCCATCGTGGGTAATCTTAAATACTATCGCGCTGCGCGATCACTTTCGTACCTCTTGGGAAAATTCAATAACATTCATCTCACACTGGTCTCGTCGCCGGAGCTACGAATGCGCGATGACATCAAGACGTATTTGAAAAAGCACGATGTCACGTTCGAAGAAACAGACAACATGGAGGATGCGATGAAGCGCGTGGATGTCATCTACCAGACGCGCATGCAAAAGGAGTGGATGAGCGAAGAAGAGTATGCGCGCTTGCGCGGCCGCTACATCATCACGCGGCCCTTGGCGGATTCAATGAAGGAGGGCGCGATCATCATTCATCCGCTCCCGCGCGTGGGTGAGATAATGGCGGATGTAGACGATTCGCCTCACGCTGTCTATTTCAAGCAGGTGGGGTACGGACACTCCGTTCGAATGGCGCTTCTCAAGACAATTTTGAACGGGAAAAGCGGTCGACGCGATTAGTAATTGCGATACCGATCGAAAGAAAGACTGCCCCAATAACGAGTCCCCCGAGGACGTCAGTAAGATAGTGCACGCCCAAATAGAGCCGGCTGAACGAAACGAGTGTGATTATGAGCGCGGAGAGCGCGAACCAGAATATTCGCTCGCGCCGAGGACGGCGGGCGGAGATTGCCCACGCGATGAATCCGTAGAGCGCAAGCGAGAATGCAGCGTGGCCACTGGGAAAGGAAAACGTTTGTTCGAGATATGCCGAGATGTCGAGCTCTGGCCGCGGTCGCTCGACCAGCTCTTTGACAACATACACCGCGGCTGCCGCGCCACCGACACTGACAAGAAGTCCCGTTGCATAGGAAAATTGTCTGCGCATGAGAAAGACGAGCAGGGCGACGGCCGTAAGGGCGATTATCGTGTATGTACGGCCGAATTCGGAGATGCCGATAAAAAAGTCAACCGCGGGCTGCGTGTGCCATTCGTAGAGAGCTAGCGCGAGCGGGTTATCAAAGAGTGTCAAAAAATTTACCATAGCGTGATGAGGTATGGAATAAAGATCACGCAGCCGACAATAAATGCTGCAATTGCAGCAATAAAAACGGCGGCTGCGGCAAGGTCTTTTATTTTCGCGATATGAGGATCCTGCGTCGGCTGGAATTTATCACAAAGTTCTTCGAGTGCGGTATTCAGAGCCTCTGCGGCCAGCACAAATCCGATCATAAAGAGGATAATCAGCCACTCGGTTGCTGATATACGGAAGTAGACGGAAAAAAGAAGCGTGATTACGCCCCACAGAACTTCGATACGAAAGCTTGGCTCCTCCTGCCATGCGATCTTGAGGCCGCGGAGTGCATGCAGAAAACTTTGGCTTCTTTTTTCGGACAACACTCACGCAGTATATACTGTGTATGCTTCGCATTAAAGGTCGATGAGTGCTCTGAATTATTTACGACTATTCACGACTATGCCAAACAATACAGTACAAACGGGCGGCGGCGGAAACGGCACCATAAAAGCGCTTCTTGCGATTCTTGTGATCGCAGTAATTGCCTTCGGAATTTGGTTCGTGATGCGCGACAATGCGCCGGCGACCCAACAGCAGAATGAAAATGGGGGAGCATTGGAGATAGAAATAGGGACTGGTGGTCAGAATCAAGACGGCCAAGAAGGCGGACAGCAGCAACCGCGATATTGACGGATTTTTCGAAAAAAAACGCCCGCACTGCTGTGCGGGCGATTTTAAAACGAACGGTCAGGCACCTGATCTACTTTGCAAGGCCGGCGCGCTCGCGGCTAGCCGCTTTTATCTCTCCGATTTTCCCAAACAGGAGGTAGAGTAGGCAGCAAGCGATCCAGACTGTCACGATTGTTTCGGTCCTCAACAGCCAATCTGATTCACTGAAGGTGTACAGAAAGTACACGCTGCCGAACACAGAAAAGTAGATGAAGACCGCAATCAGACCGAGGACACCCCACCAGTCGAACTGGTGCACACGCCGCGAGATCGCTTCGCGATGCTCGACGAATGCTTTGAGCGCGAGAACGATCAATCCGCTAGCGAAGACAAGGACGAAAACAAACGTCCCGATCCACACGAAGGACAGGAGAAAATCTGCTGTCGTATAGCGTGCCATAAATCCAATTTTGCCGGGTCCGACCATGAGCGCATCGATCGAGACCGCGAACACGGCGGGAAAGACCTGTACCATGCCTTTCCACGTCATAACTGGCGCTGCTGGCTCCACGACATCGGCTTCACCTTCGCGGGCTTTCTTGTGCACTTCCCACAAATGGTCAGTGACAAAGGCGAACGCTACGAAGTAAATCGCTGTTTGTGCTCCACCCGCCAAAACTACTGGAAGCCCGAGTGCGTCTGAAGCAATCGCTGTCCCCGCTGTCACAGCAAACGTGAACAGCGGAAAGAAAACATGCGTTGCCCCGACAAGCGACGCGACTCCTACTGCGTCCTTCCAATCACGCAAGTGATTCCACGACAACAGCACCAACAGCATCGCGTCGATCGCGATGAGGAACGAACCCAAAACCACCATGGTCCAGTAGTCGCCCGCGCCGGCCTCGCCGACCCGAAAAACAACGATCTCGGGATTAAATAAGGCGCGGAGTGCAGTCATTATTAGAAGACTTGCCACCAGCAATCTCCACAACCCGCCCTTCACGTCAGATGGCCGGAGCCATTCTAAAGCCGTCAGCATCTCGACCTCCGTCTATGTGAATGAGAGGGGTTCTGCCCCTCCCGAACAGAAACTAGGCAGCACTATGACACAGCACAGCACTCGCGTCAACGACCGGCCGTGCTACAGTGCTTTCCGTATGATTCCCACGTTACTTCGAGTAAAGGCAATTGTCGCTGCGCACCCGTATATATCTAGTGGCGTTGCGATCGCATTTGTGGGAAGCATCCTATGGTTCGCAAATTCGCGAGATAACAATTCTAATTCTGAATACGCTACTGTCACTCGCGGGACCGTTAGTCAGACAGTATCTGTGACGGGCAAGGTTGTCCCGGCAAGCGAGGCTGACCTGTCGTTCGATCGCAGTGGTCGCGTCGGCGGCGTCTATCACGCTGTGGGCGATCGTGTGGCAGCGGGGACCCTGCTTGTCTCACTCGAGAGCGGAGAGCTTTCCGCGCAGCTCGAGGCGGCGCGCGCGACAGTGCGCGCCCATGAGGCGCGTCTTGCGGAGCTCCTGCGCGGCGCGCGGGCCGAAGACATCAATGTCTCTGAAGTCGAAGTGCGGAATGCGATAGATGATGTTGTTAACGATCTTAAGAGTGCAGAAATCAAGGCGGACGATGCGATTCGAAATAAAGTTGACCAGCTGTTCAGTAATCCGCGGAGCAATTCGCCGCAGCTCAAAATATTGACGTCAAATTCGCAGCTAGAAATTGATATTGAAGCGGGAAGAGTCGTCGTGGAGGCAATGCTCGAATCATGGCACGCATCTCTTTCAAATGCATTTTTCAACGCGAACATGTATCAATACATCGGGGAAGCAAAGGCAAACCTTCGGACACTACAACGATTTCTCGATCAGATTGCGCTTGCCGTGAATACACTTTCGCCTTCGAGCACGCTGTCGCAAACAACAATCGATTCATACAAGGCCGATACGCTTGCGGCGCGGACGAACATAACGAGTGAACTTTCCGGCTTAACAGCGTCGGAGGAAAAGTTAGCTAATGCTGAATCTAAGCTTGCCTTGAAGAAAGCGGGGTCGACGCAGGAGAGCCTCGCAGCACAGCAAGCGGAGGTGGATGCGGCGAAGGCGAACGTGTCCAACCTCGAAGCGCAGCTTGGAAAGACCGTTATTCGATCTCCTATCGCCGGCGTCGTCACAAAAATGGAAGCGAAGCGTGGAGAAATTGCTGTGAGTGGCTCTGATCTAGTGTCGGTGATCTCCGACGCGAGATATGAAGTGGAAGCATTCGTCCCCGAAGCAGACATCGCAAAGATACGAGTCGGAAATGACGCGGAAGTGACGCTCGATGCGTATGGAAGCGGTGTTGTATTCGAGGCGACGGTAGTGAAAATCGATCCGGCGGAAACAATCATTGATGGTGTGGCGACGTACAAGACGGCACTTCAGTTCAAAAAGTATGACGCGCGCGTGAAGCCCGGCATGACGGCGAATACCGATATTGAGGGAGAAAAGCGCGAGGACGTTCTCTTTGTTCCCGGGCGTGCGATATCACAGAAGGGCACCGATAAAACAGTTCAGGTTCTCGAGGGCGAAACGGTGCGCGAGGTCAAAGTAGAGACAGGCATTCGCGGCTCGAGCGGAGATGTCGAGATTGTTTCGGGACTCAATGAGGGTGACAAAGTTAAGATCTAGTTGCATGCCATTGATCGTCGTCGAACAACTTGAGAAGACGTATTCGGAAGGCGATATTGTGACGCCAGTCCTCCGCGGCATATCGCTTGCAATCAATAAGGGGGAATTCGTGGCCATCATGGGGCCAAGCGGCTCCGGAAAATCCACCCTCCTGCACATTCTCGGATTTCTCGACACACCCACGGCCGGCTCGTACCGTTTCGACGGGAAATCCATCGAGGAGCATTCAGAAGAAGAATTGGCGCGTGTACGCAATAAGAAATTCGGTTTTGTATTTCAGGCTTTCAATTTACTTCCACGAACATCGGTTCTGGAAAACGTAAAATTGCCGCTCCTTTATTCCGGCGTCAACGAGGGAGAGTGGGATGCTCTTTCGCGACAGGCAATCGGCGCTGTCGGCCTCTCGCACCGCGCCGAATATGAGCCGTCACAGCTTTCGGGAGGCGAGAAACAGCGTGCGGCGATTGCTCGAGCGCTCGTGAATACGCCGCAAGTGATTTTTGCAGATGAGCCAACCGGCAACTTGGATTCGAAATCCGGCGAACTCGTCATGGGGACAATTCAAAAAATGCACCAGGAGCGGGGTCATACGATCATTCTTATCACACATGAGACGTACACGGCGGAATATGCAGAGCGCATCATCCGGCTCAAGGATGGCCGTATCGAAAGTGATACGAAAGTAGCGAATCGCCGAACGGGTGATTCGTTTGTGAAGTAGATATGACAATAAAGCATATCATCAAGAGCTCGGTCGTTGGTCTCAAGACTAATAAAACTCGTTCCGCCCTTACGATCCTTGGCATCGTGATCGGCGTGACGGCAATCATCATGGTCGTCTCGCTCGGGCAGGGCGCACGGAATCTCATTCTCGGACAGATTCAGGGTATCGGCGCGCGCGTGATTGCGATCGTGCCGGGACGTATTCCCAAAGGGCCGACTGATATTCTTGCGACACTTACCGCCTCTCTCAAAGAGCGCGATCTGTCAACGCTAAAGCGAACAGAAGATGTTCCGCACGCCGAAGAAATAATGCCCGTTGTTTTTGGAAGTGAGACAGTGTCATTTGAGGGCCAAACGTATCGTCCTACGATATTCGGAGGCACTGAACTCATGGCAGAGATTTATGACGTGTATCCCGAACGCGGGCGAAATATCTCGGAGGACGATGTGCGTGCCGCGGCGGACGTTGTAGTGCTCGGCACAAAGGTGTTAGAAACGCTTTCACCGGATCGCGATCTATTGGGCGAGCGCGTAAAAATTAAAGGCAGGAATTTTCTCGTGATCGGGATCTTGCCGAAAAAAGGCGCCGCGTCTCTCTTTAATTTCGATGACATGGCGATGGTGCCCTACACGACGGCACAGCGCTACATATTCGGAATTAAGCACTACAACCGCATCATTATCCAAGCAGATTCAGAAGAGCATGTCGCCGCGACAGTGAACGACGTGAAGGCGGCGCTACGCGCGGAGCACGGCATAACTGATCCCGAAAAAGACGACTTTGCCGTAGAAACGCAAACTGATGCCATACAAACGGTTAGCACGATCCTTAGCGCGCTGACTGTGTTTCTTGCGCTCGTCGCGGCGATATCGCTCGTTGTCGGCGGGATCGGGATCATGAACATCATGCTCGTTTCGGTCACCGAGCGCACGCGGGAGATAGGATTGCGCAAAGCGCTCGGCGCGACGAACAGAAATATTCTTGCTCAATTTCTTCTCGAGGCAGTAATCCTGACGGGTATCGGCGGGCTCATCGGCATTCTTCTCGGAGCATTGCTTTCATTCGCGATATCGCTCGTCATAACAAATGCGTTCGGTCTCCTCTGGTCGTTCACCTTCCCGATATTCGCGGCGATTCTTGGAATAGGTGTATCAAGCGCTATTGGTCTCATATTTGGCTTGTACCCCGCACGAAAAGCCTCACGCATGAATCCTATCGAGGCACTGCGATATGAATAGACAGATCACCATTCGATAATGGCGCCCATCTCACTGGCTTTCATACGGGGCGGGTCCTGCTCGTCGCGCCTCAAAGCTCAATCCCATTGAAGCTCTGCGGTACGAATGATAAGATCTCGCAATGCCCGACTTCGACAAATTTTTCAGCGACTACGGCAACATCGTGAAGCCCGCGCTTACGGTGCTCGCAGCGCTAGTGCTTTTTATGATTTGGTTTTTTTCGACGCAGGATATGCCGTCGGTGAATGTGGCAGAAGACAATGTAGCGACAACTGTACAGAGCGGCAGTACCGAGATGCAGACATTTCGATGTCAAAGCGGAAAAACAATCAAGGCTCTGATTTCTGCAAACGAAGCGCAACTGGAACTTTCGGATGGGCGCGAGATCATCATCCCGAGATCTGGTTCGCAATACGCCAATCCCGATGGAAGTTTCATTTTTTCGAGGGCAGGCAATGCCGCAACGATACGTGAAGGCGGCAGGACTACGTATACGTGTTCCTCTGCGTGATATCATTAAAAAATGTCTGAAGAAGACATTCGAAATGAGCGGCTAAAAAAGCTGCGCATACTGCAGGAAGCGGGGATGGAAGCGTATCCCTCCTCGTCAAAGCGCACGGAAGAGGTCGCTCAATTTCTTAGTAATTTCGAGAAGCGAGAAGAGGGTGGCGAGGCCGCGACTCTTGCTGGCAGAATCATGTCGCTACGCAGGCAGGGAGGGATTATCTTTGCTGATATATATGATGGTTCGGGCAGAGTTCAAATTGTTCTCCTTGAGTCGGAAGTGGATAAGGAGCTTTACAATCTTTTCACGGAGTCCGTTGATATTGGCGATTTTATCGAATGCACAGGTATCGCATACAAAACGAAGCGAGGAGAGCGCTCGCTCAAGGTGTCTTCGTGGCGGATGCTCGCCAAATCGCTTCTTCCAATTCCGGACGAGTGGTATGGAGTAAAGGACGAAGAAACGAGATTGCGGCAGCGGTATTTGGACCTCTTATTGAATCCCGATTTGCGGTCGCTCTTTGTACGCAGAGCAAAATTTTGGCAGTCGGTGCGCGATTTCTACCTCAAGAGAGGATTTCTCGAGGTGGAAACGCCGATTCTCGAAACGTCGCCCGGAGGAGCAGATGCGCGGCCTTTCGTGACACACCATAACGCACTCGACATAGATGTCTTCTTGCGCATTTCGGGAGGAGAGCTGTGGCAGAAAGAGCTACTTATCGCAGGTTTCCCAAAAGTGTTCGAGGTAGGGCGGATCTTCCGCAATGAAGGGCAATCGCGCGAGCACCTGCAGGATTACACGCAGGTCGAAAGCTATGAGGCGTATAAAGATATGCACGAAGGAATGAAATTCGTGCAGGAACTGTATCGGCACATCGTGAAAGAGGTGTACGGGCAGTACTCATTCACAGTTGGCGAACACGAGATTGATTTCGCGGCGGAGTGGCCGATCATCGATTTTTCCGAGAAGTTGAAGAGCCGTTATAAAATTGATCCACGAACATGCACAGATGCAGAAGCTATCACTGCGGCGCGCGACGCGGGCCTCTCCTTTTCTGACACGCCGAATAAAGTCCGCGCACTTGATTTGTTGTGGAAGCAATTACGTAAAACGATTTCGGGGCCGGCATTCCTTGTAGGAGTTCCCGTCGAACTTGAGCCGCTCGCAAAACGATCGCCGTCGAACCCGAATCAAGTCGAGCGCATTCAGGTCATCATTGCCGGCTCGGAAGTAGGAAAGGGCTACAGCGAGCTCAACGATCCGTTAGATCAGGCATCCCGCTTTGAAGAACAGCAAAAATTGCGCGAGGCAGGAGATGAGGAAGCACAGCGATTTGATCGGGAGTTCGTTCGCGCGATGGAATACGGTATGCCACCGGCATTCGGCTTCGGCGTTTCCGAGCGCTTATTCGCATTTCTCGAGAACAAGCCTGTGCATGAAGCGCAACTTTTTCCACTGATGCGCCCGCGATCCGACGATTCTTCATGAAATCAATAGGGGGTTGGCGTGTATAATGACCGTCGTCGCCAAAATCATGGAGGTCTTTTATGAGGCAGCGGAATCGCTTTTCCGCCCTCACGATCATGCGAAACGTTCGCGCTGTGCTGTGGCTTCAAACGCTCGCCTGGTATTACCAGCGGCGAGTGAACCTGGCGATCTGGATGTATTCCAATCTCTACGATCGGCTCTATAGGCTGAGCGGAGGCAGGGTTGGGCATCTGTGGGGGCCGGGCGAAGTCCGCGAGATTCTACGCAAATCTCGGCGCATCACTGTCGGCGAGATGATATCCACGGGAATTAACCGCTGGCAAATCAGGATCTCGGACAGGCGCCAGCGAAGATTTCGAAAGATCGTGATTGCATTCAGGAAGTAGCCGCGGCGCTTTAATGGCCGCGGCTTTTTTTGGTACGATACAAGTATGAAGACGTCGGTTTTCGGGGGAGGGTGCTTTTGGTGCACCGAAGCGGTGTTCCGGATGCTCAAGGGTATTTCAAATGTTGAACCTGGGTATGCAGGCGGATCAACTGAGAACCCGACATATGAAAATGTTTCAAGCGGTGCTACGGGACATGCGGAAGTCATTCACGTCACGTATGACGAATCACAAATTAGTTATGATGATTTACTGACCGTTTATTTCGCTTCGCACGACCCAACGACGCCGAACAGGCAGGGGAATGATGTCGGTACTCAATATCGGTCAATAATTCTTTACGAAACGGAAGAGGAGCGGATCGCGGCCGAGCGGATGATCGCGGATTTGCAGAAGGAATTAAAGGGTGAGCGTATCGTAACGGAAGTTAAAAAACTCGAGAAGTTTTATCCGGCAGAGGATTATCACAAGAAATATTTCGAAAACAATAAAAGCGCTGCATATTGTCAGATTGTTATTGAACCGAAAATCGAAAAGATAAAAAAGCGATTTACGAAATTGCTAAACGAGCATGGAACGCAGTAAATTTGAGGATCTTGTGCAGGAAGGGTTTGAGCTGCTTCCGGAATGGGTGAGGAAAAAAATTAAAAATGTCGCAATTTTGATAGAAGATGAGGCGTCGGCCGAAGTTCGTCGGCGCGAGCATTTGAGGAAAAACGAAACGCTTCTCGGGCTCTATCAAGGCATACCGCTATCAGCTCGAGGGGAAAATTACGGAGTCGGCGCGACGATGCCGGATACGATTACGCTCTATCAACTGCCGATTGAAGAAGCGGAAAATAGGAAATTCCCATATAACGCTCCAATACGCGGCCGCGTATTGGAGCGTTATATAATATCTGGCATTTCGGCAAACCCGCCGCGGCGGTCATGCTAGTATGCGTAAATGGCGAAATTGTCAGAAATTCTGAAGGAACGCGGCTACGTATATCAGCACTCGAGCGAGAAACTTGAGGAAATAACTGATCCACCTACTGGCGAGAAACGCACGATCTACTTCGGTATTGATCCAAGCGCGGATTCTCTTCAGGTGGGCCAGCTGCAGGCCTTTCTTGTGCTACGCCGCTTTCTTGAGGATGGGCACAAAGTAATTCTTCTCGTCGGAGGCGGCACTGGAATGATAGGGGATCCGAGCGGCAAGGATAAAGAGCGTGCGCTCTTGGATTCTGAGACAGTCCAGAATAACGCAGAAAAGATCTCGGCGCAGTCACGAAAACTCCTTGGCACAGAGGACCTCGTGCTGGTTAATAATTCGGAATGGCTTGGCGAAATTAAGCTGATCGATTTTCTGCGCGATGTCGGCAAGCATTTCTCAATAAACGCGCTCATCCAGCGCGACTTTATAAAAGAGCGCTTGGTCGAGAAGGATCAGGGGATTTCTTATGCGGAACTTTCATACGCGCTTCTGCAGGCCTATGACTATTGGCATCTATTTAAAAAGCATGGCTGTGATCTCCAAATCGGCGGTTCGGATCAGTGGGGAAACATCGTCTCTGGCGTGGATTACATTCGGCGCAGGGAAGGGAAAGTAGTCTACGGGCTTACGTGGCCGCTTCTTGTAAACAAGGCGACGGGAAAAAAATTCGGGAAGAGCGAGGAGGGGACGATATGGCTCGACCCAGCGAAAACGTCGCCGTTCAAGTTCTATCAATTCTGGCTCAATACGGATGATGAAAGCGTCGGCGAGTATCTACTCAAGATGACGCTTCTCTCCAAAGAGGAGATTGACGCGGCGCTCTTCATGCACAAACAACATCGCGCTGCCCGAGGCGCGCAAACGACACTCGCATATGCCGTAACGTCTCTTGTGCATGGCGAGGAAACCGCGATTGCGGTTCAAGATGTTTCCGCTGCGTTGTTCGGCGAACGGGAAATACGAGAATTGAGCGCCGGTGAGCGCGAGCTTTTGGAGCGCGAGGCGCCGACGTTTTCTGTGCGGCTCGGTGCGTTTCTAATCGATTCATTGGTGGAATCGGGGCTTGCTTCGTCAAAACGAGAGGCGAGACAATTTATTGATGACGGAGCGATTACGCTAAATGGCGGCAAAGTTTCCGACACCGAGCGCGTTCTCATGCATGAGGATTTTCAAGACGCTCCGCTCGCGATACTTAAAAGGGGAAAGCGCAATATAGTTGTTTTAAAAGCGAGCTAAAAAAGAACGGCTAGCAAATCTCGGGGGAGGGGGCGAGATTTTAGCGCTAGCCGCCGAAAAAGAGCTCGACAGCGCTCCTCAGCTTTGTCGAGCCGTAAAGAGCAACATGAACCGAGCGCTCTTTATACCTTAAATATCAGGACGCGCTAGTGTACAGTACTCGAATGGCAATTTTCAAAATACGATCAGAATTCAATCCAGAAGGTGAGCTCAGTACCATGAGTCCTGCGGACTTGGCTACAGGGCGAGACGCATTGGACCCGAGAGTATGACATCAGCGACTGTATTCAACCTAAAGAGTGATTTTAAGCCTGCGGGGGATCAGCCGCAGGCAATTGAGGCTCTTTATCAGGGTCTTAAAGAAGGCAAGCGACATCAGACGCTTCTCGGCGTCACTGGCTCCGGTAAAACGTTCACCGTCGCCAATGTTATCGAGAAGTGGCAGAAACCGACGCTTGTTATCGCGCATAATAAAACACTTGCCGCGCAGCTCGCGGCGGAATATCGGGAATTTTTTCCAGACTCCGCAGTGCACTATTTCGTTTCCTACTACGATTTCTATCAGCCTGAAGCATATGTTCCCGTGTCGGACACGTACATCGAGAAGGAGGCGGACATCAATGAAGATATCGAGCGGCTGCGTCACGCCGCCACGCAGGCCCTTCTCTCGCGCAAAGATGTCATCGTGGTTGCTTCTGTTTCTTGCATTTACGGGCTCGGCAGTCCTATCGAATATGAAAAGGTGAACCTAAAGTTGAAATTGGATGAACCCTGTACTCGCGCAGAACTAACACGCCGACTCATCGGCATGTATTTTGATCGTGTGAAAGGGGATCTAACTCCAGGCACTTTTCGTGCCCTCGGTGCACGGGTTGAAATCATGCCGGCGAATGAACGCACTATATATCGTGTCGATTTGTCGCAGGGGAAAGTTTCGAAAATCGACGAGATCAATGCGATAACGCGAGAAATCTTGACGGCTGTTGATTCGGTATTCATCTTTCCTGCGAAACACTACGTGACGCCGAAAGGCATCCAAGATGCAGCGCTTGCCGACATTGAATTCGAGCTCGACGAGCAATTGAAGCGATTCGAACGCGCTGGAAAGATTTTGGAGGCAGAGCGCTTAAAGCGCCGAACGCGGCAGGATATAGCGATGATACGGGAATTTGGATTCTGCAATGGTATTGAAAATTATTCACGGCATTTTGACCGGCGGAAGCCCGGCGAGCCGCCCTATACGCTTCTTTCGTATTTTCCTAAAAAGGCAGACGGATCGCCGGACTTCCTCACTGTCATAGACGAGTCGCACGTCACGGTGCCGCAAGTTGGTGCGATGTACGCTGGGGATCGCGCGCGTAAGGAAACGCTTGTCGAGCACGGGTTTAGACTTCCGAGCTGTGTTGATAACCGGCCACTCACGTTCAAGGAGTTCGAAGTGCGTATTGGCGAGACGCTTTACACGAGCGCAACACCCGGCACGTATGAGTTGGAGCGTAGCGGTAAACCAATAGAGCAGGTAATACGTCCCACTGGCCTCATCGATCCGGAAATTATCGTGCGTCCCATTGTGAGCGGGAGCGACTATTCCGGACAGGTGAAGGATTTTATACGCGAAGCGGAGGAGGTGACGATGCGCGGAGCGCGCTCAATGGTTACCGTTCTTACCAAGAAAATGGCCGAAGATCTGACAGCGTTTCTCACCGAACGGAATGTGAAGGCGAGCTATATACACAGCGACGTAAAGACCATCGAACGCATCGAAATACTCACTAACTTTCGGAAAGGCGTGTTCGACGTCCTTGTCGGCGTAAACTTACTGCGAGAGGGCTTGGATTTGCCGGAGGTGGAACTTGTCGCAATTCTCGATGCCGATAAGGAGGGATTCTTGCGAAGCGAAACATCGCTCATCCAAACAATCGGACGCGCGGCGCGCAATGTGCTGGGCCGAGTGATCCTCTACGCGGACACAGAGACAACCTCGATGGAGCGAGCTATCGGGGAGACGAATCGCCGTCGAAAGAAGCAGATAGCGTACAATACAAAGCACGGCATCACGCCGCAGACGATCAAGAAAAAAATACGAGACATCGTCGGAGACATCGAAAAGTCGAGAAAGAGGGCTATCAGCGATTTGGCTCAGCTCGATACGGAAGCGTTCGGCGGGAATAAGAAGAAACTGCTTTCTGCAAAAAAGGCGGAAATGCACGATGCGGCAGATCGGCTCGACTTCGAGACGGCCGCAATGTTACGAGACGAGATACGTGTACTGGAATCACGAAAATCATCATGAATCGAAATAGTCTGCAAACGAGTCGATGCCCCGTAGTCAGCTTGCTGTACTTCTGGGGCGAGACGGCTGCAATGTTAAGGGACGAAATCAGGGTCTTGGAGGGTAAAAAATAGTATGGCCATAGAAATAAAAGAGAATGTTCCTCTCGCGTCTCTCACGACATTTGGAATCGGCGGGGGCGCCAAGTACCTCACGGAGGTCAAAACGGACGTCGAACTTCGCGAGGCCATTATTTGGGCGCGCGACCGCATTACTTCGTTTCATATTCTCTCGGGTGGCAGCAATGTACTGATTCCTGACGAGGGGCTTCGCGGCCTCGTCATCCGGATAGTATCGGACTCATATGTATTCAATGGGCTGAATCTTATAGCAGATGCGGGCTGCAACCTCACGATGCTGATACGGGAGGCAGGCAGGCGCGGTCTTGGTGGCTGGGAGAGTCTCGCGGGCATTCCGGGATCGATCGGCGGAGCGATACGAGGTAACGCTGGCGCGTTCGGCAGTGAATTAAAAGATTACACGTTCGCGGTGAGGGCATACAACCACGAAACTGGTGAGCTAAGGACGTTCGTAAACGAGGCGTGCCACTTCGCATATCGGAGCAGCTATTTCAAACAGCATTTCGAGTGGATAATCTTGAACGTGGAAGTTGCACTTCGGGAGATCGGCCCGCAGGAAAGTGCTGAAGGGCACCATGCGGCTTGACATCAAAGTAGTGGCCGTAAGCAATAGTTTCCTTGAGGATGCGGGATGCCTCGAGCATCGACCGGCCGGAGAGATGGTGTTTTGAGCGCGCGCTGTCGAACTCCTTGCCCTTGCTGCGCAGATGAGCGTGCGCCATCTGATTCCAGAGCCGTTCAGAATCGAGGATGACGCCGTCCATGTCGAAGATGATCGCGCGCAGCATACAACCAAGAAACCGTGGATGTTATTTCAGCGTTTCGAGCGGGTAGAGCGTCGTCATGATGCCCGCGATGTACTCCAAACACTCGATGATAACAGCACGTCGATGCAAGAGCTCGTCGCACGCGCCCTGCGTCAGGATGATATCGCAGCCGCCCGCGTGACGG
>Ga0075995_102_pt1 | contig 33386 bp, 33 predicted proteins | sample RifGroA2_FD_68041 | JGI IMG/M metagenome (GOLD analysis project Ga0075995, IMG submission 68041) | Parcubacteria bacterium GW2011_GWA2_51_10
CCGTCCTGTCGTATCTCGTATAGCCGCACGGGGCGGGAAAACTTTGTGCTGTCTCCGCCGGTATGCTGGATCACGACACGCCACATTTGCCCCGTGTCGGTGTTTTTGATGGTGCGACACCCGAAACCGGGTCGCTCTTTGCGGAGCCGCTCTCCCGATATGTTGCACCCGCCACTTTGGTCTGGGTAGGTTACCATGTTCGAGAGTCGGCCGCGTACTCCCGTGTATCGGTATCCCACCATTACCTGTATTTCGGGAGTGAACCATCCACGGCGGTCCGGTTGTAGCGTGCTCGGCGGTGTTCCGTAGTCGCCACCGCAGTCGACCGAGTTTTTTCTGGGGCACTTCTTCTCCTTCGCCCAGCCGTCCTCGGCGGGAAGCGAAAGTGAAACGAAGCCGGCCACCAAAGCGACCAAAAACAACAAATTTTTCAGGCTCATTTCCGTGCTCCTTCAAAGTTTCCAAGGGACGTCGAATATCGAGTCCGTTTTAGACCATAATGTTTGTTGACGAAAAGTCAATGTGTTACGGTGCGACAACGAAAAAGACTCGTAAGTAGGGGTGGTTATAAGTATTGGTTTTCTTGCGTCAGCGGACGCATCATCTACAATTAAACACATGGATCATGATAGAAGTAACTCATGTCATATATTGAGGACTGTGAGCAGTGGGAAAGAGCGGGTACGGTTTCCCAACAGGGTTGCGCGATTTGGACGCAAAAACCTTTTCGTATTGTGGAAAGGTCAATGTTTATGAGCAATATAAAGTAGGATGACGGGTGAAGTTATCCGCGTCCTACTTCTAACGGAATGGAAAATTTCCGGAAAAAATCCGACGAATTGCCAAACAAAGAGCATACGGCGCCTGCAGGCGCTAGCCGGAGAATGTTTATCAAGACGCTTGGCGCAGGCGCGCTGATTGCTGCTGTCGTGGGAGCGGGAAAACAGGTCGCAGAAAATGATGGTGAGCGCATATTGGGTGAAACTATCAGCAGAGAACAAGAGGAAGTTGCACTAGCAAAGGCGCGCGAACGTCTGCGCAATGATTTTGGGATTGAGGTGGATTTTAGTCCGCTCCAGCCGCACGAAAAAGAAGAACATGGCCTTCAAGGAGAACGCGTGGAGTATGTCGTAGAAAAACGGCGTGTGTGCGAGGCGCTGCTTGATGCGTTTGCTTACTACCCACCAGTCATTTACAAAAAAGAAGCGTTTATTTCCATCGTGCGCGTGATGGATAGTCTAACGCTCGAGGGTGAGAGCGCGCGCGAACGTATCCAAGGCATTGCCGATGTTGAAGGCGTACTCCATCTTCAGCATATTGAACATGAGGGGGTCTTTCCTCTTGCGAGGCGCGGACCACTCGGACAGCTTGGACGGGAAAATCTCGACAAGGAGGAATTCATCCGCACTTTCCACCATGAACTTTTTCACGAACTTGACGATATTGATGACGCAGAATGGATAGAACAGACCCGAGGATCACTATCGGGAGACATTTCGGTTGCGCAACTTCCGTATTTATACAGAGAAGAGCTCGACAAAGTGGTAAAAAATCCGGCAATCTCGCCGGAAGAAAGGAGCGCGGCTCGATCTGAAAGCGTCAATAATTCACCAATAGGATTTGCCACCGACGATGGGCGAGATAACCCATGGGAGGACAAGGCGACGATCGCAGAATTCCTCTTGGGCGACCCCGGGCAGTTTGGCTCACCTGAATCAAGAGATCCGGTCCTGGCCAAAAAGATCAAGTTCGTTGAAAAATTCTATTTCTTAAAGAGTCGCGGGATCATTGATGAAGGATATTGGGAAACTATCCGGCGGGCTAAAGGCAATTCAGAAATGGCGGCAAGATATCACAAGGAGCGTTCGCGGACACTCGCGCTTCTCTCCGATGAAGTCCTGCGCGATTATGTGAGGCAAGAAATCGGCGATCAACTCGACGATGTCGCACTCAAAAGTTGGCGGGAGGATATTATGCTTGGCATTCCACAAGCAGCACAATGACGACCGCAGGTTTCGCCGACTGTTTTACCGGTTAAAAACAAAAGCGCCCGGTGAAGGGCGCTTTTGTGTAGGCGAGTCGCTTACGCGACGCGGCTGACCTTGACCGCGTTCGGGCCTTTCGGGCTCTCTGCGACTTCAAAGCTAACCGTGTCACCTTCGCGAAGTTCGTCAAAGCTGACGCCGACGAGCTCGTTGGAGTGGAAAAAGAGATCCTTTTCCTGTCCTTCTCGCTTGATGAACCCGAATCCCTTATCGGTGAGACGGGCGATAGTTCCTGTTTGCATTGCAATTGGAATTTTGTTGGTAAGCGCATCCGTTTTTGGCGGAAGATCAAAAACAGTGTGCTGGAGTGGTAGGTCGATCCCTAATCCTCTGGATCAGCCCTGAATTGATTCGATGAGAGTATCATATTGATATTGCTTGTCAAGCAATTAGAAATGCTGCTCTTTAGAGCTTTCCTGGTTCAAAGAATGGGATATGATATTGATATGGGTTATGTGATCGCGATTACCGTTCTCGTTATCGTTCTTGCGAGCATTCGGCAGATCAATCAGTATCAGCGGGGAGTGAAATTCACGCTCGGAAAATATACGGGAATCATGGAGCCGGGCTGGCGGCTTGTCATTCCCATTTTCCAGTCGTACCAGCGCGTGGATATTCGCGTGAAAGCCGTGGATGTGCCTGATCAGAACGCGATCACGCGCGACAACGTGTCAGTTACGGTGAACGCAGTCATTTACTACAAAGTTTCTTCCTCGGAAAAGGCGATTATCGAAGTGGAGAGTTTCTCGTACGCGATCTCGCAGTATGCGCAAACGACAATGCGCAATATCGTCGGTGAGGTAACGCTCGATGAACTTCTTGCTGGGCGCGAAAAGATCGCGGAACGAATCAGGGAAATTGTTGATAAAGAAACAGATGCGTGGGGACTTAAGGTAAATAATGTCGAGCTGAAAGATATCCGGTTGCCGGAAAATATGGAGCGCACTATCGCAAAGCAGGCCGAGGCGGAGCGCGAGAAGCGCGCCGTCATCATCAATTCGGAAGGGGAGCTTGCCGCTTCAAGAAATATGGCCGAAGCGGCGCGCGTTCTCAATGAAGTTCCCGGCGCGCTCCACCTGCGGACGCTGCAATCTATCAATGACCTCTCTTCCGATCAGTCGAACACGGTCATCTTTACTGTACCACTTGAAATCCTCAAAGCATTCGCCGGCGGTTTCGGAAGGAAATCAGCAGAATAGTCTACTTATCGACCCTCTGCCGCTTGCTCCAGTTCTGCGATTTCGATTTTTTTCATTTTGAGCATGGCTTTCATAGCGCGGCCCGCCTTTTCCTTATCCGGATCACTCAATAGCTTCAGAAGTATAGTCGGAACTATCTGCCACGAGAGTCCGAATTTGTCTTTCAGCCAGCCGCATTGTTCCGCGGCGGGGACGGCAGATAGTTTTTTCCAGAAGTAATCAACTTCATCCTGACCCTTGCAGTCTACGGAAAAAGATATGGCTTCGCTGAAAGTAAAATTGTGTTTATGTGCGCTGTCCATGATGCCGAATTCCTGCCCGAAAAGCTCAAAAGACGCATGCCTTATAGTGCCTTCTTTATCTCCCTCCTCACCTTTGCCGTATCGATCTATTTCCCCGATTTTCGAGCCAGGATCTTTGAACGTTGAAACATAAAAGCTCATCGCGTCTTCTGCCTGCCCAGCGACGGCTCCCACAAACATCAGGGTCGGCGTGATTTTTTGTTTTATCTCTTTTTCGCCGGCGAACATTATTTGCCAGGAGAGTCCATACTTATCTGCAAGCCACGTGTATCTTTTGCTGAAAGGGTATTCGCCGAGTTCCATTAATACGCTCCCACCCTCCGATAATTTTTTCCACAACGTATCGACTTCCTCTCTTGTATCGCAGGCGACGAGAAATGATATGGCGGGCGTGAATTTGAAAATCGGACCGCCATTTAAACCCACAAATTTTTGACCAGCGAGCTCGAATTCGATCGTCATCACCGAACCAGCGGGCCGACCCGATACTTTTGCCGCGTTTTCATCATAGCGAGTAGTGACTCCTACTCGCGAATTATCAAAAAGCGACGTATATAGATTTGCGGCTTCCTCTGCTTTGTCGTCAAACCAAAGAAACGGAGTGATTTTCTGTTTATCCTGAGCTTGTCGAAGGGCTGACATGTTTTGACTTACATTCCTTTCGGTTCAATCATGCCAACGCGATTGCCCACCATATAACAAGGAATAGGTTATAGGTTAGGAGGGCATGTGTGTGATCGATAAGACATCGATGTACCCGCCGGGAATCTGAAAGTGCGGATGGCCCTCGAACAATTTTGTAGCCGCATCATGCGAATCGGCTTCGACTATCGAGTATCCGGTCACCTCGTTTTTAGCGTCAGATACGCCGGATGAAGTCACCCTTTTTGTTTTACCCAGTGGCGCACCAATGTTTGCGATATTCTTTTTATTATCCTTCATCCACGTAGCCCATTCCTCCATGCCTTTTTTCATGTCTTCTGGCTTCGTGTCCTTCATCCACTTTCCTATTTCCGACAAGGGTGCCATATATAATACGAAAAATTTCGCCATACGCGTGTTTGATTATTGCTAATACAATTCAATCTTGACGACTCATCGTTAAGAAAGAGTGAAGATTCGTTTACACGATTGCTAAATAAGCAGAAAGCAGCAGCAATGCAGTAGCCCAGAATAACGTCCAGAACATCTGGTATCTACGACCTCGCCATTCCCAATTCGGCCAGTAGTATATTTTGCGACGTATAAAAAAGTCCTCCTTTTTGAACAGATAGATCAAATGAATCGAGAGATCATATAGGATCATTGCGAGTACGATATATAAAAGCGCTTCCGAATTCATAAACAAACTATAACAAAAAAGGACGCCGCCTTCGCGACGCTGCGAAGGCGGCGTCCACCGAACGGTAACTTAGACCTTTGGAATTGTAGAATAACTATGAAGATAACAGCTTGCCGGCAAGGAGGCCGAACGCGATCGCGATCCCTCCAATCGTAGCCATGCGCAGACCGCTCTTCATCAGGCTCGTGTGTGCGATGCGCGCTCCCACGATGCCGAGAATAAATAACGCCGCAACAGAAAAGATAATGGAGAATGACAACGCAGTGGCAACGGGCCACAGAAGATAGGGAAAGAGGGGAATGAACCCTGAAAAAAGATACGAGACGAACATTATCGAGCCGGAGATGAAATTGCTTCTCGTCGGCGCGTCAGCGCCGGTCGCGTATCCTTCTGCTGAAGCTTCGGAAAGGAAGCTGCCGGCTGCCATTGAAAACGCCTCGACGAAGATGAGTACAACGCCGGTGAGAAAAATCGTTTTCTCCGGCACATTCGCTATCGCGATACCGGAGAGGAGACCGACGGTCGAGACGAGACTATCCTCGACGCCGAAAATAAAATTCCTGAAATATGATATGAATGAAGGGCTCTTTTCCATATGATGGTTCAAATCGTACCATGTTCGTAAAAGCAAGCCGCTCTCCACGGCTCGCGTCGAGCGAGGGTTTGGGCCCGCGTCAGAAATTACGGATCGTTTTTCCATGGTCATCTACTCATAATTTGCTAAACTTTCTATATGAAATGGGTGGCGGTTCTAGCGGTAGTCGCAGTGTTTGCGGCAGGCTCCGTATATCTGCTGAGGAGTGAGAGCGGCAGTGCGCGCAACGACACTGCTGTCGTGGGAGAACAGCAGTCGACAGCCAATGTTCCCGTAGAGAGTGGGGAAAAAGTGACTACCGCGCTTCCGAGCGCGAAAATAATTACAGGTCTAGCGCATGAGGGGCAGACGTTCAACAACTGCTCGTCTGTGGGGCTTTTGATCGCGATGTCGCACTGGGGAATTAAGGACACGCAAAAAGATATCGCCGAAGCGACGCGTCCTTGGAACAATCCCAAAGGAGATAATGACGATAAATCCGTAACGCTTTTCGAGCTTGCGGATTATGCAAGGGCAAAGCATGGCCTCCTCGCATATGTGCGCCCGAATGGCAACCTCGAAACTCTCAAAAAATTTGTAGCTAATGATATTCCGGTCGTAACGCGAGCGCTGATGTATGAGGATCAAGATATTCCTCACTATCGGGTCGTGCACGGATATGATGACGCGACGCAGATGATCACGCAGACCGACAGCATCAACGGTCGCGACAAAACATTTTCATACGACAAGTGGCAAGTAATGTGGAAGGATTTCAATTATTCATATCTCATCGTCGTCCCGCCGGAGAAAAAAGAGCTTGTCGAGCGTCTCTTGCAAAAAGAAGTGAGTGAAAAAGTTGCTTGGGAGAATGCCAAAAGCCGAGCCGAAGAAGAGCTCGCGAAGGATCCGGACGATTACAAATGGAGATACAATCTTTTGACTGCCCTGTACTATCTGGGCGACTACGAGGGCACTGTGCGGGAATTCGAAAAAATCGATGACCGGCTAACGCGCCGCGCACTTTGGTATCAGATGGAGCCAATTGATGCGTACTTCCAGCTTGGAAACTATGATCGCGTGATCGGGCTTGCCGACAGCGTCATCAACGATCATAACAAGGCCGTCTCGGAACTGTATGTTTTGAAAGGGAAGATCTACCAAAGCCGGGGCGAGCTAGTGGCCGCACGCGCCGAATACGAGAAGGCAATTTACTATCACAAGCACCTCCAATCCGCTAAAGACGCTCTCGCGTCGGCGGGGTCTCAATGACTCCGACTAATGCGCCCGGAAAAATCGTAATGCGATTCTGCCTCTATTGCACCAGATCGCCGCACGCGACGTACACGTTAACTTCGTCGGGAGATTTATGGACATTGAGTGCGAGCGGAAGCTGACTAAGAATTACATCCAGGGAAACATCGAGTGTTGTTTCGGAAACACCGTTTACGGGGAAGACGAGCGGATATAGCACTCCTCCAATATTTGCGCAGGAACCTGTATGGATGTGCGCTGGCTGCGCCGTGCCTTCTGGCGCTCCTGAAAGTGCGAGCGTAACGATAGTCTTTCCGCCTGAGTCCGTAAGAGTAGCCGTGCCTGACTCGCCGGAATTATTTTGCGTGTTTAAGGCAACAGTGATCGAGCTCTGCTGCGGCTGTGGCTCGGCAGAATAATTGACGTACCAAATAATTCCTCCGACGACAATTACTGCAACGACGAGCCAGACAAAGATGTTTTTCATAATTATGTAGAGATTCTGGAAAAGTATTCACTAATAATCGGTATTAAACCTCATATTGGCTCCTCGGCTCGGATGCGAATGTGAGTACACATTCTCATCTCTCGCTCTACGTCGCCAATAAAGATATTCCAAAAGATATTCCTTAAGAATGAGCTTTTAATGAATTGCGATTGTATGCTAGGTCGGGGAGAAAGGGTAGAGACAGTCAATTTGGTATACTTATCCCCATGAACCACACATCTTCCGAGCGGGGGATGAGCTTACCTATCGCAGTGCTTGTTCTAGCTGCTGTCGTCGGAGTCGGCGCGATTATTTTCATATCACTTCCAAAGGGAGAGCCGGAAGAGAGCAGCTTGCGAGAAACGGATCCAGCAGTTTCCACACTTGCCGCATGCCAAGCCGGCTGCAGGGATCAGTATGGCGGAAGCGGCAGTTCCGGATTTGAGGCATGCATGCGCGGATGCGGTGCAGGGCCTGCGGCTGGTGCACGCGAAACAGAATCCACCTCGCCCGAAGCCGAATCGACACCTGCGCCTTCACAGACTCCGGCGTCGCCTAAACCGCAATCGCAACAGCAGCAGACTTCGCCAACTGCGTCTCCGACAACTCCACCGCCCGCTCCGCAGCCGACACCAACACCCGCTCCACAACCGCAGCCAGCTCCAAAAACCGTGGACGTTTCAATACGGGGTTTTACGTTCAATCCAGCCTCTGTCACGATTAATGCCGGCGATACGGTTGTATTCAAGAATTTTGACTCGGTCGGGCACACTGCAACGCAAAGCGGCGGATTCGATACCGGGCTCCTTGGGCAAGGCCAATCAAAGTCAATTACGTTCTCACAAAAGGGCACGTTCAACTATTACTGTATTCCGCATCCTTACATGACGGGAACGATTATTGTCGAGTAACTAACCTTGGTCAATTCCCGGCGACATTCTTGCCCGGCCGTGGCCTTGGAAGATTTTAGGCTATTGACAGTTTTCAGTTCAGCATCCAGATCGAGTAGTTCAAATACGAAGCGAAGCTTACCCAAAATATATAGGGCACCAAAAGCCACGCTGCCGGTTTAGAGATTTTCGCGAACGCGACGATTGTGACGAGAATAGCAAGCCAGAGGAACGCAATCTCAATCAATGCACCGCCAGGGCTATGCAGACCAAAAAAGATGACCGACCAGAGCGTGTTCAATATCAGTTGGCCGAGAAATATGCCGAGAGCAATTTTTACGTCCCTACGCTCCAGCCCCTTTCTCCAGATCAAAAAAGCCGCAATGCCCATAAGCGCGAAGAGGGTAGTCCACACAGTCGCGAAGAGCCACGATGGAGGATTGAGAGCCGGCTTAACTAGTGTTGCATACCACTCCAAACCCGAACTCGAGTCGCCTGTGGTGAGCGCAGTCGAACCAATGATACCGGCAAGTTCTGATACACCGATCGCAACTATCAATTTGAGAATATTTTTGAGACTCACGCACTCATTATAACCCTCATTCATTTGAGCAAATTATTAAATCCACGAGCCGTCACATTGCTACAAAACATACCTATAAACTCCAGTTTGTAGGTATGTTATTGAATGCGCTGGAACGATTTGAGAAAGCTGACGAACGTTTTTCCGTATGGCGATAGCGTGTGCTCTACGAATTTGCCGCGGTATTTTTTGTTCACGAGCCCTGCCTGATGCAGACGTCTCGTATGCTCACCCAGAGTTTTCTCGTTTGCTCCGATTGTTTCAACTATCTCCTCAAGGGTTATAGCTTCACGCGCAGCAACTAACAGTAATATCTCGATACGGTAGTGGTTTGCCATTCCCTTAAGATGCCGCTCCATCTGTTTTGCCGTTTTAATTTTGCTCATATTTACATTAACTGCATCATACAAACACATACTCACAAACTCAAGTTTATAGGGATGTTCATGTTATAGTTGGTGTGAACAAAAGTCTAAATCTTAGTGTACGCAACGCCAGTTCCTGTTTTGCCGATTTACACTATTCGGCCCTCTTTTTTTGAGCTCGGGGAGAGAGCGTGCGGCCGCCGTATTTTCGGATCGCTCGCTGGATTTTAGTTACGCAGTTACCCATGCGGTCAATTACATCGCTTTCGGTAAGCCGGATGACTGTCCAGCCGTTTCTCTGAAGAAAAGAATCTTTGATTTTGTCTTTATGTTTTTGCGTGGGAATCGTGTGCGCTTTATCGTTGTCGCATTCAATCGCGATTTTTCCTCCGCGGCACAGGATGGCAAAATCTAGATAGTATCTAACTTTCTTCCCACTCCGTTTGCCGGAAACGTAGTGCTGGGGCAGATTACCAGTTCTTGCTTTCCGCAGGGCGCTCGCCAAGAGTTCTTCCGTCGGCGGGACATCATACAGTTGCAGTACGTTCTTTGCGGCAAGCAGTCGGCGCAAAGTGGTGAAGCCGAACGAAACACGCCGCGCGGGGAATTTTCTGTTCCTGATTGGGGAGGAGAGCTTCTTTATTTCATTCACGCGAATCCAGCGGTACTCATTGCCCGCTCGTGGATGGTTTTGTTCATTGGGCAAAAAGTCGCGACGCCGCAGGCGGCGCGACTCGACGACGCGCGCATAGTATCGAATGCACCTTCCTAATTTGCCGAAAGTTGCCGGCTGATAGAACGCAATGTATTTGAAGGACCGCTTTGGCGACTGTGCAACCGGCATCCGATACCACCGCTCACCCTTAAGGATTGTAAGATCGCGTCTGCTTTTCAGAACTGCGACTAAAACGCTCTTTCCGCTTTCGCGCTCGCGCGCCATACATAGACTATAGCGCAGAAGAGGATGTCGAATATTAATGCGAAACTCCCGCCAAAGGCGGGAGTTTCGCTTGAGCAAATTGAGTCAGATTTTACTGCACCCAATTCTTATTGCACTCAATTCGCGCCGTATCCATTAGGTATCGCGTGTGCGAACCAAAAATGCCCCGGCCCGTAACTCGGATCACTGCCCTGATCCATCACAGTTTCAAACTGTCCCCAGATGCAGTAGCCGCCGTCAGGAAGCGGTGTGTAATCCGCGCCGCAATCCCCGATCCATTTTATCTTGTAGTGCCACACGGAACCCGATCCACCTTTCTTGCCATTCCACTCGTTGTCGGTCCATGCGCTCGAGTAAGGAGGGTTCGCCCATCCTTCCGCATTGCCACGATCCCAATCGCTCGTCCATTTCATCACGAGCTTGTCTGGCGAGTAGATACCAACACAGTTGGCAGCTTGTCCGCCTGCGAGACACCAGCTCGCGCCCGTTCCGTTGAAGATTCGCGCCGTGTCGTTGTAGCCGTATTGATCGAATCCGCCGGCCGCAAACGCGAACGAGGCCGTGAGAAGAATAGCGAGCACGCTCCCTCCCACTGCGACTCCGATGTTTGTCGATATCGTTTTTGTCATATGTACAAATTAATATTATAAAATTAACTAATAAGGTCTCGATAGTATACCCCATTAAAAAGAACGCCTGAAACGCAAGGAAAAAGAGGCCTAAAACAACGAACGGCACCTATGTAGGATGCCGCCCAAGCCTGATGGGGGCATTATATGGGCATTCTAATTCTCCTGCGCAGTAAACGTAGAATAGACGACAGAATAGCCCGTCAGCCAGCAGATACAATGCTACGATTTTCGATTGACGTCAATAATAGTGGTAATGTGCGCACACATATAGCGCAATCCGGTACAGTCCGGAAATGCCAGTACATATGGCAAAACAATTAAAGAGGAGCGGTCGAACAGCTCATATAGCCTGCATCCATGTTTTAGGCAAGGACATTTACGTCATTATTTCTTTAGTATTGTATTTCGAACTGCGGGAGACTTATGCACTGTGTACCTTAGCAGGCAGACGTAACCATTGATACGCTTGCAGTAGAGTCGAACCTGAAGATGGCGTGAAGAAGAGAAGCGCCTATAATATACATAAGAGGAATCGTAGTCGTGCTCTTTAATTTTTCTGGTTGAGAGGGCGAGTGTAGACGCCTGCGTCCCACAAGCAGGACCCCCCTATCCCTCCCTCCCAGCCCGAAACGCTGGCTGTGTTCTTTGCCTGATCTTTGAAAAGGTCGCATTGATCGCCAGAGTTTCGTGTTGTACACACGCACGTAGGAGATTTTCAATTTTTTTTAGACGGAGGCTACTATCATGCCCACCAACACGAACAACTGCCCTTACCGCAGTACTTGTGGGTGGCAGGCGAGTGGGGAGGGACGATTCTTGCGTTCCTTTCGGTTTCGGTGCGACGAGAAGTGTCGTCCGCCAGTCATATCGACGGACATCTGGGAGCGCGGGCTCGAGACGGCCGCAGCTCATTTCCAGGCGGTGTTCGGGAGACTTCCAGATGCGACGTAAACACGAGGAGGACACACGGGGAGGACGCTTGTTGTCCTCCTCTTGCTTTGCAGAATTGGGGTCACAGAATTGGGGTCAGGCACAATTAAATCGATAAAGTTATGTTGTAATTTATCAAGTTCCGGGGAGTGGGACTCGACGCCGCATAAATGCGGCACGTAGATTTCGTCACCACGCAAGCGTGAACAAAATCTTTAGCCCTCGGTTCTCAACGTTCTCCGTTCACTGGAGGGTCGCTGTTCTTCGGCACGATTCCGTCCGACTTCCTTCACATCTTTCAAAGCGCGAGGCGCAATGCGAAAGGCGCGATAAGATCGTCAACGTTGCGCCGAAATCGAGAAAGTTCCTGCGAGGCGTGCGCATAGAGAAGACCGCGCAACATAAGGAGGCCCTCCTCATAGGCCTCGGGATGATTTTCTTTCTCTAACCGCGAGAGAGTCTTCCATGCGCGCTCTCGCGAGGCTTCGTAGTTCTTTATGTTGCCAGACTCCAAAGCCAGCGCGCATCGGATGATGTCCGCGCCGAGATTTGCGAAATAAAATGAAGCGCGGTCAGGTGTCATACGAATAGTTCCGGTATGATCTGCGCGATAAGCACGCGGATCTTCCTGCGAAGCTCTTGGTCTTGTATTTCCATGCTTCTGTTTCCTTGCTGAGGCCGAATATTTATAAGAGACACGTATTTGACGGCTTCATCACCTCGCTCATCGACGTGGATATTAAATCCCCAGATATTTTCTTGCGCAGATCCTTCCGAAAGAAGCGCGGCATTGGCGTCCATATGCCATTCTCCTCCAAGAGCGATGATCTCGCGCTCGATGTCGACGGCACCTTTTATCATGTCCTGATATATCTCCTCCGCGAGCGAGCGCACTTCCTCAAGCGATACGGGATCCTTTATGATTTTAATATTCATTCCTAATATCGTAACACCCCCGGCTCGTTTGCATGATTTCGCTCGCCCTATTTCGAGCGAGAGTCGACTTGCGTTGTCCTATTTGGCTCCGCACCGTTGGGTTTGTTCGAACGTGGACGCACAGAATTACGCTAATTATTACGTGCCTGACCTGCTTGATTAACCAGTAGGATTTGCTACCGTAAAAGCATAGAAGTCTATTGATAAATTACACAATAAAAACTCATTCATGAAACAAATAATTGTTTCGGTTGTCGCCCTTTTTGTCATTGCGGGCATCGTGACTTTCGCTATTCCTGCTCTGACACTAGCGGTCGCAGAGGGGCAAGGCAGTGATAATTTGACGCGTGTACTCATTGCTTTTGATAAACCAGTTGGCCCGAGCGAGCAAGCAATTGTGCGTACCCATGGCGGCAAGATTAAATACAGCTATTCAATTGTTAATGCTATCGCCGCCACACTCCCTTCTCAAGCGATTGAAGGGTTGTCTCACAATCCACATGTCGTGTCCGTTGAACTTGACGATACAGTATTCGCTACCGACATCGAACTCGATAATTCATGGGGTGTGAAGCATATCGGTGCAGGGACAGTACACACTGGTTCAGTGCAGACTGGTTCAGCAAACAAAGGCGCTGGAGTAAAAATCGGCATCATAGATTCGGGAGTTAACTATAATCACCCCGATCTCAACGCTAACTACCGCGGCGGCTATGATTTTTACTACTATGATAATGACCCGATGGATGTGTATGGGCATGGGACGCATGTTGCCGGTACCGCTTGTGCGGAAGATAACGACAATGGCACGAAGGATAAAAAGGGCAAGCCGCTCTACGGCGTTGTAGGCGTTGCGCCGAATTGCGACCTCTATGCGCTCCGCGTTTTGAGTGACAGTGGCGTTGGCTACTGGAGCGATATTATCGCCGCGGTTGATTGGTCAACAGGTGGATTGATTTACCTTCCCGGCTATTGGGACGAGCCGGTCGGTGCTCCAGAAGAACCGATACAGGGAGTCAAAATGGACGTCATTAACCTATCGCTTGGGAAAGATACATATCCGGGCACCATCGTAGAACAAGCATTTACTAACGCCGAAGCAAGCGGCGTCGTGATCGTTGCGGCGGCAGGAAATTCAGGAAATACCGCAGGCACTGGAGACAATGTTATTTATCCGGCAAAATTCGCTTCGGTGATCGCCGTTGCCGCTACCGATTCTGCTGATAAACGCGCAAGCTTCTCAAGCACCGGTCCCAAGGTGGAACTTGCGGCACCGGGAGTGTCTGTCTATTCAACGTGGAATGATAAAACGAGCTATGCTAATCCACAACCGAAATGTAACCGTTCAGATAGCGGTTGCTACAAATACGGCTCCGGCACTTCAATGGCCTCGCCTCACGTGGCGGGTGTTGCGGCCCTGATCATTGCGAGTGGTTTAGTCTCGGATACTAATGGCACTAATGGGATATACGATGAAGTACGTGCGAGGTTGAACGCAACCGCGACTGATATGGGAACCAACGGAAGAGATGCGCAGTATGGTTATGGCCTCGTGAACGCTATTGCCGCAGTGCAACAGTAATAAGTTCGAGCCTCACCAAGGATACGCAAAAAGAGCCCTATTTTATAGGTCTCTTTTTGCCGGCTCTGGTCATTGGGCGCGTTTGTTTATCCTGAGCACGTCGAAGGGGAACAGAAGTTCTATGCGGTTGATTGGAAAAGTTTAGAGAGGGAACTTAATTTTGGCAAGGTATAAAAGCAAACCGTTCTGGAACGGCTTACGTTGGGGATGGTAATTGGTGGAAATGAGCAGACGCGGGATGGTCAATTGATACCGATCCGTTTACGTCTCTTGTTTTTCAGTATTTCGTACCCTCCAATAATCCAAGGCGGAATGGTGAGAAAGAATACTAAATCCTCAATCGGCACTCCTGCGATTGCTAGACCTACAGTTTGTGAATCGCTGGTACCATAGATCCATAGTCCGTTTTGTATTCCGATGTAGTCGCTTATGAATGCGACTACAAAAATTATTGCTGTGGTAACAGTGAACGCCTGCCAATCCAAATAGTCTTTTGCGAAATATAACACTATAGCCGAAGGTAGAATGCCGAAGAAAAACACCAAGAGGAAGTAGCCCATACCTGAATTGTAACAGAAAGAATTCACATTTGGCTCCGGGGGTGGGATTCGAACCCACAACTTACACGTTAACAGCGTGCCACTCTACCGTTGAGTTACCCCGGAATATTGTTTCTAGGGCAAATTGAGCCCCGACGATTCGTTTTTTGAATGTCGAGGTCCCGACCGTAGCGTCGGGATTACCCCAGAATGTGTTAGGGGAGTATATCGGCAAACAGTTTGTATGAAAAGGATATTGTGAATATACTGAAACTGTAGTTCTGTATGATCAAATACGTAATCGGCATTGTTGTAGTAATCGTCATCGTTGCGGGCGGATATTATGTGTGGCGAGAAACGGTACGTCTCGCGATTCCTACCCAGACGGTTCCTACAGTTACCGAACCTGCGATGAGTACGTACGCGACATCTACTTTCTCTATTAAGTACCCGTCTGCGTATACCGTTAATGATTCATACGCATATGATCAATTCGGGTCGCAGAAGCTCATTCACGGCGTGAAGTTCACCATTCCGGAGGAAATGGCGACGGGCACGAATTTGGCGGTTGATACCGGAATTTCCCTTGAAAGCTTGCCGCGTGCAAGAAATTGCACGGGCGATATTTATCTGACGGCAAATGTGCGGGCGGAGAAAATTACCGAGAATGGCACAGACTTTTCTTTTGCCACATCTAGCGGCGCAGCCGCAGGCAATCTTTATGAAGAATTTGTCTATGCTCTTAGCACCAGCTCGCCCTGCACGGCGGTGCGCTACTTCATCCACTCCGGCAACATCGGCAATTACCCTCAGGCAGGTGAGCCGGGAGCTGTCCGAGAATTCGATAGGGAAGCGCTCATCGCGGAATTCGACAAAATCCGTCTCTCGCTCATCTTGAACCGCTAGCGAAAAAAATTATTGAGTGATATGGAAAAATTGCCGAACGTTTTCCGAGCTCGCAGTCATCCACAACGACCAGAAAATAAAGAGCCGATTAGAGCGATGGCTGCGCTTCTTGAAGGCAAGAAAATAAGGATTACGTTTACCGCTGAACTATACAAGCACGACGTCATTGAAGGAGTATGTAAAACCGTAACTGCACTTCAGCCCGATTCTCGTGGCGATCCCACACGGTTCGCGTTGAGCTTTAAAATAGGAAATGGATTATATGTGTTTGATGTATCGACTCAAGACGGTATAACGGCAGATTCCATCGAGGGATCGTATCAACCCGGCGGACGTTACAAGATACAGGTATTAAACTGATCTGCAGCAACATGACGAGACTTAGCAACGCGACTCTCCTAGTAATCGATTTTCAGAATGACTTTGTAGCGCCCGGCGGTGTCGTTGAAATCAAAGAAATACGACGCAATCTCGGTGATTACGCAAAGTTTATCGATACATGCCGCGCAGCAGGCGTTTTAGTAATTTATACGCGACATAATTACACTCCCGAAAATAATCCGATTGAGAAAAAGCTGTTCCCTCAACTTGAAAACGATGGACTTCGTCCGGGTAGTACGGGCTGGGAAATTTATGATGTCATTACACCCAAGGGCGGCGACACAATTGTTGATAAGACGCGATACGATGCTTTCTTCAAAACTAATCTGAAAGAAATTCTAGATGACCACGATATAAAAACAGTTATCATTACTGGAACAATGACCGACGTGTGCTGTGAATCGACTGCACGCACTGCAATGCATTATGATTACGATGTCATATTTTGTTCGGACATGACTTACTGCGCCGATCCGGTGAGTCACGATAACACTCTTAAAGTTATATCGTCTCACTTTGGGAAGGTGATGTCATCCAATGCAATCGTGAAAGAATTTCAAAATGTTACGCCAAAGTCTTCCAATCGAAAGGGCTAAGTCGCAGTACAGCCGGCAAGAAGAGTGACTATTGCTAACAGTAAGAATTAGTCATGGCTACCATCAAAAAGAAAATATGGCCAGAGTATTTTGGCGCGGTCGTCTCTGGCAAAAAGAAATACGAATTAAGACTTAATGATTTTGAGGTCAATGAGGGCGATATCTTGGTTTTGGAAGAATGGGATCCCGAAACAAAACAGTATACCGGCAGAAATGTTGAGAAAAGGGTTACCTACGTCGGCAAATTCAAGATCGATCAATTATTTTGGCCGGAAGAAGAAATTAAAGCTAAAGGCATACAAATTATCTCGATAGAATAAATTATTATGGCGCTCGACTCAATGGGAAAAAAATCGAACAGGTCCGGGCGCGAGGCCCAGACCTGTTTTGTTGCTTCGGCGCTCACGCGGGCCGCATAAGCGTTTGGCAAATGCAATGGATGACTTCCCGCTCGCCTTGATTGGTAAGCATCATTCTTTTTCTTGCAGGATCGACGATCCTCGAGCAATTGCGGCACGCGCCGTCAAAGGGCGTTTGTAGAAGGTGGTAAGGCGCGTTCAATACATCGAGATGGTGCGGTGCGTTCATTGCTATAACCTCCCGCGGAACTCAAAATTGTCCGCTCTGCCGCAAAAGTAGCATACATTCATCTGTATTTCACCCTTTCGAGCCGACAATTAAAACAATGCCAATAAGGGCACTGATACTACTCGGCACGCTTAAAAAGAATGAGCCGTCGAATACGGAAGTCTTATCGGAATTTCTGCTTGAGAAACTGCGAGCGAAAAATGTCTCGTGCGAATTGATAAAGCTCGTGAATTGCAAAATCCTGCCGGGGACGTATTCCGACATGGGGCAAGGGGACGAATGGCCGAGCATTCTTGAAAAAATTCTTGCGGCGGAAATCATAATTTTCGCGACCCCAATCTGGTGGAATTCTCCGTCATCTGAAATCCAGCGAGTCATCGAGCGGCTCGACGAAATTCATGATGAGATTCTCGAAGGGAAAAAATCTAAAATGGCAGGCAAAGTGGGCGGTGTAGTCATTACGGGCGATCCAGATGGCGCGCAATCGGTGATAGGAACGGTCGGGAATTTCTTCAATTTTATAGGGATGGTGCTGCCGCCCTATGCGACGCTCTCCGTGCTGTCGGCTCTACAGAGGAAAGACGTGGAGACGAGCCGCGAAAAACTTCTCGAGCTCTATCGGAAAGACTACGCACAAGCGGCGGATACAATGGTTGAGCAGTTAATGTTGCACGCTGGCCGCGCGGTATAATATGCGCGTGAGAAATGCATATGCACTATTAGGAGTTCTGTTTCTTATCCTGATCATCGGCTCATCGTATGCCTTTAACCGAGGATTCATAAAAACCGAAGATACTGAAAACATTATTAGTAATTCGCAATCACAACCTATGGCATCAACAACACTCTCACTTACCAGTTCTGTATTTGAGCATAATGGAAAAATTCCTTCCAAGTACACATGCGACGGCGATCGCTCTATCAATCCGCCGCTTGAAATTGCAGGCGCTCCCGAAGGAACGAAAACGCTCGCGCTTATTATGGATGATCCAGATGTTCCCAAGGTAAAACGCCCTTCCGGCGTCTTCGATCATTGGGTTGTATTTAATATGATGCCTCCGCCGGAAGGGGGGACGCTAGAGATTTTTGAGGGCGGCCCGATACCAGGAATGCAAGGCGCGAATACCGCTGGCACAAACGTATACACAGGACCGTGCCCTCCGCCGGAGTACGAGCCGAGCGAGCATCGTTATGTGTTCAAACTCTACGCACTTGATTCTGAACTTGATCTCGACAAAAACGCCACGAAAGACGACGTGCTAGCAGCGATGAACGGCAGAATCCTTGAAAGTGCTGAACTCATCGGAAGATACAAGCGCATATAGCCGATGAAATATATCTTGTACGTCAGAGCAGAATGTCCGTACGTCACGAAGGTGAAAATTTTCGCTGAGCCGCTCGGTCTAGAGTTTGACGAGCGCGACATTTCCGATCCAGCCGTGGCCGACGAGTTGATCGAGCGGGGAGGGAAACGCCAAGTGCCGTATCTCGTAGACGTAGAGAACGTAGTTGAGATGTATGAATCAGAGGACATCATCGAATATCTCAAGCAGCATGCTGGCTCATGATGATCGTACGAGTCAAAGTAAAAACCGGAGTGCGCAGAGAGAAGTTTCTTCAGATTGCGGAGAATGCATTCGAGGTGCAGGTGCGCGAGAAACCCGAGAGAGGCGCCGCGAACGATCGAGTGCGTGCACTCGTTGCCGGATATTTCAGCGTGCCGCTGAAAAACGTGCGGATTGTCTCCGGGCACCATGCAACAAGTAAGTTGCTGAAGGTGATACAATAATCAGTGTAATTTGCTAAAAAACTATAAACTAAAAACTATTCCCATGGACATCCGCATCAAGACGACAAATTACACGATGACGCCGGAGGTTTCCGACTACCTAGACCAGCGCCTACAGGCGATTTCGAAGCTTATCTATGAGGATGAGGAATTAGCGCGGTGCGAAGTGGAGGTGGGGCGTGCGGCAGGGCACCCGGAGCGAGGCAATATATGGAGGGCAGAGCTCAACCTCGCATATAAGGGGTATCACCTGCGCGCGGAAGCGACGGCAGAAACCGTGAACGCCGCCATCGATGAAGTCAAAGACGACATTACGAGTCAACTGCGACGCGGCAAGCGGTTGCACATCCGCCTTGCGCGCCGCGGTGGCGCGCTCCTCAAGCGTCTCATTCGCCGGGAATAGTGGAGGAGGGATGCGAGAACTGCTTTGTACAAGCCATTTTGTATCGGACATCATAAAGGACATAAAGGACAGGGTGGCTCCTGATTCTATTGCGGCACTAGACGGAAGGGCTTTTGCGCGCGACTACTCTACCGGACTGCAGTTTTCACTCTGCGTCAATTGTGCGCCGCATTATTGCTTGCATACTTAGGCTAGAGCTTATTCGTTAAAGCACATAGCGTATGACGTTGATTCGAACGGCCGTACGCGCAGGAAGCATAGTCATCCTCGCTCTTCTTGCGCTCGGCGTTTTCCAGGGAAACCAGCGTCTCGCGTTTGCAGAAATACAAGATCCCTCCGATCTTGCGTCTAAAATAATTTGTAAAGTCTACGGCGATCTGAATGCGGTCGGCAGTCCGCTGCCGCACCTTAATGCAGGCGATTGCCCGGCACCTCCTCCGGTACCTCAATGCGCGGATGGAATTGATAATGATGGCGATGGCCTTATAGATAATGCCGATCCGGGTTGTTCTGGATCGGACGACAATGATGAGACGAATTCCTCCGTCCCTGCGCAGTGCGCGGATGGGACAGATAACGATTCGGATGGTTTCTCAGATACAAATGATCCGAATTGCCACACGGACGGGAATCCTCTCAATGCGTCCTCGTATGACCCGACCCGCAGTGAATCGGGATCTCTCCCTGTCTGTTGGAATAATTTGGACGACGACGGAGACGGGTTAAAGGATTTTCCGGCCGATCTCGGCTGTTCATCGCCGCTCGATGCTGACGAGTCAAACACCGCGCTTCCCGGGGCTGAAAATACGCTCGCGCTCTGTTCCGATGAAATAGATAACGACGCGGATGGCGCTATAGATCTTGCCGATCCTGATTGTGGGAGCTTCCAAGCAAAACTGGTCGTGGTGAAGATAGTTATCAACGACAATGCTGGCACGAGCACCGTATCGAGTTTTTCTCTCCATATAGCAACAACATCTCCGGGCATGGCGGAAACTATTGGGGTCGCCTCCGGCGCAACGACGACAGTCTCGATCGGTACATGGACAGTAGGCGAGATCCAGAAGTCTGGTTACGCAGCCACATTTGGCGGTGATTGCAATGCGAGCGGCCAGGTGACGCTTGCGACGGGCGAGACAAAAACATGCACCATCACCAACAATGACATTGCGCCTGCGGCGATGCTCGCCTGCGCGGATGGAATTGATAATGATGGCGACGGTCTTATAGACAGCGCGGATCCGGGTTGTTCGGACTCTTCGGACAATGACGAGGCAAATATTGCAAACGGAGATGAGTCCGAAGAAGATTCAACGGAAACAACGGCGGGATCTGGTGGCAACGGAGGAGGTGGCGGCGGAGGATCTGGCGGGAACGGGCCCGTCACCGGTTCCTTTGGCCTCGTTGATGGAAGTGCTGGCGGTGTCGTGCTTGGGGCTTCCACAACGACCGCACTCTCCGTAGCTACTTCCACGGTGACGGACATCAATGAATCATGCAATCGCTTTCTCACCGCGTTTATACGGTCGGGGAGGAAGAACGACGAGACGCAGGTTCGCCGCCTTCAGACCATACTTCGTGATTACGAGGGCGCAACAATAGAGGTAAATGGCGTGTATGACGCGGCGACGCTCGCGGCAGTGCACGCATTCCAGAGCAAATACGCATCAGAAATTCTCACGCCATGGGGGATCGAGGAATCAACCGGCTTCGTGTACCTCACGACGCGCAAGAAGATAAATGAGATTTACTGTCGCAGCCTGGTGCAATTTCCCCTCACCGACACGGAACGCCAGATAATAGAGAAAACGCGCTCGACAATCACGGTGACGACGGACTCTTCGAAACCAAATCCAACTGTGAAGCTATCGCCCGCCACTACGCTGAAAGGGGAGGATGGATCGGCGAAGGCGACGTCCTCACAAGGGGCCGGAACGATGCCGGACGAGGGAAGAGCGAATTTTTGGACACGTATTCTGGAGGCAATCAGGGGAAAAACTCAGAGGTAGGTTCTCTGTGTTTCCTCAGAGGTCGGTTCTCGGGGATTTACTGTGCTAGGATTTGCACATGTTGCGCAAGACGCCGCTTTTTTCCGGCGAGACGTATCATATTTACAATAGAGGAGCGCACAAATTTGCTACCTTCACGGATGAATCCGACTATTGGCGCTTTTCCGCGCTTCTCCATCTTGCAAATCACACGGGCCCCGTACTGCTGGGCGAGTTGCTTGAAAGAAAAAAACACAGAGGTCGGTTCTCGGGGGAGATTTTTACAGAACACGCCGATAAGGCGCTCGTTGCTGTACTCGCATACGCCCTGATGCCGAATCATTTTCATCTTGTGATCAGGCAGAAAATGGACAACGGAATCACAAAGTTTATGCAAAAAGTGACAGTTTCTTATTCGATGTACTTCAATACGAAATACGAACACAGCGGGGTTCTCTTTCAAGGGCGATTTATGAGCAGTCACTTGGGTACTGATCCCTACTTCAAGTGGATTTTTCCGTATGTACATCTCAACCCCGTATCGCTCGTAGAATCAGACTGGCGGGAAAAAGGAATCACTGATTCTGCGCGCGCAAAAAAATTCCTCCGGAACTATAGATACTCAAGTTACTACGACTATTACGTCGGCGATCGATCCGAGCGCGCGATACTCGCATATGATGAAGCAGTCGATCTTCTCGACAGAGAGGACGATATTCAGCGCATGCTGGTGGCGTATGGGAAAGGGAAGGCGATCTATTCTGATTTCGCCGCATAACAAAAAACCCAGAGGTAGGTTCTCCGGAGTAAAAAACTCAGAGGTAGGTTCTCGGGGATTTCGGGGATTTTGTCCGTTATTGACAAGGGTGAAGTGTTGTATAAGATTCCGCCGGAGCTGGAACTTCACGTAGGGGTTTCAGAGCGGATCCGAGACCGACAGCTTTTTGCTGGTTTCCCTAGGCCTTGGGTCCGCTCTGAAACCCCTTTTCTCATGCACATAAGTATACATTAGATAGCGACGTAGCAGATGCAGAATGCTTACTACCTCCTTCATTTGTGCGCTGTTCACACCTTTTCCACAGTCTATTCAGGAATCAATAAACATCGTGAGCGCTTTTCCCTGCGGTGCTCTTAGAGTAGAGAAATACGGGGTAATCTCGCGTGCTCTCCTATTTCAGCTGAACTTCATATAAACATTGTACGGTACTTGACGTGTATGTGCGCACTGTGTCGTATTCACTGAAATAAGCAAAATGTTGTTGACCTTCGGTGCATTGCATACATAATACTCGCAACGTTGCGCGTGCGTCTCTCATCGAGCGTTCGAGTAGCGAAAGGGAAACCAGCGACATCTCACATGATCGCTGTAGAAAGAACATCTAAAGGACAAGAGCAATGGAGGCGGAGCACTCGCGATGCGGGTGGTCCGTTTTTTTATTTTCGTATCGGACACACACGTCCTAAGGGAAAAACTCAGAGGTCGGTTCTCGGGGATTTTGTGGAGAGCACGGCACGATTCGCTTGAGAGAAGCGAGTCGTGCCGTGAACTGCACGCCGGCTGCCGCAGCAGCGGGGGAGTTCACAGAAGGTCGATACCCTGTAATTACTCAATGCACAATTCCTAATCGTGCACATGAGTGGTTGCGGATTATCCATTATAAAAAATAAAATAAAACATTATGACAAACAGTAAAACTCTGAATTTCAGCGTAGCTGCCGCAGTGGCAGTTGCGATGGCACTTGCACTTCTCGCGTTTGCCACAACGGCATCCGCGGCAGTGAACTCAAGCTCCATAACGATTACAACCACGAACCGCGGCACGATCGACAACTACACCTCGGCTCGCTCGCACACGGGCAACAACACGGCGGAAGGCAGTGTTGGCGGTGTTGGTGGGCAAGGCGGCGATGTTACATCGGATGGTGACAACAACAACGGTGGCGCTACGACCGGCAATGGCGGCAACGGCGGCGACGGCGGCGCTGGAGGCCTCGTTGACACGGGCGACGCGACGGCAGAAGCCGGCACGGAGAACGATCTCAACACAAGTGACGTTGAGGTTGATCTCACGACAGCAGGCGGTGATGTGAATAGCACGTCTGTTGATGTCGTAACTGACAACACGCAGACTGGCTGCGACTGTCCTAACAACATCGACAATCGCACAAAGGCCCGCGCATACAGCGGAGACAATGATGCTAAGGGCAGCACAGGCGGCGATGGCGAAAGGGGCGGCGCTATTTCTGGCGGCCAAGGTGACTTCAACAACGGCGGCGCAGGGACTGGCGACGGCGGCGACGGTGGCAATGGCGAGTTGGGCGGCACGGTATTTACCGGCAATGCAAGCTCGACATCTGCGACGCTTAACTTGCTGAACACGGTTATTCTTCGTGTTCGCATCTAATCTCTAGAGACTCGCTCTAGTCATTAGAGTTCTTTGAGGGTCGGGTATCCAGCTCCACTTTTGCACGTTGAGTGTCGGTGTATAACGCTCTACCGAACGCATGCGCTCGGTTGGGAGGCACTGATGTTTGGAATGCAAAAGTGGAGCTGGACCCCGCCCTCCGGACAGCCCTTCTCAGGGAAGGAAGTTTGTCCGGAGGGAACTCCATTCGTTAAAAACTTAAAACGAAACCAGCTATGAATAGATCACTATCTCTTGCAGCACGGGTAGCGATAGTCGGAGCAGTCTTGGCGATTCTCTCTATTGCCGTGTACGCACTTGCAATGAACGCGTACGGAGACGCGTCTGCGTATGCAGACGCGCGAGAGGACGCGGCGCGCGATCGCGGGACGACGGGGCGCACTATCGAACCAACCCCTACACCTCCGCCGCCGACCCCCGCGCCGGCGCCGAAGCCGGATCCAAAAAAAGGCGGTATTTCAAATTCAACGAGCGGCACCGCCGATTCCGGTGGCAACGAAGGCGGCAACGTGACGACGGGGGATGAGCATGTCGAAGTCGTCGTCGTGAACATTGGGCCTACGAACAATCCGCCTCCACCGGAAGAGGATGATGAAGAGAGTTCTCCACCTGTTGCCCCGGAGCCGCAGTGCGACAGACGCTCGCCCGAAGGATGCTCGCAGGATCCGGGCCGCGCTCGATAGTAAAATAAAGCGGCTTACTAACTAATCTTAGGAAACCAGCATTATGAAAAAAGTATTTTCGATCGGATTTACCGGAGCGCTCATTGCTCTTGGTGTATTCGTGTTCACTGCGCATTTAGCAATTGCTGCGCATCCGGCCGGGCCCGCCGGCTATTGGGCGCTTGACGAAGGGGCCGGTACTGTCGCAACAGATTCGAGTGGGCATAGCAATGACGGCGCAATAAACGGCGCAGTGTACGCCGGCTCTGGTGCGCCCGTGCCGGGAAGCGCAGATGCATTGTCTTTTGACGGCGTCGACGACTACGTGCAGGTCTCTGATAACGCTGAACTAGATATCTCAACCGCGATTACCGTCGCGGGTTGGATTAGGCTCGATTCATTCACTCAACAGGCAACAGTCGCAGGCAAGTGGCGCGACATAAGCGCGGCTAACGAGCGCGGCTACTTACTCGTTGTTGCCACCGATGGAACTCCGCGTTTTTACATTTCTACCACCGGAGCCGATTTCGCTGTTGCTACTGGCGCAGCTCTGTCGATCGGAGTTTGGCATCATTTACTTGGCACGTATGACGGCACGACTGTTAATCTCTACGTCGATGGAACACTCGTAGCATCCACACTCCAGGTAGGTGCCATATTCTTAAATGATGAGCCGCTGCTGATAGGCGCAAATGACGGTTTTGGCGGCTCTAGTCGGAAGTTCACTGACGGAACAATCGACGAAGTCCAAATCTATAATCGAGTTCTTACGTCCGATGAAATTGAAATTCTCTCGAACGCGGGCGACACGCTTTTTGTAGATGATGACGGACAGATCGGATTCGGCTCAATAGATTGCGATGGCGTCGGAGTAGGCGCGTACACAGTCATTCAGGACGCGGTGGACGCCGCGAGCTCGGGAGACACGGTTCAGGTATGTCCGGGAATTTACGACGAGCAAGTAGTCATTGATGCAAAAAATATTACGCTCCAAGGTGCGGGTGATACCACCATTGTGAAGCCAACATCTGCGAGCGTGCTCACATCGCTCTACACCACGGGCACGCAGGCGGGCGCGTTTTTCAATGGCATCGTCATCGCGAGCATCATTGACGTGAGAAATGCCGGAGCCGCGGGCGTCACGGTTCGCGATATCAAGGTAGATGGAGAATTGATAACGTCTCTGCCAGCCGGAGCCGGACACGTCTCGGGCCTTACGTTCGGAGAAACGGGCGGTCTCGTTGACAACGTAACCGTAGAAGACACGAATCAAGTTAGCCCTACGACGGTGAGGACGTACGCGATGTGGTTCGATGCCGTCGGCGGCACTTCCGTTTCAGTAGACGTGACCGACTCAACAGCACGGCTCTACGGCAGGAATGGAATCAATGCTCGCGGCGCGAGCATCACGATCGACATAGACAACAACACCATCATCGGTCCGGGCATGGTTGGCCCCGATCAGGTTCCGAATGGCGTGTTACTGATTGCAGAAGCGGGCGGAACAGTCACTGACAATACGATAAGCGAAAATCACTACACGGGAGCCACGTTCTTGGGCTCGGGAGTGCTGCTTTTCCAGGCGCGCGACGGGATAGTCGTTTCCGGCAACGAGATATTCGACACTGACGACGCGGTCATCATCAATGCGACCGACCTTGCATCGGTGGAGAACAACGATCTCCACAACAATGTGAAGGGTGTACGCATCGAGGCGGGCAGCGCGGGCAGCAACACCGTTACTAAAAACCTCATCACGGACAATACATTTGTGGGGATCGAAGTGAGTGATACAGCGGGCGCGGCGAATGTGGCATTGCGCAACGCGATAACCGGAAACGCGACGGGTGTCAGCAATCTGAACGTCTCCAGCTTTGATGCCACTTGCAACTGGTGGGGAGATGTCAGTGGACCGAGCGGAGATGGTCCGGGAACAGGTGATTCGGTGAGTGCCAACGCACCTTTTCAACCGTGGCTCACGACATCCGACCTTGTGAACGGCCCGTGCGATGGCCCGCTTACGACGCTCACTCTCGTGAAGACAGTCGTGAACGACAACGGAGGCACGGCAACGACGACCGACTTCGCGCTCTTTATTGACGGCTTTCCAGCCGCGAGCGGGGTTGCCTCAACAACATCTCCCGGCTCTCACACAGCATCGGAAACACCGCAGGGTGGATACACTCCTTCTGCATGGGGAGGCGATTGCGCCGCAGACGGCACCATCACACTCGCACTTGGTGAGAATAAAACATGCACAATCACGAATGACGACAACGAGCCGTCGCTCACGCTCCAGAAAATTGTCGTGAATGACGACGGCGGCACTGCAACTACTTCTGACTGGACTGTAACTGCAACAGGGCCAACCGGATTTTCCGGAAGCGGGCCGATAGTTCCGAGCGGCGCATCATTCGATGCTGGCTCATACGATCTCTCTGAGGCCGGTCCTGCGGGCTATACGGCAAGCGATTGGGTATGCGTCGGCGGGAATCAAACCGATGGCGACACGATTGTGATTGGCCTTGGTGAGAACGTTTTGTGCACGATCACGAACGACGACATCGCGGTTGCGCCGCTGCCGCCTCCGGCGAATGCATGCGCGATCCCGCTTGTCGCACCATTCGGATACACGCTCATCAACGGCTCTTCTGGCAACGACAACCTTGCAATTGCATCTTTCACGATGTTCGTAGGGAACGGCGGCAACGACAAGGTGAGAGCATTCGGCGGCAACTACATCATCTGCACCGGCAGTGGAAAAGACATCATCACATTAAGCGGCGCCAGCATTGTCACGATCGATGCAGGCAGTGGTGACAATACGATCGCTGCGCCCGTCAATATAGTGGGCTTCATAACGACAGGAAGCGGCAAGGACAAAATCGCTCTCGGAAGCGGAGAACGCACGATTAACGCCGGAGACGGAAACAATATCGTGACGACGACAGGAAGCGGCGACCAAACGATCACGACAGGAAGCGGCAACGACAAAATTACGACGGGAAGCGGCAATGACACGATATCCGCAGGAAGCGGCAAAAACGTAGTTGTTTCCGGCGGTGGTAACGATGACGTTACCGGGCTTGGCGACAAAGACATTATCAACGGTGGACCGGGCATCGACACCTGCGATGCCGATGGCGGCACGAACATCGTTGTTAACTGCGAGCTATAACCATCGCCGAGAAAATCCCAGAGAACCGACCTCTGAGGAAATGGCACACAAACCTATGAGACACATTAAGTATTAAACGCAGGGAGGGGACTTCGCCTCGAAAGCGGCGGATGTCCTCCCTTGTCATGGAGTCTTGTTCATGGTAAAAAAACGAGGCTTCAGACAGGGAAACATGTTAAATATATGTCAATTTCAGTGGCGTATACTGGCCGCATTGCTCGTGGTCGCCCTTGTCTATAGCCCTCTTTTGCCGGTTTTTGTTTATGCTGATGATACGACCCTAACTACGGACGGCGTTTCTACCAGAGATATAAGGCCAGAAAGGGGAGCTGACACAACTCCGCCCAATATCGAATCGCATGAGGATGTAAGCGCGCAGGCAGAATCGGATGCCGGCGCCGTCGCTCTCTACACCGCGCCCGCCACATCTGATGATGTTGACGGAGCGGGCACTGCCGAATGCACTCCTCCATCGGGCTCGACATTTGCGATCGGAACGACAGAGGTGACCTGCACTGCAACAGATGCCGCAGGAAATAGCGCATCCATAACATTCGATGTGATCGTCGAGGCACTAGCGCCTCCTTCCGACGCGACCGAGCCATCGCAAGAGGCGACCTCTACAACTCCCGCGGCGGATGTGAGTACGACCACTCCGGATACATCTCCGGACACATCTACAGACACTGGGACAGGTACCACGACTCCGATTGATACGACCACGGGGACGTCGACGGATTCGACACCGCCTTCGCAAGATGCTACGACGGGCGACGCAGACTCACCGCAAGAAAGCGAACCGCAAGAGGACCCATTGGATCCAGCAGTAGCGACATCTTCCACGAGTTCTGCAGACGTCGCTCCGGAAGAAACCGATACAGACAACACAAATTTCGAGGACATCGTAAACGGCGGCACGCTGCCAAGCGAAGAGGACACGCGCCCCGTCGTTGATGTGAGCGCGACCTCGACAGAATCCGCAGCGATTGATCCGCTCTTTACGATCGCGTCGTCCACGAACGGCACGGGAAATAAAATCGGCGGGACAATTTTCACGGGTAATTCAACGGCCTCGACGACCGTCAAGAACACACTGAATATCAGCAAGTCCAACGGCATTGACGGGCCGGGCGTAACGAATAGCACTATCATCACAGCCGATACCGACAACGCTGCGATACTCGCAACAGATGATGATACGCGCGCGACGACTGGCGAGAACAAGGCGGAGGGTGGCGAAGGCACTGCGACGATACGCACCGGGAAAGCGGTCTCGACCGCGGAGGTCATGAACGTCGTCAACACCAACATCTTTAACTCCGACGGCCTCATTCTTTTCCTCAATCCGATGCAGGGCGACGGATTTGATCTTCGCGATTTCGATCTCTCATACTTTTTTGACGAGGGAGCGGGCGCATCGCCGACACAATTCGGCTGCACGCTCCTCACCTGTCTCAATAGCTCCGCTCTAAGCGTCCTCAATAAAAATGAAGCGACGGTCAACAACAGCGTGGATGTTCAGGCCATAACGGGGAAGAATGCAGCGACATCGACAAAACAGGGTGAAGTATCTATAGAAACGGGCGACGCATACGCCGCCGCCAATGTTCTCAATCTCGTGAATACCAATTTCATCAATTCGAGCTATCTGATGCTTTCGTTCAACAACTTCGGCGATTTGAATGACGACATTGTGCTTCCAGATGCCTCTTTCTTCGAGCAGCTTCTCGAAAACGGAGGGTCACTGCCAGAGCTTAATTCAAGTTCATATATCGTGAACAACACGAATGACGAGAATTTCACGGGGACGACGACTGCAAGCGCGGTGGCGGGAGGGAACCTCGCGACGACGACAGCGCCCGGCGAGGGGCATGGGGAAATTGTTACGGGAAATGCCTACACGTCATCCAACAGCTATACGGCGGCCAATCAAACGAGAGTCGGCGGCTCGTCCGTTCAGTTTATTTTCCGCGTGTGGGGAGAATGGTCCGGCTCCATTCAGGGCCTCCCGGCAGGGCTCTCGTGGAAAGAAACCCCGTATGGAATTGAAATTACTTCAACTGGCAACTCATCGGGCGATTCCCTCGGCGTATATAATTCCTCGGCATTCGTTGCCTCATCGACAAACGTGGCGAACGTCCACACCGATGTGAACGTATCAGCCAGCTCCGGCGAGAACATTTCTTCGACTGAAGATGGCATAGGGAATATACGGACGGGGGATGCGTATGCCGCGGCCAACGTCGTCAACTTCGTCAATACCAACATCGTCGGGCGCAATATGGTGTTTGCCATTTTCAACGTCTTCGGCGACTGGAGCGGCGACGTCGCATTCGGAGGGCACAGCCCCGATCTTGCAGTGAACGCTGTGATGGAATCCCCGCAACCGGTGGCGCCGGACGCGGAAGTTTCGTATCGCTTCACTGTGCGGAACAGCGGAGACGTGAGCGCCGAGAATGTCGTGTTAGCGACGAAATACGATAAGAACCTTATGACATTCTCGCGGGCAAGCGTCAGCGGCAGCAACACGAGCGTCGGGACGAACTTTAATCTTGGCACTCTTGCCGCTGGCGAGACAAAGATTGTTGATGTTGCCGCGCGTCTTCGCATCCGCGATCTTCCGCCCGGTGTTTCTATTTCAGTGCCGCTTACGGCGACGGTAACAAATAGCGGGCGAGATCAAGATGATAGGGACAATGCGACACAAGTAAGCTTCAATGTCTCAATTCCCAGCTCGGTAGATAATGGTCCACCACCATCCGGAGGAGGAAGCGGAGGCGGAGGCGGAGGCGGTGGAGGCGGCGGCGGCGGCGGAAGCACTACGCCTCCACCCTCTGGCGGCGGAAGCAGCACACCACCACCATCCGGTGGGGGAAGCACGACTCCTCCACCATCTGGCGGCAGCACCACTCCTCCACCATCTGGAGGAAACGCCACAGCTCCACCCTCTGGGGGAGCTGTCAGCAATAATTCAGTTACTTCCGGTGGCGGTGGCGGTGGCGGAGCGCCTCTCGCCATTAGCAAAACTGGCAACCGGACTCCCGATGCGCGAGTGCTCGTCTCAAAAACCGCAAGTCTTGCGACGACGACAGCGCCGATGAATGTGGATTACAAAGTCGTCGTCAGAAATGACAAACAAGCGGGGCCGGCATACATCGGTTTGCTAGCCGATACGCTCTATGATCCGGAAGGCGGCGTCATGTACTCTCGCTCGTGGGACCTCGATACGATCGAGCCGGGAGACGAAATCACCCTTTCATACACGGTCGCCTTCGGGACGAGTACTGTGCCGGGCGTCTATCGCAATGTTGCCCGCGTTACTGCATTCAATAATTTTGCCAAGCTTCCGTATGCGAACACAATGATACCTGTCGAGGCGACTGATACGATCGAGTTCATGGCAAACGGTCAGGTGCTCGGTTCGGCAACTTCAACTAAGCCGACGATATCTGCAGAGAACATTACAAAAATTGAAGGGTGTGTCGCGCTACTTAGTACTCCCTTGAGAGCGGGAAGTCCGCACAAGACCGAGGTAGTAAAGCTCCAGACGTTCCTCGCTACGCAAGGGTTCCCTCTTCCCGCAACTGGCTTCTTCGGGCCCCTCACTTTGAGCGCGGCCAAGGCATTTCAGAAAAAGTATGCGTCAGACATTCTTGCGCCGGTCGGCCTTTCATCGCCCTCGGGGCTCGTCTATGCGTCAACCATTCGCAAGATAAATTCGATCGCGTGTGGCGGTGTTCCTCCCGTAGAAATTGAGGCGAGCACAAGCGCATCATCAACCTCGGCGATCGCGCCATCCGCTCCCGCAAAGCCGAGAGCACCCTCGAAGTCGAAGGCGCCGTCAGAAGCGAAATCTAAGAATACTTCCACTCAGACCGACAGTCTCTTAAAAACTGTTGGCAGCTGGCTCTCGAAGTTCCGCTAATTATAAGCTTTATAAATAATCGCAAAGAATTATGACAACGCATCTTCGTCTCTTGGTCCTCGGCTTGGTTTTCGTTTCTCTTGTTTTTGCGGCGCTCCTCGCCGTCTCGCCGTCCACCGCTTCTGCGGCTGGTCTTTCTCTGTCATTCAGTTCTGGAAGTATCTCGCGCAGCGGAGGTGCGGTTTCTCCTCGCACTCCATTTTCGCGAAGAGATGCGGGGGAGAGCACCAGCGCGGATGCTGCCAATCCTGCGCAGATCGAGAATTCTAGTGAGACAAAGACTGCAGATATCGTGGCAGACGATTCTGGTAATAATGAGGCCGGTAACAACAATGGGGGCGCGACATCGGGGAGCGGCGGAGATGGCGGCGCTGGCGGCAATGGCGGCACGACGCGCACCGGGAACACATCATCGAGCGTAAGTGTTTTCAACAGCTTGAACCGCACCGTCATATTTATCTCCATTTCCGGCAGATAGGGTGCAGCCGCAGAAAAAACCCAGAGAACCGACCTCTGAGGAAAAACCCCCCCAGAGGTCGGTTCTCGGGGGTTTTTTCCATACTTGTTCGCGCGGGCGGAATTGGGTACATCCTGTTGATATCTCTGTTGATAACTTCTGTTGACAGGAAAGTGAGACATCAGATACTTCGTCAATCACGGTGCGTCCGCGCAGTGATAGGGAAACCAGCAGGAAAAATGCCTGCACATACTTTCAGCTTCACACTCCCTATCAAATTCTTTTTGTCTTTTGGTTTGGTGCTCGCCACTATCGCGATGCTCGCATATGCGGTGCCAGCGTACGCAGCGCCTCCGGTGACGAGTGTGCAGTCCGCAGAGGGTGAAGCTGCGGTTGCCTCTGCGACATTCGGCGCAACACCGGCGGAGGGCAATCTACTTGTTGCTATTTCATTTCACCGTGGAGCTGCGGGGGGAGATCTGGGTGCAACCCCAGCAATAAACGGCGAGAGCGTTGCAGTAGGCGGGACGACGAGCAATGGCTGGACTCTGCGGGTTCTCGAAACGGTTAACCTCGCGGATCTAAATAGCCGTCGGGCTATGGCAGTCTGGGACAAGGTCGCGGGAGCGGTAGAACCAACCAATGTCCAGACAAGTTGGAGCCAAAGTCCTGTCAACAAACTCATTATTCGGGAATTTTCGCCAATGGGAGGCGAGATCGTGTTTGCCGGCTCTGCAAAAAATAGCAGCGGCACAGCGAGCGTCACATCATTAAACACGGGCGCGACAGCAGTGCTGCCTGCGGGCAATTACTTTTTGGTAACCGCTTTGGGAGTGCGCAACAGCGGCTCCAGCCCATTTGGTCCTGGCGCGGCCGGCTGGACGAACAGCGTCGGAAATAATATCCACAGCGACGGGGGACTGAATGGTCGCACTCTGCAAACGGCCTTTGGCCAGCACACGACGGGAGGCGCGAAATCGAGCACGGCAAGCTGGGCGAACGCGCGCCAAGCTTCGGCGGCGATTGCCGTTTACGCTATCGTGACGCCAAGCTGCCCGCTTCAGCCGCAGGCGGGTCGGACGATCGTTATTCTTGGCGCGAATCAACAGCAGGGAGACGTGTTCATTAGGTCGGACCAGACCGCCGCGGATGCAAAATTAGGGCCAGCCGCGGCATTGCTCGCGGCAGGAACATATAACGTAACGCTTGCCTCGTATGACGATCATGTCAGTAAGCCGCTTGATGTGCAGCCCAATGAATCATGGTTCGTGCGACTGTATGACGCGGGCAACACCCTCGTTGCCTTTTCGAACGCAATAAGCGATTTGCCAAACAATCAGGACACGCTTACCGAACTTGTGCAGTCTGGCCTTGTCGTTTCTTCGCCGATTGCTTCACTCGATGCCTTTCACGCAGTATATCCAGACGCTAACCCAAACAGTATTGTTCCTATCTGCGTGGCGTTTGATGAAGCGCCCCCGCCCCCG
>Ga0075995_113_pt1 | contig 33182 bp, 35 predicted proteins | sample RifGroA2_FD_68041 | JGI IMG/M metagenome (GOLD analysis project Ga0075995, IMG submission 68041) | Parcubacteria bacterium GW2011_GWA2_51_10
TTGCAGCGGCCGGTTCGTATTTTATGAATCCCGCTGTGCCGAAAGCCATACAGAAAATGTTTGAAACAGAGAAGAGCGTCGCCGCACGCGAGGGCAGAGTGCCTGCCGGATGGCTCATTGAAAAAGCGGGGATGAGGGGCTTCTCCTTTGGCGGCGCGATTGCGAGCGTGCAGCATCCCAATTACATCGTGAATCAAGGTGGTGCCACGGCTAAAGACGTTCTGGCCCTTGCCGAGAAGATAAAGGACGCCGTGCGAAAAAGTTTTGGCATCGAGCTCCACGAAGAAGCAGCTATATTTAGTTGATTCTGATCGCTGTAACCTATAACCTGTCACCTATAACCTAATCTATATGGAACATCTTGCTGTGCGAACGCACGAGAAAATGAAAGAGGTATTGATGAATCCCGATGCCCCGGGACCTGCGGTCCATTACTACATGATTCGCGGCGGCTCTGATCAGCGGAATATTACGGTGTGGGAGCCGGGGACTGTCAGCGGTGAGTACATAAAAACATATGGGCATTATCATGTTGATGACCTACCGGAAACGTATTGGTTTTTATTTGGTGAGGGAGTCATGCTTTTGCAGAAGCTTGCAGTTGATGAAGGTGGAAAACCGATACCGGATGTTGTTGAAGAATTTCGCGCAATCAAAGTGAAAGCGGGGGACAAACTCGATATCCCGCCACGATGGGGACATCTTGCTGTAAATACTGGCAAGACATATTTAGTGACGGCAGACGACAGCCCTGTCGATTTTGAAGACAAAGATCCCGTCGGCATGCCTTCCCATGCCGATTACTCACTTGTCCAGAAAATGCACGGCTTTGCGTTTTATGTTGTCCAAAAAGGTGGATCTCCAACTCTAGTGAAAAATGAACGCTATCGAGTCGTAACTGCCATGGGAACCGGTGGATTCACTGTTCTTGACAATACCGCGCAATAGAAGTTTAATGTGCGCTGTTTTCACGGCGGAGGACGGAAATGAAGATCGAATACCACCCGCATGAAGATGGTTCGGGTGAACTGATATACACAACCAATTATGGCGGTGAGCGGTCCGTGTGCGTACTCCGGCCAGGCGTACACGATTTCGGGATTCGAGCATATCACCGCAGTGTCGAATTCATGGATGGCTACGCGTATGTGAATGATCAGGAGTGCTGGCCCGGTGTAGCCCACGTCTACGTAGACGGCGGCGTTCGGCTGACCATTCGGAATAGCGAGGTGGCCGTCTGTTATATCGAAACGTGCTAACGGCGACGGGGGATCGGCCCCGTCGCCGATTCCCTTTGTGCTAGAATGTTCCGTACTAACCCCTCGGGCAAAACGAGGGGCTGATCGCGTTGTATACCATGTCAAAAAAAGAAGAAGATACGCACAAAATTATCGTAAAAGGCGCCCGTACTCATAATTTGAAAAATGTGAGCGTTGAAATGCCGCGAGATAAAATGATCGTGTTTACGGGGCTTTCCGGTTCGGGAAAATCTTCGCTCGCGTTCGATACGATTTTTGCTGAAGGACAGCGCAAATATGTCGAATCGCTTTCCGCATATGCGAGGCAATTCCTACGGCAGATGCAAAAGCCCGATGTTGACGAAATTTCGGGCCTCTCTCCAGCAATATCCATCGATCAAAAGTCACGCTCGAATAATCCGCGCTCCACGGTAGCAACAATCACCGAGATTTATGATTATCTGCGGGTGCTATTCGCGCGCGTAGGGAAGCCCCATTGTCTCATCTGCGGCCGCGAGATCAGGAAGCACACGAATGAAGAAATTCTTGGTTCCGTGATGAATATTGTTGATGAAGCGGCACTCGGAGCAAAGAAAAAAACAAAAAAAGCTAAGACGCTTACACATGGTGTATCGGAGGTAAAAATCCGAATCAGCGCGCCCGTTGTTGTGGGGAGAAAGGGAGAATACTACCAATTGCTCTATGATCTCTTGAACAAAGGATTCGAGAAAGTCGTCATCGACGGTGAAGACAAATCGTTGCGCGAACGCATCATACTGGAAAAGCACCACAAGCATGACATCGATGTTGTGGTCGACGAAATATTCGTGAGCGAATTCAAGGACGATCAGAAGGGCGCGCGCGAGCGCGCGTCCGAAGCGATAGAACGAGCGCTCCATGAATCGGATGGACTCGTCAAAATTACGGATGCGGCGGGAGCAGCGCATATTGTCTCTGCGAAATTCATGTGTCCCTACGACGGCTTTTCTTTTCCGGAGGTAGAGCCGCGCCTGTTCTCGTTCAATTCACCCTACGGTGCATGTCCGGCCTGCAACGGGCTCGGCTCGAAATATTTTTACGGCGATGAGCCGTGCGAGACCTGTGGCGGAGCACGTTTGCGCCCGGAAGCACTCAATGTTTTTTTAGGCGCCGTTGCGGATACTGATGGTGCGAAAGCTGCAGAAGGCATGCACATCGTAAAGCTGGCATCGCTCTCGATCGAGGATGCGCAGGCTTTTTTTGCGAAACTGAAGCTGACGAAAAAAGAAGCGGAGATCTCGAAGGTCGTTATTCGCGAGATTACGAGCCGTCTTCAGTTCATGCTGAATGTCGGCATTGAATACCTTACGCTCGACCGGAAAGCCAATACACTCTCCGGCGGCGAGTCGCAGCGAATTCGGCTCGCATCCCAGCTCGGGAGCGGTCTTGTGGGCGCCTTGTATGTGCTCGACGAGCCGACCATAGGCCTACATCAGAGGGATAATGACAAGCTCATCGAGACGCTTAAGCACCTACGCGATTTAGGCAACACGGTCATCGTCGTCGAGCACGACGAGGACACGATTTATGCCTCCGACTATATCGTCGATCTCGGCCCGGGAGCGGGCACGCATGGCGGCGAGATCGTCGTGGACGGATGGCTGGAAGATTTGATTACTGCCAAAACGAATGCATCGGGATCGCGTACGCTTTCGTATTTGCGAGGAGATACGGCGATTCAAATGCCAGAAAAGCGTCGGACGGCAGACAGGGGAAAGTTAAAAATACGCGGTGCGAACAAGTTTAATCTAAAAAACGTGAATGCTGATGTTCCACTTGCGAAAATGCTTGTCATCACCGGTGTGTCAGGTTCGGGCAAGTCAACGTTTCTGTATGAAATCATCCACCGCAATCTGCTTGCACGATTCGACAAGCGCTACCGAAGCGCAAAAATCTACAACTGCAAAGAATTCAGCGGCACCGAATACTTGCATCGCTCAGTTCTTATTGATCAGTCTCCCATCGGCCGGACGCCGCGTTCGAATCCTGCAACATATACGGGAGCGTTCACGCACATTCGCGATATGTTCGCTATGTCGGAAGAGGCCCGCGCGCGCGGATGGAGCCCGGGCCGCTTCAGCTTCAACGTGAAAGGCGGAAGATGCGAGGCATGCCAAGGTAACGGCGTCGTCGCAGTGGAAATGCACTTCTTGCCGACGGTGTACGTCACCTGCGACGTGTGCAATGGAAAGCGCTTCATGAAAGAGACGCTCGAGGTAAAGTATAAAAAAAAGAGCATTTACGACGTGTTAAAAATGACAGTCGAGGAAGCGCTCGATTTTTTTGAAGACATTCCTGCGATCTCGGACAGATTTAAAACCCTCGTTGATGTCGGTCTTGCCTACCTTGAGCTTGGGCAAAGCGCAACGACCCTCTCCGGCGGTGAAGCGCAGCGCGTGAAAATCGCATCAGAACTCTACCGGCCGCTTCAAACGAAGACGGCATACCTTCTCGATGAGCCAACGGTAGGTCTTCACTATGACGACGTGCAAAAATTGATAGATGTTCTCCAAAAGCTCGTGGATCGCGGCAATACCGTTATTGTCATCGAACACAATCTCGACGTTCTGAAATGCGCGGACTACATCATCGATTTAGGACCGGAGGGTGGAGAACGAGGCGGGGAAGTCGTGGCCAAAGGCACTCCGGAAGAGATCGCGCGCAGTCCTGATTCACATACCGGTTACTATCTGAAGAAAGTCTTGAAGAGACGGAACACTTGACCTTTGAGGTGGGATGGGTATTTATTACACATAGCTCGTGCCCCCTCCCGGCCACGGCATAGGGCCTTGAATGGCCCATCGGCGAGTAATCGCCGTGCTCATCGCAAGGTGAGCGTAGCAGCAGCGGCCGGCTCCGACGACGTATTCGGAGCCGGCCAATCTCTTTGTGCTGAACTTGACTTTTATAGCTGTGTGGTAGGGTTCCTTACGAATGAAAATAGAAAAGAGAACGCCGGGGAGACAGCGGGTCTCCTCCGGCGCGGCGAGCGGTCAATCTTGCAGGAACGTCAGCCTCGCTACTCGCAGCTCGAAGATCACGTCTTGAAGTGCTTTTTCCGGAATGAACATTTCCCGGAGGTCCGCGAGGCGGGCACAGAGTCCTCCGATTTCAAATGACATTTTGGTCCCATGCTCCATGTTCCGGAGCTTCTCCGATTGGGCGACGATCTTTTCCGTGATGACCTCGTGCGCAGGTTTCAACTTCATGCTGATCTCCTTTGCTTATTATCGTTCCCGAGTGGAAACGCCGTGCAGACTAAAGCACTAGCTGTCACTCATGTCAACATTTTCAAATGGTGTTGTCTCGTATACTCACGCGATGACGCGCGACGAATTAAAAAAAATTAAGCTGCCTGATGCGCCGGGGGTATACAAATTCATAGGGGCGGATAAAAATATATTGTACGTCGGTAAAGCGGCATCACTTCGGGATCGCGTACGCAGCTATTTTGCGAACGATCTTGCAGGAGCGCGCAGTCCGGCTGTCGCTGGTATGGTCGCGCAGGCGGAGACGGTCACATGGATCGAAACAGGCTCTGTACTTGAAGCGCTCATTCTCGAAGCAAATCTCATCAAGCGGCATCAGCCGCCATTCAATGCGGCATCGAAGGACAACAAGAGCTTCAACTACCTCGTCATCACGAAAGAAAATTTCCCACGTGTCCTCATCGTCCGTGGCCGCGAATTGTTTTCTTCCCCACTCAAAACTAAAAATTCAAAACTAAAAACTATCTTCGGTCCGTATCCCCACGGCGGATCGCTCAAAGAAGGATTCAAAATTGTTCGCAAAATATTTCCATTCCGCGATTCGAAATGCATCCCCTGTGAAGACCAGAAGAAAGTTAAAACTCATCTGCAACCGAGAGTGAGCGAGGGCGTACTGAGCCGAGCACGGCGAATGTGTCGCCCGTGCTTCAACAGACAAATTGGATTGTGCCCGGGCGTGTGCACTGGCGAAGTTACAAAAGAAGAATACGCACAGACAGTGCGGCATATTTGCGAATTGTTCTCCGGCAATTTCAAAGGCCTCAAGAGGCAGCTGACGAAAGAGATGAAGGAAGCCGCGAAAGCGGAAGATTTTGAAAAAGCCGGAATGTTGCGTCGCCAATGCGAGGCACTCGAGCACATCCGCGACGTATCGCTGATCAAAGAAGACAGAGCGACAGGAATATCAACCGGGGGAGGATTGCGCATCGAGAGTTACGACGTGGCGCACACAGCAGGCAAGGAAACTGTGGCGGTCATGACGGTCGTGAACAATGGCGAATCCATAAAGGATGCATATCGCAAGTTCAAAATCCATTCCGCAAAGAACAATGACGTTTCCGCTCTGAAGGAAGCGGTAAGCCGCCGCCTCGCGCATCAGGAATGGCCGTTGCCACGGGTATTTGTCATTGACGGGGGAAAGGCGCAAGTACGTGCCATCGAGCGCGTGCTGCGCGACGCGGGAATTGAAATCCCGGTTGTTGCCGTTACAAAAGACGAATTCCACAGGCCCGCAACAATAATCGGCAACGAACGCATCGCTCGCGCGCATGAAGCAGACATTCTTCTCGCGAACAGCGAAGCCCATAGGTTCGCAATCACGTGGCACCGACGCAGAATGCGGAGGTCCATGTGATGTGGAGAGGGGGTCGGGGAACGGGAGTTCCCCGTGTCGGAAGGCAGGGCGAAGCCCGTTGGAAAACCGTCCGCGTGCCGCCGAAGCTTCAGCGGAGGAGCAGGGTTTCCAAAGAGCGAAGCGCGTTACGTGGCATCGGCAGCGCCGTCGCCGCGCGATGCTATAATTTTTGAATGGTACGAACTGTCGTCGGAGTTCTGCGCGGTGGGACATCCAATGAATACAACCTCTCACTTAAAACGGGAGCGACGATGCTCGCTGTGCTCCCGGAAGATCGTTACGAGACGAGAGATATTCTCATAGACAAAAAAGGCTACTGGTATTTGCGCGGCATTCCTGTTGCGGCTGTTCGCGCTCTATCGCAGATAGACGTTATTCTGAACGGCCTTCACGGGGGAGTCGGTGAGGATGGGACAGTCCAACGACTGCTTGATCGTTCTGGCGTGCCATATACGGGCTCGCGCGCATACCCTTCGGCGATATCTCTCAATAAAATCAGAGCGCGCAATGTGTTGCTGCGCGCGGGTGTGAAAATGCCGCGCGCGGTTTCCTTTACACTCGAGAATAAACTCAATACCGCGGAAATGGCCGAGTCTGTATTTTCGCAATTCGGTCCGCCGTATATCGTAAAGCCCGCAACTGACGGCGCTTCCTTTGGCATCCAGATTGCAGACACACTGTACGAATTACCTGACGCGATAGGTGACGTATTAGATAATTTCGGTGCAGTTCTAGTGGAGGAATTTTTGCTCGGCGAACTCGTCAGTGTCGGTTTAATTGAAAATTTCCGTAATCAGGACATCTATGCACTTCCGCCTGCGCATGTGCAGTTGCCGGACAACGCACGGATTTTGCACAGTAGTCATCACGAGAGCGGAACGATGCGAAATATTGTGCCATCCAATTTTACGCATCGTGAAAAGAAAGCGATAGAGGAACTAGCCAAAGCAGCGCATCGTGCTCTCCAGCTCGCCCAATTTTCTCGCGCCGATATCGTGCTCACAAAATATGGGCCGTTCCTGCTAGAGATAAACTCGCTCCCGGGTCTTTATCCGGGTTCATCATTCGTGCCGATGCTCGAATCCGTTGGTTCGTCGAGTAGAGAATTCTTGGAGAATGCAATTGCACAGTCTCGTCATTAAAAAGAGAGACTGCCACATTGTGTGACAGCCCTCTGAAGTGCATTAAAAGATCGGCTCTCTCGTCCGGAGGAGTGCTAAGCAACTTGCAGTTCGACTTCGCCCTCCGAGATCTCGCGGAAGTTCTCTGCCATCGCCTTGACTGCTTCGGCGCTCGTCAGCGCATTTTCGTGACCCAGATGCAGTGCCTTATTGGCAGCAGCGGCTCGTGAAAAGCGAAGCGCATTCTGGACAGAGTCGTTCGGCCACTGGAGCAGCGCGTAGAACAGACCGGCCGCATTCGCATCTCCCGTGCCACTCGGATCCACGATGTGCCCTTCGATGTCGAGTGCAGGGAAGTAGCGGAAATCACGGTTCTCGAACCAGATCATTCCGCGCCGTCCCATCGTGATAACAGCGATCTTCGCGCCCATGGCTTGCAAAAAACGGAGGGCATTGCGGGGGTTCTTTAGATCACGTTTCTTGACGATCTTGTCCGACGCAACGATGACATTCATCAGACGCAGATGATCGTCAGCGAAACGTTCTCCGTCACCGATGTCCGCGAACCGCATGATCTCCTTTTCTTGGCACATCGGTGCATAGTACTCGAGCGCATCGATTTGGTAGCCGTCGAAATAGAAGCCGCGGCACTCGTCCACATCCAGACGCGGGAACTTACTGAGGTAGTTTACGTCGGGGAACTTGACTATCGTGCGGATCTCACGCTGGGCCACGACGATAATCGAGACGGACGATCTGTTGACGAGTCGGGGCAAATGCAGGTTCACGCCGTATCGATCGAACCAGTTCATAACCATCGGTCCGTGCTGATCGTCGGCGTACTGTCCAAGAAAATCGGACCGCAATCCAAAGCCCGAGCAGTAAAATGACGCTGCAGCTGCACTACCGCCGAAGCTGGTTACCAGCTTCTTCCCGATGACTTTGCAGTCGATCCACTCCAAATCATGAGGCGGAACGACGATGTGGTCGACATACGTGTGTCCCAGAAAAGCAGCTGCTCCTGGCGTGAGGCGATCGCTTTTGCTCATTGTTCTCTCCTTCGTTCAGATTTTCAAAGCCGCGCCACCTTCAGCACGACGCTGTCGCAATAGTGACGCACGGAGACGTGCTGTCAATTCATCTTGGCTGGGGATAAAAAAATCTGTGGACCAGCGGGGAATCGGACCCCGGACCTCCTCATTGCAAATGAGGCATTCTGCCACTGAACTACTGGCCCGCACGCAGACGCACGAATCTCAAACGGTCTGCGCATCAATTATATGCGTGAAGGTGTCTGGAACAAATGCGATGCTGTAATTTTGAAAAAAAACGCCCCTGTCAGCATGCACAGGGGCAACAAGGAGGCGGTCTGGATCGCCTGCGGTTAGTCAGCCATGGCCTCCTCTCTGGCACCCCTCTCGGTGAGAGACCAGCCTATCGCGGTAGCTCGTGGATCCCGCGTTGGTGCCTGTCCGCGTCGGGACCCGGCCATCGGCTCGTCACTGTACACGACGAAGTAGAAGCCGTCGTATCCATTCGATTTCCCTGCAAAGACCTTCGTGTCTTTCATGTCGGCCTCCTAAAAAAGTTACGACCATTCCATATTCCAATACAATTGACAAGTCGTCAATCAACCGATGTGGATACCTTTGCGCGCTTGGTTGCACATTCGCGCTGCTGCGCTCAGTACGTCCTACATTCGGCCTGGTGGCCTCAGCGTTTCCTCGTTCCCACTCGGTCATCGCTCGCTCGGTTGCACATTTTAAAGGGAGCGGTAGTATGCTGGCGTAATGTAAGTTTTCAATGCTAGGGAGTCGAAGAGACAAACGGGGCAGGGAAAGGTTGGTTTACATTTTTAAGAAAAAAAACATACACACAGACTCATGGCAAAAAAGTTATATGTCGGTGGCCTGCCCTACGCCACGACAGACACGGAGCTGCGAGACGCATTCTCGCAGGCCGGTACTGTTGCATCAGCTACCGTCATCATGGACAAGATGAGCGGTCGCTCGAAGGGTTTCGGATTCGTCGAAATGTCTTCCGATGAGGAAGCGCAGAAGGCGATCGAGATGATGAACGGGAAAGATTTCGGAGGACGGACTCTCACTGTAAACGAAGCTCGTCCGATGGAAGATCGCCCGCGACGCGATTTTCGCGGAGGCGGGAATGATCGCGGCGGATACGGAGGTGGAAGAAATAGTGGTGGAAGAAGTTGGTAATGAACGAATAAGTAGAAGATAGGGAAAATACCCCGGTCGCATCTTGTGGCCGGGGTATTTTCAATGTGGCATTAAAGGATTTTCCACATCATCGTGGCTGCGCGCATCCTGCCCTACTAAATCGTGCCATACTTAGCGCATGAAGTATGGGCGGCTCTTTGGATGGGGAATAGTCATGTATGCGGTCATGTTTCTGCTATGGTCTGCGTTCACGCGTCTCGATTTTACCGCCGGCCCTGCTCCGACGCTCATTTCTCTCGCGATACTCATCGTGATTGCGATATTGGCCGGCCGCCTACTCCACTATTCATCCTGGAAGGACATCCTGCCGTATTCGTTGGGCTGGGCAATCATTGTGGCTGTTCTCGACGCTCTACTCACGGTGCCTTTTACCGGATGGCAGATATTTCTGCAGCCGAGCGTACTTATTGGCTACGCTCTCATTATCCTCGTTCCGCTTCTCGCTTTTGATCGCGCGCCGATCGCGTCAGACGACGTGCTGAAAAGGCAAACGTGACTACTTCCGAGAGTGCTGTAGCAGATTCGCCCGTGCAGACGCGCGCGGGGTTCAATGCTCTTCACGCACATCGTTTTTTGTTCCGCGTCGGATTGTGTCTCGCGGGAGTCTTCGCCTGGGTCTTCGTTTTTGAATATTTCTTTTGCACTCCTTCTCGGCGCGGCATATATCTATCTTGGCGCGACGCTCGAAGGGCTCGTCAACGGCGCCCCGCCCTCGTGGGGCATTGCGTTTTTTGCAATACTTCTCGGCGCGTACCGCGCGCTCTATTGGATCCCGTATCAGTTAAGCGGTGGGCGAGCGCTCGGTGAAAGCTCTCGCACATCTCTCGTGTACGAAGTGATAATTGCACTCATGCCCGCATTCGCCGGGCTCACACTTATAGCCGTTCCATTTGCCCCGCTACGCCTCCTTTTCGGCGCTGCAGTCTTTGCAGCCATCTCGCTCATTCCGCTCATTGCAGTCAAAGACTCTAGCGAGAATTTCTCGTGGAGCTATGGGAGGAGTCTTAGCGAATTTCTTGCGGATAGGCACACGGCGCTGCGTATCGAATCCATCTTGCAGGGGATCCAGGGTGCGGTGCTGTTTCTTGTGTGGCCACTTGCAATTTTCCTCATTGTTGGTTCGGATTATCAATTGCTCGGATATATTCTGACGGCCACGCTCGTCGCCGTGCTTTTTCTACGGACGTTCTGGCGCGGCTTCATGCGGAAAACTGGATTAGAGCATTCGACAACTGCGCATGTCGCGACATCTGTATCGGGTTGGGCGCTGCGACTTTTTGCATGGACGCCGGTCGTTATTTTCATCGCGGATTCGTATTCCCATGCGACTGCGCCGCGACGCACGTTTACCCTTGATGCTTCTGTCCTCGAGCAAGCGGCGGACTCGGGCTCATTTGTGGATGAGTACACTGCTCTTAAAGAAATAGGGCTTGCGTGTGGAAGAATTATTATTGCAGCTGTATTTGCAGTTCTCCTTTTTGCAACAACGCTACCGGTCGCATTTGCCACAGTTCTCATTGTCGCTGCGCTTGCGTCGGCGGCGTCGATTATCCTCGAACGGCGCGTGGCCCCGTCGCGCTACTAACGTCCAGAAAAAAACGGGAGCCGAGGCTCCCGTTTTCAATCACTCCGCCGCTTGAACTTTTGCGGCGTTCTGCCGAGAACTGGCGCAAATCTTTCGGGTGGAATCGGTGCCTCGTGGTCAGTGAAAGCGCGATATTGCCGTTCTGCTCTGTTCGCCTTAATGCGTTTTGACTTCCGTACGCTCTCAGCGCGCAAGTTGCTTTCTCTGATAATAGCAGCTCTGTAGTAGGCGAATTCCACATCCGATAGGTCGACGTTGTGTGCTTTCTTCCACTGCTCAAGCATTGCGCTTACACCGTCGCTCATGGATACGAGCGGAAAGTCACGCCGGTGTTGCGCAACCTGCGACGTCAAAAGCTTGATGTCAGGTCGTAGAGGCGCTGGCCTCTTGATCGTCGTTGCCATCTCAACCCTCCAGATAAAGATAATCAGTTGCCATTATGCAACAGTGTGTAAACACTGTGAAGCTACTCCGCCTTCTTTTTAATTTCGCTGCCCATGCGCGTTCGACGGCGTAATATGGCTTCCGCCGTTGGATCGAGTTTGCCACTATCCAACAGTTCTTTATTTTTCTGGGAAATGTTTGGCACACCCACCTCGTGCTCCGGAAGCTGTCTACGCGGTTTATGTTCGTACCGATTTTTTTTAAACTGGTCGATGCTCATAGATTGTTGCCCTCTTTCATATCAACAGCCGGAATCTTACAGGATCCTAAGCAAAAAAGAAACAGCGCCCATTCGGTAAGGCGCCGCTTCGGAAGTGTTTGGATTACGAGAGTACGTCCAGTACTGCTTTGACACTTATGAGCTCTCGCAGCATCGGCTGGAAATGCATAACTCTCTTGTAGGCGTGGCCGAAGAAAATCGCCACTTCTCGACTCTCGTCTCGTGAGCAGACGCGTATATCAAGTCGTACTACCCACGTATGCTGCACAACGTCAACGAATATCCTCAGCGCATTCTTCCGAGGCACTCGCCGCGAGAACACACCACGCAGCGAGCGTCGTTGCATCGGGGTCATTCGTATCTTCGAGCGTATCCCGATAGTGACATCGCCGGTTGCGTGAGGATAAACAAGAACACCCTCAAAACGTCGCATGTAAATCTCCTTTCATCTGTCATTGGTGGAGTGGTTTGGCTGTAGAGCAAAGCTACGCATTTAATAACACGTAATTAAACTTATAACAAGGTTTCGACAACCTCCTTCTCCACGGCGCCGTCGGCTCCGCCTTTTAGCTGCTTCATCCCGATACCATCCTCCTACGGAGGAGCTACGGGGCGGGAAGTGCTTTATGAAAACAATGATTCAATTATTTCTTTTACTGCTGACCCGTCAGCTTGGTTTTTCAATTCTCTCATCACGGCGCCCATGAGGATGCCAATTTTTGATTTGTCGGTGATGTTCATGCGCGCTTTCACTTCTTTCGCGATCTTTTCGATTTCACCGCGCGACATTTGCGCTGGCATGTACTCCGCGAGAATTTTGAGCTCCGCTTCTTCCTTTTGCGCGAGATCATCCCGATTGCCTTTTCTGAACTGCTCTATGGAATCTCTGCGCTGCTTGACAGCTCGTTTGATAACCGCGAGCGCGTCGTCGTCGGAAATTTGCTCGGTCGGCTTCATGCCTTTTCCAACGAGTTCATTCGTGAACGCGGCGAGAAGTCCACGGAGTGTATTAGTCCGTATCTCGTCTCTCGCCTTCATCGAGCGGGTGAGATCTTCACGGATTTTTTCCGATAACATCGCAAAAGTATAGCATGATACAATCGCAAATATGGAGTGGGCTATTGTCGTATTGCTTCTCGCAGTCCTTGCATTTCTCATACTCCTCTACAGGCGCGGACAAAGTACGAAAGACGATTCGCAGAGTATGCTTCTTTTGCAGAATCAGATACAGGAATTATCTCGCGGCCTAGATCAGAAGTTAGGGGAGGGAACAACCAGGATGTTCGAGTCAATGAAAACTCAGTTCGGCGAATCGCAGCGGCTTGCATCTGACATACGCGACCTCGTAGCGAAACAATTAACCGAAGTAGCGCGCGAGCAGACAAAGACCAATGAAGCGACAACGAGGTTCATGACTATAGCGGAGCAGCTGGCAAACCTAGAGAAAGTACTAAAGCATCAAAAACAACGAGGTAACCTTGGAGAGGCATCGCTCGAGCTGATTCTGGGAAATATTCTGCCGCCTGGTTCCTATAAAATGCAGTATGAATTTCCCGGCGGAGAAACTGTAGATGCTGTTGTGGTAACCAAAGAGGGTGTAATACCGATAGACGCCAAATTTTCTCTAGACAACTACCAGCGGCTCGTGAATGCGATAGACGAAACCCAGCGAGAGGAACTTGAAAAGCAATTTAAAAACGACCTAAAGCTTCGTATCGATGAATGCGCAAAGTACGTGCGCCCCAAGGACGGGACGCTCCCTTTTGCGTTCATGTATATTCCGGCTGAAGCGATCTATTATGACCTGCTTATCAATGAAGTCGGCTCCGTTAAAGTAAATACGCGCAATCTAATCGACTACGCATACAATGAAAAGAAGGTCATCATAGTCTCGCCGACGACTTTTGCGGCTTATCTTCAATCTGTACTTTATGGATTCAAAGCATTTAAAATTGAAGAAACGGCGAAAGACATCGCAAAAAATGTCGAAGCGCTCGGGAGACATCTGAAAGCATATGAAGACTACTATAAAAAAATAGGGAATTCGCTTTCAACTACAGTCAACCATTTCAATGCGGGTTCAAGAGAGCTCGGGAAAATCGATAAAGATGTTTTGAAAATTACCGGAGTCTCCGCCGAATTGGAGACGCCGCTTTTAGATAAGCCCGTACTTGCCCGTGATGAATAGAGATTGTATAGTGCTGACTTCATATCGTATGGCGAAAATAGCGATTATCGAGACCGGGGGGAAGCAATATCTTGTCACACAGGATACCGTTTTGAATGTTGAAAAGATTTCAGATTCGGAAAAGGCGGGATCAAAGATAACTTTTGATAAGGTTCTGCTGACAGACGATGGAAACGAAACTAAAGTTGGCTCTCCTTATGTAGAGGGAGCAAAGGTTTCTGCGGAGCTGATTGAGCAGGGGAAGGCCGACAAGGTGACTGTCATTCGATATCGCCAAAAAAGCCGCTACTTTAAGAAAAGAGGACACAGACAGCCATATACAAAGATTAGAATCACGCAGGTATAATTTTTTTCACAAGCCGAATTCTGCTAGCCGTGCTAGCATATTGGTTCACCAACTAGAAAGTGGAGTGTTCATGAACTGGACGGCCATATCCATGGGGGCCATAGGTGGAGCTTGTGCACAGAACATAACGCTAAATTGGCTCGGTGCCAGTGTTCCTGCTGTGATCTTTGCAGCTCTGATGTTATGCGGAGTCGCGGGATTCGTTTCCTGGGCGCTGAGCCTACCCTCAAATCCGTGACGACAAAGGGCCGCGAGCTGTTTCTAGCTCGCGGCCGACTACTTTCTGCCCGCGAGGGCGTTTTTTATGGTATCAGGATCGGCGTACTCGAGTTCACTTCCGGTCGAAAGGCCGCGGCCGAGCGATGTGATTGCGAATTTAGATTCTTTTGATAGCGGGGCAAGTTCTTCGCGAAGTCGCACGGCAGTGGCATCACCCTCTGGATTCGCCGGAAGTGCCAGAATTATTTCGCGCAATCCATTCCTTGCTCGAGCAGGTATTGATGAAAGCAACTCGCGCATCCGCAAGTGATTTGTTTTCTCGGACGCGAGTGAAATTGTGCCCCCGAGGACGAAGTAGCGCCCTCGATACGTATGCGATCTCTCAAGAGCGTTAAGATCGGCATTGCTCGCAACGATTGCCAGAAGTTTTGCGTCGCGATCTTTGTCCGCGCAAATAGTACAAACTGGGGTGGCGCTCTTTTTTAATGAGGCAAAAAAGCGCATGCACTCCGAACACCTCTCGACTGCCCCCGATAGTTCCTCAATAGTTTTCGCGAGCTCGCGGCGTAGAGCGGAGCCACCCCGAAGAAGATACTGCACGAAGCGCTCCGCCTGCCGGGGCCCAATGCCTGGAAATTTCTCGAATAGGGAAGCGAGGCGCTCTAGAGAATCCATAAGATGATGTGCCAATCTACGAATCTATTCCAATCTACAAATAATTACGAATAATCATCCCGCGTATTTGTAGACATTCGTAGCATTCGCATCATTCGCAGATTGGGACGTTTTTAGAAGGGGGCGGTGTCTTCCATCTGCGTCTCGGGAGTAAAATCGCCGAATTCGCTCTTCTCTATGGACAGGAACGTCGTTTTCTCCTCGTCGAATCGCAGATCGACTTTTCCGATCGGGCCGTTGCGATGTTTTTCAACCATGATCTCCGCAATGCCGGGTCTATCGGAATTCTCATTCATCTTATCGTCGCGGTGTATAAACATCACGACATCCGCATCTTGCTCCAGGCTTCCGCTGTCGCGAAGATCGGAAAGCCGCGGCTTGCCGCGGCGGCTCTCGATGGCACGCGAGAGCTGGGAGAGCGCCATGACGGGAACGTCGAGTTCGCGCGCCATTGCTTTAAGAGATCGCGATATTTCTGTTACTTGCTGAACCATCGAGTCGCCGCCCCGCGAGTGCAACGGCGTGATGAGCTGCAAATAATCTACAATGATGAGTCCGAGTCCTTTCTCCATCTTGAGGCGACGGGCAACGGAGCGCATCGAAAGCACCGTAGAGCTCGGCCGGTCGTCAATGTAGATCGGCGCCTCTGACAGCGCGGCCATGCCGTTATGCAGTCGCTCGTACTCTTCGTCTTTGGAAATTTTTCCTGTCCGAAGGCGCCACGAATTCACGCCCGCCTGTGCCGCGAGCATTCTATCGACAAGTTGCTGGGAGCTCATTTCGAGAGAAAAAATGCCGACCGACGTGCCGTGCTTGATTGCGGTTTGCCGCGCGATATCCAAAGCGAGCGCGGTCTTTCCCACGGAGGGTCTCGCCGCGAGAAGGATGAGATCGGACTTCTGCAGACCCGCGAGTAGATTGTCGAGCTGACTGAATCCCGTTGGTACGCCGCGAATCTCGCCCCTGGAAACCGAGCTCTCCGATGGTCGCCGCCGCATCAATGAGTGAACGCAGCACGAACTTTGACTGCACGATATGCGCATAATGTCGGGCGCTCCCGGGAGAAGCCGCGGCACCCGCGAGCTCCGACAAGAAGCCCCCGCCGCCGATGTCGGCGAGTTGCTTGCGCTCTTTCAGTTTGCCCGCGACGGTAATAACATCGATAGGCTCACTCTTTGCATAAAGCGAGAGCATGGCATCGAAAATAGTTCGGTGTTTGCCAGCGTAGAAAGAATCGATAGAGACCACGTCGGCGACCTCATACATCGCATTTTGGTTGAGCATAAGAGCTCCGAGGAGCGCGTGCTCCATTTCGATATCTTGCGGAGGAACGCGTATGGTTTTTGCTGACATTGAGGCGATTCTAGCATGGCGCGTTTCGACCTATTTTTGAGATCATTTTTAACTCTTGGTACTAATCTGTGGATACGAAGCGCGCTCTGTTGCGATGCATTTGACTGTGTGGTATTCTTTTGCTACAACTTACAACACAGTAGCAATAATAGTCAACTTTCTATCCACATTATGATCACATTTTCGCCGAGAGCCGTTACAAAAGACCTCCTTGGGGAGCTTCCCGACCGATCCCGCAAAGTCTTGACCGACCGATTCGGCCTCGGGCCAAAGGCTATCGAACGCACGCTGGATGCCATCGGCAAGGAGTATGGCATCACGCGCGAGCGCGTGCGGCAAATCGAAACGCACGGGCTTTCGCTTGTGCGCGAATCAAAAAGTTACGCGGCTCATATGGACGAGCTCGATGAGCTGAAGCGCGCGCTCCATTCGCTCGGCGCAGTCCTGGCGCACCACACGATCCTTGAGCAGCTACCGGTTACGCCGGCGGATCATAATCACCTCGTATTCATACTGACTGTGGGTCACCATTTTGATATGCGGCGCGAGGATCCGGATTTTCATACGCGGTGGCACACAGACGAACAGATCGCCGACCAAGTCGAGCGTGCTCTCTCAACCGTATATGAGTCAATTGATGTCAACCGCCTTACACCGGAAGAAGAATTTTTACAGATCTTTGCGAAGCATCTGAAGCAAGAAGGAATAAAGAATCGTCCGAACGACGTCTTAATCCGCTATCTTTCCATTTCAAAACGCCTCGGTAAGAATCCTCTCGGCGAATGGGGCCGGATGGAATCGCCCCACGTGCGAATAAAAAACACGCGCGACTTCGCGTATCTGACGTTGAAGCGACACGGCTCGCCAATGCACTTTACGGAAGTCGCGAAGGGAATCGAAAAATTGTTCGGGCGCAAGGCGCACCCCGCGACGACGCACAATGAGCTCATCAAGGATAGCCGCTTCGTGCTCGTGGGGCGCGGTCTCTATGCGCTCTCGGAGTGGGGATACCAACCAGGTATCGTCCGCGATGTGATTCGCGAGATCCTTCGCCGCGAGGGACCGCTTTCGCGCGAAGACATTACGAACCGCGTGAAGCGCGAGCCCTACGTGAAGGATGCGACCATTGCCGCAAAGCTGCAGGGCAGCGGTTTTGTGCGCCTTCCCGACGGCAGATTCAGCGTCACAAAATAATTTTCGCATATCCATAGAGTCCCATTCTTCCACCGCACTCCGTTCCGCGTACTCTATACGCTATACTGTATAAGTATGGCGATGCCCAAGAGTGAAATCCAAGAGTTCTGGCATGTTCTTACATCGTTTGACTGGGAGACTTGGACTGACTGGGTATTCGACTGGGGAATTTCACGCGGCGCATTTCTCGGGCTCATTTATGTCGCGCTTCTCGCAGTCTTGAGCATCCAGATCCCCAATTTTTGGCTCTTCGCTCTTACGTGGATCGCGGGCACTGCGCCTGTATGGCTTCCTGTTGCCATGATAATAACAGCATACAGGGTTTGGATATGGTATGCGCGATCGCATTACCTTGCATCCAAAGTGGATCCGGTTCTCTTGGAGATGAAAATCCCGCGAGAGATCACGAAATCTCCGCGCGCGATGGAAACTGCTCTCACGGCATTCTGGATGGGGTCCCATGAGACCACGTTTATCCATCGATTCGTCAAGGGTCAGGTTCGACCTTTCTACTCGTTTGAAATCGCTTCTTTTGGCGGCGAGTTGCATTTTTATGTCTGGGTCTTTAAGGCGTACCAAAAATCTGTGGAATCGAATCTTTATTCACAGTACCCGGACATTGAACTTGTCGAGGTGGAGGATTACTCGCAGAAGTTTGTTTTCGATGAGGATAAATACACATGTTACTGCACGGATTGGCGACTCGAAGGTTCGGGCATAGATCCGAGGGATCCGCGGATTAACGCGTATCCATTCAAGACGTACATTGATCTCGAGCTCGATAAGGATCCCAAGGAAGAATTGAAGGTGGATCCATTGGCGACGGTTTTGGAATTCATGGCGAGCATAAAACCGACGGAGCAGATGTGGATACAGATTATTTTCACCGCGGCATACAGGACGGGTGTCATAAATCGAAGAGACACCGCATGGAAGCATCTCGTAGAAACAGAAGTGCAGAAAATCCGACTGGAATCAGCGGTGTTACCAGAGAAACTGCCCGAGGATATTTCCGAACGGCGCCTAGCGCAGGCGCGGCCCCGCGCGACATGGAAGCAGACAGAGCAGGTGCAGACGATGGAGCGCAACTTGGCAAAGCATCCATTCGACGTAGGTGTGCGCGGCATCATCATAGCTCCAACAGAGGATTTCGATAGGACGTTCTGGAGTTTGCGCTGGATTTGGCGGCCGTTTGCAAATCCGCAATACATGACGCAGCTTCGCCCACGTCGCTGGCATAATCCATTTGATTACCCGTGGCAGGATTTTCATGACATCCGCTGGAATCTCGTGACGAGGCGTTTTCTCGATGCCTACAGGCGTCGCGCATTCTTCTACACGCCGTGGGAAACTCCTTACAACATCATGACGAGCGAAATGCTCGCGACAATTTTCCACCCGCCGAGTCGCACGATCGCGACGCCTGGCATAACTAGAATTCCCGCAACGAAAGCAGAGCCGCCGGCAAATTTGCCGAGGTAACCCTCGCACAACAGGCGGCTTATATGTCGATACATTTTTCATGGATATAAAAACTGCATTCGAAAAGTTCCTCGAGCGCGGATTCGAATTCTACGAACGCGTCCTCGCGAAATTCTCCGTACGGTGGCGCGAGCATGCTAATCGCCGCACTATAATCACACTCGTTCTTTTTGGGGCCATCGCACTCTACGCGTATCTATCGATCATCCGCCCACCGGATAATTTTCCGATTGCCATTCTGGTGACAGTGGAAGAAAACATGCCTCTCACGGCAGTTGCCGAGATGCTCGAAGAGGGTGGCGTCGTTCGCTCGAGTTTCGCACTTCGCTTTGTGGTTGCAGCGACGGGGCATGAACAGAATGTGCGTGCTGGCGACTATTTATTCAAAGAGCCGAAAGATCTCTTCAGCGTTGCGCGCGCCATATCGATTGGTGCATTCGGCCTCGAGCCGCTGCGCATCCGCATTCCAGAAGGCGCGACGACAAAGGACATGGAGAAGATTTTTTCTTTGCAGCTGCAGCGCTTCGATGAGGAGAATTTTCGCGTGCTCGCGTTCCCGCTCGAAGGTTTTCTCTTTCCGGATACATATTTCTTTCTGCCGAACGCCACTGAGGAGCTCGTCGTCCGCACGATGAGACAAAATTTTGACACCCACATTGTGGAGCTCGAGGAGGAGATTGCCGCATTCGGTAGACCTCTTCCAGAGGTTGTTACGATGGCGTCCCTTCTTGAGAAGGAGGCGAGGAAGTATGAGGATCGTCGAAAGATCGCGGGTGTTTTGTGGAACCGGCTAGACAAAGGCATGCTCCTTCAAGTCGACGCGGCATTTCTCTACACGCTCGGCAGAACAACATATGACTTGAGCACGGAAGATCTTGCGAGCGACACACCGTACAATACATACCGGTATAAAGGACTGCCGCCGGGGCCGATAGGGAGCCCAAGCATTGATTCATTGCGTGCAGCAATTGATCCGGCGAAGCATAGCTACCTTTATTATCTTGCAGACCGCAAAGGAACAACGTACTACAGCAAAACGTATGAAGAGCACTTGCAGAAGAAACGGCGGTACATTGACTAGCTTCTCTAGTTAGTCTAGGAAGCGAGATGTGCGACTTCGTAAGTCGCACATCTCGCAATTGCTGATTTGGAACTTGAAGCTTTGTATGGATACTGACTATGTATGAAAAAGGTATTTGTCGGGTTATCAGGAGGCGTTGACAGTGCCGTTTCTGCAGCGCTTCTCAAAGAACGCGGATACGATGTCACTGGCGTGTTCATAAAAATCTGGCAGCCAGAATTTATCGAGTGCTCATGGCGCGAGGATCGACTGGACGCGATGCGTGTTGCTGTTGCGCTCGGAGTTCCGTTTCGCGAGATTGACCTTTCGGAGGAGTATAAGCGGGGCATTGTCGAGAAAATGATAGCCGGTTATGCGCGCGGCATCACGCCAAACCCGGACGTGCTTTGCAATAAGGCAATTAAGTTCGGGAGTTTTCTTAGTTACGCTCTTTCGGAAGGAGCGGACTATATTGCGACGGGCCACTATGCACGCGTGCGGCAACGGAATGGTGCATTCGAACTTTTGCGCGGCATCGATCGTGCGAAGGATCAATCATACTTTCTCTACATGCTCGGGCAGGCTGAACTTTCAAAAACTCTTTTTCCATTGGGCGACATCACAAAAAAGGAGACGCGCCATCTCGCGCAGCAGTTTGATTTGCCAGTTGCGAACAAAAGAGATAGTCAGGGTCTGTGTTTTGTCGGTGAGGTAACTATTCCGGAATTTCTCTCGCGTTTTCTTCCCCCTTCGGAAGGAGTCGTATTCGATATGGCCGGCGAACGTATCGGAACGCACGAAGGCGCAGCATTTCTTACGATCGGCCAGCGGCATGGATTTAGAATATCGATGCCCGGCCACGGGAAGCCGCACTACGTGGTTTCCGTTGATACTACAAATAACAGCATTACTGTTTCTGAAAGACGAGAAGACGCAGCAAAAACTGACTGCGATATAGAGGATACGCATTTTATAGGCAATTCGATTCCCATGCCATTCGATGCGTCAGCGCAAGTTCGTTACCATGGCGAGGAAATGCCTGTCGTGATCGAATCTTCAGATGGAACGGTACGAGCGCGCTTCACCGCGCCGATCATACTTTCTCCCGGGCAGTCGCTCGTTCTCTATCGCGAGGACGTGTGCATTGGCGGAGGCATTATAGAAAGTTTACAGTGAACAGGTTACAGTCAACAGTAACACTGCGGCTCCAGAAATGCGATACAATGTCAACGTGTCGCTTCCAACACAACAGCGCGCGTACTCGATTCCGCATCAGGGGCAGAGCACGGTGCTCGTAACGAAGGCGGATGGAGAGCGGGAGCCGTTCGATCCATCGAAACTAGATACATCTCTCGAACGAGCGGGCGCGAGTGGAAGTATGCGCTCGCGCGTGATCTCGCACATTTTGGGCGAGATCCGGGACGGCATGACTACAGAGGAAATATATCGGCGAGCGTATGAAATATTGCGTGCGGAAGAATCATCGCCCGTCGCTGCCCGATACTCCATAAAACGCGCCGTCTTCGAGCTCGGGCCATCCGGCTTCCCATTTGAGCAATTCTTAGCGGAGATTTTACGTGCGCACGGATGGAGCGCCCGCACGGGCGTCGCACTCATGGGGCGTTGCGCACCGCATGAAGTGGATGTACTTGCCGAAAAGGATGGCAAGCGCGTCGGCATCGAAGCGAAATTTCATAATGACCGCGGTGGCAAGACTGATATTAAGGACGCACTCTACGTCCACGCGCGCTATGAGGACTTACGGAATACATCCGATGCGTCTTCCCGCGTGGACGAGGGATGGCTCGTCACGAATACCGTGTTTACACAAAATGCGATCCGCTATGCGCACTGCTCCAACCTTACATTGCTTGGATGGGATTACCCACACAAGCACAACCTTCTCTCCATGATTGAGGAGGCGCGCGTGCATCCGCTCACGTGCCTCACGACGCTCTCCGACGGCGAAAAAAGGCGGCTTCTCGATAATAAAATCGTGCTCTGCAAAAGCGTACAGACGCGGCATTTGCTAGACGAATATGGCGTGAAGCCCGCGCGAATCGAGAGCGTTCTTGACGAAGCGCAACGCCTCTGCGGAGTCTAGATCGTAGTCTCGCAATCCGGGGTCTCCAGTGGACATTGATGCGCATGAGGGATTATTATTCAAATACGTACTACGAACTAACATATGCCTACTCCTGCTGACTTCATTGATCCAACGGTCATTCTGTTTGCGAAGCTCGTGCTGGCTGTTTTTCTCGGCGGTGTAATAGGGACTGAACGCGCAGTTGTAGCGCATCAGGCGGCGGGTACACGCACATTCGGTCTCGTTTCTCTCGGCGCTTGTCTTTTTATTCTCACAGGAAATTTTGTCGATACGGCATACCTCGGCATTGTCAATTTCGATCCGGCGCGCATTTCTGCAGCGGTGGTCATGGGGATCGGCTTTCTCGGCGGAGGTCTCATTATTTTTAAAGGAGATGCACTTCACGGCGTTACGACTGCCGCAGGATTATGGCTCGCGGCCGGCGTCGGCATTGCCGTTGGCTTTGGGATGTATGCTGTTGCTATATTCGCCACATTTCTTGCGCTCTTGGTTTTAATGGGCATGTGGTACTTCGAAAATCGCTTTAAGAGCTGGTTTGCTGATCATAGCTAGCATTACAGCCTGCGGAATCATTTTAGGATTGGTGGAATAGCATTTTGGCATTCCATACTCAATAAGTAATACGCTATACTGCGCAGCATGCCTCCGAAATTGTATGCAAAACGTACGCGCAATATATTTGATCCCGCGTCGTCGGAAATTTTTCGCGTAAGCCGCAGCAAGATCGATTTATTTCATGAGTGCCCACGCTGTTTTTATTTGGATGTGCGTCTCGGCATTGCGCGCCCGTCATTTCCGGCGTTTACGTTGAATAACGCCGTAGATGAGCTCATGAAGCGGGAATTTGATATGCATCGTGCGAAAGGTGAGCCGCATCCTTTAATGAAGGCATACAGGATTGATGCCGTCCCGCTTCACGACCCAAGGATGGAAGAATGGCGAGATGCTCTGCGCAAGGGCATCCAGTATCATCACAAACCCACGGGGTTCATTTTCCGGGGGGGAGTGGACGATATCTGGGTCAATACCGAGGGTGAACTAATTGTTGTAGATTACAAGGCGACGAGCAAAAAGGACGAAGTTACGATAGATGGATATTGGCAGAGAGGGTACAAGCGGCAAGTAGAAATTTATCAATGGCTTCTGCGCGGTATCGGCGAAAAAGTCTCTCCCACCGCCTATTTCGTCTATGTGAACGGGAAATCTGATGCTAAGGCGTTTGACGGCAAGCTTGAGTTTGATGTCACAATTCTTCCGCACGAGGGAGACACATCCTGGATAGAGCCGGTTGTGATGAGATTGTCGGAATGCCTGCGCGCCAGCGGCGTTCCGCAGCCTGCAGAAACATGTGAGTATTGTCGATACCGAGAAGCGGCAGGTAAGGAGTTACTCGCACTCACCAAAAGCTCGAAGAAAAGTAGCGGCACTTTGGGGATTTGATCATGAGCAAGAGGCAAGAGAAGGACGCAGACATAAACCCCGTTAGAAGTTCTCGGCAGAAAAATTTTATTAAAATTTTTCTGCTCTAGATTAACGGAGATATGGCAAAAAAGCTGATTATGTCTCGGACAAATGATTATAATCAAATAAGTCAAACTTCTAACGGGGTAAAAATAGAAAGCTCGTGGAAAGCGGCACTCAAAGATGAGTTCGGACGGGACTATTTCAAGGAATTGCGCGAGTTCGTCAAGGGCGAATACCAGCACGCCATTGTGTACCCGCCGCCGAAGAATATTTTTCGTGCGTTCGAGCTATGTCCTGTCGGCAGCGTCAAAGTCGTGATACTCGGTCAGGATCCCTACCATGGTACGGGGCAGGCGAACGGACTTTGTTTTGCCGTCAATGAAGGTGTTCCTCTGCCGCCGTCGCTCCAAAATATATTCAAGGAGTTGGAGAGTGATTTGGGCGAATCGGTGGAAAATAAAAAGGGCGACCGAGCGCAGAGCGAGGAAGTCCTGAGGCCAGCAGGCCGAACGGGCGACCGAGCGCAGAGTGAGAAAGTCCTGAGGCCAGCAGGCCGAAGGGGCGATCTTGAGCGTTGGGCAAGGCAAGGCGTTCTGCTTCTCAATGCCACGTTGACCGTGCGCGCCGGAAGCGCCGGCTCGCATCAAGGCAAGGGCTGGGAAGAGTTCTCCGATGCAGTCATACGAAAGCTTTCCGACGAACGCGAGCATCTTGTTTTCATTCTCTGGGGTAATTATGCGAAAGCCAAGGGCGCCCATATAGACAGGAGTAAGCACCTGGTCATCGAATCGGCGCACCCCTCGCCTTTCTCTGCCGCCAACGGCTTTTTCGGTTCAAAACCCTTCAGCAAAACGAATGAGTACCTAGTGACCCACAACAAGAGGCCCATTGATTGGCTGTAGCCCTCTAGCAGTGATGCAGCGCCCCCGTTTAAAATAGAACGCGGGGCACTATAAAGACGTAGTCGGGTGGTAAAAACGCCGCAATGAACTAGACGCGTAACAGAGGGTATAGATGTTGATTGTTCGGATGCGGACCGATGACGGCGAGATTGAGTGAACCCGACTTGAAGAGATCGCGTGCGACTCGCTGTACGTCATCTGCATCTATTCGGTCAATGTTTTTTAGAAGCTCCGCGAGCGATCGCACCCTGCCAATCGAGACGACAGATGCGGCCGCATGCGTTGCCACCGCATCGCTCGTTTCGAGCGCTAGTGTCATTGTGCCCTTGATGTGTTGTTTTGCCTTACGGAGCTCCGCATTGGACACTTTGACCCGTTTTAATTTGCGCAACTCGGCGAGGACTGTGGAAATCGTCTTATCAAGCTTTTCGTGTGCGACGCCCGCCTGGATGGCGAGGTATCCAGTGTCTCTATACTTGTCCGCCCATGCGTGGATGGAATATGCAAGCCCGCGCTTTTCCCGCACTTCGAGAAAGAGGCGGCTGCTCATGCCGCTTCCGAGGATTGCAGCGAGAACTTCAAGCGCAAACTCATCTTTGTGTAAGTACGGATACGCAGGCACACCGAGTATCATGTGCGTCTGATCGGTTTTCTTTTCTTTTATCGCTATAGCCGGTTCCACCTGCGCCTTCGAGAAGGGAAGGGCCGCTTGCGGATTGCCATTCGAAAGGCGCCCGAAATCGCGCCTGATCTTCGCGAGTGTCTTTACAATGGGAAAAGAGCCCGCGACGCAAACGACGCTATTCTGCGCGGTGTAATGCTTCTTGAAATACGACGCGAAATCCCTACGGCTGAACGAGCGTATATTCTCCTTGGGTCCTAAAATGGTGCGCCCGAGTGGATGCTCCTTTCCGAACATAAGCGCATCGAACACATTGTCTACGGTGCGCATTGGCATGTCTTCATACATGTCAATTTCTTGAATGACAGCGCCTCGCTCTTTTGCAATTTCTCTGCCGGGGAGCGTTGAATTAAGAAAAATGTCGCTTATCACGTCAAGCGCAACGCGCAAATATCGACTGCTCACTTTTGCGAAATACGCGGTGCGATCCTTCGCGGTGAATGCATTGTATATAGAACCAATGGCGTCGAGCTCCTCACTGATCGCCCGCGCGCTCGGGCGTTTCTTTGTTCCCTTGAAGAACATGTGCTCGAGGAAATGCGCGAGCCCGTTCTCGCGCTCCGTCTCGTATCGCGAGCCCGTGCCAGTCATAACAACGACTGTTGCTGTCATCGTATCTTTCATGGGCGCAAGCACGATGCGAAGACCGTTTTCAAGCGTGTGAATCTGATATTGCATCGCGGCATCGTACCCTCTCGACGGCCGCGCGGCAAACCCAGAAAAAAGTGTGTATAATCCTGCATTATGACAGCGAATGAGATCCGCGCCGCATTCCTCGATTTTTTCCAGAGGCGCGATCATATCGTTATTCCTTCGGCCTCGCTCGTGCCTGAAAACGATCCGACGACTCTCTTTACGGGGAGCGGTATGCAACCGTTGGTTCCGTATCTTCTCGGGAAAGACCATCCCGCCGGAAATCGGCTTGCCAATTCCCAGAAATGCTTCAGAGCCATGGATATTGATGAGGTCGGCGATAATCGTCACACGACGTTTTTTGAAATGCTCGGCAATTGGTCTTTGGGCAATTATTTCAAAAAGGAGCAGCTTTCATATTTTTTTGAATTTCTCGTCGACGTCATTCATCTTGACCCGAGACGTCTCTACGTTACGGTTTTCATCGGCGACGAGAAAACAGGAATTCCGAAGGATGATGAATCTGCGGCCATTTGGAAAGAGCTGTTTTCACAGAGGGGAATTGCCGCGAAAGAAGTCTCGCTCGGCTCCGGGGAGGAGGGTTCTCGCACAGGAATGCAGGATGGACGCATATTCTATTACGGCGCGGAAAAAAATTGGTGGAGTAGGGCGGGTACGCCGGATCAAATGCCCGCCGGAGAGCCAGGCGGACCCGACTCTGAAGTGTTTTACGATTTCGGGACCGCGCACGATATTCGCTTCGGCACATACTGTCACCCGAATTGCGACTGTGGCAGATTCCTGGAAATCGGCAATTCAGTCTTCATGCAGTACATGAAAAGCTCTGACGGCTCTTTTGCACTCTTGCCGAAGCTAAATGTCGATTTCGGCGGTGGACTAGAGCGCATTACCGCGGCAGCGGGAGGTAACCCGGACATTTTTCGGATTGATCTTTTCGCCGACATAATCGCTCTCTTGCAACACTACGCCGATGAAAAACAGTATGATGATCCGAAGCACACAAAAAGTTTTCGAATAATTGCTGATCATATTCGCGCTGCCGTTTTCATGATTGCGGATGGCGTGCGTCCATCGAATACCGATCGTGGCTACATGCTGCGGCGTCTTTTGCGCAGAGCGGCTCATCATGCAATCGCACTCGGCGCCGCACAGGGACAGGAAGAAAACAACGAGCTTGTGCGGTGCGCGATGCTTGTCGTTGAGAAGTATAAGGAGGCATATCCCGAGCTCGACGGCGAAAACGTGTACAAAAAAATATGGGAGACGATATGGGAGGAGGAAAAACAGTTCGCGCGAGCACTCGATATGGGCAAGCGCGCATTTGATAAAATAGTCAGCGCTGAAGGTGCTCTCTCGGGAAAATCGGCAACCATGCTTGTCACAACATACGGTTTGCCCCTCGAGACCGCCATAGACTTGGCGCGAGAACGAGGGATTGATGTGGACGAAAGAGAGATTACAGAAACGCACAAGCGGTTAATGGACGAGCACAGAGAAGTTTCTCGTGCTGGTGTCACGCAGAAGTTCAAGGGAGGGCTTGCTGACAGCTCGGAGAAAACTACACGCCTGCACACGGCGCACCACCTCCTTCTGGCTGCACTTCAGCTCATATTGGGCAGGGCAGTGAAGCAGCGGGGCAGCAACATTACGCAAGATCGGCTGCGCATCGATTTTTCATTCGAGAGAAAAGTATCAGATGAGGAACTTAAAGAAGTAGAGCGGATCGTGAACGAAAAAATACACGAAGAGCTCCCTGTCATTCGCACGCTTATGTCTAAGAGCGAAGCGGAAAAGCTCGGCGCACAGCAGGAGTTCGGGGCAAAGTACCCCGATCAAGTATCGGTCTACTCGATCGGCCCGGAAACAGCGACGGACGATGATCCGAAATTTGAAAAAGCTTTCTCACTCGAGTTCTGCGGCGGCCCACATGTGAATAATACTCGCGAGCTTGCGAGTATTATTCACCCTGACGGTCCTGACCGGAAGGGTTCTTTCAAAATTGTTAAAGAAGAGGCCGTGGCTTCCGGAATCCGCCGCATCAAGGCAGTGTTGCTGTGAGAGAGCGATTTTGTGCGCACCTTGCGGCAGGGTAGAGCTGATATACTGAATCGATGTTTCGTTTGCGTCCGCATAAGCTGGTGCGCCCGATCATAGTCGCCGATTTAGGTAGCAACAGCGCCGGAGTCTGTCTCATCGAGCCCGGCCGTCCGGCCGCAATAATCTCGGCAGAACGACTCACGCTGCCATGGAAGGAGCGCACGCCGAAAGAGCGCACGGCAGGCGTCTTGTCGCTTCTCGACGAGGCGTGTGCTCACGCTTCTGCGCTTCTCGCACGCATGAAGGCAGAACGACACATGTTAGCTCCAAAAGAAGCATACGCTATCATTCACGCGCATTGGACGAACTCGCAGACATCAGAGACGGCAGTTTTGTATGAAAAGGAAGAGACCGTAACGGAAGAAATGATGAGTTCGCTTGCTCGTAAGGCGCTCGAGCAAACCAAGGAGATCGATAGGTCCGGCATTTTCGAAGCGAGCGTGACATGTATCGACCTCAATGGGTACACGACAGGGAGACCCAATGGAAAACGTGCGCGGCAAGTCAGCATCCCGACTCTCATGTCGTCGTTTGAGCCGGGGCTCGCGCAGGGTGCCCGCGAGACTTTACTGCGGCACTTTCCCGGAGAAGTTTCATTCCGATCTATGACGCGTGCAATTCTCGCGGCAGTGAAGGAGAGCGGGGGACAGATTAGAAATTCCATCATCATCGACATCGGCGGTGAGACAGCGAATTGCATCGTTATGCGTGACGGCATTATCGACAGCCATGTTGTCGCAGGTAAAGGCGCGCGTGAGATCCTGATGCACATTGCCGGAAAGGGTTCGGCAGAAGAGATACTTTCTTTGATGCGCATGAGGGAGAAGGACGCGTGCTCGGAGCCAGAGTGCGCTCGTTTAGACTCTTCACTTGCCGAGGTCGAGCTCGAGCTTACCAAGTCCTTCGGCGAGACGATGGCGCGGCTCGCGAATCTGCGGCGTCTTCCAAACGCGATGACGATCATCGCTCTTCCGGAACTGCTGCCGTGGCTCGTTCGTTTTTTCTCACGGATAGATTTCGGGCAGTTTACGGTGACGACACAGCCCTTCAAACCGAGCGCGCTCTCGCCAGATGATCTTGCGTCGTTTGCTGTCGCCGCCTCGGGCGTGCGCGTTGACACATCGCTTGCGCTCGCCGCAAGCTTTGTCAACATCGAGCGCTTGCAGGATTAATTTTCATGTTACAATTTTTTTAAACAACAATGGCGAAGGATTATTTCAAGGATGCAGTTGAAGAAGGCGGCCAGTCGGGGGCGCGAGAAACGCCGGCGAGAAGAGGGCCGTCGTTTTCATATAGTGAGGGCATGGGCGAGAGCCGTGGCACTCCGCAGGGTGAGCGCTCTATTCGCAACATCAGCATATCGCCTCGCCGGGCCATGAGGAACCCCAGCGGAGAGACACACGAGGTCGCCCCGCCGCCCCGCTCTCCCTCACGAGGACGCCGCAGGTGGTTGTGGATCGCCGCAGTATTATCACTTGTCATTCTTGTGGTGCTGGGGCTGTTCGCATTTCGCGCAACAGCGGTCACGGTGATTCCAACATCGCGCGCTATAGAACAAAATGGCGACGTTCACATCGTAGGCTATCTTGAGAGCGCTGCGCCAACCGGTTCGCTCACCTATACTCTTTCCGCGTACGACTTTGAGGACTCTGGCGCCGTTTCCTCGCAGGGTGTCGAGAAGGTCTCAGTGCGCGCGAGTGGGAACATTACGTTATACAATGAATATTCCGATAGCAGCGTTCGACTCTTAAAAAACACGCGGCTAGAAGCCCCAAACGGTCTTATATTCCGCATCCCCGAGGAAGTTGTGATTCCAGGCAAGAAGGGCGCGAGCCCAGGCTCGATCACCGTCACGGCGGCGGCTGAAAGATCTGGTGAGCAATATAATGTCGCGCCAGTCTCGCGTTTTACCTTGCCAGGTCTTAAGGGGAACGCGGCAATGTATGCGAAGGTATATGCACGATCAAGCGTTGCTATGAGCGGCGGATTTGAGGGAGAGCGGCCCGCGGTTCCTGTGGGGGAGCTTGACGCCGCACGCGCCGATATTAGGGTGCGCCTCCAGAAAAAAGCCCAAGAGGCCGCTCGCGCGCTCATGAGTGATGCGACTATTGTTCTTTTGGATTTGATGAGCGTCAAATATGAATCACTACCGCAGACGATCGAAGCGGGCGGGGGTGTTCGCATACATGAGAAGGCGCATGTTGAGATCCCTGTATTTCCTGCCGGAGAGTTCGCCGCAGCGCTCGCAGATACGATTGCAATTTCATTGAGCGAGGAAGAGGCGCGAGTCGTCGGCGCAGATGCGCTTGCTGCGCGCAGTGAAATTGATAGTTCAGGCACGGCTCTTGCTGAGGGACCGCTCGATTTCACACTGAATGGCAAAGCGCTTCTCGTATGGAATATTGATGTCGCGGCGCTCTCACGAGCGCTCGCCGGCCGCGCAGAGGGCGAATTTCAAACGATTATTGCGAATTTCGCGAGTATTCAGGAGGCGCGAGCGCGGATCGAACCGTTCTGGAGAGGATCCTTTCCGGAAGATGAGTCGGATATCAAAATTAAGGTCACGGCACCACCCTCACAGCAGTAATGGCTACGTCCGACGCAGCGGTTGTCGAGGGTGTCGTCGAGGAGGCGCTGCCGAACGCTCTTTTTCGGGTTCGGCTCGCAACCGGTGAACTTGTGCTAACGTATCTTGCCGGGAAAATGCGACTGCACAGAATAAAAGTGCTGGTAGGCGATCGCGTGGCCGTGCAGCTCGATCCATATGGTGGACGCGCACGAATAACGAGGAGGATTTAGTAGACAAATAACGATCCGCCAGCCGGCGGAGAGTATATTTTTTGCTACCCCCCCCCACCAGTTTTGAGACTCTGCCGAAATGTGTAATACTGTCGGACGATTACGATGATCAAAAAAATGGCCGAAAAAGCCCAAGATTCAAAACTGGTGGGGGGTGTGAGAACTCGTAAGCTCATGCTCGCGACAGCTCGCACTCGCTAACGATTTCTAACATGAAAGTCAAAGCATCGGTGAAGAAAATATGCTCGCATTGCCGCCATGTAAAGCGGCGGGGTCGTTTGTGGGTGATCTGCACGAATCCTCGTCATAAGCAAAGGCAAGGTTAAATCAACGCTAAATTCTAAATATCAAATGGTACATTAGTATTTTGAAATTAAAACATTTGTAATTACACATTATGTTGCGTATATCCGGAGTAACGGTGCCAGAAAATAAGCGGCTGCATATTGGGCTGACTTCTATCTATGGCGTGGGTCATCCCCGCGCACTCATGACTTTGAAACAGCTCGGTATAGACGCCGAGAAGCGTCCTAAGGACCTTTCACCAAAAGAAGAAGCACTCTTGCGCGAGACAATCGAGAAGTTCACCGTTGAGGGGGAGCTGCGCCGGCAGATCAGCGGAAATATCAGGCGCTTGAGAGACATCAAATCGTACCGTGGGGGACGTCACACGAAGCACCTGCCTGTGCGAGGTCAACGAACGAAGACGAATTCCCGCACGTCTCGCGGCAATGTGCGCAAGACGATGACGAGCGGAAGACGGAAGCTGGAGAAAACTTAACCCCAGCCGCACTTTTGCACGTTCTCTCCGAGTATAGTATGGTATGTGAGCTTTTGCTGACTGAAGCCGCGGCAGCGCGCTTCGCCCGACAAGGGATGCGCTATTCGCGCACGCGCGCTGCATGTATCTGCGCCGCAAAAGTGCAGCGGGGCGTAACATTTTTTAATTCGCGTCGCTCATAAAAAATCTAACGTGGGAAAAAAACGCATAATCAGAAAATCGGGAAGCTCGATGGATGCGGGATTGAAATCGCGTTCTCTTGCTCGCATTGCCAAGAGAAACATTGTGCAGGGAACGCTCCATATTCACGCGACGTATAACAATACGAAAGTTTTACTCGCAGACCGACAGGGTAACGCCGTTGCGTGGTCGTCGTCCGGGTCCCTCGGATTTTCTGGCGCAAAAAAGGGCACGCCCTTTGCCGCCGCAAAAGTGGGCGAGCTTGTCGGTGAAAAAGCGGCGATCATGGGCGTCAAGGAGGTGGATGTGATTGTGAGAGGCGTTGGGGCAGGGCGCGAGTCGGCCCTTCGCGCATTTGCTGGGAAGGGCATAGATGTCGTGCGCATCGCGGATGATACTCCAGTGCCGCATAATGGCCCGCGGCCGGCGAAGCCGCGTCGTATATAGGTTCTAGCTACGAGCTTCTAGCTTCTAGGAACACTGGAAGTTGGCAGCTCCGAGTTAGGAGCACACAATTCTCTAGAAGCTAGTCCCTAGTCACTAGAGGCTAAAAAATATGTTACCCATCAAATCAAAATATAAAATAGGAAAGCGCCTCGGCCCCGGCGTATTCGAACAACTCCAAACACAGAAATTTGCGCTGTCAGAGGCTCGTTCGAAGAATCGTAGAGAGAAGCGCGGCCGACGGGGAGGTTCCGATTACGGGCGCCAGCTCCTTGAAAAACAGAGACTTCGATTTACGTATGGACTCTCGGAACGGCAGCTCGCAAATTATGTCAAAAAAGCAACGTCCGCACCCGAGCCCTCCGTCTTCCTACACCGCGCGCTCGAAATGCGAGCAGACAATATTGTCTACCGGGCGGGCCTCGCGCCGACGCGTCGAGCGGCTCGACAAATGGTCTCCCACGGGCACATCAACGTGAATGATAGAAGAATCACAGTCCCCTCATATACAGTTCGCATCGGTGATGTCATCACAGTACGGGAAGCAAGTCGGGCGAAGACTCTTTTTGCGCAGAACGATGAATCGGAAGCTGGCCCAGCGCATCCATCGTGGCTCACGTACGATCGTGCTCTTTTGCGTATCGAAATTAAGACAGAGCCGATGCACACAGCAGGAAGCGGCATTGATTATGCGACAGTATTTGAATTCTACAGCAGATAAGGTTTTTCTGGCGATCCGCCGGTTGGCGGAGAGCTAGAAATAACCTTACCCACCTAAACTTTTGACAAAATGCATGCCATGCTCCATAATCGTCCAGTAAAACAAAACAGACCTATTACCACTTTCGCAAGACTCAAAAGTTTGGGCGGGTGGTGATTTTTATTATCGCTTCAATTTATAAAAATCCACCATGTCCGACTATCACATTGCACTTCCATCGAAGCCGCGAGTCGTTTCAGAATCCGAGCGCAGCGGGACATATGAAATCGACGGTCTCTACCCCGGATACGGCTACACGCTCGGTAATTCTCTACGCCGCATTAT
>Ga0075995_107_pt1 | contig 31655 bp, 26 predicted proteins | sample RifGroA2_FD_68041 | JGI IMG/M metagenome (GOLD analysis project Ga0075995, IMG submission 68041) | Parcubacteria bacterium GW2011_GWA2_51_10
TTGTGCCTGCAGGTCACTTATAGATTGCGCGGAGACCAGTAATGGGGAGACGAGCAAAACAAGGCCGAGGCCGGAGAGCGCAGTTCTTTTAAGCATGGAGATAATTTCTATTTGCAATCTAACAATCGTGGCACTTCTCCGCCATTTGTCGAGATAGATTTTGGGGACAATGTCGTATCACTATTTCCACTTAACTACCGACGTTTCCGTGCAATCACTAACGAATGAAGTTAGCCCAAAGGGAGCTGACATGTTGATATAATTGAAACAATGAAATTCGACTCACCATACGGAATTGTCACGCTGACCAATGAACGCAAGGCACATATCCTAACCTTTCATCCAGACGTCAAAAACTGTTTTCATCACTTTGCTGAAACATTGGCGAATCCGAACATCGCTATCAGTTCTGCGCACAATCCGTCTGTTGTTATTTGCTATCGCTTTCTTGCACGCCGAAAGAAGTACCTTGCTATCGTCGTCCGAACTGGCGCCCATCCTTTTATATTAACTGCTTATCTTGCGAAAAAGCCGAAACGAAGTATTCTATAAATATGATGAGGTATTACTATGACAAAGAAGCCGACGTATTCTATTTCTCGAATGGCGCACCGCGCGCATCCGACGAAACCATCGAGGCCGGGGAGAACGTTCTGCTTCGCGTAAACCCACGAACCAAGCGCATCCGTGGCTTTACCCTTATCAACGCCTCACGACGCGCGCAGGGCGCGAAGATTCCTGCTCCGCTTCCGTTTTCACTTGTTTCCACGACCTAAAAAAGAACCGGGACGTGTATAAGAGAAGCCCGGCTTCTCTTGATTATCTTTCAATATAACTCGTTGAGCTGCGCGCGAGTCATAGGGCCGACGTAGCCAGTGGGGTTGATGCCGTACTTTGTTTGGAATGCTAACACCCCCTCGCGTGTATGATCGTAGAAATTTCCGCTTATTTCGCTGTTGTGCACGAGTGCAGCAACTGCACTCGCAAGATTCGTTTCTGTTCCTGAACTAGATACTTTCGTTACGCTAGAATCCGTATTGCATCGATACTGCGAGCCATTGTATGTGTACGTGGAACCGAACGTTACGCCAACGGTTCCGGGCTGCGCGCAGTTCAAGTCGCGGTTCACGCAGTACTTTTTGTTCTCGGGGCCGGCGTAGCAGTAATTAGATTGGCACTGATCATATGAGTTACATTCGAGTCCGTCGCTGATAAGTCCCCTGGTCACGCTGGAGTCTGTATTGCAGAGATACTGTGAGCCGTTGTATTGGTAACTAGCTCCAAAGAGAACACCGGGACTTCCTGGTTGCGCACATTGCATGTTTCGATTGACGCAATAATTTTTATTTTCAGGTCCGGGATAGCAGTAATTAGATTGGCACTGGTCGTAGGAGCTGCACTCTACTCCGTCGCTTAACAGCGAGCGGGTGACGCTAGAATCCGTATTGCAGAGATACTGCGAGCCGTTATACGTGTACGTAGAACCAAAGGTTACCCCTTTCGTACCGGGCTGCGCGCAGTTCAGGTCGCGATTCACGCAGTACTTTTTGTTCTCGGGGCCGGCGTAGCAGTAATTAGATTGGCACTGGTCGTAGGAGCTGCATTCCACACCATCAGCGAGTTTAGTGGGCTGCACCTGACTGACCGTTACCGTTATATTTTTTGAGACTGAACCGCCGGGACCTGTGCAGGCCATTGGGAATGTGGTGTTTTCTGTAAGCGTATACGAGACTTCTCCAGTGATTGCTCCGCTTGTACCAGGAATTGGCGTACATGACGTAGCATTGGTTGTACTCCACGACACCGTGGTACGTCCGCCTGACTGTATTTCACTTGGATTTGCGGTGAACGTGAGCGTCGGAGCCGATGTTCCGGATGCCTGTGCGGCCGGTCTATCGATGCATCGACCGGTGCCACCAGAAAACTCTGCGCACAGACCGGAAGCGCAATCCGAATGTTTATAGCATGTGGAACTGCTGCCCAAAGGATATCCGCAGACTTTCCCCGCGAAACAACTACCGGTCACGCACTGATCATCAACGCGACATGCCGCTCCATAGGGGCGGTTCTCGACGCGGGCTGCGTACGAGCGAGTGAGTAAGCCATATCCTGCCAACGAGGTCTTCGCCTTCGCGCGATCATGCGCCGCTGTGATGCGCCCCATCAAATTACTGTCCGTGGAAGAAAACGGCAGGTACATGCCAGCGAGGGACTCGTCACCATTTCCGAGTCCTTCCCCGCTCACAAACGAGGCCATGCCGCCTGACGCCGGGAAAACTTTTAATGCGAGCGTCTTGGTAATCGCCGCGAGGTCGCTAAAGGTAAAAGCTATGCCTGCTTCATATGCCTGGTCAATAAAGTCCAGCTCAATATATGCATGGCCCGTGTCTTCTGGTTCAGGCGAAGCACGCCAATACGGCCACACCCATGCCCCATCGGGTAGCTTCGTTATTTGCGACGCAAGCTGTTGCGCGATCACTGCTGCTTTATCACGATCTTCTAAATTTCCGGTAAGCGCGTAGAGATTCGCGTGCACGCTGCCCATCGCCGCATCGAGATTGAAAGGTTCGAGACCGAAATCGTACATTTTTCTTCGTGCCGAATCGAGATAACAATCCTTGGCATCTGCAGGACTCCGGTATCCGTTAGTATTCCAGTTGATCCGGTGGCCACGCACGCTTTCGGTAACGGCATCGCGTATTGTTACAAAATCCCACTTTGCATCGCCCTCTAGTGCCAGCTTCTTGAGAGCGAGTAGATAACGAGTCATGGGGTAAAGCACCATGGCGTCCGTGCCCGGATCAGCGACGGGGCAACTCCCGCTGGTGAGATCCGTAAAACTCCAACTGGGTTTGCGCGAGAACACGCCTCGCCTGTCATCTCTCCCGCCGACAACAGCCAGAATGCGATCGTGCGCCTCGGCAAGATAGCTTGTGTCGTTCGTGCGCTCCGCATCCAATACAAGAGAGAGAAGCGTGTACGACTCGCTCCACGTATAGTCTCGCGACTCATTATTCGCTGCTACCGCCCACGGAACACTCTTTGTCGCGAGCGTTGGAGCTGTTACGGGAGCAGGCGGTGTCGGACTTGTCAGTTGGGGTGGTCTTGGGCTCGGTGTTGGCACAGTTGTTGTCGGGTATGGAACAGTTGGCGGTTGCAGTGTCGGGCTTGTCGGTGCTACGGGGGCGATGACAGGACTAGGAATTGACGAGGAAGGAGTTATCGGTGTTATGGGATTTATTGTCGGAGAACTCGCAATCGGAGCGGCCGATGAACAGATCGCCTCTTTGATTTTCGCTCGCGTCTTTGGCCCGACTGCCCCGTATCCGGTCGTTGCTGGCGAGCCGTAAGAGACAATGTCGCTCCCCGCTTGAAATACTTTGACTGCCATTTCGGTATAGACACCGAAGAAACCGCTCGGCCCAGGCTTCAGGTATCCTTCAGCCCGAAGAAATCTTTGGAGGAGCGAGACCTCGCCCTCTGTTCGAGCGTCTGTCATGCGGTATTTCAGGTTGTATTGAAGATCAATACAGGTGGACGAAGTTCCTGCCTCATCGTAATCGCCCGGCTCACGTGGGGGCACCGGAGAAGGCAACGGCGACGAGGTTGGGTTAGCTTGCTGTTGTTGAAGGGCCTGAAGCTGCGCGAGGAGAACGTTGATTTGTGCCTGCAGGTCACTTATAGATTGCGCGGAGACCAGTAATGGGGAGACGAGCAAAACAAGGCCGAGGCCGGAGAGCGCAGTTCTTTTAAGCATGGACGACGATAATGTCGCTGGTGCTTGTGAAGTGCGTATCGTTAAGAATAGTGAGCACGCCGGCTGCCGCGGAATACATATTAAACGTCGTCGAGTCCTGGTTCGCCAGCACGAGCGGCGCATTGACCGTCGATGCCATTTGATCCGCGTAGATCAGGCCGGGAGTAAACAGACCCCGCACAACCGGCACGCCACCCGTGAGCGTCACCAGTGCCGTTCCTGTTGAGTAGCCCTTTGCAGTGAGCGTCACCCTCACCGCCACTTGCACAAGGCGCCCTATCCGAGTGAAATGACATGCAGTTGACGAGTTGAGCCCAGTTGAGCCGCCGCCGAATGTGAGCGCGGCGGTGCAGGTTCCCTCCTCGTAATTTGCAAGGCTGGTGCCAGCACCGAAATTGACGCCGCCGACTACGACACCCGCGAGCGCGTTTGCATTCAGCGGGTCAGTGGCCTGCAGGTTTCCAGTGCTGGACAAGGACCATTGTTTTTCTGCGGCCGTGACGCCAGAGCCAGCTGACTGCTTCAGGCGCAGCGCCGGCTGTGTGTAATAGGTGCCATCCGCCTCGATACGCAGACCTGCGCCGTAGGCATCTTTGATCGTGCTGGTTTTCGGGCCGCGAGAATTGCCTTCCCAGATAACGTCCTTGGTCCCGGCGAGCGTCGCCGCGAACTGTGCAGATACGGAGCCCGGCTCGACATCCAATTCTACTCCGCGGAAATGTAATCGGTCTATCGGCGCATTCTGAATGTGCAGTGAGCCGACGCGCTGCCCGGCTACAGTGAGGTTGATTGCCGTCGCTCCGCGAATCGTGCGCAGCACACCCCCCATGTTGAGGTTCGCCATATCGACCGAACCCCCGGTGATGCGCAAGCAATCTGCAGCCGCATCGGCCGTTTCAATCCACACATTCGCGCCCTGCAATTCAACGTTGTCCACGGTGAGCGCCGGAACGCCCGCGCGGCAATTAATTTTAACGTTCGTCAGCATGTGCCCGAACGAGGCGTAAACAGACGGGTCCGGATTGCTGAACAACATTGCGCCCTTGGTCGCGCTATAGCCGACGCGCACATTCACGAACTGTTGTTCAGTCGAAATGCTGCGCAGAGTTGTCCCCTCAACAGTATGCGTCCTCGGCTCGACACGAATCGAATACTTTTCTGTCGGATGACCCGCAGCGACCGTCGCGAGCTGCGAGAAGTAAGAGAGGTCGCTTTCGCCATACCAGCTATTGCTGAACAGATTGATCGTGCCGCCGTCGATGTCAAGAATGGCATGATCAGCGTTAGCCCAGACACCCCATACACGATCGACAACGATATTGCTCGCGTCGAGTAGCTTGATAGCCGGCCCATCGTCGCTCATAACCGCCAGATCGGTTATTGAGCCCGTGGGCTTGGGGCTCCAATACACCGAGCCGGAAATTCGGTTGCCCTTGCCACCGTTGACGCGAATCGCACCATTCGCGTTGCCCGCGCCGCGTTGATACAGGAACGTGGTAAATGGCCCCTGGCCTTTGATATTCACCGGAACAGTTTTCGGCCAATCGATGCCATTACCGAAAACGCAAATGCCCTCAGGGAACGTGAGAGCAGCACCCGCTTTAAGCGAAGTGACATAAGTGACCGCTGCCTGCAGCGCCGTGGTGTTCGCGCTAATGCGTCCAGCTGCCGTGCTGCCGTCGCACACCATGCCGAAATCACGAACGTTTACAACATCGCGCCCCTTATCAAGAAAAGTGCGTGCACGCGCGCCCGAACCGGCCTGCAGGAAAGAAGCGGACGCCAGATCCCCTGCAGTTGGAGCGATACTGCCGCCAGTCGCGGCCAGAGTTGAAGCACTCCAAGGTAAAGTAGCCTCAGGAACGGAAACAGGAACTTGTGAGTTAGCAAAAGCAGATGGGTTCGAAGCACCAGACAGATCGATTGGTGGAACTGATATAGGGTTCGGATTTAAAGTCGCGACAGGAGGTTCGCTCACCGAATTGGCGAGCGCATTCAAAGCGGCACGAAGTGCCGCACTGGTTTTTACGCCGACAAGTCCATATCCGGTAGAGCGTTCATTGCCACCGTTGACGATGCCCCTCTCGCGCTGAAATGCACGAACAGCGCCCTGTGTAAGCGAGCCGAAATAGCCGGTGTCGTATCCAGCTTCAAGAAAGCCGAGACGAATGAGTTGTCGCTGAAGAGCGATGACCAGCGAGCCTTGCGCGCCGAGCATGAGAGAGTCGGATTTGGTCGACAACGAAGTGCCTGGAGAGGACACCGGCTTCGGCGCTATAGCAGAAGAGCCAGACTTAGGGACGCACACAAAACCGGCGTTCGGACACGAAACTCCGGCTGGGACGTAGATTAAGGTCTCTCCGGCAAGACAGTTTACGGGAGTAGGACTGCAGGAAGATTGCGCGAGGGAGACAGAGGGACTGATAAAAAGACAAAGTATGGCGATGCTCAATAGTATTTTCTTCATGTACCTATACGGACAGTAGAACACGGGTCTGTGCGTGTTCGACCGGCGTCTGTGCATAACAGATCAGCGGGGCCTTCCGACGCGACGCCGGAAAAACAGTGTAAACATTTGAATATAGCTCACCAACACGCGAGTGAGAGACTTCGAGTTCTACGCGTTCTACGTTTTTCTACCTGCGTTTTCCTACCCTACGTCTGCTGACCAAGAATACATTTGAGTACTTCTTCGGCCGCCTTGTCTTCTGCCCCTTGCCTGTCGGCTTGCCCCACATGCTTTTTGCGCGGCGGAGTCCTCGCCCTTGCCGGCCTTCACCTCCACCGTGCGGGTGATCCACTGGGTTCATAGCGGTGCCGCGTACAGTCGGCCGCACTCCCTTCCAGCGCGTGCGCCCGGCCTTTCCGATATTGACGAGGCGGTGCTCGGGATTCGCAACCTCGCCGACCGATGCCCACGACGTGCCGATGACTCGCCGAATTTCCGTCGATGGCATCTTGAGGTGCGTGTATCCCGCATCTTGCGCGACGATTTCTGCATACGTGCCTGCGGAGCGGACTAATTTCCCGCCGGAGCCGGGCTTCAGTTCAATGTTGTAGACAAACGCTCCCACGGGGAGCTTGCCGAGCGGCAATCTGTTTCCCACCGTGACCGTCGCGGTTTCAGAGACAATAAAGCTATCGCCCACACGCATTTTCTGCGGAAGTACGACATAGCGCTTCTCGCCGTCTGCGTAGATTGCGAGTCCAATGAAGCCAGAGCGGAACGGATCGTATTCGATGGAAGCGATCTTCGCGGGAATATTCTTTTTATCGTAACGGAAATCGACAGCGCGGAATTTGCGTTTATGCCCGCCCCCTTTGTGTCGTGTCGTGATTCGGCCGGCGGCGTTTCGCCCGACGGCGCGCTTACCGCCCGAAACGAGCGCCTTTGTCGGCCTGTGCCCGGAGAGAAGCTCGCGATAATTCAGAGTCGTCATTCCGCGAGTTCCCGGCGTTCTTGGTTTGTATATTTTGAGCGACATATCTTAAGTTTTCAGTTTTTAGTTTTTAGTTTTTAGTATTGGATCATCGCACGTTTATCGTTTCGCCTTTTTTCAGATATACGTACGCTTTCTTCCCGCCCCTTTTTACGCCGCGCTTTCCCGTCCGCATGCTGCGCTTCCGCTTTTCGGGAATCTGGACGATGCGTACCTTGCGAGGCGTCAGTTTATATATTTTCGAAATCGCCGCAATTATCTCCCTCTTATTCGCTCCCGGGGCTACATCGAACGTGTAGACGCCCGAAGCTTCGTGCATCGTCGCTTTTTCAGTGATGCGCGGAGAGACGAAGACATGCGCATGGTTTGAAATTGCCGAGCTCGATGCACCGGCGGCCTTCTTCTGCTCTCCGCCGGTTTCGACGACACGATCGATGTCAGATGGTGAACGTTTTTCCTCTGTATTCTTTTTTCTTCCAAATAGAGCCATAGGGTTAGTTTTGAGTTTTTAGTTTTGAGTTTTTAGATGCGCGGGATTCGAGTGTTTTGATTGCGGCTTCTGGATTCTCGATGATGAGATAGGTATGTCCGAGGACAGAAAGAGGATTGAGATTTCTCACGCTCATGCATTCAACATTGCCCATATTTTGAAAGCTCTTGCGCGCCGCCTCCGAGCTGTCGGCAAATGCGACGAGCGCAGCGTTCTTCTTCTTCATCGCAAGTTTCTCAAAACCGCTCACGGTGGCCAGATTCATAATCGCCCGCTTCGCTTCCACGGTCTTCGGCGCAGCAAAACCAAATGAATCCACAAATAGAATTTCCCCGTCCGAGAGCTTGCGTGAGAGTGCGACAAACAATGCTTTCGCGCGCATCTTTTGCGGGATCGCCTTCGCGAACACTTCCTCGTTGCGAGGGCCGTGTGTTACACCTCCACCCTTCCAGATAGGAGAACGAATGGAGCCGTGCCGTGCTCGGCCGGTTCCTTTCTGTCTCCACGGCTTTCTGCCACCGCCGCGAACGTCGCCGCGATTTTTTGTGTGTGCCACGTTCCGTCTCGCATTCGCTTGCATGCTGACAACGACTTGATGCATCAAAGCATCGTTCCACCGCACGCCGAAAACGTTCTCCGGAAGCGTCAGACTGCCGACTTTCTTTCCTTCCTTGCTGTAAATGTCTGCATTCACCCCATTAGAAACCTCCCGCTTATTCGAGGTACTGGCGCTCTCTATTTTCTTATTTTTTTCTGACGTTGTTGCCATATACATATTTGTTTCTAACGGGGCAGGTACTTTATCCTCGTATCTCCACTAATGTGCCTGGCCGGCCTGGTACAGCTCCTGAAATAACGAGTATATGAGCGCTCGGATCGACTTGCAACACGCGCAGATTCTTGACGGTTACGCGATCTCCTCCCATGCGGCCTGCCATGCGCATGCCCTTTGCAACTCTTCCTCCGGCGCGACCACCGCCGCCGATGGAGCCGGGACTTCTCTCTTTATTCTTCTGTCCGTGACTGCGAGGCCCGCCATGAAAACCGTGCCGCTTCACGACTCCCTGGAATCCTTTCCCTTTTGAAGTGGCTGATACTTCGACAACATCGCCGGGAACGAAAACCGAAACATCCGTGTTCTTTCCGACTTCCATGTCCGCGAGGTTGGCTCCACCGTATTCGCGGAAATAGCGGAACGGTTGACCCTGCGCGTGCCCCAACTGCGGCTTCGCTGCATTTTTTTCCTTTTTCAATCCAAACCCGACTTGAACTGCTTCATAGCCATCCTTTTCTTTTCCTTTAACTTGCGTAACTGTAATTGGGCCAGCTGTGACAATTGTCGCTGCAAAAACAGAGCCCTTCTCGTCGAAAACTTGGGTCATGCGCCCCGAAAGAAGGCTTCTAACGGGGCAAGTACAATGAAAAAATCGCGCAACGGCATTTCGCGAGCGCGAGATACCATTGGTCCAGCTGTAATCTTTCAAATTACGGCTGGACGTAGCGTGCGAGCATTATAGGTGTGCGCTAGCGAAAAGCAAATGCTCGTATTATTCAAACAAATCCGCGTGCGAGCCCGTACGCATTAACAGGACTTCTTCGTCTGTAACGTCGTAAACTAAAAGCCAGTCGGCTTCTATATGGCATTCCAAGAGGCCTGCGTATCTGCCTTTAAGTTTATGCGGGCGACGCTGGATTGGAACTCGACCGTCGCGTTTCAACAATCCGACGACGTCAAGAAATTTCTCACGATTTTTACCACGCCCTATCATTCGCTTCAAATCTCGCTCGCATCGCGCTTCCCAAACAACGCGCCGCATGTTCAGAGTGAACGCACGTGTTTCTCGAATTCTTCGAATGTCTTAAATGACACAAGATTTTTCCGCTGTTGGATGTCGCGTATCGCGCGTCGCGTTTCTGCATTCGGGGTATGGCTCGGAAAAGGGCACTCGACTTCGAGAATGAGCATTTGGTCGCGAACGAATTGCTTGAGCATTGCGTTTACCACCGTTGTGAGAGGAATTCCAAGTTTTTTTGCGGTCTTTTTGGCCCCGTCGCGCAGATCCTTACTAGTCTTTATGGTCATCGTCGTATTCATGCCAAAATACTACTTTTAGTATGGTTCCGTGTCAAGGTAACCTGGATGCTAAAGGGGGGGGGTCCTTGGATTCCAAGGGATTCTAGAGGTCGGGACCCAGACTTAACGTCGCGGCTAGAAGCCATTTATCACCGCTCTTGGAATGTCGGGATGATATTTACAATCTGCGTATCTGAAACAAAAGTACCTCCTGCTCCGGAACAGGAAAGCGTAAAGGTCGTCTGGCCAAAAATGGGGCTTGTCGCAACACACTGTTGAGATTTCTTTTTATCGCACGAATAGTCGTTCGTCCCCGTGATCAAACAAGATATCGCATTATTCACATCCCACGAGAGCGTTGTTGATTCTCCCTTGCGGAGAAGGATCGGACGAGCGCCGAGACAGTCCATAGATCCGCCCGGAACCTGATCAGTGCAGTTGATGTCGCCGCCCCCGCCACTAGGACAAGGGAGTGTGATTTGTATACCGGGATCGCTTGGGCACAGGTCGCCGCCTCCGCCGCCACTAGGACAAGGGAGTGTGATTTGTATACCGGGATCGCTTGGGCACAGGTCGCCGCCTCCGCCACCGCCAGGGCAAGGGAGTGTGGTTTGTATACCAGGATCGCTTGGGCACAGATCGCCGCCTCCGCCACCGCCAGGGCAAGGGAGTGTGGTTTGTATACCAGGATCGCTTGGGCACAGATCGCCGCCCGGGTATGTGCACGGCGACGGCTGTCCTAAATTATTCGCCAGAGGGTCTTGGCAGATCTTGCTTTCAGAGCACGAGGCAGTGGTACCGCCATTGTAACCAGCACACGACCACGTCCACGAACTGCCCGTATCGGTGCCCTGCCCATCTGACTGCACAACAACTGATGTGCACCTAGCATTAGTGCTCCCCTGACCAGTAGAGCAACTGCTTATACCGCCCTGGTGCCATCCAGACCCATAGATGCCACACTGCGGATTTTCCCAGGGACCAAAAGTAACGGGATATTGTGCACTATTCGCAAGATCCCCAGAACCATCAGGGGCAACGTAATGGCAGGATACGACGGTCCCTGAACAATACTCATTCTGGAGACACGTTTTCTCTGGCGGTGGTACCTCGCCCACGAGACAGTTGTAGTGAGTCGCGGCGCATACTCCATTTACCGGAGTTGGTGTCGTCCCACAATCACCGAATGTATCTCCACTGAAATGAGAAAAACCGCCCTCACCTAATCCCGACTCACAGGATGCGGGGATTATCGCACCTCCGGCTCCGCCTTTCGGTGACTGGGAAGTGAATCCCGTCTCTGAAGAAGCAAGCGATTGGGCAGTGCCTATCGAAAACTCAACCAAAATAATCCACACAAAACTTAAAACGACGAGAATCCCGACAAGCTGCCTGGTGCGCAAATGCTCCAAGAACATGTATTCTAAAATACCACGGATCCCGTGACCGAAGAGACGTTGTCCACATTGTTCGATAATAATTGTAGATTCTTCTGTATGGCGGATTTCATACTGTCGAAACCAGTTTGGTAGACATTTGGATCATTGCCCGGGTATGCTCTTCCCCAATCTTCCGGCGACATAGATTCCAGGATCATAAGCGCGCGCTCGAACGCCGCTCTGGCACCTTTTTTATCTCCGATGTTCAGAAGGGACACCCCTTCCGAGTTCAGTAGCCATGGATTATAGGGAGCAATCCGAAGACCTTCCGCTGCTGCATCGACTGCTTCTTGATACTTTCCGCGCTGGAAGTAAATCCACGCAAGATCGTTATGTCCCGCCCAGCTATCCGGTTTCCACTCCAGAAATTCCTGAAAATCCGCTTCGGCCTTAGGAAGTTTTCCTGTATATCCATAGATAAGGCCGCGAACATAGTTTGATCGCTTGTTATCTGGATACATTTGTATTTCCTCATTGATCTCCCGCAGCGCGTCGTAAAAATCACCTCGTATAAAATAGACGCGGGCCAATTGATAATGCGAGCCTTGGAATTCTGCATCAAGTTCAAGCGTCTCGCGAAAGTATTTCTCCGCCTTTTTTAAGTCATACGCCCCGGCGCCGAAATAGTAATTACCAATTTCAAACCGCAGAGCGGCATCATGAGGAGAACGTAGCGTCGCGAGAGAAGCGCTTCGCGTGTATTGCCAAATAGTGCTTCCGGCCGATAAGGCGAAGGCGCAGAGCAAGATGGCGACGGTCGATGCTAAAACGCGAGCACGCGACATGTAGGCATACTATATCATCGGCATCGCGCGTATTCGCGCGAGTTTCCGAAGGGGCTTAGACGTATCATAATGCGCACACGGTATGCGATTGATGCAACTGCTGGTGCGAAAAAAAATCGAGCTGGAAGAGAGGCTTCTCCTTCCCCAACTCGATGCATTCTTCCGATGGGCGAGCGAAAAACACGAGACGGCAACAGTCCTCATCGCTATCGATGGGAAAGAATGCAGAACGATACAAAAGACGAGGGATCATCTGAAAGTACAGGCAGCACCGGTCATACGGAATCCTCTGTTCATCGTATGCCGCAACGCTGCATTCAAAGAGCTTGCCGAGGGCTTCATATTAGAAGCGCAGACATGTGTGCCGATATTCCGTTCATCGATGCTTGAAATATGGGAACGCCGAAACAGCAATATCCCAGAACACAATCAGCCTACTCGCTTTGGACTCTCTGACGCTGAAAAGCTCAGTTTACTCGCACAAGCGAGACAGGAACTCCGCGCGCTACTCCAGAACGAGGTGGCGCCGAAACATCCGCACGGAGCGCGCGCAGAAGACGCCACTATAGCACTGGCAATATGGGTGCGCGGGACTCTTCGCGCCTCAATTGTCACACGGGGGCCCACGTTGTCGACTGCAATCCGTAGCGCAGCAAAAGAGGCACTGCACGATCAGCGATTTGCGCCGCTCTCGAGCGATGACGTAGACGAAGCGCGCATCGAAATAACGGTACTGCATGACCTGCGGATCCCCCTATCGCAACGGGAACGTGCACAGCGTACATTCGATGCAACAAAGGGCTACTACATTTCGGATAACGCGGGACACTACGCGTACTATCTCCCAGAGGTACTTAACTTTGAACGCTTCGCGGACTTCCAACAGTTTCTTGCGAGATTAGCGGCGAAAGCAAATATTCCTGAGGAGCAGTTACCGAGTACGCGTGTCGAGACGTTCGAGGTCTGCGATTTCATCGACTCTGCTAACGGTCAGGGCGTCTGCACATTGCGCGGAACGATGCCCGCGGCCACGTTCGCACACGAGGTATCTGATGACGCGCTCCGCAGTGACCTTACAAGAGTACTCGGTGCGGCAGCAGAACACATTGCCAGTAACCAGATAGCGAATGGCTCATTTCCTTGCGTCATTGAACCGCTTTCAGGAAAGATTGGAACTGGCATCGACCTGCCACGAACTGCGCTTGCGGCTGAAGCCCTTCTCCATGCGGGAAATACCCTCAAGAACGACGTTTTCCAGAAAGCCGCCGATAAAGCGCTCGCATATGTGTCCCGCACTCACATAGAAAAGGATACGCCCTCGTTCTCCCGCGTACTCACACTTCTCTACCGCGGTCGCGCTGCGCAGGCTCGTGGACAATTCGACGAAGCGCACGGGATCGCGCGAACCGCATCCATGGGCATACAAAGCGCTCCGTATGATCCCATACTCTTTCTGCTCGCATCCTCGCTATTCGCGAGCTTCGGCAAGCAAGACGCGGAACTTTCTCGTATAGCGCACCGTCTTACTGAAACGGCACTGGCCGACTTTTCAAGAACGCTCGAGACAGACAGAGCGGATGTCAACATCGCGCTTTTTCCGGAGCTCATCCCTGCCTTGCACATTCTTTCGACGCTTCACTCTGACCGATCTCTTGCTGTGCGGATGTCGAGCGTGACAGAATGGTATGCACGCCATCAGCAACAGGACGGGTCGTTCCCAAAATCCATCGGCTCACCGTATTCGTACGTGAGAGGCACTGCGAAGATTTTCGAGGCACTCGCTATCGATGGGGCAAAAAACCGTCCGGCGCTCACAGCAGCTTTCGCGTGGCTAAAGAGCATGCAATATACGGAAGATTCCACCTTTTTCACCCCTGAAGCCCAACGCAACGTCGCATTAGGAGGATTTCGTTATGATATGTCGACCCCCGATATCTGGCTCGACGCCACAAGTCACGTCGTTATCGGCGTGTGTCGCATGCTCGACCATCTGAACGGCAAAAATCCAACAACTTTGGGAATACGTGCGCGCGAGTAATAATTGCCTGCACTGAGTATGGACATTGATCTCTCGCGCTTATTTCATCAATCCTCGAAGAACCATTTGAAAGGGCACCCCCCTATCCATAAAGACTCGACGCAATGGCCCGTGGAGTGGAAAACAATTTACTACAAAAGCTATCCGCGCTTGCCGAAAATACCGCTCAGTAAGAAGAGCGGGAGCGCAGACCTGTTCCAGTGCATTTCGCAGCGACGATCGAAAAGCGTTTTTTCGCCAGAGCCGATTTCTTTGGATGAGCTGGGGGTGCTCCTGCAGTACTCGTACGGCATCACATCGACGTCCGAACAAAAGAAGATTCCGGCGCGAGCATATCCGTCCGGAGGAGGCAGGTTCCCACTTGAAGTATATCCGCTCGTTCTCAAAAGTGCGCCTGGCATTCCGCGAGGACTGTATCATTACAACGTAAAGACTCACGAGCTTGACGTGCTGCTCAGCGACGCGCCCGACAGCAATGAGCTCGGGAGCATGTTCGTCTACGATTGGGTGCCGAGTGCTGCGATAGTATTCCTTATGACGGCGATTTTCCTAAGGACACAGGTGAAATACGGTGAACGCGGATACCGATACATTCTTCTAGAGGCGGGGCACGCGGCACAAAACGTTTGTCTCGTTGCGGAGGCTCTGCAGCTGCACTGCAATGCACTCGGCGGCACAGTCGACAGAAAATTAGAGGAATTACTCGATATTGACGGGCGAACCGAGTCTCTCCTCTATGCACTGGCCCTTGGCAAATGAGTATGGGGCAAACCGGTAAGAGAAAAACAGGTGAGTCTCCGACGGAGCAGCTGGACGATATCGGGTATTATCTCCCGGATTACACTGAAGACATCGTCTCCTCGGCCGACGCCTATCGCCTAGTGCAAGAGCCGGCCGCACGCTACCACTCGCCTCTTACGGTGCGTGAGAAGCTACGGCTGAGAATAGAAGGAGTCCTATTTCGGCTTTTTTCAACGAAAGACGCTTCGTTCGTTGCTACGAATGGTTTCTTCTCAGTACCAATGCGCTGGAAAAAAATATTCCTTTATCTCTATAGGGCTGGCATTACGCGGTCAACGATTCCATTTTTTGAAAAGATAGCGAACGACGAACCCAAAATGTTTGCCGTTCGGCTTGAAACAAAGCGTATGCCGGAAGACCTCACTGATGGCAATACCCTACCTGCTGCCGGAGATTATGGACATGGATATGCGACAGATCCTGATGTCGCGATATCTAAGATGGTCGGCGAGCTATTGGAACGATACAGCCTTACCATCTACAAGAAGAAAGACTTTCGGGTGTGTGACATTGCGGACATGAGGGCGCGAGGTGAAAAATTCCTTGATCCATTTACGATGGATTTCTTCACTAAGGAGCAAAAGCAAGCCGCGCCACGGCTCCAATTTGGCGAGAAGAACACGTTCCGTTGGACAGCGGCAGATTCGCTCCTGGATGGCAGGCGCACGTGGATCCCTGCGCAATTCATTTACTGGAACTATCGTTATGCAGCCGATGAGCCGATGCTTACCCAACCAACGACGAACGGGGCAGCAGGAATGTTCACGCGCGATGAAGCTATCACCGCCGCAATCTACGAAGCCGTACAACGTGATGCATTCCTGCTCCATTGGTTGAATCGTGCCACGCCAACAAAGATCGACCTCTCTGTCATAGAAGATGCGGCGCTGCGCCAGACGCTCGCTGATTGCGCGCGTTACCATCTGGAAGTTCACGCGGTGAACGTCACCTCTGATATCCCGATACCCGCCATAGCGATCGTCGTCATTGACCGTACCGGCAAAGGCCCTTCCGTGACGGTCGGAGCAGGCGCAGGTAACGATCCAGAACATGCAATCGTCCGCGGACTTTCGGAAGCACTCAGCACGCGCTATTGGCTGCGCCGCCGAAGAGCTACTGAAACGTACGAACTGCCACGAGGGTACATTCCCTTCATCACGCCGGGGCTCGGCCAAGCGCAGAGAATCTTGCTCTGGGGAAAACCCGGCATGGAAAAAGATATCGAGTTCTTCATCGCGGGAAAAACAATGCCTTTGAAATTGATCTTTCCGCGCGTTCGTCCGTCCGAATCGCCGCAACATGAGCTCGCATGGCTCAAAGAAGTATTCCGCGCGAAGGGACCCGGCTATGACATCTATTGCGTTACTCCGCAACACCACATTTCAAAAGCACTGGGGTACGCGTCTGCCAAAGTAATCATCCCGGCCATGATACAATTGTATTTAGATGAGTACATGGCACCGCTGAACAACCCCCGATTGAAAGATGCATACGCAACAGTGGGACTCGTCCCTGCAAAAAACGTGAATCCGACACCTCATCCATTCCCATAACAGTTAATAACCGGTTGTCTTTTTTCCAACCCGTATTAGATTAGTCATATGATGTACAAGACTCGCAAGCTCGCTCAGATTCTGTATATATTCGTGCTCGGTGTCGTTATCGCAGTATTAGGAATTTTCATACGCAGCGGAAACAACAATGCGCTTGGTCTTGAAGACCTCTTCAGCACAAACATCGCACACGCGGACGCACCGAGCGGAAACCCCGGCTCGGAGGACTTTGAGCCTGATTCCTCTTGCGCGAGCAGCACCGACAGTGGCGCTGGAAGCTGCGGCGGAGCCGGATGCTCTGGCGGAAGTTGCAACGGTGAAGAAGGTGAAGAAGGTGGAGGAGGAGGCGGTGGAGCTGGAGGAGGTGGAGGAGGAGGCGGTGGAGCTGGAGGAGGTGAAGGAGAAGGGTACTGACGCTGAGTCCAATCTCGAAAAAAAACAGTCTACTCTCATGAACACAGCTTCACCAAAAAGAACAGTTCTCCTTATAACGGGATTAACTGTTGCAACAGCAATTATCGTATTTCTCACTGTTCAATACGTCGTAAACAATAAAAGTGAAGAGCGTCAGGCGCTTGAGCTTCATCGTGCCGGCAATATCGACGAGTCAATCCCGCTCACAGAACGTCTCATCGCACGATCAAATAATGCCGACAAAACTGCCTACTTGCAGCTTCTGTTAGCGTCGGACCTGTTCCTTCGCAGCGAAGATTCTGACCGCACACGGACATTGGAGCTCTATAAAAAAGTCATCACTGACCCTGATCTTTCTCCGCGCGTCCGCGCAACGGCCATAAACGAAAGTATCGCGATATATCAATCTTCACGAGATGAGGAGTTTGCACGGCTACTGCTGCGTCCGGACGTATTCCCAACCATTTCTGAAGGAGATGATATTGCTCTTGCAATCCGAAAAGCTTCCGAAGCGGCACACGGACTGTATCCGTCACCCTTTTCCGCTTACAATATAGCGCTGTGGTATGGCACAGAATTCGCCAAAAACCCGGAAGCCACAGGGCTGGGCAACCGGAGGAACTTGAAGGAATGGACTCACAAAGGCGACGATCTAATCCCCCAAGCATTAAGCGCCAATCTTGAAAAAACGCGGCTCGCGTCAATGCATATGGCAAGTGGCATGGCGCACGATTACTTCGCCTTTGCAGTAAGCGAAGACGACGATGCGCGACGTCTGCAGTTGCGAAAGTCAGAAGCTGCGTACCGCAACGCCTTGAACACATTGGATCCGGTGAGCACATTCTACGAATATCAGCTCTCGCAATTCATACGTTTCCAATATGCCGATATGATCCGACATAATTACGGCAACAGTCGCTCGGCTCACATCCAGCGGATCGTCGGACCAATACTCGATAAGCCGAGCGACTACGCCGGCAAAGTAACCCACTTCGAACAATTCGTGAGCAGCGAGATGCAAAAGCCCGAGTCGCGCTTCAAAGATATCTTTGCCTCCTTTGTTCGGTTCGTTCCTCAGTTCTCCGCTCTCTGGGAACAGACAGTAGACGAACGCTAACACCGCAACGATTAGTGCTGTAGCTTTCATGCCTGTCTCCTCCAGGTTACGAAATCAAAACTGACACCGTTGTCCCAAAAAAGGGGGCCGTGTCAAGGACGCCCTTTTACGACAAACGCGCACACGAGGTACGCGATCGCTGCACCCCAGAAAACGTATGTGAAGCCGTAAAGTAGAGCAACGAGCATCGCGCTGATACTCCCGACAACGCTCGCAAGACCGTTCGTGCCAAAAACCCAGGGCACATATTCTTCTGACGGGAGCATTCGTATCCCAAGCGGAAACAGTCCGCCGAGAACGAGTGCGGGAAAACCAGTAAAAACAAGCGTCGTAATGATAACGAGTGTGTCGTCAGCAGCATACAAGTGTGGCAGGATCCGCGACAGCGTAGCCGCAAACACAACGAGTGTGACGAAGGCAAGCAGGCTTAATACTCGCGCACGAGAAAGCAGATGCGCTCTCATGCCGCTGCTGAAGAAACTGCCGATGCCGGCGAAGAATAAAACCCCCGTGAGCGACCACGCCATTGCACTGGCGGGACTTGCGTAGAGCGGTGCAACTTTCTGCATAATGGCTATCTCGAACATCATGAAACCGAAACCGGTCCCGAGGAAATATGGGACGTACGGCAATGCCGCGCGCTTGCAGCGCCACGTAAGGATGAGGGCGAACCCCAGGGAAAGAACAGCAATAGTAAACATCCTGACCAGAGTCCCGAGTGATATGAATTTTTCGTTTTTGCCGGACAGCAAATTGTTATAGAGCTCTTCATCATTAATTGGCGAGACATATCTGTTCCAAAAAAACGGATGATCATCAGTGATAACAAGACTGCGCTCGCTTCCGAGCGCGTCCCGTAGGTCGAATTCATCTATTGGAGCAGCAACGATCCCTCGCCGTTGAAGTGTTTCTGCGATGCGCTCGCGCTCGTTGTCCGTAAGCGGAACATTCTTGTATAAAAATCCCCCGTAAAATCCGGCATCGAAGAAAATGACATGCGCCTTGGGGTCGCTGCCAGAATCGGTAAGCACACGCACAAGCGTGTCTTTGTATCGCGTAGCGAACCAGATCAGATCCGTACTGTAGAACCACCCGTCCGGCGTCAGCCGCGAAAGATACAGTTCAAACGCCTCCTCTGTAAACAAATAATTTTCCAGAAGCGCATACGGCTGCACTCCTTGTCCCCCGTATCGTTTCGAGTTCGATACATTGATGAGGTCGTAGACGTTATTCGTGCGGCTAAGAAATTTCCTCCCTTCGGAAATGACGCCTCGCACCCCCTCAATATTGTACGGGGAGTGTTCTCCTCCCAACCGCCGTGACTCGTCCACCAATACGGGATTTATTTCGACAGCTGTAATATCGCGTGTGCCACCCGCAACCGCACGCTGTATCTCGCTACCTAATCCAGAACCCATGATGAATGCGCTCTCATATGTGCCGAGCAAGTACGGCGTGGAACGTATGCCGCTAAAAAGATCTGACAGCCCCTCACTCATCGGTGCGTCGACGAGAGTCGTATTGCCGACGCAGTCAATGATCGCGGCATACGCGTGCGTAGCGGAGTGCTGCTCCTCGGTCAGCGTCCAATCACGGAGGACGAACCGGGGGTCGACCTCATACAGTTCGATGTGAGAAAAAGAGTTATCTATCGTTTTTATGGGATGCTTATCACTCACTTCTTGATACTGAAATCCGCACTGCATGGCAAGCGGCGCGGGAATCGTGAACAAAACGAGAACAGTAGCCATCCCGAAAGCCGCCGAAAATCCCGCACGTAATGAGGGCAGGTAGAAAAAGATCGTAGTCCCCGCTGCGATGAATCCGCCAAGCATCAGAACTTCGAAGTCGATCGAATCAAGCACGCCGATAAAGAGAAGCGCGCCAACAGCAGATCCTCCGAGAGATGCCGCATAGAGCGTGTGGATAATCTTCGTGCTTCGTGAAAAGAGAAGGGATATGAGGGCGCCCGCGAGCGAATAGAATAGTAGACTCGCGGCAAAAAAACCTACTTGCGTATGCAGCCCGTCAATGCCGAGAAGCGCGATACATGCGGCATATGACGCGGTGTATGCGACCAACAGCCAAAATGTAAGGACGATCTGATGGCGTTTGTAAATGACACGCAGAAAATATGCCCCTATCCCCCCGAGTCCAAAACCGAGGAACGCAAGCGCAAGTACGATGAAGTCAAAGTCGTTGCTGAAAATGATCTTGGTCGCTCGTGTCGCGAGCAGCTCAAAGAACAACACGCATGCGGACAGGAGAAAAATTACAGCGTGTTCACGCCAACCCCAGTCTCTGAGAATAGAGCCCAAACGCATGAAGTATTACTCAAGAATCTCAGTCAGCACCCGCCCTTCCACGTGCGCCGGGACCGTGATGCCGAGAAGCGACAGTATCGTCGGCATCTGATCGACATGTCGTATCGGTTCTTCTATCCTGTGCCCTTTCTTTACGCCGGGACCCGCGATTACAAACGGCGTCCACATGCCTTTGGTGGTTTCGGGATTTATTGCCTGCTTGTATCCGCCGCCAAGCGGCGCCTCAAAGATGTTGACGCTACCATCTACCTCCTCCCACAACTGATATCCCGGCTCAACTTCCAGTACGAGGTCACCTATCCTGTCCGCCGGCAACTCGAAGAAATCCGGAGCTTCCTCCCACTTCACGGCATTCACAACGGGTTTTTTGTTGCCATCAGTAAGCGACTCGAGCGTTTGTATGACCTCGTTGCGCAACTGCTCATAGGCAGTGCCAGAACCGCGTGTCCACGCTCCGCCCAATCCTTCCGGCTTAATGTACACATACGCCATTTTAAGGTACACAACTTTGCTCGCATTCCAGTCGATCGCGGGTTCTCCGGTCGTGGCGTCGATCGTATATTTAAGCCATCCTTTCTGCGCAAAAAGATTGTTTATTTTGAACTGCTTTTCTATCGGGATGACGCCATGGTCGGATGAAAATATCACGACCGAATTCTTGTCCAAATTCTTCATCGCCTCGCCAAGTACATCGTCGAGCTTTTTATATAACCAGAAAATGTCTTCCCATTCATCGCGTGCCGCTGCGCGCGTATCGTAATCGAACTTGGGCCCTGCTATCTGACGATGCCACCATCTGCTCTCGAGCATCTGGTTCGGGGTGTACGTGTCCTGGATAAAAAAATCGGGCTTGTAGGTGCGGAATATGAATCCGGCCGCATCGCGATGCCAATTCAAAGACATCTCGGCTTCTTCGAGGAACGTGTCTTTGTCTTCCTCTTCGTAGAGCAGCTGTGCCGGCCAATTATCGACAAAATCCACCATCGGTCCAACGCCTTCCGTGAGTTCTGCCGCAACATTTGAGGGTTCCGTAAGGAATTCGTTCACGTTGTTAAAAAAGAGCCGCACCCTGAAATTACCGCCCTCCCATACCTTGATGACTTTAACTTTCACGTCCGAAGCCACTTTCTTATCATTCCACATGAGTTCTATCGGGAACCAACCGCTCCAGGCACCTTGCTTTAAATTCGCGATAGCCGTCTTCTTGTCGAAGGAGAAGAGAACCCTATCGTAGTTGGTGGCACTGTCGTCCGTCGAATCGTACACAAGCCCCCACACCGTTGCGCCGTGCGCATCCATTTTGAACTCGTGTGCCGCCGAAAAGGTGCGCGGAGCGTTTTCCCAACTTGTCGCGTCGGCCGTCTCGACGAACTGGGTAAGCTTTTGCCCGAGGTAAAAAAGCTTGAATCCTCGACCTGTACTCTTTCGCTCTTCCAATTTCTCGAGCGGTTCGTACACTATTGCGGGCGTATCGAATCCCCAAGGCGCCCAGCGGCCGCGTATTGTGATGCCGTTCTTAAGCTCGGGCGGTGTGGAGCCGGGTATGGAAAGAAGGGCTACTTTTTTCCCTGCCTCCTCTAAAAACGTCCATATAGGGTCAACTTTTTTCGCGTTGGAGGCGAAACCCGCGGCCGAGGGCGTCGCGAGCGGAAACCCCTCGACGTGCATCGGCCCATCTGCAATACCGTGCGTTTTCGGATACGTACCGGTGAGGAGCGACGCAAAGTTCGTCGGGGTATGCGAAGGAAAGTCTGGAATCGAGTATCCATACGAGCCAATTTGCATCAACTTGCGCAGGTTCGGCAGCTTTCCTTCTTGCGCCCACTCATAGATCGTGAAAATGTCTGGGTCTGCGCGCGTCCCGTCGGGAATGAACCAATACACGGTGCTCACCGGTCCGTCTCCGGAGCCAACACCGCGTCCCGGAATAAGAAAAAGCGCCATGACGGCGAGAAGAGCGATAACGAGTATCGCGATATATGCTTTACGTACGGACATTGCACTCGAATGAATTCATAAATACTTTGACGTCAGACCAGGGCCGCGTCGGGTCAGTGAAGTACTCCACTTGAAATACCTTTTTTTGATCGCTGCAATAGAAAATGCCGAACCCTGCCCTATACCGTATTAAATCGGGAGTACAAAGTCCATAGTTGAACCGCTGGCCGGCGGGGATAAGACGGTACTCGCCGAGCGGATGAGCTTCCGTGCGAGGAACAAGATCGAGAGCACAGCCGGTTTTGTTCGTTAGAAATTCCGGGTACGGCGGGAGCTTCGTATCATACTGACTGTCGATCAACAAAAATTGGCCGTCGGCGTATGTATCCATGTCTTCGCGCGAAACCCCCGACAATATTTTTACACGAAGCGCGTCTTTCCCGCGCGACGCGCTAACGTTTTCTTCTCGCTCATCCGCATAAAAGCCGTAGCGCTCTCGAACTGAAAACTGATCAATGCCCGACATCGAAAAACCCCATTCAGTGAACGGGGTCGCAGGTGCATTGCCAAGCGGACGTATGTCGTTGCGGAGAAAAAAAGCAGCGACAAGGATCGGCAGCGCAACGAGCGTTAGCATAACGAGTCTAATCGCGATCCTTTTCATGCCTGTCAAAATCCGTGGCTTGCTCGCCATGCATCGAGCTTGCCCGTGAGTAAACGCGCCGCGCGAGGTTCGTCGTTGATGAGATTGCGAGTTTCCTCTGGGTCCTCTTGAATATTGTAGAGCTCGTACGAAGCTGTCGTCCTGCCTGGTTCCGTATCTGGAAACAGCGTGTTTTTGATGAGCTTCCACTCATCGTTGCGCATCGTGTCTGCTGTGGACACTACCTGAAAGAAGTCGCTGTGTTCGAAAGGGATAAAAAGCGCGCCGCCGAATGCAAATTCGTGTGCTTGCTCATCACCGTAACGCTCCAGAGCGAAAGCTCGTCCGTCGCGGATGCTCGCCTGCGGATCTCTTATGCGGAGCATTGAAAGGAGAGACGGCATGACATCTGCGGTCTGTACCGGTTCCCGCACGTCGATGCGCTCAGATATTGACGGATGTTTGAGAGCAAGGGGGAAATTTACGGCAGGGTCATATACAGTGCCCCGCAGAGAACCGCCACGCATGAACCACCCCTTCTCTCCCAGCATCTCGCCGTGCTCGGACATAAAGATTAAGATAGTTTTTCTCTCCAGGTCGAGTTCACGCACCGTGTTCAAAAGACGAGAGACGTGCTCATCGGCCTCAGCAATACGCGCATCATAGAGTGCCGTCATGTACCGTATATCGGCGTCAGACAAATACACTCTATCGGGCTTCCCATATACGAGCGTATCGACCGGCCAGGACCGAACCCCATCCCGTGTCTCTGGTTCAGAGTTCTGATATGTAACATAGCAGATGCTGTAGTCGAGATCCGTTTCCAGTCCGTGCGTGAATCGTGACGCGTAAGGTTCGCGTGGTAGGTAGGGACAGTGGCTATCATAACCCTGTACGAAAAGAAAGAATTTTTCGTCGGCATTCGCTCGAAGCCATCGCGTCGCAATGTCGATATACGATCGGGTCGGGGCGTAGCTCAAGAGGCCGCGGCCAAGCGGATAGTTGCCATTTACTCCAAAATCTTCGTAATTGCTCTCGTCCAGGAAAAAACCGAAACCCCGCTTAAGTCCTGAAAGTCTGTTGTTGTAGTCGCCGCCGCCCGTAAACGCCGCGGTCTTGTATCCATTCTCGGAAAGAACGTCGGCAAGCGTCGCAACGTTCTTATTGTAGAGCAATGGGATATACACCGGTTCCCGGACGAGAACACCATGTGTGTATGGAAAAAGCCCCGTAAACAGCGTCACCGCATCAGGCAACGTCCATGCGGACGGCGCAAGCGCATTATGGAACACGATGCTATTCTCGAAGAAGCTGTCGATTCCAGGCGTTGTCGGCTCTTCGTAACCATAAAGGCCGACATGGTCCTTTCGAACTGTTGTGAGCGAGACAACGATAACGTTGCAGTCCTCGCAGGCGAGCGCCTCCATGGTGCCCGTGTATTCCCGCTCGGGGGCCGTACTGTCAACTTCTCCGATGCGCTTCACGATTCGTTCCTGTACCGACATATTCGCATGACGAGCCTCGTCCACACCGGAAAGCGGCAAATCCGAATCCACGCGCCTCATCAACAAACGCAGCGTGATAGCGGAATGTGATAACCGCCGAAACACTTCTTGAGAGACATGGAACTTTGTCTCAGGATTTCCTATCCCTTCAACGAGTTCCGGGAGGGCTAAAATGCTCGTTACGTATTTCTCTACATCGGCAAGATAAGCGTCCGACGTACGCGGCCTTCGGGCGGCATTTGAAAGATGCGAGTCGGCGATATCGAGCAACGCCGCGATCTTTTGCTGCGCCGTGATCGACAGAATGAGACGCGCGTTCTTGAGCGGGAGCGTATCTGCTGCGGTCATTAAGATTCCTCCAGCAAGCAACAAGAGCAGCAAAACAGCTGTTTTCCAGTGCGTTTTTACGTGAGCGATGACGGCTCTTCCATTGTGATAGTTGCTGAACACTATAAGTACACCATTATACACGCTTCAAAAAACGTTCACTTTTATATTGACAAAGGCGGCAACGGTGGCACAATAAACAGGGTCACGTGTCAACTGTTTTCTAGACCAGGAGGCCACCATGAAAGGCAAGCTAATGTTCTTTGTAATTGCAGTTGCGGTTGCGGGTGCGTCATCGAGCGCGCTCGCTCAAGACGAACGCGGGACAACTTCCCCGAGCGCCCCCACCCAGGAGGTGAGCTCGTGCGCAGTTCCCGTCGGCAAGTTCGTGGGCCAAATGTCCGCGGCAGACGGGGCGCCCGTAGGCGTAACGGTCGAGGTTCTCGCGACTTCACCGCGACCAATCGTGAAATTCACGATGGCGTCTAACAACCGATGTGCCGGTGACTTCCGCAGCGTTGCCGATCGCGGCACCTGCGAAGGAAACCTCGCGAAGACGCGCATCGATCGTTCGAAAGCCCGCACGGCAGATTGCCAAAGCGAGACCCCTTTCCACCTCCGAGTGGAAGACGGGAAGCTCGTGGGCCGTTACGGCGGCCAGGCGATAAAACAAGGGGTCGACAACGTAACGCTGTCGATGCCCTAGCCGCAACAGGCGCGACGCACTTATCGCGATAGTCCGAAACGGGGGCCTCGGCTCCCGTTTTTTTATATTCCTTCGCGGGCGCGGAGGGTTGCGTCATCTTGACCCCAATAGATAGCTACGCATCTAACGGGGCAAGCATCTACATCATCTTTACATCAATACTTACTCCCGATGGCAAATCTATATTCGTCAGTGCTTCTATAACCTTGGGCGCAGGATTTAAAATGTCTATCATGCGTTTGTGGATGCGCATTTCGAACTGCTCGCGCGAATCTTTATCGATGAACGCCGCGCGATTCACGGTGTATTTTTTAATATCAATGGGGAGCGGAACGGGTCCGACAACTTCGGCGTTGTAGCGGGCTGCTGTGTCAATTATTTGCTTTACTGAGGAGTCGAGTATGCCGTGCTCGTAGGCGCGGACACGGATGCGCAGGCGATGCACCGTTTCAGGTTTGGCTGCGCGAGAACGTGTCGAGGAAGCCGCAGATGAGTCATCCGCTTTTTTCGCGCGCGTCGCGCGCTTCTTTGCTGTAGTTTCAGCCGACATGCTTTTTTAAGGAACTTGCAGAGTATGCACTACGCGCGCGACGCACGCAAGTATCATGTATCGAGTATCAGGTACCAAGATCAATCCAAAAACGGAGTTTGTCGACACCGGTTTCGGGATTCGGAACCTGATTTTCCAATACGCCGCCGTTCTTTTCGATGATTTTGCGCGATGCGACATTGGTCGCATCGCATGTGATCAGCACGCGGTTTATGCCGAGCTCCTTGGCCTTCGGCAGCGCGAGTTCCAGGATTTTATTTCCATATCCCTGTCCTCTTTTGCTTGGTCGAATGTCGTAGCCGATATGTCCGTGCGAAGCGAGCAATTCCGGTGTCAGACGATGCCGGATACTAATGCGTCCTATAAATTCATTCCCATCAACCAACCAGAAGTCCGTGGCCGGTACGCGGCCGGGCGGGAGTTTCTCATCTTTGGCTCTGCCTCGCTTGAACTCAACATAACTTTCAAAATCTTTCTCGAGCTCCACAATCGAGAGAGCGCGATATGTTTTGTACCTGGTTGAATTTATTTGGTCAGCCTTAAATTCCTTCACCGCTTCAATGAACGAGTTCTTGTATTCCGCTGACGGCAAAACGAGTTTCATAAACTTACTCGAACAATGGCGGTTTTTATCCCATCAATTTCCAGAAATCGTCTAACAACTGTTGGAGCATAGCGTTTTTCTCTTCAGTCGGAGTTTCTTTTTTCAACTCCGCATTCATGCGATCTACCAGATCATCAAACTGCGCGATAAGCGACGGATCACTCGCCCGCATAATTTCATCCGCCAGACCCGAATTCTTCGGAAATTTAATCGTTCGAATATAATCTTCGTAACGAAGGGCGCGCTTCATAAGATGCGCGGCAGTAGAGTCATCCATATTTATTGAAATGCTCATGACACTATTCCCAGCGTCTGCGGCAAGACCTCTGTCGCCGACATATTCGCGAGCCAAATCTTTAAGACTCTGCTGTTTGTTCATATCATCTAGTGCCATAGGTTTACGTTAGCACGAGAAAACCCGCCTTTCGGCGGGTTTTCTACTGAAACCTATAACCTATTCCCTATAACCTGTGGCTTACGCAACTATCTTCGTGACTACTCCGGCTCCCACCGTCTTGCCTCCTTCGCGGATAGCGAAGCGCATTTTCTCCTCCATGGCAATCGGGCCGACGAGTTTAACTTTGAATGTAACTGTGTCGCCGGGCATGACCATTTCGACGCCCTCCTTGAGAGTTACCTCTCCGGTAACGTCGGTCGTCCGGATGTAGAACTGCGGCTTGTATCCGGTGAAAAACGGTGTATGACGGCCACCTTCCTCTTTGGTCAGAATATACACTTCGGATTCGAATTCCGTGTGCGGCTTTACACTGCCCGGCTTCGACAAGACCTGTCCGCGATGGACGTCATCTTTCTTGGTACCGCGCAGAAGCACTCCCGCGTTGTCGCCGGCCTGGCCTTGCTGGAGTGACTTATTGAACATCTCGACGCCCGTTACGACTGTCTTTGTAGTATCTTTGATTCCGACGATTTCAATTTCTTCGCCGACTTTCACGATGCCCCGCTCAATGCGGCCGGTTACAACTGTGCCGCGGCCTTCAATAGAGAAGACGTCTTCAATGGGCATGAGGAACGGCTTGTCGAGATCGCGTACGGGCTCGGGAATATATTCATCGAGCGCCTTCACGAGCTCCATCACCTTGTCAGACCACTCATTGCCCGGCTCCGGGCTCTCGAGCGCCTTAAGACCCGATCCTCGAATGACGGGAGCGTTCGTGCCATCGAGCTCATACTTGTTCAAAAGATCGCGTACCTCTTCTTCGACGAGATCCACAAGATCCTTGTCGTCCACCTGATCCACTTTATTGAGAAAGACAACGATCTTCGGCACGCCGACTTGGCGCGCAAGCAGAATGTGCTCGCGCGTCTGCGGCATGACGCCATCAGAAGCTGCAACGACGAGGATAGCGCCATCCATCTGCGCGGCGCCTGTGATCATGTTCTTGATGTAGTCTGCGTGGCCGGGAGCGTCGACGTGCGCGTAGTGACGCTTCGGAGTTTCATATTCGGAGTGCGAGAGTGAGATTGTAATTCCGCGCGCCTTTTCTTCCGGCGCCTTATCGATATCCTCGACACCTTTCACGGTGGCTGAATATCCGTTCCCCGCCTTCGCGAGAACGTGCAGAATTGCCGCGGTCAGCGTCGTCTTTCCATGATCCACGTGCCCGATCGTGCCGACATTCATGTGCGGCTTCGTGCGATTAAATTCTGTTGCCATATGTTTGATAGCCTGTAGCGTCTAGCTTTAAGCTTGTAGATACAATTAACTTAATAATATTAATTCGAACGCCAACGCATTACTATCGCTCTCTCTTACCTGTGAGGCAAAAAGAAAAACGCCTCTGCGTCGAAACATATTAGCAGACAGTTCATATGCGTCAACCCCTCACCACTTTTTAAAAAAGTGGTGAGGGGTCAATAGCAAGAAGCTAGCCGCGCGCGGCGTGCAGGAAGCGAGGAATTACAAAGAAAACAGCGCATTGAGCTGCGCTCTTGTTGCAGGGCCGACGTAGCCAGTGGGGTTGATGCCGTACTTTGTTTGGAATGCTATGACTGCGGCGAGGGTGCGATCAAAGAAGCCGCCGGTGATTTCTCCGTCGTAGAGGCCGAGAGCAGTGAGGGCTTCTTGGAGCGCGCGTACTTCCGTTCCTTCTTGCCCGCGCCAGAGGTCGAGAGTGAATCGGTAGGTGAAGTTCGTTTTTGCGCCAACTGCCGAAGTTTGAGCCACCGAGGTTGTATCTTTCCCGCCGAACATAAAAGAGGTCCAGGCGCCTGCAAGGTTTGAATACAGTGTACTTTCTGCGGTGGTCATTGGCCGCACGGTGACAGTGACTTGTGAGGTAGCGTCAGATCCTGTGCTGCTTTGTTTCGCTATGTAGTTAACAGTATACGTGCAACCTGCTGCATCGGGTGAAATGGTGCCCGAGGCGGATCCTTGCGCATTGTCAGCAGCCCACGCGTCGCTCCACGTAGCCCCACTTACGCACGACGCTGAATAGTTTGAGGAAAAGGTGTCCGCATTCTTCGACGACCATTCATACCGGTAGGTATCTCCTACTGATACGGTATCGCTTGTTTTTCCGTTGATGGTAAAGGTGGCGGTTGGGCGTGCCGTAAAGCCAAACGGCGCGTCGCTTGTATCCTCTACAGACCCTTGCCCGTCCGCGCGTTGACCTGAGACGTGGATTTTGTAGACATTCTGGCCGATGCGAATTCATGTCCCGCACGATCAATTTGTGCAGCTGATCATTTTTGTAGATTGCTATAGTTACGGATTTAATATCTTTCCCGCTCCATTTCACAAGGTATGGTTGGTCTTGAGAGATTTGCTCCCCTCCGTTCGGAGTAACGACTCTTACCGATGCGGTCTCCGTCGGCTGAGTTCCTACCATGACCAGCACACTTTTCGTTACCGATCCACCCAGTCCGGTGCACGTTAGGGAATACGTCTTGCTTGTCGAAAGTGATCCTGTCGAATTCGATCCCGATGTCTCTCGCGTCCCATAGAATGCCATTGTGTCGCCACTTGCCGTGCAGGATGTCGCGCCCGTGGAAGACCACGAGAGCGTTGACGATTGACCGGAAGAAATTGATATTGGGGACGCGGTGAACGTGAGCGTCGGTATTGGCGTTGGCGTCGATTGGGCTATGGAAAAAGAGCCGGAATCGCCATATCTGCCTGTGGTAACTTCTTGCACCGTTACACTCACGTCTGGATAGGAGAACTGTGGCGTCCATGAGATGTAACACTTGCTCGAGGCGCTGCAGTTGGCTTGCGTGGCTGAATATGTGCCGAGATCCCCCTTGCCTCCTGCGGTGTATCCGATAACGTATTGTGCATTCGGACCTATTGAAAGCCAGGATATCGTTGTCGCTTGACCCTGCTGAAGAATCGTTCCGGCAGTTGGATACAGGATCTGGATAGTATTGGCGGGGCCTAATTCTTGAAGGTACGTATACGCACTCACCGTGCCTGTTGTTCCTGTGACTGTGTTAACCGCGAAGAAGTAGTAGTTGCCGACAGGTACGCGCATGATGGCGACTTTTTCGCTACCCTGCATCACCTGAAGATTCCATTTCAAGTACACTGAATTGCTTGAACGTTCGGCGCTCAGGATTTGCGCTTCGTACACATTTTCTGCAACGCCGTACTCGTTGTATTTGACGAGATAGATGCGGTACATTCCGAGAATACCGTCGTTTGAGCCGAGGGATGAGTCGCTCAAGATGATCGTATGCGAGGGACTTGCTACATCTATGATTTGGTTCTGGCCGCCCACAGGATTCACAAAGGTAATCCGTGGATCACCTTCTTTCCCATAGAGTGGCGAGGGTTGGATGTTTTGGAAATTCCAAGTACAGATCACCGTGTTTCCTAGACCGCAAATCGATGCTGCTACCCGCTTAATAACATTCGGCACTTCTGGCAATGACGCATCCTTGAATTGCATGCGAAGTGTACCGGTTGTCTGATCGGAAGCTCCAGAAAATTCAAATGGTGCATCGCTTTTATCTTCAACATATCCCTGTCCATCAGCGCGCTGACCAGTGACGTAGATTTTGAATATAGCGCCTGCATTATCCCCTTCCCCCAAGCCAGCTAGCGCCGCCGAGGGCGTCCAGAGGACAGTGACCCGATCGAGATCTTTGGCAGAGGACTGGACGTCTTTGTCGATCCAGTATTTCCACTGGTCGTTCTTGTAGAGCGCAACCGCCGCTGATTGAAGAGCTGTTGAGGAGAGTTGAATCACCATCTCTTTGTTGGGATCAAACTTCTCACCGCCGTTGGGGCTCGTGACTTTGAGCGATGCTATCGTTGGAGCGGGATTTACATTCACATAATCGTAGACATATAACCCGGTTTGCGAACCAAGTTTTTGACAACCGAACGTAATTGACGAACCATCAGACCATGCCTGCAAAGTTCCCTGAGGAGGGAGTAACCCTTCTGACGTCAACTGCGGTGTCTCGGCTGCCCTCACTCCTGATACGGTGGTACATCCTCTCATGCCGCTTGAGGTCCAGCTGAGAGTTATCTTTTGATTGTATGCGAGCGTCAATGGTCCATCGGATCCATTCACCTTCAAATCAACGGGTTTTGGCAGAAGTGTGAACGGCCGATCGCTTCTGTCACTCGCTCCGGTTGAGTTATTTACGACACGAACGTAGTACTCGCCCGGTTGCGCCCACGTTTCGTAATTATCGAGGTTGAAATACGTGTGAAGCGAGGCCTTACCGGTGTCCATGATGCGGCCGGCTGTCGTGAATAAGTTGCCGCCGTGATTGCGATCGAGATACACTGACACTTCATTTGCGGGATTTACGTTCGGATTGTAGCTGTATGGACCCCACGTGATCGTATTCAACTGACCAATTTCCCAACGCTCGCCGCCATTGGGCGCCGTAACTTTGATTCCGCCGACACCTGGACCTCCTCCACCGCCACCTCCGTCACACGTCGCATCTTTAATTTTCTCTCTCGTGAGCGGGCCCACGTACCCTGTCGGACTTAATCCGACATTTGCTTGATACTTTTTAGCTGCAGCCAGCGTTTGCAATCCAAAGAATCCCGTGGGCTGGGAGCTCAAGTAGCCCTCTGCCTGGAGAAAGTCTTGGAGGAGTGACACTTCGCCTTCTGTTCGTGCGTCTGTCATGCGGTATTTCAGGTTGTACTGGAGAGCGACGCATGCAGA
>Ga0075995_116_pt1 | contig 28896 bp, 22 predicted proteins | sample RifGroA2_FD_68041 | JGI IMG/M metagenome (GOLD analysis project Ga0075995, IMG submission 68041) | Parcubacteria bacterium GW2011_GWA2_51_10
CTTGTCGTCAGCATGAAAACGGACGAGGTTTTTAAGAATCATAAGACGACGACGCTCCGGGCCGATATTAAGAAAGCAGGCGCTCGCATCGTTGACGTCTCACAGAATCTGCGCTTTAGCTTTTCCGACGCCCGCAATCTTTATTCCATATTGCGCCGCGAAAAACCTGATATCGTGCACACATTTTTACCCTACGCAGGAACAATAGGCCGCGTTGTTGCGCGGCTTGCGCGCGTGCCTCGCGTTGTGAGCACACAAGGAAATATCCGTGTTGCATACGATTTTCGCGGATATTGGATGGATCGGATTACACTGCCGCTTGCGCACGTATGGACAGCGGCAGCGGAATCTATTGAGCTTGAATATGGTGGATCAGTAGAAAGCTTTAGCGAGAAACTGTGGAGGGGGGGGCGCAGACATTTCACGATCCCTGCGGGCGTGGACTGTGAGACAATACAGAACGCGATTTCTTCCGTTGACCGTACTAAGAAAAGGGTCGAACTGGGAATACGGGAAAATGACGTGATGATATTGATGACGGCGCGGCTCGTTTCGTGGAAAGGACATGATGAACTCATTGATGCGGCTGCGCTGTTGCCGGAGAGAGTTCATGTGTGCTTCGCCGGATGGGGCGAGCGCATGGAGGGACTTAGGAAACGCGCGCGCGGACTAGGCATTGAAAGCAGGATTCATTTTCTTGGCGCGCGCGATGATGTGTATGAGCTTCTCGGTGCATCCGATATCTACGCACAAGTCTTTTCGCGCACGCGCGAAGGACGCATGTGGATGGGGCCTAATACGGCACTCATGGAAGGCGCCGCTGCAGGAGTTCCGATAGTTGCTACGCATGTTCCGCTTATAGAACGACTCATCGAGGATGGCGTCTCGGGAAAACTCGCGAACGTGAATGATCCGCAATCGCTTGCCGCTGGAATTTCGTGGATTATTGAGCATCCATCTGCCGCGAAGGAGATGGCGCGAAAGGCAAAAGAATTGGTGCGACAGCGATATTCTCTTTCTGCGATGCGGCGTGCATATGCGGATCTGTACACGGCGCTTTTTTCCGGACACAGTGCGACGATAACCTAGAGAGCAGTCTTTTTTTAGAGCAATTTTTCTATTGCTTCCGCGTCAATATTTTCTTTCGATGAATATGTTTTTGGCTCTCGCGGCTTGAACCCGGCATAGGAAACACGGGGCTGCACAAGGCGCGAAATTTGAGGGTGCGGGACGGAGATGAGCATATCCTTGTTTTCAAACACTGTCGCATGTTCGTCCTTGAGGAAGAGCTCTTCGTGATGCTTCTCGCCCCCGCGGTTTCCGATGACAGTGATTTTGATCTTCCGCTTCGGATAAAACTTTTTAACGAAAAGCCGCGCAAGGTCGCCGAGCTTTATCGAGGGCATCTTCAAAACGAAGATCTCGCCGCCGCGCATTAATTCTGCGGAAGAAAGTACAAGTCGGACCGCCTCCAAATTCGATATCATGAACCTCGTCATCGAAGGGTCGGACACGAGTATCTCGCCGCTGCGCTCCGCGCAGACCTTCCAGTGCGGCAAAACCGAGCCGCGAGACCAAGCCACATTGCCGAATCGCACGCACGAAAACCTCGTCGGATACATCCCATCCTTACCGGGAAGGAGCCCGAAGGTGAAATTCGCATTTGTGAAAAGTTTCTCCATCATCAATTTCGACGTTCCAAGGACATTTTTCGGATTCACTGCCTTGTCCGTCGAAATGGCAATCACCCGCTCTACACGGTGTTCTATGGCGCACTCGATCACGTTTTGGGAACCGATGATATTTGTTTTTACCGCTTCGTACGGATTGTATTCCGCTGCGGGAACGTGCTTGAGCGCTGCCGCATGCAAAACAATCTGGACACCACGCATCGCGACATTGAGGCGCCGATATTCGCGAACGTCGCCGATTAAAAATCGTACAGGCGCATTTCTGGGGAGCGACTCTTGAAGATCATGCTGGCGCGTGTCGTCGCGCGAGAAAACGCGCACCTGTCGTGGCTGAAGTTGAAGTATCTGGCGCACGAGCTCAGAGCCGATTGTGCCGGTTCCTCCAGTGATGAGCACTACCTTATTTTTGAATATATTTTTCATTTTTTTGTAATGATTGCACGAAGCATGCGCGCGATGTGCCCAACATCTTTTTTCGTAAGCTCCGAGTAGAAGGGAAGCGCGATTGTACGCGCACTTACAGCCTCGGAAACAGGGAGCTCCCCCTCTTTGTGTCCTAATTTCCGATAAACGTCAAATAAATGTATGGAGGGGAGGTATGGCCGCGTCTCAATGCCGCGTTTTGAGAGCTCGCTCATAATCTTCTCACGGCGCATTCTAGGATCGAGGAGTCGCACGACATACACGAACCATGTATGCGTCATTCTCGGAGCTGTCTTGGGAAGCGCGAGATAGCGTGCGAGCGGCGCAAGGGCTTTTTCATAGAGCATTGCAACGTGGCGTCTTTTTTTGATGAGAAAGTCGAGCTTTTCGATCTGGGCGAGCCCGACAGCGGCGGAGAGCTCCGGCATGCGATAGTTGTACCCAAGGCGGGAGTGATCGAGCCAGCGTCTATCTTCCCCGCGTCCTTGGTTGCGCATACTTCGGTAAAGCGAGTCGAGTCTTTTATCGTTCGTTACAATCATGCCTCCCTCGCCTGTCGTCATCTGCTTGTTTGGGTAAAACGCAAAGACGCCGGCCGATCCAAAGGTTCCAGCATTTTTGCCGTTCTGTGCAGCGAGGAGCGCTTCGCAGGCATCCTCAATAACAACGAGCTTATGCTTACGGGCGATTGACATGATTGCGTGCATATCGGCAGGCTGGCCGAAAATATGCACTGGCAGTATTGCCTTCGTTCGCTTTGTTATCTTTTTTTCTAACTCCTTTGGGTCGATGTTGTATGTCTTGGGATCAATGTCAGCGAAGACCGGCTTCCCGCCCACATAAAGAATGGCATTCGCAGATGCGATGAACGAAAACGGGGAAGTGATAACTTCATCTCCTTTCCCGATCTCTGCCGCAAGGAGGGCGAGATGTAACCCTGCTGTGCCGCTTGATACCGCGCATGCAAAACGCCTCCCGACTTTTTTGGCGAATTTTTTCTCGAGACGCTCGACAAACGGACCCATAGATAGAACTCCAGAACGAAGCACCTCGAGAACGTAGCGTTCCTCTTTTTTCCCGATGTACGGGCGTGATGCGCTATATTTTTTCATTATTTTTTTCTGCGCACGCGAGCAGGAACGCCAAATGCGAGGGTGTGCGGTGGAACATCACTCTTGACGAAGCTGTGTGCGCCAACAACCGCCCCATCACCCACGGTGACTCCCGGCATGATGCTGGAATGCGTTCCGATTTTTGCACCCTTTCCGATTGAGACTGCCCCGCGCTTATCATCGATGGTCGAGACGCTGTAAATTGAACAGTGAGAGCCGATCTGTGCGCCGTCTCCGATTGTCACTCCCGCTTCAGGCTGAATGTACGTGCCGAATCCGATATCGACGCGCACGCCAATCGTTAGCTTTTTCTTGTGTCGTGGATGCACCTGCCAGCCGTATTTGGTCGAGCCATCCTTTCGAATAACAGGCGGTTTCCACTTCGCGGAGCGCTGCTCTTGCATAAAGATGGAAAATATTGTAGCATAATTTCGCGTCTTCTGTCAACTAAATAGCTCAAATCCAATGAAAAAGAGGATCTGCATCGTAACCGGAACGCGTGCGGAATATGGGCTTTTGCGTACGCTCATGCAGGCGATTTCAAACATGAAAAACGTGGATCTTCTGGTTGTAGCAGCGGGGATGCATCTGTCGAAGGAGTTTGGCAACACGGTGAATGAAATACGAAGGGATGGATTCCGGGTAAACGCTCGAGTGCCGATGACGACAAAAAGCGATACGAATGTTGGTATGGCGCAGTCAGTAGGGAAAGGGATCCAAGGAATGGTTTCCGCCTTCGGGAAATTGCGTCCTCACGTCGTTGTGGTGTTAGGCGATCGCATCGAAGCACTCGCTGCTTCGATTGCTAGCGCGTATATGAATATTCCGCTTGCGCACATTCACGGAGGCGATATCACAAAGGGTGGAATTGATGAGAGTGCCCGCCACGCTATCACGAAATTCGCGAATCTGCATTTTGCCGCTACGAAAAAGAGCGCCGAGCGCATTCGAAAACTCGGAGAGAAAAAAGAGAACATTTTCATAGTTGGCGCGCCTGGACTCGATGAGATTTCTAGCATCAAGAAAGCCCCGAGAGCGAGTATTTTGAAGAAATTCGGGATTGAAACCGGCCGGTTTTTGCTCGTGCTCCAGCATCCGGTTTCAACGAGCGCGAAAAATGCGGCGAAGGAAATGGCGGAGACGCTTGAAGCAGTTAAACGAGTAGGTAAGCCGAGCATCGTCGTGTATCCGAATTCCGACGCGGGAGGACGCAGAATGATACGAATCATCCATGCCTATGAGAAAAAACTTCCACTCATTCGCGCATACCCGAGCATCAGACGGGATGAGTTTCTAGCGTTGATGTCCGCTGCCGCCGTGCTCGTTGGGAATTCCTCGAGCGGCATTATCGAGGGCGCGGCACTTCATCTTCCGGTCGTAAATATCGGCTCTCGTCAGAGCGGGCGCGAGCGGGCGAAGAATGTTATAGACGCGCCTCACAAGAGAAAAGAAATAGAGGCCGCCATCTTGAAAGCGATGAGTCCGGCATTTGGGAAAGCTGTTCGTAGAGCGAAGAATCTCTACGGAGACGGCAGAGCGGGAGAGCGCATCGCTAAAACTCTCGAGCGTCTCACCATCGACGGATCATTCGTGCAAAAACAGATCGCATATTAGCGTCATTCGAGCATGCCCCATGAGAGCGGAGTGTCAGCCGCGATATGCTGCGCCGCCCTCATGCCGAGGATTTTTTTCAACTCCTTCGGAAGGAGTCCCATTTCGGGACGCACGATTTTGACGTCATCCAGGCCGATCAACGCCCCTTTTCGTATGTCGCGTCGCGCAAAAATGCTTTTGCGCACAATCTTAGCCGTTTCTACTTCTTCTGCGGTAGGCTTTTTCTCTGCCGAGCCAAGCGCAGCTTCCGGAATTTCGAGAGAGTGGAGCTTTGTGGCACGTACCCTCGTTATCATTTCTTTCAATTCATGTGGCTCAATTGAAGCTTTATGGTCTGGTCCAGGAAGAGCGCGGCTCAACGTAAAATGTTTCTCGATAATGCACGCGCCGAGCGATGCTGCGTACACGCTTGCCGCTGTACCTTCCGTATGGTCCGAAAAACCGATCGGCACATCGAATTCGCTTCGGAATGTTTCGATAACGCGCAGATTTACATGTGAGAGAGGCGTGGGATATTCGGATGTGCACTGCAGAAGTACCACGTCGTGCATACTAGATCTCTCGAGAGTCTGAAGCGCCTCGCCCACCTCCGTCAGCGTTGCCATTCCGGTTGAAAGCAGAATTGGCTTTTCGAACCCTGCGACGTGCTCCAAAAACGGCAGATTCGTGAGATCGCCGGATCCGATTTTGTATGCGGCAAGATCGAGCGAGTGAAGGAAATCCGCATCAGGAATGCTGAAGGGGGTTGAAAGAAATTCTACGCCGGACCCATCTGCATGTTTCTTTAGTTGCTGGAATGCCGTATGCGAAAGCGCGAGCTTTGAGAGCATCGAGGCCTGCGATTCGGCGACGCCCGTGTTCGCAATCTGATAACGTGCTTGCGGAGCATGATCTGCTGCAATTTCGTCGACCGTGAATGTCTGGAACTTGACGGCATCGGCGCCGGAATCCCTCGCGGCCTCGATAAGTCTTTTCGCGAGCCCGATGTCTCCGTTGTGATTGACACCCGCCTCAGCGATTACGTAAACCGGTTTCAAATCACCGATTTCTCTATCTCCTATTTTGATTGTTTTCATGAATACGTTCCGCAACTTTCCAGTCAAAAGGATAATCGATATCGAGTGAGCGGTCTATCGGCATTATCACAGCCGCCGCTTTTTTTGGATCGAAAATAAGGCTTTTTTTTCGGATTACATTTGCATGCGACGCGTACACTGCTCCGTTTAGCCGATAAAGAGGCGGCATGTCCTGACTCCGTTTAAATAGAGTAGTCGGGAATTTTTTCTTGAGCATTTTTTTCTTGAGCGCAAACATCCACTCGGGTCTTTCGCGTACCTCCGTTACGGAAACGCAGGAGTTCGCTCCGCTTTGTATTAAGGTCGCAATTGCTTCATCAATGTCTTTCGAACGCACGAAAGGAGACGTCGGTTGAACTAGGACGACGACATCAGGCCTCCACGACTCTTTCTTTTGCAACTCATCGAGTGTATGGATAACAGCGCTCGCTACTGGCGAAGCATCTGTTGCGAGGTGTCTTGGCCGGAGGAACGGTGTTTCTGCTCCGAAGCGCCGCGCAATAGCTGCAATATCTGCGCTGTCGGTCGAAACGATAGTTCGATCTGCGAAGCGGGAGCCCTTTGCAGCGCGAATCGCATAGGAGATCAGAGGTTCTCCTCCCAATAATTTAGTATTTTTTTTTGGAATGCGCTTAGATCCTCCACGCGCGGGGATAAGAATGAGCACTCTGCGAGAACGGTACATAATTGTGTAAAGTATCTATATGGGCAAGGTATATTTTATACCACGTTATATTGGAGCGCTCAAGTATTACGAGAAGCTTTTTCCCGCGCTCCGCGAGAGGGGCGCCGATCCTGCCTTCCTTTTACTTGAGGACGGAGGAATGAGAGCGTACTCTCATGCGCGCCATTTGTCGCATGACGCGCGATTTCTTGAGATCCCGCTCGGAAAGATCCCGCTCGTTTCTCATATTGTACGCGAAAAGAGTATATTCGGTCTTTTCGATCGCTTTCTTGACGAAGCGAGGCCTGCAGTTTTGGTCGCAGAGCCGCGAATGGGAGAGCGAGAGCGCGCACTCTTTCAAAAAGCGGCAAGGAAGGGCATAGCGGTGTGCGCATTGCAGTGGGCGCAAATACCCGACATTTCTTTTTCTGACCGCAGGTCGTTTCGTGGGCGTCTGCTCGCTCTTCGAGCTCGTCGCGGCTCTCTTCTGAAAGGATTATTTTATATAGCGTATTTGAAATTACTCCGCATGGTTTTTTCAATTGCCGACCTAATATCAGGAAAGCGCGACTTCGCTGAAAAGGGAAGTCCTCCAGGGATGCTCGGCATCATTGATGAGGCATCTCGCGAATCGCTTGCGGCACAAGGTTGGGAGAAAAGCCGCATGCGCATTGTCGGAAGCGCCTTCTTTACTATCGCGCACGATCTCGGAGAGCGCGTTCGCCGTGAAGCAGGTTTCCGAGCAAAATTGCTTGCCCGATACGGGCTCTCGACCGCGGCCAAAAAGATACTCGTGCTTTCAACGCCATTCCACCGCGGCGTGCATTCCGTATTTCTCGACGATGCGGGACAGCGTCAGTATTTCAAAAATATTTTTGAAGATATTCGAAGTGTCTTTCCGAAAGAAGAAGCTGACATTATTTTCAAACTTCATCCGCGCGAGCCCGATATCTATGCGGATTATGATTCGATTGGAATAAAACGTTTTCACAATGAATCGGATACCGATGAACTCATTGCGCTCTCCGACCTCACTATCTCTCATCCCTTGACTGCTGCGAATTTCACCATCGCCGCAAGCGGCACGCCGGCACTCTTTATCAACTTTACGCCTCATGAATATTTCAATAGAGGAAGCGACATTTACAAGCTTAAAGAAATAATCAAAACCCGAGGGGGTTTCAGAGAAAGACTTTCTGTGTTTCGCGCTGGAAGTCTTGCCCTTCAATATGAAAAAAATGCCATAGATACGCATTCACTCGAAAAGATCGTTGCGTTCATTCTCGATACTAGAGGCGCTTGAAAATAATGGCGGCAATCATGAAGCCGATAAATCCGGAAGCAACCGTAGCAACGACAACGCCCCAAATGCCATAAATCGGGATGAGGCTTACATAGAGGCCCATTTTTATGATAGGACTTACGGTATTCATGAAGTAGAGTGCGCGCTTTTTCATGTGAGCGATAAGTGTCTGTCCGAGCCACACGCCCGGCGCGGAGAGGATGGTGAGCCCGAGCGCCCACGCGTAGGGAATGGCGTCTATATATTGAGGGAGGAAGAATCTGAAAAAAGGCGAGACAAGAATCTCATAGACGCCGAGCACTGCAAGAGCGACCGCGAAATGCAGAGCGATCTTCCGGGGCAGTGTCGCTTTTAATGTCGGTATGTCGCGCGCCGCGAGCTTGGGGAGCGCGAGGGTGCGAAAAATGCCGTTGAATTTCAGCACGTACTGCGGCGGAGCGGATGCGAAGGTGTATATCGCAAGCGGCGCCGCTCCTAAAAAGTGGAATACGAGCACTTTATCTATGTATGCTGCGATGCGTCCGAGAACATTGATGAGACTAAGATGCCATGCGTAGGGAGCAGTTTCGACATCTATCACATTGCTCGGCCGGTATAGTGCACGCGTCCGCATATGAAAGTATGCGGAAGGAGCGATCATAGCGATGTAGTATATGAGCACGAAGAGCGGCACCCATTCCACGTACCCTGCAAGCATCGTCGCAATGAGAAGAAGCGGTGGCGTGCTGCTGATGAGAAAACCGTATATCGTATTTCGTCTGAAATCTTTTTTGCCCTGTAGGAATGACGTATAGAGATTGCATGCGTTCAGGACTGGTGAGCCGAGCGCGACTATAAATAACGAAAGTGCGAGCACATTGTTGTCGTTCGCCCAGTAGTACACAGCGCCCGCGAGCGTCGCAAACATACTTGGAATGCTCCACTGCAAGTATGTGCGGAATCCCTCGCGCAGAGCGCCGTCGAAGCCGCGCGCGACCGCTTGCGTTACGGCACTTCCCATGCCAGTAAGGGCGATCGCGCCGAAGATCCCCGCGAGCGAGAGCACGTATTTATAGTTTCCGAATACCTCTTTCGAAACAAAATTACCGAATACGAGCGTAAGCGCGAGGCCTGCCGCCGTGCCGACGATCTGTCCCAGCATCAGCCAGAATCCACCAGTGGCGAGATACATGACATCTGTTTTCATGTACGGATCAAGCCGCCGTAAAAAAGCGGCGGACTTGTTTTTCATAGAAGTTAACATGTGAGTATAGTATCGCCTGTATGCATCGCATGCCACTTCAAAGAGGACATTGCGAAAACCTCGACACTCCGCATAATGCGGTTTGGAATACATTGAGTTATGGAACACGCCATGAAGAACTTACACGCACTGCCGATCTCGGAAGGATTAGCGAGGTCTGCGAGCACGGTCATTCAGAAATTTGTTGGGCTTACTGGTGAGACGCTCTCCGTTTCCGCGGCGGCTTCTTGCATCATCGGAGCTGTTCAGATGTTTGCGGGCATTGTGGGCGCAGCTAGCGCTCGCGGGACTTTGCTTAAGCGGCTTTTTCCTGATGCGCGCGCAGTTCTCTGGAGTATCGCAACCGGAGCACTTATCGGCGTTTTCGGTTCTGTATTAACGATCTATACGATGACGCTAGGAGCGGATATCGGCATACGAACACTACTCGTCAATCTGTATGTGATTCCCGCAGCTCTTGGGGGAGCGATCCTCTGGAAAGACGCGCTCGGTGTTCGTCAATGGGTAAGCATCGCGCTAACACTTCTTGCGGCCTGGGCGATGCTCGATTTTCCTCTGGATCTTGCATTTGACACATGGGTATGGCTCACGCTTCTAATAGCGCTTGCGATGGCGGTAGTCGAGCTTCTTAGCCGCGCCGCAGCACTACGAAGTATAGAAGCATGGGCACATAACTTCTGGATCGGGGTCCCGACTCTTGTGGTGTCGCTTGGAACACTCGCGATGTTCCCTCTTGAATTATTGCAGATCTCAGGAGCTTTCATTGCGGGTTCGTTAGCACTCGGGGGTCTAGTGATCTGCATGATCTCGTTCCGTTTTCTCGCGTTCAAGGCAGGGAGCACGATCGCGTACAGGAATATTATCATGCAGGGAACATTCTTCGTTTCTGCGGTAGTCGCGGGCATCGTTATTTTCGGAGAGCCGGCAACTATCGGAAAGTTCCTCGGTATCGTGCTCTGGATGTCTGCCGTCATCCTGATGAAAAAATAGCCGCATGAGGCTGCTTTCATGACTTTTAATTCGTCCGCCTCTTCCGGCGGACGCTTTTTTGTAGGCATGTGTTGGATACGGTAGACTGCTTGCATATGTCCCGGATGAATAAGAGACTGCTCATTATTCTTGCTGCGGCAATTATCGTCCGACTTTTTCTGTTCGGATTTCTTTATGTGCAGAATAGCCCGGAGTTTTTCGTTCTTGGCGACTCGAACGGGTATTTGCGCATCGCGAACAATATCGCTCTTGGAAATGGATTTACGCAGGCCACGGAGCCGCCGTACCTGCCGGACAGCATGCGGGTGCCGCTCTTTCCAGCCGTGCTTGCCGCTTCGTTATACATATTCGGTTCTTACCTACCGGTTATATTTCTGCAGATATTTCTTTCAGCCATCATCGTTTATTTTACGTATCGGTTCACGTTCCTCATTACTGAGCGAGAGAAACTTGCGCTTGTCGCGGCGGGCCTCATGGCATTTGAGCCATATTCGATATTTATTTCCACGTCAGTTTTAACAGAGACTCTATTCACCGCCCTTCTCGTCGCCGGCGCGTACATGGCTGCTAGATTTACCCATGTGCCCGCTTGGCGGCCGCTCGCCGCCGCGTCAGCCCTTTTTGGGTTTGCCGCGCTCGTGCGGCCTATCGGCGAATTTCTGCCTCTCATTCTCATTGTACTTGTTATGACGCGTATGCCGGCGAAGCAGTATGGGAAATACTTGGCCCTTGCCGTCATTCCTTTCTTAATAGTGGTCGGGCCGTGGCTTGCGCGGAATCAGCTTACCTTCGGTGTTCCTGCGCTCTCGTCGGGGGGATTGCAGAATGCGTATTCGGATCTCGCAGGCGCCGTCGTCGCATATCGCGATCGCATTTCATGGCCGGAGGCAAAACAGAAGCTCGAGGAAGATTTCGCGCGACGGCATGAGTTCGACGTGGCGATCATACAGCAGGATCTCTCGAAGAGTCCGGAGCTGTTCAAAGAAGGGATCGGGATCATGCTCGCACATCCAAAATATACGGCACTCGTTGCAGCCAGCATCGCTCTTACGTTCTTTACGAATGATGCGTGGACATATTACCTTCAGCGCTGGGAGATTCTTCCGCGATACGACATCACGTTCTCTCCGACGTACACGCTCGTGACGGAGGGACCAGCCGTCGCAGCTCGCAAGATAATTGAGAATACCGGACCAACACTTCTCGTCCCGCTTATCGGCAGGCTGTTTTGGGTAGCAGTGAGCATGCTTTTTTTCATTGGCATTGGCGCGCTCATGTGGCAAGGCGGAAAACAACGCCTTTATGGCACTTTTCTCCTATTGCTCGTTCTCTACTTTCTTGCCCTCTCGTCTTCCGTCGGTCTCGGCATCAACGGACGATTCCGTTATCCGGTACATTCGTTCTTCTTTACGGCCGCGGCTGTCGGTGGTAGCGTCATCGTGAACTGGATCCGTCAGCGCGTAAGGGTATTAAAGGCATGAAATACTCCATTATCATTCCGGTCTACGAAGAATCCGGGAATCTCGAGCTCCTCCGCCGGAAGCTCACAGATGTGCTTCGCACGCTAAGCGGCAGCTATGAAATAGTGTTCGTTGACGACGGGTCGAAGGACAGGAGTTTCGAGGACCTCAAGCTTATGGCTAAGAGCGATGGGAGTATCAAGGTTCTGCGTTTTCGTCGGAATTTTGGAAAGAGCGCCGCGATGGCAGCCGGATTTTGTGAGAGCACAGGGGCTATCATTCTAAATCTTGACGCGGATCTTCAGGATGACCCTGCCGAAATACCGCGCATGCTATCAAAACTCGATGAGGGATATGATCTCGTCGTTGGGTGGCGCCGCACGCGGCATGACCCAGTCGATAAAAGGTTGCCATCGAAAATATTCAACCTCGTTGTTTCAAAGTGGAGCGGCGTGCCACTTCATGATTTCAATTGCGGATTCAAAGTATATAAGCGCGAGGTGCTTGCTGAACTTCCTTTGTATAGCGATATGCACCGGTTTCTGCCGGTCCTTGCTGCGAAACGTGGCTTTCGCGTTACGGAACTTTCGATAGAACATCATCCACGGCATGCGGGTCGCTCGAAATATGGGGTAGGGAGAACGTTACGTGGCCTCCTCGATTTCATATCGGTTCTTTTTCTCACTGCCTATCTTGCGCGGCCGATGCATTTTTTCGGAACTTTCGGAGTGATAAGCATACTTTCCAGTTTTATCACCGGCGTGTGGGCAGTCGGATTGAAAATTGCAGGTACGAATTTTGTAAATACCCCGCTTCCTTTGCTAACCGTCTTTCTCCTCCTTTTGGGTTTGCAGTTCATTCTTCTTGGGCTTCTCGCGGAGATGCTAACGAGAACGTATTTTGAATCCTCGGGGAAGCCCACCTATCACATTGCCGAGCGAGTAAATTTCTAATTTCACAATGTGTGGCATCGCGGGATTTTACGGAGAAGGCGACGAGGATACTCTCGAGCGTATGTCGGAGACCCTCGCACGTCGCGGTCCCGACGATGCCGGCATTTGGAAACATAAGAACATAGGTCTCGCTCATACACGGCTTTCAATAATCGATCTTTCTTCCGCCGGGCATCAGCCGATGACGAGCTCCACAGGAAAGACATCCATCGTGTTCAATGGAGAAATTTATAACTACCGAGAGATAAAAAAAGAAATTCGCGAGTCATACAAATTCGGAAGCAGTACTGACACGGAAGTTATACTTGCGCTGTATGAAGAGCGCGGCGTGAAAGCTTTTGAGTCTTTGAATGGCATGTTTGCGTTTGCTCTCTACGACCATGGAACGGCCACTCTCTATCTTGTGCGCGATCGAATGGGCAAAAAGCCCCTGTACTGGGGCGTCTTTGATGGAACTCTCATCTTTGGATCCGAACTGAAAGCGCTGATGCAGCACGAAAAATTCAAAAAGGAAATCGATCCTGAGGCGGTGCGCACCTATCTTGTATATGAATGCGTCCCAACGCCGCTCTCAATTTTCAAAGGTGTGAGAAAGGTGCGGGCAGGTGAGTACGTTGCATTCTTGGGCGGGAAGGAGCCGCGGGAAGAGTCGTTCTGGAATCTAAAACGCGAACCGCTGAATATCACGTTCACTGAAGCGCTCGCCGTCCTGGACAAAAAAATAGTAAGCGCAGTCGAGAGGCGCCTTGAGAGCGACGTGCCGCTCGGGGTATTCCTCTCCGGAGGATTGGACAGCTCAACTATTTCTTGGTACGCGCAAAAAGCGAGCGCCGCTCCTGTGAATACGTTCTCTATCGGATTCACGGACAAAGATTTTGATGAATCGCGCTATGCGCACGCCGTTGCAGGAAAGCTCGGAGTGCATCACACGATGGAGGTTTTTTCTCCTTGCACTGGGAGGGGATGGCGCGGATGAATTGTTCGCAGGATATCCCACATTCCAAGCAGATCAACTCGTTCGTTTCTACGAAGCGACTCCGCGCGCGATGCGGCGTTTTTTGATAGAGCCGTTAATACGCTCACTTCCCGTGAGCCACACGTATTTCAGCTTGGATTTCAGATTGAAGAAATTCATAGAGGGTGTGCACGTTCCTTCTAGATACCGGCATCAGCACTGGCTCGCGGCTTTCAATGAAGAAGAAATAGGAGTAATCGCCTCGGGCCCGTTGCGCGAAACGGCGCAGTCATCTCCGTACGACCAGCTCGACACGTTCTTCAGGGAGAATGCGTCGAAGGGCGAGTTTCATAATGACGTTCTTTGGTCATACCTTCGCACGTACTGCATGGATCAGGTGCTTGCGAAGGTGGATCGTATGAGTATGGCGCACGGTTTGGAAGTACGAGCCCCTTTTTTGGATCACACGATCGTTGAATTCGTTCTCAATCTTCCGTATGAATATAAATTCCGTGGAATGACGGGAAAGTATATTTTGAAACGACTAATGAGTGGAAGAATCCCAGCGAAGATCATCAATCGGCGGAAAAAAGGGTTCGGCATTCCTATCGGGCGCTGGCTTCAGAAAGAGCTTTTGCCGCTTTCCCACGAACTCCTATCGAGAGAGGCACTCGAAAAGAGCGGGATGTTCAATTACCGGGGAGTAGAAAAGCTCCTCATCGAGCACGAGAGCGGCGCAAAGGACCATCGAAAAAAGTTATGGACGCTCATGGCTTTCCAGTTGTGGTATAACAATTGGGCCCGGTAGATTCATATGCTCGCGCGAAATACGGCACTCACAGCGCTCATTATTCTTCTTTTTGCCGGTGGGTTCGCGGCATTTCTCAAGCTGCAGTTTCTCGGGACCACGCACAGCGGCGACTACGATACCTACATTCTCACCGCGCAGTACATCGCGGGTGGCGATGTAGATCCGACGGATCTCATGGTTTCCCAGCGGCTCCTGAAACCGCTTTACCCGGCTCTATTGGCAGTTCTTTCTAACGTTACCGATTTTTATTCGGCATCTGTCGCGCAGTCGGTAGTCTTTTATCTGCTGTTCATTGTTGCGATGTTTTTGCTCGCGCGGGAATTTTTTGAAGAAACATTCCCGGCAGTTCTCGCGGTCCTTCTTACGGCAGGGCAGTTATCACCTTCGGATTCTTATGGAAGGAATACATCATTGTTGCGGCCATGGTATTCGCCCTTATAATCTTATTTCATCCCGCGTTTACATTCCGCAGCAAAACTCTGTACCTCATTGCGTATGCAGCATTGTTTCTCGTTGTGCATATTCCATGGCAGATATTCGTCCTCAGTGTATCGGAATTCACGTACGCAGACTGGTATCGCATCGGCGGAGCAAGTGGTTTTAGTTACGAATTTACGCCGAAAAATATCGCAAAGAGCACCGCAGCACTTCTTGGCATCATGTGGCTTTTCGTTCCGCAAGGATTTGCGCGGCTTCGTGACGCACCTTCCTATCAGCGACTCTTTGCATATATAAGCTCGCCAGTGCCCTTTATCGGATACGTATGGGGTTTCGTCTCATCGCGGCTTCTCTATGTGATAGCGCCTCCCATGCTCCTGATTTCAATTCTTGCAATACGAGCTTGGCAGCGCAAATATCAGATCGCACATGTATCTGCGGCTGTTGCTCTGAATCTTGGATGGCTAGTGCTGTCGTATAAGGTCACCCTATAAAAAGAATCATGAAATTAAGCATCATTATTCCGTGCTTTAACGAAGGTAAAACAGTCGAGTCTGTTCTAGATGCCGTTGAAGCGGCTCAGCTTCCAGCTCTTTGGAGCAAAGAAATCATCCTTGTTGATGATGGTTCGAGCTTGGAGACAATAAATGCGCTTCGTCGCATCGAGAGTCGTGTCAGTCCGCCTATTATGGTGTATCGGTCCGCAAACGGTGGGAAAGGCGCCGCTGTGAAGGAGGGTCTCCGACGCGTGACCGGAGACTATGTAATCATTCAAGATGCCGATCAAGAATATGACCCACACGATTATAAAGCGCTCTTGGAGCCGATTATCGATGGGAGAGCTGATGCGGCTCTCGGCTCTCGCATCCTTAAGAAAAACAATGTGCCGTATAATGCGGCATATTTTTACGGAGGATTGCTTGTCACCAAAATCTTTAATGTTGTGTTTCGCACGCGTCTTTCCGACATAGCAACGTGTTACAAAGTATTTCACCGCAGTCATATACCCGCACTATTGCGATCATCGAACGATGATTTTGTTTTTGACGCGGTTGATCTCACCCTAGAAATAACGAGAGGCCATCGAGTGGTAGAAATGCCGATTTCATACGTGGCGCGCACAAAAGCTGCAGGCAAGAAGCTCAATTGGATACACGGGATAGAAATTGTCCTTGCTATCATGCTCGCGCGCCTTGGAATTCCGGTGCATCTACGCGCTCGAGCGAGCAAAATCGTGCGCTTTGTCGTATCGGGTGGAACTGCCGCACTCGTTCATTTTTCACTTTTGTATGTTTTGACCGAATTCTTCTCGGTTTGGTATCTCGCGTCTTCTGGTGTCGCCTTTGTCATTGCGTTCATAGTGAGCTTTTGGATGCAGAAATACTGGACGTTCCGCAGCATGGATGCATCGAAAATCAATAAACAACTCCCTCAGCATCTTTCCGTGGCTGTATTCAATCTCTTTCTCAATCTTGCGCTCGTCTATGCATTCGTGGAGTTTTTTGGGATATGGTACATGCTTGCGCAAGTTATAACGACTATTCTCATTGCGATCGAGAGTTACTTCGCGTTCCGCTGGATATTCAGATGATGCTATAGTACTGCCCTATGCGGTCGCGACACTCAAGAAAAAAAGTTCGTGCGCGAAGGCCTATGAGGACGCTCGATGAGGCGCGGAAATCTGTGGTGCGCAGTGTGCGACCATGGGGAATTTTCTATGGCTGGGACGGTGGACAAAAATGGTATCTAAAAACACACTATGTCAATCCGGGAAATAGAACAAGCCTTCAATACCACAATCGTCGGAGTGAATGTTGGATATTGGTAGACGGGGATGCGACCGCGACATTGACAAACCCATCTGGCAAAAAGAAAAACCATAAGTTACGACTTGGACAGCTGTTCTCCATCGGAAAGGGAGCGATACATCGATTCAGTTCAAAACGCGGAGGTGTGATAGTTGAGGTAGCATTCGGACACTTTGATGAGGACGATATCGTTCGCCTTGAAGATGACTATGGCCGCGTCAAAAGTAAGCAGAAATAGTCATTAGAAAGGGATTACTTCGAACGTTTACCCACTACTCACCACCCACAGGTTTTGTGGTAGCATGGAAGGCCATGACTGTGCTCGAGAAGACGCTCCGCTGGATTGTAATCGCCGGTTTTTTTGCGCTCCCCTTTATCGTTTTTATCGCGCCATTTCCAGGGCCTCTCAAGCCTCTTTTTGACTCGCAGGACTATTTCTTCCCGTACATCACCGGAAAGAATTTTGCGTTTCGCATCATTGTTGAAATCATAACCGGCGCATGGCTCGGGCTTGCTTTCGTGCGTCCAGAGTATCGGCCTCGAAAAAGCTGGATTTTGGGAGCGTTTGCCATTTTTGTTGCGATTATTGGGCTTGCTGACGCGCTCGGTGTATATCCGTTCAAAAGTTTCTGGAGCAATTTTGAGAGAATGGACGGCTGGATAACACTTGTGCATCTCTTTGCGCTCGTACTCGTTGCCTCGTCGATGATCACTCAAAAACTGTGGCGATGGTACTGGAGACTCATTGCCGGGATATCGGTCGTAGTCGGTCTTCACGCGCTCCTACAGCTATTTGGCAAGGCAGCTCTCGGACAAGGCGGTGCGGGGGGATTGGGTGCACGGCTTGATGCAACATTCGGCAATCCCATCTATCTCGCCGTGTTCATGCTCTTCAGCGTTTTTATTGTTGCACTTCTTTGGCTGGAAGATTGGCAAACGCGTCCAGCCGGAAGACGTCTCCCTATTTCCATTCTGTGGGGAAGCGCGCTTGCACTCGATATTGCGATTCTCTTTTTCACCGGCACGCGCGGTGCCACGCTCGGATTTATCGCTGGCGCGATTCTCGCATCGCTTTTGTTCATATTTTTTTCCCGCTCCGATTTCGAAGGAGCGGCGACATTGCGGAAGATAGCGATCGGCATTATTGCGACGATTTTAATTCTTGCGGCAGGTGTGTGGCTTTCACGCGATGCGCAGTGGGTGCGGAGCGTGGGTTTTCTAGAGCGGCTCACGTCAATATCGCTCTCTGAATGTATGCACAGGAACAGTGGTTCGATCGCGTGCACAACATCGTGTTCGACTGGCTCGTCGCTGGCGGATTTCTGGGACTTCTCGCGTATCTGTCAATATTTGCATTTGCGCTCTCTTCCCTGTGGCGTCATAAGAATCGGTCTGCCGTGCTTCCCGGCGCGTCCCGTAAAGGGGAGACGGGAGACGTGGGAGCGTTTTCTCTAGCAGAAAAAAGCGTTCTTACCGGACTCCTGACAGCGTATTTTCTTCAGAATCTTACGGTGTTCGACAATATCACGAGCTACCTCCTCTACGCCGCCATTATCGCCTACATCGCGGGAAAGGAATCGTCAGCTCGCGGGGCGTCGCCGCTCTTTGAGAAGCTGGTGGTTTCTCGTTCGACACTTCCAGTAATTGCGGCCGCAGCTGTCATCCTCGTATGGGCCGCGGCGTGGGGCATAAATCAGAAAGCTTTCGCGCAAAACAAAATGCTTCTTCGTGCGATGTCGTCTGAGGAAGGACTCGAAAAGAATCTTGAATACTTTACGAAAGCTATAGAGTACGGAAGCTTTGGCACACAGGAGGCTCGCGAGCAATTGACGCAAGGAACAATGCGGCTTGTTGCGAGCCCGGATGTGCCGGAGAAAGTCAAGCGGGCTTTCTTTGAAGCGTCCGTGCGCGAGATGAATGTGCAGCAGCAGGAATCGCCGCTGGATGCGCGCTTTCCGCTTTTCCTCGGCATTGTTCAAGGTGCGTACGGGGATTACAAAGAGGCCAGAGTCTCGCTTGAGCGAGCGCATGAGTTATCTCCCAAAAAGCAGTCAATACTTTTCGAGTTGGCTCGCAATGCGCAGTCGCAGGGAAATACGGCGGATCTATTGCAGTTCCTGAAGGCGGCGTATGAACTCGAACCGAAATATGAGCAAGCGCGTATCTACTACGCAGCAGCATTGATTCGCGCGGGACAAGACGGGCTCGCGAATGACGTACTCGCGCCTCTTATCGAAGTTGGCGCCGGCGCGAATCCGGAAATTGCCGCAGCGTACGTTTCGCGCGGACGGTACGACAAAATTGTGACTATATGGAAGGCGCACGTCGCCGCTCATCCGAATGATGTGCAGGCGCACTTCACGCTCGCAGCCGCATATTATGCTATGGGCAAATCGCAAGAAGCTATTGCGCAGCTCGAAGAATCTGCACGTCTGAATCCAAGTGTAAAAGCGCAGGCTGATTCGCTCATCGAGCAAATACGCAAAGGGATAAAGATCTGAAAAAACCACCCTGTGCCGTTGCTTTTTTCGCTGCGTCCGATATAGTATCAACACATGTGAGTGTCACTAAGTTGTGGCTCTCCAACGAAAGTTGCATAGATCCCGCCATACGGCGGGGTTTGTGTTTATGCAAAAGAAAATAGGGCACACCGCGGAGGACGGGTACGTCCAGCCTCGCGGTCAAAGCACCAAAGAGAAATGCTTTCGCATTTCTTTAAGAACCCACGGTTCTTAATTATCTCCTCCACGGGAAAACTCTGTTTTCCCGACCCCTTTCATACTTTGGAGCTCGCACACTTGGTGCGGGTTTTAGGATTAAGCAATAAGGCACACCGCGGAGGACGGGTGCGAGCTCCAAAGTGAAAGTCTTATGTGAGTGCCGCCGCCCTCCGCACTGTGTCCTACTATGATTTAGCGTAGCACCGCCTCTAGCTTTGGCAAGAAATCGAGTGGCGCCTTTTTCTATCTACTCTATATATGCTGAGGGTTAATTTTCTGTGAACTGACATTTTGGAAAGGGTCGCACAAATGTTTATCAAAAATGAAAATTCTGGAATTCACAAAAAATTTTAAGCAAAATATTTTTTTAAAGTTATCCACACTTGTTCTGATAAATGCGCTTGCCTTGAAGCGTGAGTGCAATAATGAAAGAGAAAACGCATCTTCGCGTTTCATGCGCAAGTGCGGGTCGAACTTAGCACTCACGTCATCTATCAACTGATATGGCAAAAAAGAAGAAGGCGAAGAAGCGACGCTAGTTTGCTTGCGGTGAATTTATCGCACCGCTGTTTGGAAAATTTTCCAAAGAACAATCTCTCCGAGAGGGGAGATTGTTTTTTAGTTTAATGTTTTAGTTTATGGAAGCGAGAGTACCAAAATGATAGAATGCGCCAACAGCATATGTCATTTTTGAAGTCGATTTTTGGCGATGAGAACGTCGCGGCGCTTAAACGCACCGCCCACATTGTCGCAGAATGCGCCGCTCTCGAGGAGAGCGTGAGAGCGCTCTCTCTCGATGCGTTGCGTCAGAAAACCGCAGAACTGCGGGCAAAGTTAACTGATGGCGCTACGCTCGATGAGCTCGCAGCGGAAGCATTCGCGGTCGTGCGCGAGGCATCGCGGCGAACTCTCGGCGAGCGTCATTTCGACGTTCAGCTTATCGGCGGCTTGATTCTTCACAATGGCGACATCGCAGAGATGCGCACCGGAGAAGGGAAGACTTTGGTCGCGACGCTTCCCGCATATTTAAATGCGCTCACAGGCAGGGGAGTGCACATCGTGACCGTGAACGATTATCTTTCGAGGCGCGACGCAGTGTGGATGGGACAGATCTATCATGCGCTCGGCATGTCCGTGGGCGTTATCAATCATGAAACTTCGTATGTGTACGATCCTTCTTTTGCCAAGGAGAAGGAGGACGACGCCGATCGCACACGAGATGCGCTCGGGTCATTCAAGGTCGTGCATGAATATCTGCGGCCGTGCACGCGCCGGGAAAGCTATGCTGCTGACATCACCTACGGCACGAATAACGAGTTTGGGTTCGATTACCTGCGCGACAATATCGAATATGATTCGAAAAACCTTCGCCAATGGCGCGGTGGACTTGTCTCGCTCGCCTCGCTGGAGCACCGGCGAAGCGGGCCGGAGCAAGACGAAGCTCGTCTTCACTCTCCCGAGCTTCGGCGCAGCGACGGCGGATACCACTACGCGATCGTGGACGAGATAGATTCGATACTCATTGATGAGGCGCGCACGCCGCTCATCATCTCGGCTCCCGTTGCGGATGCCGAGCGTCTATACGAGCGCTTCACTGCAATCGCTCGCGCGCTCGTTCCTGATGTGGACTACACAGTCGATGAGAAGCATAAGCAGATTGCGCTCTCGGATTCAGGGATAGAAAAGGCGCAAAAGGAGCTTGGCGTGGAGAATATATACACTGAAGCAGGTATTAAGTACGTACATCACCTCGAAACGGCAGTGCGCGCGAAAGCGCTCTACGAAAAGGATAAGGATTACGTGATAAAAAATGGGGAAGTCGTCATCGTGGACGAGTTTACCGGCCGCCTCCAGCCCGGGCGGCGCTGGAGCGAAGGATTGCATCAAGCGATCGAATCGAAGGAGGGCGTTACCGTCCAACAGGAATCACGCACATTCGCATCGATCACATTTCAGAATTACTTTCGCCTCTATGGCAAATTGGCAGGCATGACAGGGACGGCTATTACCTCGTCCGAGGAATTTTACAAAGTCTATGGCTTGAATACCGTATCGGTTCCGACAAACAAACCGTCGCAGCGGAAGGATCACGAGGATCTCATTTTCCAGAGTGAAAATGGAAAGTACAAGGCGGTCGCGCGAAAAGTCAAAGATCTTCAGCAAAAAGGGCAGCCGGTTCTCGTAGGCACGGCATCGGTAGAAAAGAATGAGCTTCTGTCAGCACATTTCAAGCAGGAAGGTATTCCGCATGAAGTGTTGAATGCGAAGAATCACGAGAGGGAGGGGGAGATTATTGCGCAGGCCGGAAGATTCGGCGCTGTGACGATTGCAACAAACATGGCCGGTCGTGGTGTTGATATAAAGCTTGGCGGAAACCCGTCAACGCCGGAAGAATACGATGCTGTGAAAAAAACGGGCGGTCTCTTTGTCCTGGGGACCGAGCGGCATGAAGCGCGGCGTATAGACAATCAGTTGCGCGGCCGCTCTGGCCGCCAGGGTGATCCGGGAGAAACAGAATTTTTCGTATCGCTGGAAGATTCGCTCATGCGCATTTTCGCAAGCGACATGATAAAGCGCGTGATGGGCACGTTTAAGATTCCGGAGGACGAGCCGATCTATAATTCAATGATAACGAAAGCGTTAGAAAAAGCGCAGACTCGCATCGAGGAATTGAATTTTGATGCGCGCAAGCACGTGCTCGCGTATGACGACGTTTTGAATATCCAGCGCCAGAGTATTTACGCACGGCGCCGCGCGCTCCTCACGGGCGATGCTGATGCAGTCGCTGCGGAGCTTACCAAGATCGGGGAAAGCGATCCTGAATTCGAGCAGGCAGTTGCAAAGAAAAAAACCGAGTTCGGAGATGAGTTTTACACTGTCATGCGGCGCTTCCTTTTACAGACGACGGATTTTCTCTGGGTCGAACATCTTGAAGCCATGGAGTACCTACGCTCAAGCGTCAACCTACGCGCCTATGGTCAAAGGGATCCTCTCGTCGAGTATAAAAAAGAGGGCCTGAAGCTGTTTCAGAGTATGGAAGAGAACTACCGGCTGCAGGTAATACACATTCTGCCTAATTTGGGAGCCCCGACGCCAATGGGTCGGGGCCCCGACCGAAGCGTCGGGGTTATCCACAGTGCCGCGCGCTCCGTAGCGGCATCTCCTCCGGTCCCTTCTGCCAGCAAAATCGGGAGAAACGATCGAATTATCATTACCGATGGAGCAGAAAAAAGGGAAATGAAGTATAAAAAAGCGGAGAGTTTGCTGGCGACAGGCAAGTGGCGCGTCGTTGGAAGCTAACAATGTCGGTAGCCGAGATGCGCTAACGAGAGCGTGATATCTCGGATAATTCTCTGAACTCTCGCAAGGAAATTTCCAATTTTCAATTTTGCAATTATCGCTCAATCTCCAATTTTTAAACGAAATTCAAAGGAGACAGACAACCCGCTGGTTAACCGCCACGCTCTCACGGAGTTTGATTGTCTCTGTTTAATACATTGATTTGTTGAAAATTCATTGCAGATTGCAAATTATAAATTTGAAATTGTCCATGCTACATTGCTGGCATGTCTAACTACGATACGACGATAGGTCTTGAAATACACGCTTGTACCACATCCGCCTGCTGGCGGATGGCTGCCTGCGCCAAGGCTTCGGCGGGCAGGCGGAGCAGGCGCAGAACATATGACAACTAATTATATTCCGACCATAGGATTAGAAATCCACGCAGAATTGCGAACCAAAACGAAGATGTTCTGCAATTCCAAAAATGATCCTGACGAGTCTCGGCCGAACATAAATATCTGCCCAGTCTGCCTTGCGCATCCCGGCACCCTTCCGGTTATCAATGGGGAAGCGATTAAGCACGTATTGAGAGTCGGGATCGCGCTTCGCGGTACACTCGCAGATTATACGGAATTCGATCGCAAAAATTATTTCTATCCGGATCTTCCTAAGGGGTACCAGATAAGTCAGTGGCAGCACCCGCTTGTCTCCGGGGGAGAGCTCGCTGGCATTTCTATTACGCGCGTTCATCTGGAAGAAGACACTGCGAGCTCTATTCATGGTTCGACAGAGCTCACCACAGGCAGTTCGACCTCGCTCACTATGGGTGATGACGGGGGAAAGACGGTAATCGATTTCAATCGTGCAGGCGTCCCTCTCATGGAGCTTGTCACCGAACCGGTTATCAAGAGCGCGGAGGAAGCTGGCCTCTTTGCGCGCGAGCTGCAACTTTTGCTTCGCTATCTCGGCGCGAGCGAGGCGAACATGGAGAAGGGGGAGATGCGCGTTGAAGCAAATGTTTCTGTTGCACCAGCAACAGAACCATTTGCTTCCGCAGACAAGCGCAGAATGAACGCCGAAGGTCGCAGAAAGAATATTAAAATTGATGAATTAATTCTGCGTAATTCTGCGTCTGGTCTGCGTAATTCTGCGGTGCCGTTAGGCACAAAAGTGGAAATAAAAAATCTAAATTCATTTCGCATCATGGAAAAAGCGGTTGCATACGAAATTGAAAGGCAAATAAAAATATTGGAAAGTGGCGGAAAGGTCCTACAGGAGACGCGCGGCTGGGACGATCGCATTCAGAAAACATTCCCGCAGAGAACCAAAGAGGGAAGCGCAGATTATCGCTACTTTCCCGATCCCGATTTGCCGAGCCTGCGTCTCTTCGAAATGTCCCAGTATGACGCCGGGATGCTTGCGAGCGAATTGCCGGAGTTGCCCGATGCACGACGGAGACGTTACGTTGCTCTCGGTATTAAAGAGGCGGATGCTTCACAGTTCGTGCGGGAGCCGCTGTTGGCTGACTATTTCGAGAAAGTTGTGGAGCCGTATACGCAAGGGTCACTGCAGATCGTGCTCTCTGCGAACTACATCGCAAATGATCTGGTCAATTTTATTCGTCTGAACGAGCATTCGGATAGAGAAAGCCGAGACACCGGAAAACGAGATACGGAGTTCCGTTCCGAGATTCCGCTTTCACCTCAACATTTTAGGGAGATCATCAATATGCTTGCTTCGAAGGAGATATCTTCACGCTCGGCGAAAGATTTGCTTGCGCTTGCTATTGTTGATAATAAATCGCCGCGTGCCCTTGCGGAGTCGCATATGTTACTCCAGACTGGGGACGCTGCAGGCCTCGAAATGGCAGTAGGCGCCATTCTTACAGCGAATCCACGTGTTGTTGCCGATTATCTGGAGGGAAAAAGCGCGGCGCTCGATTTCCTAGTGGGTGCGGTCATGAAGTCACTTCGAGGCGCTGCGGATCCTACAGCGATCAGGGATGCGCTTCAAAAGGCTATATCGATATCTCGGGAGGGAAGTTCAGGGTAATCCACAGCCTGTCATAAGGAGATATGACATCTCGCGGGGCGGGTATATACTTTATCGATGTCTGATGAGATCACTTTAGATGGTGAGCAGTACATCTCGTCTAAACGAGCATCTGAATTGAGCCGATACACCCAGGATTATGTGGGGCAGCTAGCTCGGGGAGGCCAGATACAAGCCCGGCGCGTTGGCGGATTGTGGTACATTGCGCGCGCGTCGCTCGAAGCTCATAAGGAAAAGGCGGACTCCTACAAACCGGTTCCACCTGCAACCCAACAGAGCGTTCAACAGGACTCTTTACTCTCATTTGATGGCAAAAGCTACGTATCGGCATCGTATGCAGCCAAATTGACCGGGTATGCGCCAGATTACGTTGGCCAGCTGGCTAGGGCAGGCACGATTCTCTCGCGGCAAGTTGGCAATCGCTGGTATGTAGAGCGACAGGCGATCCTATCTCACAAAGAGAGGAAGGACGCGCTCCTGGGGGCCGTACAAGCAGAGGCAACAGGCCTGAAGAGGGAGAATCCAAAGGATAAGGTTCTAGATGAGTTGCGGTACGGCAGTACTGAACCTTTTTTTAGATATACCTCCGACGAACGTGACTTGGTTCCGGCACTGAATAATGAAGCGCATGACGATGAGCAGGAGGCGTTAGAATATGCGATCCCGATACGTATTGTTCACCCCGAAATAGTATCGATGCGGGGTCGCGGTGATAAACAGATTGAACAGGAGAGCTCCGTAGTTCGAACATCCGGAATGGCTATGAATTATCTAGCTATTCCGGCTATAGCGCTTACCATCGTTGTTGTGTTGTCTATTGGATTTGTGTCACTGAAAAGCTACTCGCAGTATGCGGGCGGGAGCCAAGTAATCGGGTCTCGCGGGCAGGCTGCTGCCGCAGGGCTGGCTGGTACTCTTCGGGCGTATATTACAACTGCTGGAGATTTTCTCGAGATATATCTAACTAAGGAGCTTGTATATCGACGGCCCAGTCAGGATCAGTAATCGCTGACCGTTTGGGCTAACGCGTCGCAGGGTATAAGGATGCGTACTTGACTTACGAATTCGCACAGTCCTTTCATAGTATCTCATCAGGACATCCATAGGGCGAGCCTGCAATTCCATATCTGTCGCTCTATGACCCATCTTGAATCGGAAATACGCTGGTTTTGATCAACGAAGGCTGGCAGTGAGACGAACAAAACTCACCAATTTAGCCCCAAGATATGTATCTCGCCATAACGAGATTGACATACCTTATATGCTCGTTGGCACTGCCGCTAATGGGCCGAGCGAATGCCGCGGTCACGCGTCGGAAACATTCGCCTTGCTTTAAGGGAATATACATAGGCTCTTTCTGATACGTGTCACATGTATTCGCTCTGCTGGCGTGCAACTGTGATGGGCACATATGTGTGCTAGCGCAAGGAGTGCCATCCGCTGTTCCAAGAGGCTCTGATGCTGCTTCGAGTGGGGAGATTCTTACGCCGCAGTATTATCCACAGATTTATGTACACTATATCCACACGATATCCGGAATACCTAGTAAGATTATAGGTAAATCGGATGACTGATGAAATCTTTTTTGACGGTGTTCGATACCTTGCGGCAGCGGATGCGGCGCGAGAGACGAATCTCACGCGAGACTACATTGCTCGATTGTGTAGGGATGAAAAAGTTCGAGGTCGTCGCATTGGAAAGAATTGGTATGTAGATCACTCATCACTCCAGTCGTTTCTTATCACACAGCAATACACGAAGCTTCGGTGGCAGGAGCAGCTCGCGCAGTCGCGCGCCAGGGAGTACCAATCGGCCCGCGGCGGGGGGACGATTCCAAGAAGTTCGCTCGAGGACGCGCGCATCGGCACGCACCCGCAGAGCGCAGCCCCTCTCGCATCGGTTTCTGCCACGCACGACAGGTCGGCCTACAGCGGCAATTTGGGAATGCATAAAGTGTCGACCGCGTCGCGAGACACTCTTGCCTCCTCTGCTGGCGGACTCGCGCTCTCCAGTGCGCCGGCCCGAATGGCACGCTCGCTCGCAGTTCGCGCGGCGCACGCGCCGGCAGGAATCTCTCTCGGCATCGCAGATGCGGCGCAGAGATTTGTGCCGCACGCATCCGCATACGTAATGCATCCTGCCGTCGAGCTACTTCACAAGGCGGTCGCGCTTGTGATTGCTATTTCACTTACATTTGGGACGTACTCACTTGTCGATCCGACATATGCACGCGCCGGAATGAGAGCGCTGCAGGAGACGTATGTGTTTTTTGCTGGAGGCGGCGCGCAGAGAATCGCGGGAGAGGCGCGGACGAATCTCGTGGCTGCAGCTGCGAACCCGGGTGCAATTCGCCGAGGAGCAAAAAATTATCTTGCCGATCTCGCGCGAGGTTTCAATGCGCGCGTTGACGGCTTTATCTATGCGCTCGCATTTCCCGGTTTTCTCACCACGGATTCGTCAGAAAATGGTTTTGTCGCCGTTAACATCGGGCCATATACACAGAAAGAAAAACCGACGTCTCCTGCGGGAGGTCAGGCACGCGTGGCAACAACGATCATACGTCCATCTGCAGTTACCTATAATCAGCCAGTCATCGAGCGTGTGATTGAGACGCAGCGCATACTTGCCGTCGGAGGGATTACAGAGGAGATCCTCAATGAACGTTTGAATCAGCTTGATAACAAATTGTCCTCAAAGATGTTTTCGCTCTCTTCTGCAAACAGCACGGCAATTGTGCAAAATTACAATGTCACTGCGCAAACAAATCGCATAAATCAACTCTCCAGCGTGACAATCGAGGATGCCACGATTTCAAGCACAGAAATTTCGGGCGGCTCGATTACAGGTGCGAGTATTTCAGGCGGCACAATTTCCAGCGTTACGGGTACGACGACATTGTTGGCGCTTTCAGTATCAGGAACGGGCACGACGACGTTCGCTGGCGGCTTATCCCTGTCGGGCGGATGCCTCGTGGTGAATGGCTCATGCGTTGGTGGAAGCGGCTCGGGAGATGTCGGAAGCGGCACAGCTGGGCAATTCGCGTATTACGCATCTGACGGCACAACTGTTGCGGCAACGTCGTCGATTTTTGTAGCGTCAACGACCGGCAATATTGGAATCGGAACCACGAGTCCCTACAGCAAGCTCTCCGTCTGGGGTGCAAACACCACAAGTGGCGTGCGGGCATTTGAAGTAGTGAATTCAGCTTCCACCACGAGTTTCGCAGTGGACAACGCGGGCAACGCAACGATCGGCGGCACACTCTCCGCCGGCACCTCGACTCTCACCAATCTCATCGTTTCTAACACTTCGACCTCTACGATCGCCGGCGGCCTCTCCTCCCTCTACCTCAACGTGACAGGAACATCTGCGACCTCGACGTTTGCAAGAGGGATCGATCTCGCAGGAGGATGCTTCTCGATTAATGGTAGTTGTCTCGGAAGTGGCGCAGTCACTTCTGTATCGAACAACGACGGCACTCTCACCATCTCTCCCACCACAGGAGCTGTCGTCGCGTCCCTCAATCTTGGAAACGCAAACTCGTGGACCGCTCTTCAACAATTCTCTCGCGCCTCTACTACGCTCTTCTCCTCATACGGCCCTGCATACTTCGGCGCAACTGCCACCTCGTCCTTCGATGCCGCAGGCGCACTTACGCTTTCTACTGCGCTTGCAACATCGTCCGGTGGCACGGGCATTTCCTCGTATTCCGTCGGCGACATCCTTGCGGTCAATGGCTCCGGCATTCTCGCGCGTCTCGGCATAGGAGGCACCGGGCAAGTGTTAAAAGTTGCAGGAGGAGTTCCCACATGGGGCGCCGACAGCACAGCATCCGGCGGCTCCTCGCTCTTCGCGACTACGTCCGACAGTCTTGTTATTTACCCTTCGACGGTATCGAGCGTATTGGTTCTCGGCGCAAGCGCGACGACAACGACAGGAAATATTTTTGAAGTTCTGGGAGATTCTCTCTTTCGCGGTTCAGTCACCGCATACACATCAGTGTCCGCACCCTTCTTTACTGCGACCTCAACAACAGCCAAATCTACTTTCCCATATGCGAGCTCAACCGCGCTCACCGTTAGCGACACCGGCTACTTCGGCACGGCCTCGACGACGAATCTCACCGTCTCTTCGCTCACAGCAAATCGCATCCCGTATATCACTACCGCTGGCGCTTTCACCGACTCGGGGAATCTCACATTCGACGGCACAACGCTTACTGCCGCAAATCTCACCTCAACCGGCAACGTCTCACTTGGGAACGCAACAACGACGAGTCTCTTTTCAACGACAGCGAG
>Ga0075995_111_pt1 | contig 25422 bp, 25 predicted proteins | sample RifGroA2_FD_68041 | JGI IMG/M metagenome (GOLD analysis project Ga0075995, IMG submission 68041) | Parcubacteria bacterium GW2011_GWA2_51_10
CCGCGCTCTGCGCAGTCATGGAGAAAATCTTCCGAGCCGGATATAGGTGTAGACCCACGTGCATATCGGAACCGGAGAAAACGCGGGCCTTGCGTAGTGCTTCTGCAAAGTCATTTTTTAAAAGAGTTGCTTCTATGACAAATGTTCTAGGAATTATTTCTTGATAGTTCGGGAAACTGCCGTCGATAACACGCGACACGTATCGAACAGCGCCTGTAGAGATTTTCAGTTCGGACTCGGCGGCAGAAAGCTCTATGGTCTCTTCCGGGATGTGCTCAAGGATGTGCGAGAGCTCCACGGCATGCTTAAGCGGAATGAGAATTTCGCCGTAGTCTTCCGATCCAATTCCTTTCACCTTTTTTTCCGCGAGCCGGAATGAATCCGTCGCGGCAAAAACGATATCTGCGGATTTGACTGATACGTATATGCTCCCGAGCTCCGGCCGTATCATAGAGAGCGATGCGGCATAGGAAACCGCCTGCAAGCCGCCCAGAAATAGCTCGCGTGCCACGACGACAGACTTCTTCTCTCTCGTAAGCGACAGTTTCGGGAATTCTTCATGCGGGATGGCTTTAATCAGGGTTTTTGTCCCGCGCGACTCGATCAATAAATTTCCGCCGTCAGTCTTAAGCGTCAACTTTTCGCTCTGGAGAGCGCGCAATGTTTGCGAGAGAATCCCAGCAGGCACTGCTACAGCTCCTCGCTCTTCAATATCGGCCGGTATGATAATCTCAATTCCTGCCTCCAGGTTCGTCGCGCGTGCAGCGAGATGCTCCGATGCATCGAAAAGAATACACGACAAAATAGGGAGTGACTCTTTCTTTCCCGTGATCCGCTCAGCGACAGTGACTGCCTGAAGAATTTTTTCTTTTGTCGTTGTTAGCCTCATAATTTATTTTCTATATATAATCTATTACTACTACTAGGGCTGGGGAGAGTGTGTATAAGTCGGTTTTATTGCGACCTTCATGCATATTTCAGAATCTGTGGGCTGTTGAATACGTTCTGATAGCGGACACGAATGTGTCGTAACTGTTGAAAAGTTTTTTGATACGCATAGTTATTCGATTCTTTCCAGTGCGGAATTCACAGGATATTCACACACTATGCGTGTATAAGTGCGCGGATGTGTTCGAGTTCTTGCTCCAAGACCGCGCTTGCCTTTGAGTCCCGTTTTATTTTTTCACACGAGTGGATAACGGTAGTGTGATCGCGTCCGCCGAGCTTCTCTCCTATCGAGGGATAGGAAACACCAAACTCCTCGCGAAGCATGTACATGATAATCTGCCGCGGCTTCACGACCTCCTTCTTTCGCGTCTTTTCGTAGATGTTTTTCTCCGGTATTTCGTAGTACTGCGCGATGCGGCGCACAATCTCCTCGACGGAGACTCCCTTGTTCGGCTTCACGTTGTGTTTTACAAGAGCGCGCACATCAGCGAGCGACACGCCCTTCCCTTTCAGTTGGGACTTGCAGACGATCATGTTGAGCACGCCTTCGAGCTCGCGAATGTTGCCGCGCACGCTCTCCGCTATGAAGCCAATAATCTCTTCAGGAATACTGAAACCGTGCTGTTCCAGTTTGGCTTTAATTATTGCGACTCTCGACTCGACGTCTGGTTCGGGAATTTCCGCGATCATGCCGGCGCTGAAGCGCCCTTTCAGGCGGTCTTCGAAACCGGGAAGGAAATTCGGATGCTTATCCGAAGAAAAAACAATTTGTTTGTTGTTGTCGTGGAGTGCATTAAAGAGATGAAAAAGTTCTTCTTGCGTTTTTTCAGTATTCGCGATGAATTGCACATCGTCCATTATCAAAACATCATACTGGCGGTACTGATCTTTAAAGCCGTTCGCGCGACCAGCGCGCACCGCGTTAATGTAATCGACAGCGAAGCGCTCAGACGTCACGTAGAGGATTTTTTTATTCGCGTGAGCTTTTTTGAAGTAGTTACCGATCGCTTGAATGAGGTGCGTCTTTCCGCGTCCCGTTGAGCCGTATATGAAGAGCGGGTTGTAGGCGAGTCCAGGGCGGTCGAGCACTGCTTTTGCCGCAGCGTGAGCGAGTTGATTGAATGGGCCAACAACGAACGTATCGAATGTGTAGCGTGGATTCAAATTGTCGCGTTTATCTATGTAGAGCGCCTGCAAATCGAACGACGCGTTTTCCTCCTTTTGAGGGCGGCTCTGCTTGCGCTCTTCTCTGGGAAGCACGGAGCGATGCACAGTGTATTCGACGTTCCTGATGTTGCCGTCGAGCGAACGGAGCGCCTTCAGAATAAGCTTATGGTGCTTCTCGATGAGCCATTCTTTGACAATCTTACTAGGGACAGCGACATGCACGGTGCTTCCATCGCGGCCACCGATGTCCGTATTGCGAAACCATGTGCGGAAACTAGCTTCTGAAGTTCCGAGTTCGATTTGGACGAGGGCATTCTGCCATAACTCACGATTCGACATTACTGTTCCCTGCATAGCCTGAGCATTATACGCGTCTTGCTCCTTTCGGAAAGCACTCATGAATCTTTCACGCATGTTCATAACGTGGGGATATGTGGTGGACAGCAAAAAAGCCAAAAACGACGAGAGCGACCGCAGCCATCAAAATCCATTTCTGTTCACTGTCCGCTGTTTGCTGTATACTATGTTCATGAAGCGGACATATCAGCCAAAAAAAAGGAAACGCGCGAAGACGCACGGATTCAGAGTGCGCACAAAGACTCCCGGAGGGCGAAATCTCTTGCGAAGACGTCGTCGCAAAGGTCGTTCACGGCTTTCCGCATAGATGGCGCACTCATACAGCCTCTCGCGAGGTGATTTTAAAGAAATTGAGAAGGCTCGCTTTAGGCGAGAGCACGGAAAGTTATTCACGCTCACGCATGGCGCTCTTTCTGCCGCGGTTTCCGGTGTAAAATTTTCGTGCGTCGTGTCGAAGAAGGTTTCCAGCAAAGCGGTTGAGCGCAATCTTATTAAAAGAAGATGTCGCGCTGCCGTTCTCGAGCGTGTTCCGAGGGCGCGCGGCTCCACTGCTCTCGTTTTCTATGCCAAGAAAACCGCACTGGGAGCAACGTACGCTGAAATCAAGCATGACATCGCGGATCTTCTGGAAAAGTCGCGCGAAAACTAGCCGAAAAAATACTACCGGGTAGAATACCTCTTATGTTCTCTAGTTTGTTCCATACAGTAGTATATAACCCGCTCTATAATGGGCTCGTTTTTTTGATAGACATACTACCGGCGCACGACGTCGGGCTCGCAGTCATTCTCCTCACCATTGTTGTGCGCATAATTCTCTTTCCCCTATCGCGCAAAGCCGTAAAAGCGCAGGAAGAAATGCGCAAAATTTCCCCGCAGATCGATGCGCTTAAGGAAAAATACAAGAATGATCGCGAGCAGCTCGGCCGCGCGATATTCGCGCTCTATCGCGAGCACGACATTCATCCATTCGCGAGTTTTTTTCTGATACTCATACAGCTTCCGATTCTCTTCGCGCTCTACTGGATCTTCGCCCTTGGCGGTCTACCGGAAGTGAATTCATCTCTTCTCTATCCCCTTGTATCCGCTCCCCCCTCTACGAGCATGGAATTTTTAGGGCTCATAGATATGGGCGGCAAGAGCATCGTGCTTGCGGTTCTGGCCGCATTGACGCAAATCGTTTATACGCGCCTTTCGATGGGCGAGCGGAAAAAACAGCCGCTCGCAGGGGGAACATTTGGTGCAGATATGGCAAAGAGTTTTGACATTCAAATGCGCTATGTGCTACCCCTCATTGTCGGCGGCGTTGCGTACACGGTGCCGGCGGCGGCACCTCTCTATTGGGTGACGAGCAATCTTTTTATGATTGGGCAGGAACTCGCCGGCGGCCGCAGATTTCGTCCCGAAAAATAATGTCCAGGCAAACTCCCTAAAGTGTTTTGACGCCAGACTTTTGCTGAAAGATGAGTCGGGGCTCGCCCCGTAGCCAGCTCATGGAAGTATCACATGCGCTGCAGAGATTTGTAATGCAAAATCGTAAAGTGTTTTGACGCCAGACTTTTGCTGAGAGATGCGGTACGGGGTATAGTGGCCCGATGGATGAAAATGCTATTCGCAACATACTCGTAGAGCTCTTGAGTGCACTCGATGTGTCGTATAAAGATATCGCTGTCAATACAATAGCTGGGCAGCTCGTATTCTCGATAGAGACAGACGATGGGCGCTCCCTTATCGGCTCTCACGGCGATACGATTTTTGCGATCGATCACCTTGTCAAAAAAATTGCAGAGCAGAAGCTGGCTGGTCTTTCGCCGAAAGAAGAGCGTGCCAACGAGTCCTCCGAGGAATCCGAGCCACGGGACGAGCGAATGCGGTTTCTGATTGATGTGAATGACTACCGCGCGAAACAAATTAAAGACCTCGAAACAAAAGCGCTCGTGATGGCAGAGCGCGCTCGCTCGTTCCAGTACGACGTTGAGCTGACGCCCATGAGTTCCTATGAGCGTCTCATCGTGCATACTGTCCTTGCCGATTCGCCGAATGTAAAAACCGAATCTCAAGGCGAAGGGCGGAATCGCCGTGTTGTCATTAAGTACGCAGCGTCGTAATTGTTTTTCAAAACACGACGTGCCAGTGCGTGCCGGTGTTTTTCGTGCTCGCGCCTGCGCTCTCGAATTTGAAGAGGCCTCCTTCTTTACGGACTGTCGTGCCGTTTGGCGGATCTGCCGACGAGCCCGTGAGATATTTGTTCAGCGTATTGGTGTTGGCGAGGTCGACAATGTTCTTCTGGGCCCCGTGGGTTTCATGTAGCCAGAATTCACTCCCGCCGGTTACGATCATGTCGCAACTGCACGCTGCCTTGGTGCGAAGAAGGCCGTTAATCGCATTCTGACCGACATTGCCGACGTTCGTGCAACTCGGCTGACCGACGTATGCGCATGGTGCTTTGTTAATGCTGACTCGGCCTGCCAATTGTCGCCGCGCGTTCGGCTCGTCGGCAAGGATGGCGTTCATTCTTTGCTGTTCTGTTTCTGAGACTTGCACGCCGCGCAGATTGTATTGCGCGGGCGTAACTACTTGCTGCTTCGGCAACTCACTGAACGCTATCTTCAAATTCAAAAGATTCGGATTGATCTGGTGCAAAATAATCCATATCGAAAGCAGCAAGAGGAGGCCGATGAATACATCGCGGATGATGTTTCTCGCGTCCTGCTTTTTCCCCCACATATCGCTTCCCATGTAGAGATATCCCGCGTAGGCGAGTCGAAGAACGGCGAAGATCGCTCCTGCGGCGATCGCGATCGTAAAGAGCGAGTTGATGTATGTCGAGAGGTCTTGGTCGCTGTCATAGAGCTTTTGCAACTTCGGGGATTCAGAAACATCCGCGAGCGGTACGAAGGCGGCATAGAGACCGCTTATTGCTCGCACGCGGATAGTCTCTAGAATGTTTTTCATACTATTGTCGTGCCGCACCGGTCTCATCCTCTTTGTTTTCCGAGATGCGCAGGTTCCACAGGCTGTTATCTCGCGTGTTCGCGAATGCGATATTCTTCCCCGCCGCATCTATCATAGGGTCAAGGACGTCGAGTGGCTCATTCGCGCGCGCGGCGTACACCAAGTCTACCTCACCAGTTGAAACATTGACGCGCCACCAATCGTCCGAGGTGTGCGCGGCTCCTCGGAGCCAGTTATCCAGTAGGCCGCGAGGGGTCTCTTGCGGAACCGCGCAGTAGATAATCGGTGCTTTTTCTGGTGCCCACACGCACTTATCTGCGAAAGTTCGTAACGAAAGCTCGACTGTCGAGTCAGTGCCGCTCATTCGCGCGAAAAGCGAAACCACTCCTCCAGCCGATGAGCTCCAGAGATGTGCGGAAGAAGAACTCTTCGGTAGAAAGGAAAGACCGGGGATATTGCGCAGGATTGCCGAGAGTGTTCCGTCACTTTTTACCTCATACGCGAATCCCGCTACGCCATCCGCGGCATTTTGGGTGATGAAAGTTCGGCCGTCGTCGAGAAACACTGGCCGCCAATTGGTAAGCGATGAGGAAAAAAGTTTTATGCGTTTTTTTCCATCCCACGATGAGCGGATGCCGCTCGTTCCCCCACTTGCCACTCGTCCCAGAATAAATAACTCGCGGCTGTAAGGGTTGACCGCAAGAGTGGAGACATCATCAGGAAGCGACAGACCGGAAATCGAAAGCGGCGCTTCGCTCGAAGATGCCTTCGTGCTTGTTGCAGATTCCTTTGTGCTTGTCGCGACGGGCTCTGCCATCGCACCGACGAACGTGATTGAATTTCCGCTCTCGTCGAGAGAGAGGAGCATGACGCCGCCCCTTGCGGCGAATGCCGCCCCATATGTTTTTGGGAAAAGGCGGTTCGTGAGACGCACGATCGAGCCAGTTTCTGGATCTGCTTCGAAGACGTATCCGGTTCCGCGTTCCGCGAAGTACAATCGCTCTCTATCTCCGTTTCGCAGAAAGAGAGCTCCGGCGACAGGCGTTTTGCTGATCTGCCACATATCTGGCGCCGCTTTCGTTTCTGCTGTTGTTGTCGCGGCGGTGCCCTCGCTCGTTCTTAGGAAGTTACCAGATGTGCTTCCCGTTGTGTTTCTAAACAAAGGCGCGGGCTCATCAAGCCCTCGCGCACTGTCGCGCTGCTCTATACTTTCAATTCTCGCGTTCAAGAAAAAATACCACCACGCAAGGCCAAGGAGAAAGAGCGCTATTAAGGAAAAAAGAACGTACCGAAGTGCTTTCGTGTGCATATGTTAGGGCGAATCGCGGAACGAGCCCTGTTCCTCAAATGCATTTGGTGGCGAGAACGTGATTGCCCACGAACCTGCCGATTGTAAGAACCAATTCGTCGCGTGTGTGAGGAGAAGGTCGATTTGCGCGCGGCCGAAAGATCGGTCAGCATTGATGGTGAGCATGCTCGGCTCTCGTGGATCAGCTGGAATTTCCCTCCCGTTAATTCGCCATTGCCACTTGAGATTCCGGTCGTCCGGGCTCTCGGTACTTGCAAAGTATGGCACTGCGGCAAATGTTAATTCGGACTCGGCAACGGTGCTTTGCCCCGAAAGCTCTCGATTGTAGAGCACTCCGAAAATCGGGTGATCTTCGTAGAGAAAGAGGATCGGCTCTAGTGACGGAATGCGGATGGAGGATGACCCCTCAAGAACGCCGTCCGTTGAGGCTGCGCTTACAGAAATCGTATCCGCCCCAAAAAGGGATGGTGCCGGAAGCGTGGCCGACGATTTCCCCTTCCCAGATGCGGAAGCAACGACCGATCCATTGCGCCGCCACGTGTATACGATATCCCGCTCGGGGATAAGGGTGCCGCCTGCACGCTTGAGGCGCGCGACTGCCTGTAAGCGAATGTTCGATCCGGCGGAAGGGAGGGCGCGGCCGCGATAGAAGGGCGGAGTATACGAATCGGACTCCCACAAGAGATCGAGCTCGACAGGGCGAAGCACGGCGCTCCCTTCTGCGCGCGCGGCGCCATCCTGTGCGCTCACACTCACAGATGTGACGGATCCGAGCGGTCCTGCCACCACCTCTGCCGTTGTCGCGCCCGCGCCGCTTACGAGCAGTTTTCCATTTGCGTGCCACCGCAACTCGCTTCGAGAAAGATCAATAGAAGAGCTGTGCGCGGTAAGTTCTATGCGCGCAAGTGGCCCCGGGTGTTCTGGGCGCATGGTGACAGTAATGAGATTCGGTGCCGATTGCGGGAGAAACTGCGCATGAGCAAGTGGCGCAACAAAGAAAAGAAATAGCAGAAAAAAGGCGGTGTTCCAATTCTGCATGTTATTCATAGTATATCGCGACTGCGGCAGTCGCAGGCGCGGAGTCCCCAATCAAACCGGAGTTTCCGCATTTTGAGACGACGACGGCCCTGCGGCGTTCAGATTTTCTATACGGGGGATATTTGTGGCCTGCGTTTCTCCTGCGGACGCAGAATCCTCGAGTTCTTGTTTTGCTTTCCGGATCGCAAGAATCTGCGACGGATCCGATGTGATGATCTGGTCTTCCGTGTAGGAGGCAATGACTTTGATTGCGACGTGCTTGAGGCCGGCAAAAAAGATTCCCTCACCCACGTCGGACTCCAGGAGAAGATACTTTTCTTCGTCCGACAGTTTGAACGTCTGCTGAACAAGATCAACAGATGTGGGCGACTGTCGCAGGAGTATCTGTATCGAGGAGTTCGTGATCATCGGGATTCCATACGGGGAGTTGAGAAAGTCAGAAACGTCCTGTGTGATCGTTGAAATGCCGAGGAAATATTTACGGCCCCGCTTTGCAATTGAAAAGAGGAATGACGCAGTATCCGCGCTTCTCATCATCCACCACGCCTCATCTATCACGAGGAGGCGCTTGCGGAGCTCTTTCCTAACCGTGTTCCAAATGTGGTGCGTAATGATGTACATGGCAACGGGCTTTAGGTCGTCCTCCATGTCGCGCACTGAAAAAACGACAAGTTTTTTGTTCATGTCCACGTTTGTCGGCCTGTTCATGAATCCAGCCCACGTGCCCTTTGTGTATTTTGAAAGTCGCTGGACGAGAGAGTCGCTCCCCTCCATGCCGGAGAGCACGAGCTCAAAGTCCGACAGAAGCGGCGGCTCGATCTGCGCGAAATTCGCCTCCGGCGTGATGTCCTTCAATGCGTACGTTTCCGTAATCGCCTTATCAACGATCGCATCTTCTTCGGGCGTGAGTCCTCCCAGCATGATGCGGAAGAGGCCAACGAGCGCGATGATATTGCTGCGCAGAACGTCGGCAGGGTTCTCATCCTCGCGCGGCACCGCAAGATCAAAGGGGTTGATATGGTGCTCTGATGAGAGCGAGATGTTGAAGTAGCGGCCTCCGACGGTTTCGGCGAGATACTCGTATTCGCGCTCCGGATCAATGACGATAACTTCGGTATCGAACATGAGCGAGCGCAAAATTTCCAATTTTGTCATGTAACTTTTTCCGGCTCCCGATTTGGCGAAGCACACCGAATTAAAATTCTCCAGCGAGAAACGGTCGAACAGTATGAGGGATGAATTGTGCCTGTTGATGCCGAAAAGGATTCCGCGGTTCGAAGTGAGATCGAACGAGATGAAGGGAAAAATCGATGAGAGAGGAGCGGAGTTCAATTTGGTATGCACATCGAGTTCATCGGTTGCAATCGGGAGGACCGATCGGAATCCCTGTTCCTGCTGGAAGAGTGCCGGCCGGATGTAGACGAGGCGCGATTCGAGGACCGAGCGCACCTCGGATTCGACTTTGTCTATTTCTTCGCGCGTGTTTCCGTAAATCGTGAGATAGAGGCCCACTTCGAAAATGCGCTCCTGCGCCTGCTGCAAGGAATCGCGCAGGTTTTCAAGATCCGCATACGCCGTGTCGAGCATCGGATCGCGAACCATGCCCTTCTGCTCGCGCGTGGATATTTGGCTTTGAACCTCGGCCACTTTTTTCTGGAATTTGCGGAGCATTTCGCTCGTATCCATCGGGTGAATGAATATCGAAATATCGAGGACTTTGTCCATATTGATGATCGGCGCAAACCATCCAGTCGTTAAAAAGCGCGGGTATGAAATGACAAAAAATGTGCGCGCGATCTTCTCGCCGAGATCAAGCTCGCGGGAGCTCACTTTAAGCGCGTGCGGCGCGATCACATCCTGGAGATCGAGGACGCCAGCCGCATAAATTTCTTCCGGTAGGATGGGAAGCACCTCCGCCTTCTGCGCCGCCTGCTTTTTCTTGAAGATTTGTAAAAGATTCATAGCTAGTTCCTAGAAGCTAGTCACTAGAAGCTGTCCCTATCGGCATTGGTTTCCCCTCCTCTCCCGGATTGAACATTTTATAGAGAAGCTCGATCGCCTCTTCTGTGCCGAGCTGTACGGTGCGCACGCCGGTTCGAACGAGGCCCTGCTGAACGATGCCGATGCGTTGTTCAAGCTGGGACGCGGCCTCAGAAAATGTACGATTCGCCGATTCGACTCCGCTCGCTTTTTTATTCCACGGCAAGAAAGACGCAGGCCCGCCGCCGACGTGTATGGGGGCGGAAGCATACGGAACGACGACAAAGAAATTTTTCGTCATAATGTTTGCCGCTTCCGTAAAACTTTTGATAAATTCGATATATTCGCGGATCTGAATGCGCATGAGGTCATCGAGCTGTTTCTTGTACGCCGCTTCGAGTGTCGCGACATACGGCCGGATATCGAGCATGCGCGATTCTATGAAAATTTGAACGGAGAAATCGAGCGAATTGAGAAAATTCTGGAACTGTATGATAAACGCCGTCTGCTCATCTTCCGACTTGAGCGCGAAGTTAAGAGATGACGCAAGCAGAACAGCACGGAGTGACCCGTCCTTTAAAACCACGACGCCGTCGCGCACTTCGCGCACCGGCACGAAGTCCTGCGTCGATTTGCTTCCCGTTGCGACGTTTGTCAGATTTGGCATAGAGATAGTTAACCGCTTTTATTTTTTAGTGAACCTGAATTCATATTCCGATTTTTTTTATTCTCTGCTCTACTTACTACTTACTACTAACTAGTGCTTTACTTTCTCATCGCTTCACGCGCGGTTCGCACCGGCGCGAGTGTATCGAAATGTGCTTGTTCGCTCGCCTCTCCTTCGGCGAGGCGCTCTTTTATGTCCAAACTCCATGCAAGATCGTGCAATTTGCTATCGGAGAGGCGGGGCACGTACACGAGTGACTTTTCTTCCTCTCCCTCCTTGAGCATTACAGCTGGTTTTGCTTTTCTTTTGTTGCTCCAGAGATATAATTTCGCGCGCACGAAATAAAAGAAACCATGCTCGAGTGCGCTAATAAACGGTCGCCCATTCAGCTTGAGGAAAGCAAGCGCGGCGGCAAGCGCCGCGACTACAAGCACAAGCGGGGCGGCGATGAAGAGCGGAAGAATGCGCGAGAGGAGATACGCTGCACCAAGGCCGCCCGCAATGTAGACGAACTGCCTGAACGTGAACGGCCCGAAAATCTTATCCTCGACTTCGATAAATTGAGGAACTTGGAATTGCATGTTGCAATTATACAATGCTTTCCTTGTCAGTTTACGTAATTTGCTCGCGATACGGATCTCCTTCCGGATTTTGCCGCTCGTGGCTTTTTTCACGCGTTGGGGATGACTCCGAAAGAGGAGCGCGTACTGCCGCACCCTGCGGAGGAGGCGCTGGTGGAGTCGAGGGTGCCAGCATGAGCGTGGCTGGCGTAGGCGAAGCGGTGGGTACCGCTACTGAATTGTCTCCTTCTTCAGACGTCAAGGAAGGAGCCAGTGCAGGCGAGAGCGGGCGTGGGTTTTCGTCCCCGCTCTCTTTTGACGTATTAGCTGTCGCGCTCTCGAGTGCTGCGCGCACAGATTCGAAGACCGTTGCAGATATGTCATCAGCAAGGGCACGGGCGGCTTCTTCGGAAACGCCGACCTCGATTTTGATATTTTCTTCGAGTTTTTCGGCCGGCTGGAAGCCATAAAGAATCAGGTTGACCTCAGTTTCCAAGAGTTCCCATTGATCCAAGTGCAGTTGATTTTTTTGGGCGAGCTCTCGCAGGCGCTTCGGAATATCGACAGATTTAATCGCGCTCTGAACTGGCTTCGGCAACTCCGTAAAACGGTCTTTGAAATGCTGTTGCAGCTCCTGTTCATCCGGGTCGATAATCGCTGGTTCCATACGTCAATGCTTTTCAGTTTCGGACTCACCTGATTTACCTTCCGCTTCGTCAACGATTTCTTGTTTCGCGTCCAGTTCCTCCTTATACTTCTTTGCTTTTATTTTCTTCTTCGCCTGGCCGCGCGCTTTCTGCGCGAATACGTCATCTTTCAATTCAAGACCGACAGAGCGTCGCATGACATTTCCGAATCGGTTCAAGTTTCCGCGGGCGATATTTGCCGCCACATCACGTGCGTTCTCGGCGCTCGCAGTCGCCATTTTCTTTGCCTCGCTTTCGATTGCTTTATTAAGGTTGGTGATTTGCTCCTCGGTCTTTTTCATTTGCTCCTCCGCGTTCTTGATCGGGGACTCGATCTCGGTGATGCGATTTTCCGCTAGATCAACTTTTTTGCGAGCGGCTCGAATTATATTGTCTTGCGCTTGAATTTCTGCATCGTAGTCCGCTCGGGTTTTTCGTCCTGTATTGTATTCATTGGATATTCTGCCTTTCTCGAGAGCCGCGTTCTCCTGAGCTTTCTCGAGCTCATCTTTCGCGGCCACGCGCCTATCTTCGATTCCCTCGGCTGTCTTTTGCTCGTCGGCCTTTTTGGAGAGAGTACGTATGAGTTCTTGGTGCTGTTTCTTTGTAAGCTCGAGATCTTCTCGGCGCTCTCTTGACCGATCCTGCAGATAAGTGGCCGCCTCGTCCTTTGAGATAGTCGTTTCTGCCGCTTTTGCGGCCGCGGCTTGAGCTCGTGCAGTTGATGTCTCGGCAAAACTCGTGGGTTTATTATCGGCACCAGAAACAATGCCGCTTACACCAAGGCCGGTCACGAGAGTCTTCGCAGATGCCCTATTCATGACGTTGTAGCTGGCCTTTGCTTTTTCTTCCTGCTTTTCTTTTTGTTTCAATAACTGAATGAGTCTGCTGTTTTCCTTCATTTCGTCAAACGGCCTGTTACTCATTTCTGATTCAACGCGGCGCCTTGCGACATCGGCCTTCTCTTTATCAATTTGCGTACCGAGGTACAGTGCTTCGGAGGCATGTGAACGACCGAAGATTTTTCTTCCAAGAGGCCCGCCAATAAGCTGTGATGAAAGAGTAAATGGTGCTGCCAGGATCGATGAAGAAAAGTTGAATCCCGCTATGCCTTTTGCGAACGAATTGGAGACTCTGATTGAAGCGAATAGTAATCCAAGAACGATTAGATATGAAAATAAGGCGCCCATATTACTGTCATTCATCTGTGTGAGCAGGCCGCCGAGCGTTCCATCTTTCGTTTTTGTTAAACCCTGTCCGATCATAATCGTTATCCAGAGGAAAATCATAAGGAGCGGGGCAAATACAGCTGCCTTTAGAAGCGAACTCCACCACGTGCTCCACCCGAATCCGCTCTGCGCCGCTTTTGGGATGAGATATGAAGCGAATGCGATAGCGGATGTTAGCATAAGGAAAATAAGCAAGAGCGCCCGCGAAAGAAGAAGAAATGATCCGTAAAGCAGAACTAGGGTAGCGCCCAGTAATACTGCCGCTCCGAATAAGCCATATACTATTGCAAGCCACCAACTGTCCTGTCTTGCTGCGGCAGTCTCTAGCGCCTTGAACGTATGGCCGATACTGGCAACTCCCATGAGTTGCATGAATGAACCGGATACGCCAACGTTCGAATACCCGGTCTCGATGGGAGAAATTCCCAAATTTGTTCCAGTCTGCGGCTGTACTATCTTAGATGACTGATAAAATTGTCGCGCTGTGAAATTGGAAGCATCAATGATTATTTTCGTGAAAAGTAAACTGAAATTGATGAGAACGGCGATGATAAGAACATTAGCAATTAATTTCTTCTGACCGAATTCCTTGAGCCCGAGAATGATAGAAACAGCGATGAAAGCGAAGACTCCGATTATGAGAATATTCGAGAGATCGCGTAATACCGTCCACGCAGACTCAACGCCGGATTTCACCTGGTCATAGAGCTCTCCCTTCGCTCCGAATTCCACGATGGTATGTATCACGAGCCAATCAAAAAGATAGCTTGCGATCGCAAGGAGCCACGCAGTAGCAGAAATGAGAACGGAGCCTATCCCAGCCGCGGCCGCATTCCACACACAGAACGTTATATTTGAAAAAAAATCAGGAAAACCACATTTTAGCGCTTGCGTATCGTCCGCCCGAATAAGCTGTCCCGCATATTGGCCTGTACCCTTATACACGCAAATTTGCCCCGGCGAACCGCCGTCCGGACTGGGAACGTCTTTGACCTCCTTTCCCGGCCCACAGCCCATCGTAGGCATATCTTGAGCGTTGACCGGGTAGGGTGCAGTTAATATTGCAAGAAGTATCAAGAGCGTGGCGACTGACGCTCCGTTGTGAATCCCGAACCGAGCTCCTGAATATCTCTCCATACTCATTGTTTCCATCTCTCTGCCCACATCTGTACGACGTTCGGATTATTTACATTGCACCATCCGATATTCGGATCGGTGCTGTCCCCCCATGCTTTAATGGTATTCGCAATCAGATTTCCCACATTATCTTCTACGTCTTGCAACTGTTGCTGGGCCGCGCTCAAGTCGTACTGGTTATGGAGCGCTTTTCGTGCAACGAGTGTGTCGAGCTCCTGAAGCGCGGCGCCTTGTGCTTCGGGAGAGTTCGTATTTGTTACATCGTCAATGAGTTTCTCGACGTTCTCAAGGGCCGCGCTCGATAGTCTAATACGAGCGGAGGTAGTGGACGCGAGCGGGCCGATGCGGGAGTCGATAAGCTCTTGAGAGCGGGTAGTTGTTGTTGCGATGCGCAGATTGAACGAATCGGAACTGCGCGCGGCGTATTCCGTTGCCTTTGGAATGATAAGTTCCCAGCACGTATTTTCGGCCACGCGCAAATTCGCCATGTAGGAGAGGAGCGCTTGAGCCGTTTTGTTTTCGGCTTCGAGGTACGCTTGCTCCACATCGCGGGCAGCGAGAAGTATTTGAAGCGCCGCGTTGATCGCACTGTCGCGCAATCCGGCGGATGCTTCTAGGACGACTTGATCGAGGTACGATGGTCTTCCGGCGATTCGCTGGACGAGTCCGGAGAGGCCCCCTGCCTCCGACAGGATGACATTCCCAATTCCTGCAAAGAGCGCACTCACCATTTCATCTATATCATCCGCATTCTCTTGTCGCCGAAATCCGGAGCCAAGCTGCTGCTCGACTGTTCCTGCAACCAGAAATCCGGGCGTCGTGACGCGCCGCGTTCCATCGGGGTCAATAACCTCTACATCATAGACGCCGCGATTCCAGCTAAGCCGCGTCATCATCTCATTTACTCGCGCATATTGTTCACTCTCGATAGCGCGCTGCGCTCCGAGATATGAAAATAAGGGATTGCAGTTAGGATCTGCAAGCGCGACGAGATCACCATATCCTCCGAACTGTCTCCCAAGCAGTACGGCGTTCCAATCCTGCGCCGAGCCGCCATATGAGCACGCAAGAGAGCTATTTGGAGCGCGCGTCTGTAAATAATAGTTTCGCGTAACTGCCCGCACGACGTCTTCTTGGAATGCCGGATTAATCATATTCAGCCGACTACCATTCAGTATCTCCACCATGACCGCATCAGTTACCTCAAGCTGCGCACGCGGCAGATTCTCGGGGAACATCGGCCCACCGTTTCTCCCCGTGAGGAATTGGTTGGTCGTTTGATTCACCATGCGCACAATGGCCTCCTCGCTCTGGCGATTCGCAATCCCGCGCAGAATGCATTCCTTATACACAAGGTATCCGGTGTTGAGGGTTACCGCTGCATCTGAAACTGGCACAAACGTTCCACCGATTGCACCAAGGGAGCCGACGCTCATCGAGTAGGAGCCCGTTTGATTACAGCCGAATACTCCGCGAGGATTGAATCCCTGCGCCAATGCGAGGAGAGGTATCGTGAGGAAAGCCGCAAACCATAGAAATAAGATTTTTTTCGAGAGCGTCATCCCGTTAGAAATCGCGCCCGCGCTGGCGCGCCCGAAGGGCCTCTGGGGCGGGTTATTTCTAACGGGAATCATGGTGTTTTTTTCTTCTGATACGCGGCGAGTGTGTTGAATGAAGCGAACACTTCTGCCTCGGAGCTGTTGTAGGCGCGCAGAAGGGCAAGCGCCGCCATCGGATCGTCCGCCCACCGCGTCATCTCATTGAGCGTCGCCTCAAACCGCAGGAGCGAATTTACAACTGATGCATGGGAACGAAGAGCATCTTTCGGCACCACGAGCTTTTGCGCGCGAGCCGCCGCCTCTCCGTATCGCGCAGCGACTTCGGAAAGCCGCGAGAGATTTTCTTTATCGCCCGTTTCAACGTAGCGACCGAAAATCGCCAGCTCGGACTCGGTATTCTCCAAAAGCGGCTCTAAGGCAACCCGCATGTTGCTTCTGTATGCGAGCATCGCAGTGTACGAAGTATCGGCATGCGTTTTTAGGGAGTTCTCTCGCACTTCTTCATACGAAACAGAGGCGCGAAGGGATTGCGCGAGGTCGCCTGCGATCCGCTCGCCATCCTCCGGCGTGTAGCTACCCTCATTTTTGAGTGCGACATAGCTCCCAATGAGCTTTTCCATGGTACTCGTGCCGATACTCGCAAGGTTTTCTCCCGATACGCCCGCGCGAGAACCCGATGCGGATTCGCCAAAGAGGGCAGCGTACTCCGGCTCCGGCACGCCGGACTGCGCTCCGGATACCGCCGTATTTGCTACCGGCGCGTCGTTTTTGGCGCTTATAGTTTCCGTAAGCTGCCACAGAAATGCCCCGAGTAAAACTACGATGGAGAGCGTCGCGGTAACAGAAATGTTGGCAAATCCACACGTATTCCGCCACGCCAAAAAGGCCTCGCAGTCTGTAGCGCGTTTCTTCTTCACATAAAAAGTATAACCCATGAAAAGAGCTTCTAGCTTCTAGGCACTAGCTTCTAGAGGACAAATCGCACGGATGCAAAAATGACGGCTGTCAGCTGCGAGCTTTCAGCATTCAGGGAACAACGCGGCTGCTTTTGGTAGCAGCCGCCTATTGAGCAAACACGAATATTCTCCCAGAGTCGGTTGCGCTGAAAGTAACGCCGTATGCAGAAAAAAGTGTGGCGAGGGCGACGAAACTTTTTGTAAATTCATCGGCGGATGCGTTGTATGAATTGACCGCCGCAAGTAATTCCTCATCACTCTTGGCCCGCGTGAGATGCTCTAATCCATTTGCGATCTCGCGGTATGTCGTTGCGAGAGTTTCGTGGGCGTCCTCAACTTCCACGGGAATATTCGCCATGCGTTCCATTTTTTCACCCAGTTCCCTATACTTGTTCGCAAGAGCTGTAACTGCCGTGGCGCGCTCGGTGTTCGCCCGGTTGTCAAAGAAATTCTTTAGGGTCGCCAGCATTGACTCATGTTCGCTGTCGAGGGAGCTGATAATTGCGCCGGCGGAGTTGCCGTAGTCGAAGAGCCGCTGCTCCAGCGGTGTGCGTTCTTTTTTTGATGATGCAGTGGTAATCCATCCGCGAGTCGTAAATGAGTAGGCGTTCCATAGCGACGAAAAATTTACCGCGTCAGTCTGCGTGTCTGCCTGTGTACCCGCTTCTCTCCCCCGTGGCGAGTCCTGCGTCGAGAAAAAGTTTGGAGTGAACGTTGTTTCTTCGTTCGACGACATGAATTCGTATGCGAGTGGCATAATACTTCCTCTTCCTCGAGAGTCTTCACTTTCATATTCTGGCGGCGCGAAAAAGCGGGACATTGTTCCTGCCGGTTCCGCGAAAAAAGCAGATGTGTCTGAGTCGTCCTCGCGCAACTGCTGAGCGCGTCTGTCAAATACTGAAGCGACGACGATAGCAATAATGAGAACTACTACGATTGCAAGTGCAAAACGTATTCGCAAGGTAAACCAGTTCATGCTCACATACTCCCATACAGTGATACGATATGCACATGGTTTTTTATTTGAGGACGTTGGGGTACGCAGTGGGCGCGACGTTTCTTCTCTCGGTACTTCTTTTAGGCATGACTCCACAGACAGCCTACGCATTCGAATTCGGCGGACGGGCGAGTCTCGTGATACCCTGCTTTTTTAGCGGTGCTGTATATGCAGTTGTAGGGCCGCCACGCGGCGGCTCGTTCATATGGACCCCCTTCACGCGCACCTATCCGTTCGGACTCCCTACGCACTCCGGACAATGGCTTTTGGGACTCACGGGCATCCCCTATATTTGTATCGTTACGCCCATCCCATTTATCATCATCCCCGGCATTTCGATATCGATGATGGGCTCCTCACAATAGCTTCTAGAAGCTAGTCTCTAGAAGCTATAAGCTGTTTTGTTAGGCACTTCCACTTTTCAAGGACGGTTTCTTCGGCCCGCGCTTTTTCCGGGATGCCGCAGATGGAAAGTGCAGCAGTCGCGTTTTTCTTCCCGAACTTTTCACCAAGATTATTGGAAAGATACTTTCGCTTCGAGGCGAATCCGGCTCGAACGACCCTAAAAAAATTCTCCTCTGGCATTTCGTTAAAGAAGTAGCGCGAGATGTTTGAAATCGCGATTATCGCAGAATCCACGGAAGGAGGCGGTGAAAAATTTCCCTTTGGCACTTTTTTCACAAGCCGCGGCGATCCATATGCCTTCACTGAAAGTGAGAGAATGCTCTCTTTATTACTCACGATACGGCTTGCTACCTCCTTCTGCACGAGAAGGACTATCCCACGCGTCGCGAATATCTGCCGCGATAATTTTAAGTTTGCCTGTTTTGATTTCGCCGGCAAATGTCGTGCGTAGTTTCTCAATGAGCGTCTCATCTTTCTCCACGGCGATTACCTTTGCTCCGAATTCCAAAAGTACCCGAGTGAGAGCGCCCTTTCCGGGCCCGATTTCAAGCACAGTGTCTCCCTTTTTGATTGCAGCAGCGTGCGCAAGAGCATGCGCGGGCCATCGCGTCGCGAGATAATGTTGACCCAAACGCCGACCCATACGAATAGTAAATAGTAAGTAGCTAAAACCTACTCGATGATTCTTTCAGTGGCACCGCGTACGGAGGCGAAATCTCGATAGTCCATATGCGAAATAAGGCGCGGATCGATGTCGCTGAGGAATTCGGATGGAATAGTCGATTCGCGCTTCCCCCATTTGCTCCGCTCGCCCGCGCTCGAGAGAAAAATCTGTTTTCTCGCCCGCGTAAGCGCCACGTAAAAGAGCCGACGCTCTTCTTCAGGATCGCTGTTATCGTCGCGGGACTCGGGGAACAGACCTTGCTCGAGCCCCGTTACAAATACAACGTCAAATTCGAGACCTTTCGATGCGTGGACCGTCATGAGCATCGCGCCGCCTTCGTTCTTATCGAGCGAATCCTGATCGGTCATGAGGGCTGCTTCTTCTAAGAGGCGCTCGATGCCAGCGGGCGGCGCCTCAAAATCATACTTCGTGGAGAGGTTGACGAGCTCGCGCACGTTGTCGATCCGCTCCGAGCCATCTTCTCTCTCCCCGCCGCCCCGCTGACTTTCTTTGAAGTGTTTTTCCATTCCACTTGATTCGAAGGCGAAATATACAGTCTCGGAAGCTGGCAATGTCTTTACCGCGTGCTCTATAGCGGCAAGTGCCGCCCTGAACGCACGCGCCTTTGCGCGTGCAGAAGGCGGGAGCACGTCGTCATTTCCTGCCAACATCTTTGCGAGCGTCACTGCTCCGATTCCGCGCGGGGGAGAGCTCACGATGCGCGCGAGATCGCTCGTGCTCCGAGGATTGAGCGCGGCACGGAGGTATGAAAGCACGTCTTTGACTTCCTTCCGTTCAAAGAAGCGCGTACCGAGCACGCGATATGGGATCCCCGCCGCGAGGAACGCCTCCTCTAGGACGCGTGACTGGAAATTCTCTCGATATAATACGGCTATTTCACTCGCGGGCGTACCTTTCTCCATGAGAAGCCGGACATTCTCTGCGACGAACCACGCCTCATCTCCCTCCGTCCGCGCGAGATACACGCCGATTGGCCCTCCTGTTTCCCTTTGAGTGAAAAGGTTCTTTGGTATGCGCTGCGTATTTTTCTCTATGATCATATTTGCCGCGGCAAGAATCGTCCGTGTTGAGCGATAGTTCTCCTCGAGGAGCACGATCTTCGTTCCGGGAAACTGTTTTTCGAATGAAAGCATGTGCGCTACGCTCGCCCCGCGCCAACTATAAATGTTTTGATCTCCATCGGCGACGACGCAAATATTTCGCCGCTCTCCCGCGAGCAAGCGCGCGATTTCATACTGCGAGCGGTTCGTATCTTGATACTCGTCGATCGTAATATAAGGCCAGCGCATCTGGAGGAGCGACCTTACCTCCTCGGAGCCTGACAGAAGTTGCTGGGTGCGCAGAAGGAGATCATCGAAATCGAGCGCGCCTTCCTTAACGAGCGACTCTTCGTACTCTTTCCATATATCGGCGACTGCTCTTTCGAATCGCGAATGGTTGTGTTGGCTGTATTCTTTGAAATCGGTTCCGTTTCCTTTCTCACGCGAGATTACCGAGAGAATCGCGCTCGGCTTCCATTCTTCTGTACCTAATTTTTGAAGAGTTTTCTTTATAGCGCGCACGCTGTCGTCCCGATCCCAAATCGAGAACCCGCGCGGGATTCCCGCTCGCTCGTGAAATTCGCGCAGAATACGCACGCCGAGCGAGTGGAATGTGGCGATAAGCGGAAGTCCCCCTTTTTCGCGAGGGAGGAGCGACTGAACGCGCTCGCGCATCCCGCCAGCCGCCTTGTTGGTGAATGTCACGGCGAGAATTGAGCGCGCTGGCACTCCCTTTGAAATAAGGTGTGCAATTCGGTGTGTAATCGTTTTCGTTTTGCCTGCGCCGGCCCCCGCTACTATGAGGAGAGGTCCGTCTGTGTGCAGAACTGCCTCTCTCTGGCGTTCGTTGAGGTTTTCGAGATGCTTCATCGGCAGAGTATATCAGTCCGCTCGCGGGTGTATGTCTCCTCGGGTCGCTGTCTCCGCCTGCTGGCGGGGCGCTCACTCTCGGCCCGTCGGCCTGCGAGAGACCCTCAAAGACATATACCCGCTCGCTTTCGGGAGTGAAGGATTTGTGCCGTGTAGAGTCTCTGGAGGCGCGCGAGATTGGTCGGCCTGAGCTCGTCGAAGGCCGTCGCGCGCTGAAGCTTAAGGACGAATTCCGCCGGAGAATTCGTCCGGGCTCCACACAGTACAAATCCGGAATGAAAAGTTGACAACCCCACTATCCACCCGCCGAATATTAAAGCTGTTGCCGCGATCTCCAAATGAGGATAGAGTGAAGCGTAGGGATGGAGCGGTATGGCTTCGGCAAAGTACCTTAAAAACATAGGTATTGAGCCATTTTTCTTCAGGTAACGGTTGACCATCCTAGAAAAACGGCTTTAAGTAAGGCAAAAATGGCAATACAAAAAAGTTAAAAGTTTGCTGGCGGTGCCGGGCAAGGACTTTGCTTTGATATTGCAAATAGCCAAGTGGCGAGCCGTGTAAATTTGGCTTATTTTAAGTAAAAAAAAGGATCCGCACGCTGACGTGGGAAAGCAGGGCGCGGAGACATATAGCAGGTTAGGCACGCCGATGCGGGCGATCTCTTTGATATCTCTGCTTATCATGGTTGGCAGCTTGCTGCCGAATTCCGCAAACGCGAGCTTGCTCAGTGACTTCCTTTCCGCGCTTCGGACCAACTCGCAAAAGGAGGAACTTCCGGAGCCAAAATCCAGCCTTCAGGTCATGCCGCTCCTGCGGCCCGCCATGAACATTGACCCTGCTCCTGCGCGCGGAGGCGGCGACATCACCATCATAGACGACACCGCTCTTCTACCCGAAGAAGGACCCTCTGGCACAATAGCGGACATCGATCGACCGAAAAATGCTGCCATCAGCGTCTACGTCGTGCGTGATGGAGATACAATTTCGGGAATTGCGAAGATGTTCGACGTATCGCCAAGTACCATTCTATGGGCCAATAGCGATATCCCGCGAGGAGGGAAACTTAAGGTCGGGGAGATGCTCACGATTTTGCCGGTCACAGGCGTGAAATATACGGTAAAGAAGGGCGATACCCTGGCGGCAATTGCGAAGCGTCATGGCGGGGACGCGGATGAGATTGCTCGCTTTAACGAGTTTTCCGACGGCCCTCTTTCCATCGGGACGGAAATAATTATTCCTGATGGGGAAATCGCAGCGGTGCCGGCTTCTGTCGTGCGCCCGCGTGTTTCGCGCGTGCCGAGCGGTAGCACAGCCTCGCAAATCGGATACTACCTGCGCCCTCTCGTCGGCGGCCTTAAAACGCAGGGGATACACGGGTATAACGGCGTTGATCTCGCAGCTCCCAACGGCGCTTCCATTCTTGCTTCTGCCGCGGGCAGCGTCATCGTCTCGAAGCAAGAGGGATGGAACGGCGGATACGGCAAGTACATTGTCATACAGCATGCAAACGGGACCCAAACTCTCTACGCGCATAATTCTCAAAACATCGTCTCAGTCGGACAGAATGTTGTTCAGGGGCAAGTTATCGGCTACGTAGGTTCCACCGGCAAGTCAACGGGCTCGCACGTGCACTTTGAAATTCGCAACGGCATCCGCAATCCTTTCTAGTGCTTAAGCGTTGAAAATTGAAAATTTGAGATTGAAAATTCACAACTGCTGCACGATTGTGCGGCGGCTGTGTAATGTTACTATGAGGCAGCAATGTCTAGTCAGTTATTGATGGATGTCATCGTCGATCTCCAATACGGAGACTGCGGTAAGGGCAAAGTCGCCCACTTTTTATGTCAAAACGAGAAGTACACGCATGTCCTTCGCTACAACGGCGGCTGCAATGCAGGGCACACCATCTTTCATAAGGGTAAGAAATTCATTACGCACCATATCCCTGCAGGGGTTTTTTTTGGCGTACGCTCCATTATCGGCTCCGGATGCGTACTTGATCCAAAGCAATTTTTTCGTGAGATAAAAATTCTAGAGGATGGAGGAGTGTCCACCAAGGGAAAAATTTTCATAGCGGAAAATACGCACGTCATCACGAATGCTCATAAAGGGGAGGATAAACAAAAAGGAGGAAAGATAGGAACAACAGGTCGCGGCAACGGCCCTGCGTATAGAGATAAATACGGCCGCACGGGCGTCCGCGCGCGCGATGTAAAAAGATTGAAACCATACCTCGTGAATCTTTACAAAGAGTGGTACACGCCGGCTCGCCCTCTGCGAAGTCGAAGGGTGAAAATACTTGCAGAAGGTGCACAGGGATTCGGCCTCGACATTGATTGGGGAGACTATCCCTATGTTACTTCGAGCCATTGCACAACGGCTGGGGCGCTCCTCAATGGTCTGCCGCCAAGTTCGATACGAAATGTGTGGGGGGTTGCGAAGATTTATGAAACGTATGTCGGCAGTAAAAAATTCCAGCCAAAAGGAGAGGTATTCGACAAGATCGGCGATGCGGGCGAGGAGTATGGCGCGACGACCGGTCGCCGTCGCCAGTGCAACTGGATGAACATGCAGACTTTGGAGCGCGCCATCCAGATGAATGGCGTGACGGATATTGTCTTTAACAAAATTGACGTGTTGCGGACAATCGGAGAATGGGCTGTCATTGATAAGAACAAAGTCGTTCCATTCAAAACGGAAAAGGCGATGAAAGATTTCGTGTCGAAGCGACTCAAAACACTCGGCCTCTCACCGCGTCGAATTCACTTTTCAGAAAGCAAGGAAAACATTTGATTTATTCACGATACCGAGGCGAGTTTTTGTTGTGAGGATTGAGAAATGACATTATGTGCCGAAGATCTCGTGATGCGTTCCGACTGCGATGAACCGCACCATGTTGGGATTTTCGTGGAAGTAAATCGCACGATAGTCGCCGGTTATGTTAATGCTCCGACAGCCTGCGTATGGTTCATGCAGCAAATGATTATTGAGGATTGGATCATAGGGGTTTGCCAGGAAGATATCGCGGCGTTTTTTAAACTGGTCGCGCAGTTTGTTCGGAAGACGCGCAAATTGTTTCTCAAACTTCCTATGTAATCTGATGATCATTTGAGAGCATCAAGATACTCGTCCATATCTTTTGCGTTTGTGAATGCAGGTGAGAATTTATTCTCTCGCCCTTCTCGAATGTCACGCAGCGCTTCGTCGAGAATCTTTCTCGTTTTCGCATTAGGGACAAGCGGCTCATAGAATTCGATTCGACGTTCGTCAGCGAACTGCTTTAACTGCTGGTTCACGACCATAGAAAGTGGTACGCCGATTTTCTTGGCCACTTTTCGCGCTTTATCACGTACGTCCTTATCCACTTTTACGCTGATGACTGTTTTCATAACCGAAGTATATACAACGGTTAACTCCCGTCAAGAAAACCCCTTACATCCTTGATCTTTCTGACGATGACGACAATCATCCTTATCGGAGAGTGTCCAATAGACGCTGATAGCTTTTCTCTTTCTGTTTCCAGTTTTGCGCTGCTGTTTCAAACTGCTGATAGTGTGTAGGTGTAATTTCGACAGGCCTCCGTGATGCCGTATCGCGATAGAATCTTCCCAAATCTTTTTCAGGAATTATCGCAATTGTTCCGGGGTATCTATGGTCAATCTGGCGGTATGTTGGATCAAAATAGTATGCTTCTCCCGTACTTCGATTTGTTGCTTTTACGACGAAATGTTCCCCGCTGGGAAGAGGCCCTGGATTCTCGGTGCGTTCTTCGGCGGCAAAATCTGTATATACTTTCACGACATTCACATTAATGTTTTCTGCCCTGTCTCTCAGTGTGTCATAGAGCGCATATGCTGCGAGCGGGCATAAGCTCCATCCAGTGAAAATCCCGTTCTCGCGCCAGGGATCGACGTCTTTCTTCTCCGTCGAACCATCACCCCGACGCGAGATATGTTCCCAGCCCGATTTCCCGACGTATTTCGCGAGGACTGATGATCCGATATTTCCGAGTCGGTTTACAAAAAGCGGTCCCCGGCTTCTCACATGATCCAAGAGGTCGTGCATCGAAGTTATAGACTCGGCTTTTTTCCGTATGATCTCGTGCGGCTTAATAATTCCCTCGTTCGCTCTTATTGGTTGAGTCGGTAACCGGTCCATAAAAATTACATTTCCCGTGCGCGGTATTGCAGTGCCTCAAGCATGTGATCAGGTTCGATTGAATCACTACCAGCTATATCGGCGATCGTGCGCGCGAGCTTGATGGTGCGGTGAAAGCCGCGCGGCGAGAGCTTCATCGCTCGTGCAGAAGCGACAAGCGTGTCTTCTGCTTTTGGTGTAAGCCGCGCGAGCGCTTCAATGTCTTTCGGGCGCATGTCTGCATTCGTTGAAATATTTTTCACATGTGTGAATCGTGCCATCTGTCGCTCGCGCGCCTCGCGGATGCGCTCTCGCGCCGTCTCAGTTTGATCCGTGACGCGCCGCGAACGCAGCCGGAGATTTTCGGGCGGTATTTCGCCGACGGAAACCCACATGTCTATGCGGTCAGCAACAGGCCCGGAAATCTTTCGGCGATACTTCTCCACGAGATGCGGCATGCACTCGCATCTTGTGCTGCCCCAAAATCCGCATGGACATGGGTTTAAGGCCGCAATCAACATGAAATTAGCGGGAAATACAGCGGATCCTTTCGCGCGCGAAACGCTAACGATCTTATCCTCCATCGGCTCTCGCAGCGCTTGCACGACGTCGCGGTGAAATTCAGGGAATTCATCCAGAAACAGAACGCCGCGATGCGCGAGCGTCACTTCTCCCGGATGCGGAGATGAGCCGCCGCCGATGAGCGAGGCATACGAAGACGTGTGGTGCGGAGAGCGGAATGG
>Ga0075995_118_pt1 | contig 22130 bp, 31 predicted proteins | sample RifGroA2_FD_68041 | JGI IMG/M metagenome (GOLD analysis project Ga0075995, IMG submission 68041) | Parcubacteria bacterium GW2011_GWA2_51_10
GCTGATATTGCTGACGAGAACGCTCGACTTGCTCAGCCGTTGAAAGTCCGGATACCAGAACACGAACAGCGTTGTCTTCCCGCTCTTTCCCGGTATGGTCAGCGGCTCGCCCCTGAAGTAGCGGGAGAACCGAACCTTCGCGACTTCCATCGCTGCTGCATTGAATGGAATTGCGACGCCCGTGATGGGCATGCCAGGGGGGAACAGCAGCGGTGAGCCAATCAGCTGCGGCCCACCAGCGGGAACGAGTTGCATGGTCCCGTTGGAGTGCACGACGAACGACTGGTTGCCGACCTGCGCAGTCTGAGCTGCGAGAGTCTGGTTGACGGCTACGTTTTCGGCTCGGGCTGTCGCGCACAGCAGGAACATTACCAGTGCGCAGATACTTTTCTTCATCTTCATCTCCTTGTGGGCAGGGCTCCGCCCTGCCCAGAGTTGGTGTTAGCGGCCACCGATCGAAATCACATCGAGACGCTGATGACTCGTGCCAAATGCGGCACCGCTACCGGCGCTTCCGGTAGACAGATTGGATTGAAGACGACTTCCCGCAGCCGCGCCCCACGGACCATAGCTTCCGAAGCCATTTTCGGTCTGGCGGCCGTTCGCGAATGCGAAACCGTTTGGCGCAGCGAATGTTTCCAAGCGGAGCGACGAATCGCGCACAAGATCAACAAAGCCCGGCTGGGACGCTTCGAACCCGAATGTGACACTTTGGTGTTGGAGGAAACCTTGCCCTCCATTCTGGCTGAACAGATTCGTTGCGGTCGTGTTGTCGACCCCAAGCGATCCATCCGCGTTAACAGCGGAGGTATAGACGAGCGACGCAATTGCAAGTGCCAAAAGCGTGCGTTTCATTTCTTTTCCTTTCTAGAACATTATGACGGGGTACAGTCCCCATCTATCGAAACATATACTACATTATTGACGTGCCGTCAAGTACGTATCACTGTTTTGGGTTGCATTTTCGCGACAATTTGACTTCGAATACCTTCTCGCGTAGTATTGCGCGAGCCTCGTAGGGGGCCTTGTTTTTTGTCGATCGAGGATAGCGAGTGACATGATAGCGCTTGCACTGTCATGTCCGAGCGTCGCAGATCGCAAACGGTTTATCCGCTTCTACCACGGGTTGGAAGAAGAACAGGGTCACGCGAACGAAGTTTCTATAATCCTTGCGCGCAAGTGGAGGATGCAAGAGCTTCTCCACTCCTTCGAGGTATTTACCATGGCAAAAAAATCAATGATCGCCAAAGCGGCGCGCGTCCCGAAATTCAAGAGCCGGGTCATCCGCCGATGCTTCAAATGCGGCCGCCCGCGCGGATTTTTGCGCGATTTCAACCTCTGCCGTATCTGCTTCCGCGAGGAAGCACTCGAGGGAAATATTCCCGGTATCAAAAAATCATCTTGGTAATTACTAACTACTTTCTACTGACTACTAACTAATTTTTATGGTATCTGATTCAGTAGGAGATTTCATTGTGCGTCTAAAAAATGCCGGCGCTGTCAAAAAAGAGACCGTGTCCATTCCGTATTCTGCGCTCAAGCACGCGATTGCAGAAAAATTACTTGCGACAGGCTATGTGAAGGCAATCGAAAAAAAAGGAAAGAAGTCCCGCAAGACTCTCGATGTTATTCTCAAGTACGATAGCTCGGGTCAGTCGGCGATCGAAGGCGTGAAGCGGGTGTCGAAACCGGGCCGCCGTCTCTACCGATCGGTTCGCGAAATTGTTCCCGTGCGCTACGGGCATGGCCACCTGGTGCTCTCCACACCGAAGGGCATTCTTACTGGCGCGGAAGCGAAAAAAGAAAAGGTCGGAGGGGAAGCGCTGTTCGAAATCTGGTGATGAAAAATAATGAATGAAATGAATATTTTTTTCTCACCCGCCTAAATTTTTGTAAATTAAGATATGTCACGAATTGGCAAAAAAAGCATAACGATTCCATCGGGCACAACTGTCGAGGTTTCATCAGGTACGCTTTCTGTGAAAGGAAAGGGCGGAACACTTTCCCGCTCCGTTCATCCTGCAGTTTCTATCGCCGTCGAGGACGGCGCGGTGGCGGTGACGCCGTCTATGGATTCGCGCCTTGCGAATGCATTGTGGGGCACGTATGCGGCTCACGTGAGGAACATGATTCAGGGCGTGAATGAGCCGTTCGTAAAGAAGCTCCAGATAGAGGGCATCGGATATCGCGCCGAAGCGGCAGGTAAGACGCTCTCTTTGAGTATCGGTTTTTCCCATCCTGTCAAAGTCCAGATTCCGGACGGAATTACTATCTCTGTTGAGAAAAATATCATAACAATTTCCGGCTCCGATAAAGAACAGGTCGGCGAGTTTGCAGCCATTATTCGCGCCAAAAAGAAACCTGAGCCGTATAAAGGTAAGGGGATTCGATATGTTGGTGAAGTAATTCGAGAGAAGAAGGGCAAGAAAGTTACGAGTACCACGGCATAGAAACTATTATGAGCAAAAAAACACGAGAGCGAAGGACAGTACGGCATCGTCGCGTGCGGGCAAAAGTCATAGGAACGGCGGAACGCCCGCGCCTGTCAGTCTACAAATCAAATACGCGTCTCATCGCGCAAATTATTGATGATGCAACGGGAGTAACGCTTGTTGCTATTTCTTCTTCTGCCGCAAAAGGCAAAACGCCGCGCGAGCGCGCCGAAGCGGCGGCCGCACTCTTGGGAAAAGCGGCGCACACCAAGGGTGTAAAGCGGGTCGTCTTTGATAGGGGAGGATTTAAATATCAGGGAACAATCAAAGCATTTGCAGATGCCGCGCGTGCAGCGGGTTTAGAGTTCTAACTACTAACTACTTTCTACTAACTACTCACTCACCATGGCTGAACATAAAACAGAAGAAGGCGTGTTGGACGAACCTATCGAGGTCGTCGTTCCGGAGGTCGTTGAACTCCCTGTAGATGAGGAGGTAAGCGTTCCTGCCGAGAAAGAGGTTAAGCGGCCGACGCGCGATCGCAGGGGGGATCGCGATCGTTCTTCGAGGAGAGGTGGGCCGAGGCGTGAAGAACGCCGGAGTGAATTTGGACAGAAGCTGATCGGCATCCGCCGCGTCGCGCGCGTCATGGCTGGAGGCCGCCGCTTTAATTTCAGCGCCGCTCTCGTCTTAGGCGATAAGAAAGGACGCGTGGGAGTCGGGCTCGGGAAGGCGGCCGATACAGCTCTTGCGATCGAAAAGGCGACGCGACATGCAAAACGAGGCATGCTTACATTGAATCTTACGAAAACACAGAGCATTCCGCACAATGTGAGCGCGAAATATTGCGCTTCGGTTGTTGAGATTCGGCCTTCTCCCGGACGCGGTCTCGTGGCAGGATCTTCGGTTCGCTCAGTCTTAGAGCTTGCAGGCGTAAGAGATGTCACGGCGAAGCTCTTATCACGGAGCAAGAATCCTATCAACAACGCGCGCGCCGCTATGGAAGCCCTAAAGCAAATAGCAAAATAATTATGGCCGGACTTCATACACTCAAAAGAATGACGAAGCGCTCCTATCGTCGAGTCGGTCGCGGGCAAGGAAGTTCGCGCGGCAAGCAAGCCGGGCGGGGCGGTAAGGGGCAGACGGCGCGCGCGGGACACAAAATTCGTCCGCAAATGCGAGACATCATCAAAAAACTTCCGAAGCGGCGGGGTTTCGGTAAAAATCGCGGTCGTACCGTGAATCCATCTCGGAAGCGTGCTGTTCCGGTCTCACTCATCGCGCTCATTTCAAATTTTGAAAACGGCTCGGAAATTACACCGAAAGCACTCTCTCTGAAAGGGGTACTCAATGAGCGCGGACCGCTGTTTCCTCCTGTTAAAATCGTTGGCGGCGAGATGATAGACAAGAAATTCTCTTTAAAGGGAGTACTTGTCTCTTCCTCGGCGCGCGCCGCCATCGAAAAAGCGGGCGGAAGCATTTCATAGGATATGTTCGAATCATTTGCGAGAAAAATGAAGCTCATCATAACCGATGAGACACTCCGCAATCGGATTCTTTTTGTCCTGGGAGCACTCGTCGTGTTTCGCCTTCTTGCGGCCATCCCGATTCCCGGCGTTGATCTCGCTGCGCTTCAAGGTTTCCTCGAGAATCAATTTGTCGGGCTTCTTAATGTATTTTCAGGCGGCGGATTCTCGAACCTCTCAATCATGATGATCGGTGTTGCGCCTTTTATCACCGCTTCAATCATCATGCAGCTCGTGTCAGTTATCTCACCGCGCCTCAAGGCAATGTATCAGGAAGAGGGGGACTCCGGCAGAATGCGGTTCACCCAGTATTCGCGATACCTAACCGTTCCGCTCGCTTTCATTCAAGCATTCGGCTTCCTTTTGCTCTTACGCCAGAACGATACGATACCGACGCTCGATTTTCTACACACGCTCGCGAATGTCGTCGTGATTGCTGCGGGAGCGATATTGCTCATGTGGATCGGTGAATTGATTACAGAATTTGGCGTCGGAAACGGGATATCGCTCCTAATTTTTGCTGGCATCGTGGCGGCTCTTCCAAACGCGGTCTCGGCGCTCATATTCAGTTTTGATGTAGCACAGCTCCCCACGTATATCGCCTTTGCCGCAGCTGCAATTGCCGTAACTGCCGGCGTCGTCTTTATTACAGAAGCGGAACGGCCAATTCCTGTCACATATGCGCGCCGTGTCCGCGGTATGAAAGTCATGGGCGGGATTTCGACATACTTGCCGTTGCGGGTGAATCAGGCAGGTGTCATGCCGATCATCTTCGCACTTTCAATTCTGCTGTTTCCGCAAATGATAGGAGCATTTTTAGCAAGAAGCGCCGTCCCGTTCGTTGCCTCCGCAGCAACGGCAGTCACGAACCTTCTTGCCAATCAGTGGGTCTATGGAATTCTCTATTTCGGAATGGTGTTTGTTTTCACCTACTTCTATACGGCGATTACGTTTGAGCCGCATCAAGTCGCCAAGAATCTCCAGAAAAACGGCGCCTTTATACCGGGAGTGCGTCCTGGTGGCACGACATCCGAATACCTCGGCAATATCATCACGCGCATCACGCTCGTGGGTGCGCTCTTTCTCGGAATTCTCGCCGTGCTGCCGATTATTCTGCAGGGCGTGACGGGAATTACCGCGGTATCAATCGGCGGCACTGCGCTTTTGATTGCAGTTTCCGTCGTACTCGATGTCGTGAAGAAGGTGGATGCTCAAACCTCGATCAGAGAATATTAAAGAATATAAAGAGCGCAGCGACCATATATTCTTAACCCCGTTAAATCCTTTCAAGTTCCATGCACGCGGTGTACATACTGCTTTCAGAAAAGGACAAGAAATTTTATGTTGGTTACACACAAGATTTGAAAGGACGATTTGAGGCGCATGTATTGGGTGCAGTTAAATCCACAAAGTTGCGGCGCCCCATTCGCCTCGTGTACGTTGAGATATGTATCGATAAGCGCGATGCCATGCGCAGAGAACGATATCTGAAAACACATCATGGTAAGATGTTCGTTCATAATCGCCTCAAATCGTATTTAACGGGGTAGATTTCTTCGCATGGCTCAAAAATCTAAGCAGGTTGTCGTTATCGCGGGGCCGACGGGAAGCGGCAAGAACACGATACTCGCGGAAATATTGAAGCGTTGCGGAAATTGTGCGCGGCTTGTGACGGCGACCACGCGCGCGCCGCGTCCCGGCGAGAAAGAGGGAATAGACTACCATTTTATTTCCGCAGAAGAATTCAAGAAGGGTTTAGCCGAAGGCTTGATTCCGGAGCACCGCTTTGTGCCCGCGCTCGGTACGTACTACGGCATATATCTGCCGAATTTGGAGAAACAACTTGAAAGTGGAAATATCATTCTCGCGCAGGTTGATATCATCGGTGCTCGCTTATTAAAAGAGCGCTACGGTGCGAGAATGATATTTATAATGCCCGTATCGCTGGAAGATTTTGAACGGCGCATACGCGCGCGCAATCCTGATTTGTCCGAGCAGGAATTTGCCGCGCGCATGGAAATAGCGCGCATCGAAATGAAAGAGCACGCGCCGGAATATGATTATCGAATCGTGAATGCTGACGGGAAATTAGAAGAAGCAGTGGATGAAATTTTGGCAATTCTGAAAAAAGAGGGCTACGCGCTATAATTCCTTGAACATGATTCAAAATAACGATTCACCGTTTTCTTTGCCGATTGCAGTAATGTTCTTCGGAGTATCAGGCTCGGGAAAGGGTACGCAAGCGGAGCTTCTTGAAACTGCGTTGAAGAAAGCAGATCCGACTCGTGGCGTTGTGCGAGTAGAAATGGGCGCGCTCCTTCGCGCGCTTGTCAAAACCGACAACACGCTTGCGTCTCGTATTGAGGGAATACTTTCAGCTGGCGGACTCGTGCCATCATTCATTCCCGCGTATCTGCTCACGGATTTCTTGAGCCGAAATTTCTCAGGAACCGAGCACCTGCTGTTGGATGGTGTCGCGCGCCGCCCGATTCAGTCGAAATTAATTAATCAGATGGTTGCATTTTACGGGAAGCGCCCGTGCCATTCGATCGTTCTCGAATTAAACCGTGAGACAGCGCGAGCGCGCCTTATTGCACGCGGGCGCCACGACGATAGCGAAGCCGGGCAGGCCATCGCGCGGCGATTCGCATGGTACGAAGAGCAGGTTGTGCCCTCGATTGCGACGCTGGAGCGGCTTTCGTGGCAGACACACCACATCGACGGCGAGCGTGATGTTGAGACTATACATAAAGACATCTTGCATTGTCTGAATATATCCGGATGACTCTATGGTTGCCGGGACCGAAAAGGAGAGGGAAGCGCTCCAAGAAGGAGGCCATCGTCTCGCACGGCACGTTCGCATTCTTTCCGAAATGGTGCGGCCGGGTCTTTTAGTGCGCGCGCTCGAGGTGCGCGCACAGGAAATGGTCGCGGCCGACGGCGACACGATGGCATTCCTCCACTATCGCGCTGCAAAGAGTGAAAAGCCGTTTCCTTCGGGGCTCTGCGTTTCGCTAAACAATTATTTTGTTCATGGACCGGCGGGAGTGAATCAGTCTGTTATTGCGGACGGCGACGTCGTGTCGATTGATTTCGGCATAAAGCATGCGGGACTCTATACGGATCACGCGGTCACTGTCATTGCTGGAAAGGGTTCTCCGGAAGATGAGCGGCTCGTCGCGGGAACCAAAGAAGCGCTCACTGCGGGAATTGCGGCTGCGCGCGTCGGTAATACGACGGGCGACATCGGCTATGCGGTGGAACAGGTTGCTAACGAATATGGATTCGGTTTCCCTCGGAATCTCTGTGGTCACGGCGTGGGGAAGAAAGTGCACGAAGAGCCGCATGTGCCAAATTTCGGCGCGAAGGGAAGCGGAACGGCTCTTGTCGAAAATCTCGTCATTGCGATAGAGCCGATGTTCGCGCTCGGAAGCGGCGACGTAGAACTTGCTTCTGACGGACTCACGTATCGCACGAAAGACGGCTCGCGCGCGGCGCATTTTGAGCACACTGTGATTATCACCAAAAATGGCCCTGAAGTCCTGACAAAAGAACAGTCTGTATGAACGTATGCGTTTTTTGCTCTGCCGCTGAAGTCGACAAGAAATATGCTCGGCCTGCTGCAGAATTCGGTGCGCTGCTTGCCAAGGCAGGACACACGCTCGTGTGGGGCGGTTCGGATCGCGGACTTATGAAAATAGTTGCCGATGCAGTCGACGAAAACGGCGGCAAAATCGTCGGTATCTCCTTCGAGCTTCTCAAGCACAGGGCGCGTGAGAAAGCGGCCGAAATGATTGTGGAGAAAGATTTAAGCACGCGCAAAGCGACGATGCTTGCGCGCACGGATGTTTTTGTTGCTTTAGTAGGGGGTATCGGGACTCTCGACGAGCTCGGTGAAATTCTCGCCCTCAAAACGCACGAGATTCACCATAAACCGATAATTCTGCTCGATACGGATCACTTTTATGAAGCTTTTAAGGCGCAATTGCGTCGGATGCAGGATGAACGTTTTTTGCATAAACCTCTCGAAGAGTTGATGTACTTTGCAGATACACCGCAAGATGCCATGCGGTACATCGAGAACCATGTCATCCATTAATGTTCTCCTCGTGGGAAGCGGCGGGCGCGAGCATGCGCTTGCCTGGAAAATCGCGCAATCATCGCGGCTCAAGCGACTGTTTGTCGCTCCGGGAAATCCGGGTACATCGATAGCTTTCGCGCCGCGAATCTGAAAGTATTCGGACCTGCCTGCGCCGCTGCGAAGATTGAAAGCTCCAAGGCATTTGCCAAGCGTCTCATGCAAGATTCGGGGATTCCGACTGCCGGCTTTCAAGTATTTTCCGACTATGAGCCGGCGCGCGCGTATGTGTACGAGCAAGACTTGCCGGTAGTGATAAAGGCGAGCGGCCTCGCGCTAGGGAAAGGTGTGTACGTGTGCAATACGCTTCAAGAAGCAGAGCAAGCGCTGGAGCAGATTATGCGTCGGAGCGTGCATGGGGAGGCCGGCAGCGAAGTTGTCGTCGAGGAGTATCTCGATGGACCGGAGATTTCAGTTCATGCGCTTTCTGACGGGAAAAATTTTATTCTGTTCCCGCCCGCGCAGGATCACAAAAGGATAGGCGACGGAGATACGGGACCAAACACTGGCGGAATGGGAACGATAGCGCCGATTCCATTTGTAAGTGCGCAGACGATGGAAAGTATCGGCGAGCGTATCGTGCGGCCAGTTCTCCAGGCGCTTCAAAAAAGCGGCGCTCCATTTTCAGGCGTTCTTTATCCGGGCTTGAAAATGACGTCGACCGGTCCGAAAGTGCTCGAATTTAATGCGAGATTCGGCGATCCGGAAACGCAGGTTTACATGCGACTCCTTAAAAGCGACATTCTTGATCTGCTTGAGGCGTGTGCGGCGGGAGATGTGTCATCACAGAAGCCAGAGTGGAATTCCGGCTTCGCCGCAAACATTGTCCTCGCGTCAAAGGGATACCCGGAGAGTTACGAAAAAGGATTTCCAATACGCGGCATTGCGGATGCGGAAAAAAAAGAGGACGTCGTGATTTTTCACGCGGGCACAACCTATGACCTGCCTGCCGGAGCCTCGGCGCAGGCAGGTGGCGAGCTTAAGACTGCGGGTGGGCGGGTGCTCGGTGTTTCTGCAATTGCGCCGACACTTCGCGTGGCGCTCGAACGTGCCTACGCAGCGGCCGCGCGGATTGAATTTGAGGGCAAATATTTCCGCCGCGACATCGGCGTCCAGGCGCTATTTCTCGGATGATATACTAATGAGATGGAGCCGCGAATTCTCCACGAGCGCATTGTCCCGCGCGCGCTTAATTTCAAATCTCCCGAGGAGGAGCTTCAGTACTTGCGCGAACGCGTGCGCGAAAAAGAGAATGAATTGGAGATTCCTAAGAATCGCTTTGAGAGTGATCGTATAGCAAAGCGTGAAATTGCAGAGTATAGCAAAACTCCCGCAACGGAAGTTCTCCACGAGGCAGTCGTCATGCCGGAACACGAGACCGTGCGGCACGCCCTCAAGCTCGACCCTGAAGCGCATGATACGCAGATGGACGAGCTTCTGGAAATCGTTTCGGCCCGCGGCATTCGCAATGCTCTTTCGGTAGCGGAGCGCCTCAAGAATCCGCACATCGAGGACGATTTGCATCGCATGCTCGTCCGCTACATCGCGGAAGGTCTGCCGGAGAAAGGCATTCCCCCGCCCGAGCGGGTGAACCGCGCGCTCCATATGGTGCTTTTTGAAATACATCCACAAGCACACGGAGAAAAAGATAAGGAGCAGGGACAGAAATTAGAGCAGGTTCTTTCCTCTTCGGAGCAACTCTACGCGGGGCTGACTTCTCTCATCTCGCCGCACGAGGGCTTCTCGCTCGAGATCGCCGTTCCCGAAGGCAGCGAAGAGGCAGGACTATATCTCGCGGTCCCCCGCATAAAGCAGACGCTCGCCGAGCGTCTCATCTCCTCGGTATTTCCCAATGCGCGTATTTCCGAATGCAGGGGCGATTACAATATTTTTAATTATGCGGGTGACAGCGCGGGCGCTGTCGCCCGCCTCGCGGAGCACCCGGCATTTCCCTTGAAGACGTACGAACAATTTGAGCACGATCCCCTGAATGTCCTCCTTGCGGCGTTTGCAAAAATCGCAAAGCACGGCGAGGGTGCTGCCATACAGTTCGTTGTGAGCACCGCGGGGGACCGCTACAACAGGCACTACAAGAAAATGCTGCGCGCCGTTGAAAAGGGAAAGACAATAGAAAAAGCGCTCCGAGTTCCAGAAACAGTTCTTGGCGAAGTTATCCACGATATCGGGAAGGCCGCATTCATGCCGAAGGATTACGTGGAAGAAAAGGACAAAGAATTCCGACGCGCGAGCGATCAAGTCGCGACGGAAGCGATAGGGAGGAAATTGAAAAGCAGAGTAGCTCCCGTTGTCATTCGGCTCGCCGCGTCCGCGGGCGACAAGAAGCGTGCGCGCGAACTCCTTCAAAATTTGATGGCGCCGTTCAATCAGTTCGACGATTCCAAGGGGAATCGCCTCGTGTTTAAGGAAGTCTCCGCATGGGGCATCCGGGATTTTCTGCGGGAATTTACGTTCCGCGAATTCGATTCAGGCGAAGCGATTCCCTTGGGTTTGGCGGAAGTTGCGACGATGTTCCACTTCACCGCGGAGCGCGTAACGACCTCGCGCGAGCTGAAGAGAAGCTTCGCCAAGCAGGCACCAGCTCCTGTCGAGGTCGGAAGCGACGGCATCGTGCTTGGCATCAATCGCTACGGCGCGATAGAAACGCTCGTTCACTTTTCTCCACTCGATCGCTTGCGCCACTGCTATGTCATAGGGCAGACGGGGACCGGAAAAACAGGGCTCCTCAAAAATATGATTATTCAGGACATTAAAAATGGCGAAGGCGTCGCATTTATCGATCCGCACGGAAACGATATCGAGGATGTTTTGGCCGCAATTCCGCCGGAGCGGGCGGCAGATGTCGTCTATTTTGATCCTGCATACACGGCGCGACCGATGGGGCTCAACATGCTCGAATACGACCGCTCGAAGCCCGAGATGAAGACATTTGTCGGCGGCAGCACGTTCGTCGAGATTCCGCGGGTGTTCGCCGATCCGGCTTTCAGAAATTTGAAACTTTCTCGATGCAATAATCCAATAATCGTGCAGTTCTGGAAGAAAATCGCAGAAGCAGCGCAGGGGGATCCGTCGCTTGAAAATGTCGCACCGTACATCACGTCCAAATTCGATGTCTTTCTCACGAACGACATCATTCGTCCCATCGTGTCACAGGAGCATTCCTCGTTCGATTTCCGTGAGATTATGGATGGAAAGAAGATTTTCCTCGCGAACCTCTCGAAGGGCCGATTGGGTGATCGCAATACTGCGCTTCTCGGACTTGTCCTCGTTTCTAAGTTCCTACAGGCGGCATTCTCGCGCGTAGACGCGCGGGGCGTCGATCTCCCGGTCTTTTATCTGTACATTGATGAGTTCCAAAACTTCGCGACGCCTTCCATTGGGACTATTCTTTCGGAAGCTCGAAAATACAAACTCTCGCTCATCATCGCGCACCAATTTATCGCGCAGCTCGATGAGAAAATACGCGATTCGGTCATTGGAAACGTGGGGACTAAAGCGGCATTTCGCATCGGGACGACCGATGCAGAATTCCTTGCAAAGCAGTTCGAGCCCGTCTTCACTGCGCCGGATCTCGAGAACCTGCCGAACAGGAATGCTGTTCTTTCGCTTCTCGTGAACGGTGTGCCTGCGCGGCCGTTTACTCTCCAAACGGAAAATCTTCCGCAGTTCGACTTCTCGCGCCTCGATGCGCTCAAGGAACTTTCATACCAAACCTACGGTCGCGACAGGGAGGAGGTTGAAGCCGAAGTCCGCCGCAAATTCGCTGAAGCGGACGAACCGTTAGCATTAGCGGCGGAAGGACCCGCGCCGTTGTACCGATAAGAAGGATCATCCGGATTTCGAGCAGTAGCAGTACTCACTTATATCTCGCTAGCGTAGTATAATTTCTGGAATTGATTTCGACGCACAGAATTGTATGAATATAACAAATCAAGGACATGATAGGTTTTCTCTTTATCAAGGGGAAGTGCAAACTTACACGGGATTTTCCGGCACAATGGCTGCAGTGGTTCTTTTCTTCACCGGACTTATTCTGACCAAATTTGAGAATTTTGATATATCCATTAAGGTTCCTATCTCCTTTCTTTTAATAAGTATTTTTGGGTTCTTATATGCGGCACTCTTATACTCAAGTGCAGCTCAAGAAGTCTCTGAATACAATGAGGCGAGATTCCACAGAGCGGTCTTTCTAGGGGATATCCTTTCTGAATACCTAGGGGTGTATCTACTTGTTATATCTATTCCACTGGTAATAAATCTCATCACGGATGACTTGTTTCTCCGGCTAGTCTCTTTGAGTGCGGCTCTCGCCGGACTGGCTATTTATCAATTTTCGAGTTTCTCTCTGGTTGAACGCCACTTTAGACACAAACATCATTTTATTTCTGTTTCGATCATAGTTCTAGGTTTGTTGCTTTTTGTTGCACAGCTGTATCAAATATATTTTGTTCCATTGTCAGTTATATTTGCAGTCTTTATTTTGGTAGTTACTTATCGGGCCGCAAAAATAGGTACGGAACGAACTGTATCTGTTAGTTAATAGTTGGTTTAGCGCTTGTTTAATGCGATGTGATATAGTGCATGCAGATCCGGTTTACTAGGCATGCGGTGCAAAAATCCGCTGTCTTGAAAAGACACGGTATTTCTATTTCGAGGCGGCGCATTATTCGCGCTGTTGAGCAACCGGATCTAGTGGATTACACTCGTTTGCCGCTTCTTATTGCTCAAACAAATCTCGATGAAAGAAGAGTATTACGAGTCGTATACAGAATTGAAAAGGACGCGATGGTTATCATAACTTTTTATCCGGGCAGAAAATCACAGTATGAAAAAGAAAATTAATACCAAAATCAGCTACGATACAGACGCAGACGTTTTGAGTTTGGAAAGTGCCACTCGAACGACAATTGATCATGCGGAGGAAATGGGAAATTTAGTTGTGCATTTCAGTAAGTCTAACAAGCCGGTGTTGATTGAAATCCTCGAGGCATCTAATTTATTCAAGAAGCAACCGAAGTCGTTACGAGCAGATATTCGCAAAAAAATCGTTACCGTATAATCTCTCACGCATGGTACACCCAAAAGAAGAACGCACGCTCGTACTCCTCAAGCCTGATGCGATTCAGCGTGCTTTGATGGGCGAGATAATTCGCCGCTATGAGCGGCTCGGCCTCAAGCTCGTCGGCCTTAAAATGGTTGTTCCCACGGAAGCACAAGTGGAAGGGCACTACACGCTCGATCCAAATTGGCGACGCATTACAGGCGAGAAGACGATAAAGTCATACAGGGAGCGGGGCCTTACGCCGCCATCCGAAGATCCGCATGAGATCACGGCGAAAATTCTCAAAAATTTGATTAAATATCTCACCGCGGGCCCGGTTATTGCGATGGTGTGGCAGGGGGCGCATTCCGTGGAGCTCGTTCGCAAAATTACAGGCGGTACAGAGCCGAGAAGCTCTCCAGTCGGCACCATTCGCGGCGATTTCGTGCCTGATTCATATGTCATGTCCGACAACGATGACCGCGCAGTGCGCAATCTAATCCATGCTTCCGGGACGGTTGACGAAGCGAGCATGGAAATCCCACATTGGTTCCATGCGAAGGAGCTTATAGACTACAAAGTGACGCACGAGGATATTCTCTACGCAAAAGAACTTCAGGGGATTTTCACTTCCTGACCCACAACACATTTTGTATCTTGCGTGCAATATGGAAGTGCTATACTTATTTTAGCGACAGGTACAACACCTGCTGGTATGCATAAGGGAGCTCGAGGTGTTTCGCGCATTGTGCGCGGAGCATAGGGCGCCCACCTGGCTTCACACCAGGCTGCCGTGCCTGCCGCACCTAGAGACCCTGCGAAAGCAGGGTTTTTGGGTATGTGATAAGAAAAAAAACGCGCGACATTGCTGCCGCGCGGGGTTTACTCGGGGTCGTATCGATCCTCCCGGTCATAGGCGAGCAAGACAATATTGCTGCTCTCCAGGAGCTGCGGCGCTACATGGAGCGCTACGACAATACCGGCTCGCGTTGACCGTCCGTACGGGGGATAGCTGATGGAATCCCAGCGAGGCAGATCTCTCGGCATTTCCTTTTTGATAATTCGTCGATAATCTGCATCCACCCATCGGTCGCTCACGAGGACGACATGATCGACGAGACCTTCTGCGAACGCTATGCGGGTATGCGGAAAATTAATTCCGGGATAGCTCGTACCGTACAACTTGTGTCTCGGCAGGCTTCCCAAATCAATTCCCAGCATGTCTTTGTACCTTCCCGGATAGCGTTTGTCGTAGGCGTCTCCCGATTGAGCCGACTCAAACCCGATTAATTGCATGTTCGGATTGTGTCGTTTGAGGTCTCTGCCAGGTCCGAGAACGCTGGAGCCGTTCCCGAAGGCAACGACGAAGGCATCGATGCGGTCAAGCTCGTCTATGAGCTCGACGCCGATTTGCGCCATTGCGTTCGTCACGATCCGATTCTCTGTCTTATTCGGACCCATCGAATGATTAAGGTAGACCACATCTCTATTTTTGACGAGAAAGTCAAGAGCGAATTTGGGAAATGCATTCACGTAGTCACCCGGAACGGGGATGACACGCGCCCCTTCGTTTTCGATTGCCTTCTCGCGCGCGTTTTCTATTCCTTTGGGTATCGCGATGATGCAGCGAAGACCCAAAAGACGCGCCACTCTCGCGCACGACACGCCTGCGTTTCCGGATGTCGTCTCGAGGATGGTACCTCCGGGCAGCAGCTTGCCCATTTCGATGTAGTGCTGCACGAGTGGGCCGAACGCGCGATCGTAGTGGCTCGAGCCGCCCTCGTATTCGCGAACACACTGGCCGTCGACGAGACGTAGCCTGTTTTGCGTTTCGTCCTTGACGAAGATCTTGCAGCGATTCGGGACGAAACCACGGTACGGGAGAAGCGGAGTATTACCGACCGATTCGATGCGCATGGCTATTCCTTGTCTGTTTGGTCAGACAGGATAATACGCAATATACACTTGACAGGTCAATGATATTGCCCTAATCTGTTGGATAAATCCGACAACAGTATGCAACCGGAACTAAAAAAGGCACTGGAAACACTGGGCTTGAACCGGAATGAAATAGCGGTGCTCATGGTTCTGCTAGAGGATAGCCCACTCTATGCGGCGCGAATCGCGCGCGAGGCGAAGCTTAACCGAACGACGACGTATGGAGTCTTAAAGCTCCTTGCCGGAAAGGGACTTGTTTCTGCGGACACAAAAAAAGGTGCGACTCGCTATCAATCAATTCCGCCCGAACAACTGCCGACCTATATTGAGCGGCGCAGAGATGCACTGGCGGAAACAAAGGAACAGCTTTCCGAGATTATTCCACAGTTGGAACTTGTTCGCTCAAAAGGAAAAGTTCTGCCGAAGGTTCAATTCTTTGAGGGAGAAGAGGGGCTGAAGCAGGCGTATGAAGACACGATTGATAATAATCAGGAGAAATTTCTGCGAGATATTACGGGCATCGATGCTGTGTATACGAAGTTGGATCAAAAATTTGTGGAATACTACATGAAGAAACGCGCGAAGCTCGGTGTTCAATGTATTGATCTAGTCCCTGAAAGCGAATGGGGTCGCAGAAGTAAATCTGATGACGCAAAATATTTACGCACAACGAAATTCTTGCCTGCTGAAACGAACTTTGATGCCGAAGTGAGCATCTACGACAATAAGGTCGGGATATTCTCCTACGCGCAAGAAAATCCGGTTGCCATTCTGATTGAAGATAGGACTATCTCGGATATGATGAAGAAACTTTTCAATCTGTTGGAGCAAGCAGCAAAATAACGCGATGATGGTAAAATGCCGCGATGGTCAATCCGCGCAATCTTCTTCTCGCGCAATTCGGAATAATTGCGATTTTGGCGAGTCTGCACCTCATCGGCGTTGCAAATTTTCTCTACTGGCGTCTGCCGTGGTTTGATCTTGTAACGCATTTTCTCGGCGGCGCCTGGGCTGCCCTTCTCGCCGCATGGTTTCTCGCTCTACGCGGCAAGGCAGCCGATTATTTTACGTGTCTCCTCGCCGCGCTCTTGTTTGCGGTTGTCTGGGAGCTTTTCGAGATGCAGGCCTCAATTATAGACCTACCGACAGGTGCTCTCGATACGGTGAAAGATTTGGTGATGGCGGCGGTCGGTGGCATTGCAGGAACTCTCCTCGCACAGTTCGTGTCGCGGCAATAGTGCGGTCGTTTCTTGCTATAATTCCAGTACAATGTCGCGACAAAAAATTCATCCGAAGCACGTAGCGCCTCCGGAATACCTGTGCCGCCTTCCTCCCGGTTATGGGGTGGTGAAGATTTGCGTCTCCGGCGCGGCAGATACCGGCTACTGCGGGCTCGACGCATTCGAAAAGGCAAAAGAGGTGGGACGCGAGATCGCAACGCATGGTGGAATAATCACAACAGGCGCAACGACCGGTTTTCCCCTCTATGCCGCAATGGGTGCGAAGGACGAGAGCGGTTTTTCTATAGGTTTTTCACCGGCCGCGACAGAGAGGGAACACGTTGAAACCTATAAATTGCCGCTTGAGTACATGGATGTGATTGTTTATACCGGATTCGGTTATGTCGGCCGCGATCTCCTCTTAATTCGCTCGTCGGATGCGGTGATTATCGGGTGCGGGCGCATCGGTACACTGAACGAATTTGCCGTCGCTTTCGAGGACAGGCGTCCGATGGGAATTCTTGAGGGCTCATGGGAAACGGACGAGCTCCTGAAACGCTTCTACGATTCATCGCATCGCCCGAATGATCGGCTCATTTTCGATTCGGATCCGAAAGCGATGGTGGAGCGGCTCATTGAGCGTGTTAAAAAAGATCGAGAGAAGCTGAACGTCGTTTATAACAATCACGACGGATGGAGCAGCACGGGAAAAAACGCGGAAGTTATCCTTTAAGGATACTAGAATTCGTAGGTATAAAGATATCGTTCTCCTGTAAAACGACCTTGTTTCGATAATTGCACAGAGCGCATCGCCGTTTTCCTCGGGAAGCTGAATGTGTTCGAAACGAACAACGCATTTTTAAGTTCGCGCTCGCATTTCGGCAGGAGCGCCTCCATGACACCAGGCAGAAGGTATGCATACACGCGTGTTGCCTGTGAGAGATCGGTCTTAAAAAAATCACCCCGTCGCAGTACTATATTTTCAGGATTTCCCGCAAGAAATAGGCGAAATCGCACGAGGACAACGAGGAGTGGGTTTCGTTCAATGCCGACATACTTTGCTGCTGGCTCTTTCTTCCATGCAGAGATGAGAAAACGGCCGTCACCGCAGCCGAGTTCATAGACAATATCGCTCGGCTTTGCGCCGACTGCGGAAACGATTGTTTCCAAATATTTTTGCCGAGTGGGAACGTACGGCACATCGAGACGCCCAGAAATCAAAAAAATAACGGCTTGCAAGATAAATACCAGCAACGCGACAATGAGAATAAGTTGTACAGAAAGAAGCGCGAGCCCAATTGCTAGCGCGGCCATGCAATCGTTAGCGCGATAGTGTTGCGGCGAGACGCGCGAAGCTCTCCGGATGATCTTTCGCGAGTGCGGCAAGAGATTTGCGATCGAGTGCGACCTTGCTCTTCTTAAGGGCACCCATGAATTTGCTGTATGGAGGAAACCCGCCCTCGCGGAGCGCAGCATTGATTCGGAGCGTCCAGAGATTTCTGAATTCTCGCTTTTTTGCGCGACGGTGCCTGAAGGCGTAGGCGCCAGCATGGAAGATCGCCTCCTTTGCGACGCGCTTCTTCTTTGAGCGGCCGAATCGATAGCCCTTCACCTGCGAAAGGATGTTGCGACGCCTCTTTAATTTTGTAACCCCACGCTTGACTCTCGCCATGTTAAAGATTCCTAGCCAATAAAAGTTACTTTAGGTATCGACTCTGGTCTTGCGTCGACATGTGGATAGACGAGGCGCGCTTGTTATGCATGCGCGATTTTCCCGATTGTTTTGCATTGAAATGATTCTGCCCCGGAGAGCGGGAGACGATTTTACCTTGGCGAGTAAGCCTAAGCCGCTTTTGAAATGATTTATTGGTCTTCATACTGAACTTGTTGAATTGAATCAGCTGCGGCGGGTGCGGCTAGCTCCTGCCTGCCGGCAGGCAGGGTCTCCTTTTTCGCATGAGATCCTCCCGATTTTCCGCCGCTATCCCGTTCGATGACGACCGAGAGGCCTTTGGGACTCTTCTTGATCTCGTCCGCGATTTTATACGATTCCGGGATGATTGCAAGGAAACGCTCGAGCCGCTCTTTTAGGAAATTGAACTCCATATATTTGTATCTTCCCCACAAAAAGAGATCAATCTTCACGCGATGTCCTTCTCGCAGCCACGCGGCTGCCTTCGAGCCCTTTATGTGCATGTCCCGTTCCGAGGTGCCGATCTTCACTTGGGCGACCTTTGTTTCTGTCACATGCGCTTTCGCCTTAACTTCTTTTTCTTTTTTCTTCTGCTCGTACTTAAACTTGCCGTAGTCGGTAATCTTGGCAACCGGCGGGTTCGCGTTCGGAGAGACTTCGATGAGATCGAAGCCCAATTCGCGCGCTTTTACTAGCGCTTCCTTGGTCGGCATAACGCCGAAATTCTCTCCCTCGGGCCCGATGACCCGCAGCTCCTTGGCTCGGATGCTCTCGTTCATCTGGACGCGCTCCTTTTCTTTCTGTGAAGTGTACTTAGTGAATCCCATTTGTTCGGGAAACTATACCATTGATAGGTTTCAGGTTCTAGGGAATAGGTGACAGTAAAAAACGAGCCGCCAAAACACAGCGGCGTGTTTTGGCGACGTGAATCTCGGAGTTCAACCCGGCGCGAAATCGGCCAACTCGACACCGAGGAACGCAGGCAATCTCAAGGGCGTTGCCCATCCGCTTTTACGTACGGCGTCTTTGAACTCGGATACGGCCCATCGAATCCGAAGAGTCTGATCGAGTACGGGGCCGCAGTAATCATCGTCGAGCTCTGTCTGGGCAGCATCTTTAAAAATTGATCTGCCAACGGCCGCGATGATGTCCTGCTGGTACTTCGTGATCTGACGAAGGAGGTCGGCCGCAATGACGCGGTAGGCTTTTTCGAGAACGGATTTCATGTCTTTCTCGAACTTTTCCCATCTCTCATCTGCCATGCACCGCGCATAAAGTCGCAGGTGGCGACATTTAACGATAAGCGCATGTGCATCGTCGGTGTTAGTTAGTTGAGACGCGGCGGCGTCGAGCTGTTGGGTTTCGAACTCCACGAAGCGGTTGATCGCAGGTCTGAAAAGGGCCAGCGTGCTCGCGAACGTAGCTGCGACAGAAACGATGATCCATACTAGGGTGTATTCAGCGAACATGGGGAAATCTCCTGAGCATAGCCGAGAATACCCTCGGCGGGTTGCCTAATGGCGCTTATCGAACCTTAAAACAGAAGCCGGTAACAGTCAATTTCTGTTGGTTAGGGTAAACGCTCTGAAACTTTTCGACATAAAGCTTCATAAAACGAAGCCGCCAAACGTGCACGGCGGCTCGTTTGACGGTGTAGGAACTTACGGTAAGAAGTCGCTCGGGACCTCTTCCATGAGTGTGTCGTCCGGTGAAACATATGTCTTGATATTTTGAGACCCGGCGATTCGCCGTTCGAGCAGGTCTTTCACTTCAAGGTGTCGTATGCCGGCAGTGATATAGTCTTCGGCGTCGACCTCAATACCTTCTTTCGGCACCGCTACGAGGGCGTCCGCGCAGGCGGCGAGGTTGTCCGAGGCTATCGATAGGTTTGGAATCTTCTCCAGGGCTTCGAGTTCCGCTTGCTGGAGTTTTCGCAGAGCGATTTCCCATTGCGTCATGTTGGTCTCCTGTTGTCGTGCTGGGCGATTTATACCACCGATAAGCCCTACTGCAACGTCTCGCAAACCTGGCCGTCGCCGTCGCTATCGAGTCTATGAATGTCGTTAGATAATCCGCCGCAAGCTTCAAAGGCTTTTTGCGCTTCCGCCTGCGTCGCGAAATCCGAGCAATTGTACGCATTCTTTGTGCATTCGTAAGAGCCAGTGTCGCTTATTACATCCGATCGGGTGTAATAAGCGACATCACTTTCTGAAGAGTTTGAAGATTCCTGCATACATGCAGTATCCGACCAGAGGCCTCGCTTATTTTCCTGTGCGTCGTACTCGGCTTCCCTGAATTCTTTTTGATATTTGTAAGCCAGATTGTATGTATATTCATGCCCATATCCTTCCGAGATCATCAATTTATTGAAAAAAGTTCCGTCTTCCAAAAAAACATATGCAAGCGTCCGGCCGTACTTATCCAGCTCTCCCTGCGACGGATCCATTTCGAGTTGCACGCTGTTTCCAGTCAAAATTTCTCTCGCCCTCTGGCTCGCTTCTTCCCCAAAGCACTGCACAGGCTTTCGGGGATCGGCTGTTTCGGGCGTATCCAATCCGATAAGTCGCAGGGTCGTATTCTTGCCGTCAATATTTACGACAACGGTATCTCCATCTACAACTTTTGTTACTGGGTACGACCGCGATTTCTTATCTGATGCATCCGATGTCGGGATTTCGTAAATCCCGACATCAGCGCTTCTCTGCGATTGAATTGCTGTTGCGACAGCGCTCTCTTGCGGTATCGTTGCTGCCGGTTCTTTTTTCGGCGCGATAAGCGCGATGAGAAAAAGTACGGCCACCGTTAGCAAGATCGTTTTGAGTTTCATGACATGAATAATTGTATCGGATGAATCGCTGCGGTAACATGGGAGACATGACGACAATGCGCCACCTGAAAACGGTTACTTCACAGACCGTGAAGGATATCAATGGGCTTTTCCGTCAACTTTCACCGCAGGCAAAAAACGCATCACGTGCGCAATTGCTAAACATGGTTAGAAATCCAAATGTCGAATGGTGGGTCGTTCAGGACGGAGTGAATATCATTGGAATGGGCATTCTCATTATTTTCTTGAAATCGATAGGAACTGCTGCGGAAATGCAGGAGATGGTCGTGGACGAACGATACCGCGGACGAGGTATTGGCAAATCGCTTGCCGGAAAATTGATATCACGCGCTAAAGCTCGAGGTGCCACGCATATTGATCTGACGAGCAATCCATCTCGCACGGCAGCGAATGCCTTTTACCAAAAACTCGGTTTCGAGATTCGGAAAACGAATGTTTATCGCTTGACACTTTGAGAGCGCGAATATGTGCGTGCTTTGAGCGTCCGTATCGAAGGGCGGTGGTATTCCGATACAAAGAGCGCGAGGACAATGAGGATCCCGCCAACCACCGTTACATACGTGAAAGATTCCGCTCCGATCGTCCATGCTGCTACTCCGCCAATGAGGGGTTCAAGAATTCCATAAAACGTCGCCTCGATTTCGTCCGCGTATCGTTCTGCGAACTGGACAAAAAAATACGGCACGATCGTGAAGAAAAGCGTTAGCCAAATAAGCGGCATCCATGATGCTCCTTCTCCGTGGAGTCCGAAACGCGAGCCCGCCCCCCACGCGACGAGGAGTGAAATAAAACCGACAACGAGAAATTGCTGCGTGCAGAGGGATATAAGATCGCTTTTTTCTCCTTTTCAAAATGTTCTGTAAATACAATGTAAAAAAGACAGCCGACAGCGGCAAGAGTGACCCACAGATCGCCCGAATTGAACGATACGATTCCGCCCGTCAGGAGCTCGATGCCAACGAAGGCTGTGGCGAGTGCGAGCCACGTCGAAGGATGAATAGGGTGACGATACAAAAGATACGTGAGGAAGGGAATGAACAGCATTCCTATGGCGGTGATAAACGCGGTGTTCGCGGCTGTTGTTTGTGAAAGGCCGATGGTCTGCGGCACCTCAAGAAAAAATATCAGTATGCCGAGAAGGAAACCCTCGCGAAATCGGAACGTTATTCCATGCCCACGAACGAGAGTGACAATAAGGAATACAAAACCAGCGGCGAGGAACGTGTAGGCAGTGAAGGTTATGGGATCAATGAACTCAAGATAGCGTTTCGTGAAC
>Ga0075995_115_pt1 | contig 21236 bp, 21 predicted proteins | sample RifGroA2_FD_68041 | JGI IMG/M metagenome (GOLD analysis project Ga0075995, IMG submission 68041) | Parcubacteria bacterium GW2011_GWA2_51_10
AGCGATTTCGTTTTCTCAATGTTGACTGCGGTTTCTTCGAGCTTGCGCTCGCTTTCCGCTTTCTTGTGCTGGTAGAGCTTGAGACCGAGCGCGTCTTCCACCATTTCGCGCCGCTCCCGCGGAGAGGCATTTAAAATCCTGTCTGCCTCGCCCTGAGAAATGATCTGGTATCCCGAGCCGCCGATATTCGCTCCGGCGAGGAGCCGAATGACATCTTTGAGCCGCACCTGCGTGCCATTCAATATGTATTCATTTTGGCCGTCGCGATGGACAACGCGCTCGATGGCAACTTCCGTAAAATCCAGATCGAGGAGACGCTTTGAATTATCGAACACGACTTTTACGGCCGCTCGATTGCTACGCGGAATCGCGGGAGAGCCGCCCCAAATAAGATCCTCCCCTCGTTTCGAACGAAGCGATTTCATTGACTGCTCACCTAAAACAAAGCGAAAGCCTTCCGCTACGTTCGATTTTCCTGAACCATTTGGCCCGACGATCGCCGCGATGGGAGAGTCAAAAACAAGTTCGGTCTTTTTTCCAAACGACTTGAATCCAGTGAGCTCAATGGACCTCAAATACATCATAATAGCTTACAGCTTCTAGCTTCTAGCTGCTAGGATATTGAATGAAAAAACATCCGTGCTCCGAACACCGTAGATCAGAGAAGTGGCTCTACCACCCCTTCGCTTCGAGAGCTTTCTGCGCGGCCTGCTGCTCCGCCTCCTGCTTCGAGCGCCCTTCACCTGCTGCGAGCCGCTCGGCTCCAAGAAAAACGCCTACGACAAATTGCTTATCATGATCGGGCCCCGATTGGCCAAGAAGTTCATATGAGGGTGTAAGGCCAGCCTTCTCCTGAGCAATTTCCTGGAATCTGCTTTTAGCATCCTGCCAAAGACGCGCTTCGACAATATTGTCCGTCTTATGAAAAAGCTGTATAGCGATAAAATCCCGCGCCACATCATATCCCTGATCAAGGTAGAGCGCGCCGATGAGCGCCTCAAAAGCGTTCGCGAGAATAATTTGCCGCGCGCGGCCCGTGTCCTTCGCCTCCCCGCGAGAGAGCAGCAGAAAATCGTTCATGCCGAGCTTCGTCGCAGCTTCCGATATGCTCGTCGTATTGACGAGCGCCGCGCGATACGCGGTCAAATCTCCCTCCGGCTTGTCCGGATATTTTGCATACAGAAACTCTGTAACGACCAACTCCAAAACCGCATCCCCCAAAAATTCGAGCCGCTCATTATGCTCCATGCGCATTGCGCGATTCTCATTAAGGTACGAGCGATGCGTAAACGCCTGCGTGAGAAGCGCAATATTCTTGAATGTAAGTCCGATTCTTTTTTCAAATACGCTGAAATCCATAAGAATTAGTTTCTAGGATCTAGCTTCTAGCTGCTAGTACAATTCATAATAATGCATTTTCCTAGAAGCTTTAGGCTCGAAGCTAGCGGCTGTCTTTATTTGCGTCCTTTCTGGGCGAGGATATTTATTGCGCGTGTTACCACGGGAAGAATGTCGTCGTAAAAGTTCAGATCTCCGACATTCGCGAGCGGAAACCACTGCGCATCGTCAAGACCGCCTTCTTTTTTCTTCAAAAGTTCTGAGAAGGGCGCGCGCGCAAGAAAATATGTCGCATGTCGCTTTTTCTTGCCACTCCCCCCGCTCGTTGAATCATTGGCGATGTATTCGTTCTCTCCGAGTTGCTCCTCGACAGTCACCTCGAGCCCGATCTCCTCTTTCACTTTCCGCCTGACCCCGTCCTCATGAGATTCATCTGGCTGCAATTTCCCCTTCGAAAGGGTCCAGTGGCCGAAGATATCATGCACGAGCGCAAGAAAAATATTTCCTTTGTCGTGCGCGTAGACGACCGCGCCGACGAGCTCCTCTACGGGCATCTTGCCGGAAAACTGCCCGCCCTTTTTCCGCGCCTTCCCTTCGAGTTTTCCTGGCTCACCGAGCTCCACATATACAGCGCCTAACACGCCGTTTACGAAGCGGCTGGAAGACGCGCTGCCAAAAGTTTTTGCGAGTTCTATTGCTTCATTGATGGCTACCTTTTCGGGTACCTGCGTCTTATCAGCATACAAAAGTTCGGCGAGCCCGAGCCGCAGGACGTTGCGGTCAACCGCGGCAATTTTTTCGATTGGCCATTCGGGAGCAGCGCCGACGATAACGCCGTCTATTTCCTTTTGCTTTGCGATCGCCGTCTCCAAAAGATTCTTCATAAACGGCATGTCAGATTCGCGTGCGCCGAATTCCTTCGCATAATCGGAAAGGCGTGCGAGCGCGTCGCTTTTTTCCATTGCGCCGCTTGTCGCATCTCTCTCGAAGAGAACCTGGAGAACGACCGAGCGAGCAAGGTGTCTATTGGACATGCATTAGAAATTATTACGAGCGAAGCGAGTTAGAAGTTCTTATGCCCCTCACCAGTTTTGATATATGCAATTTCAAATTCCAAAACTGGTGAGGGGTCAATAATCTGTAATTCGTTCCACTCATAACAGCTTATTGAAAAGATCAAGAAATTTCAATGAAAACTACGTTTTTGCTGTTTCTTTTTCTTTAGTCTCCCCGGTCGTTTGCCCTGATTCTCGGAGCTCTTTCTCCCTTTTTTTCGTGCGACGCTGGAGCCGTTTCTCCCTCTCCACAACGTCGACGACAATGCGATTATTATATTTGCCGCACGAGGGGCACGCACGATGCGCCCTGCGGAGAGCTCCGCAAATACACGTCGAAAGGCGGCCACTTGAAATTGCCTGATGGCTCCTGCGCATTCGCGTCTTGGAGCGATTCGCACGCATTCTAACAACCATAGCTCTGCAGTATACTGCAGAATGTCCAATATACAATTCTCAATTTTTAATTAATTTTCAAGACGCAGATTTAAAATTCTTGCAGTATGTCCGCCGATGAGCCTCGCAGAGGCCGAATTCGCGAAGCGCCGCGTAGTGCCGATCGGTGCCGTATCCCTTGTGAAGCTCAAAACCGTACTGCGGATAGAGGCGCGCGAGCCGAACCATCAATCGATCACGCGAGACTTTTGCCGCCACTGCCGCGAGCGATATAAGCGGCAAAATATCATCGCCGCCAACGATTGTATGTTGGCGCCTGTACTCTTGCGGCGCGGCGAGAAGTCCGTCGAGAAAGATCGAGCATTCCTTCGGGTCTGCTTTGAGTTTTTTAAGCGCCTGCGCGATCGCACCCGCGACCGCGGAAGTAATCCCACGCTCGTCGATCGTCAAGGGCGACGCGAATGCGACGGAAAACGAAAGGAGGCCATCGCGCGAGAGCGCCTGCATCATCCGGAAATATTTCTGGCGCGATTCCGGAGTCATTTTCTTTGAGTCGCGCACGCCCCCACGAGCGACCAATCGAATCCGGCCGCTACTCGCGCAGCGCCGACCGCAACCGGCCCCGCGAGAGGTCCTCTACCTGCTTCATCAATACCGATCAAAAAACAATGCTCCATAACCCGGACATAATATCAAAAATGAAGTGCCAATCTACAAATGGATCCCAATCTGCAAATAGCTACGAATGAAAGACATTTATATTTGTAGCCATTCGTAGTATTCGAATGATTCGTAGATTGGAACATAATTGAAAACTCAATAAATCTCTGTGATATCCTGGGCCGCATGGAACGTCAATTCGCTCATCTCCACACCCACTCTCACTACTCGCTCCTTGAGGCAATCCCGAAAATTCCGGAACTTGTTGCGGCGGCAGCGGCCGACGGGCAGCATGCACTCGCACTTACCGACAATGGGAATCTCTACGCCGCGATTGACTTTTACAAGCGATGCAAGGAAAAAGGAATTAAGCCCATCATCGGCGTGGATTTCTTCGTCGCCCCGAGAGGGCGCCGCGATAAAGAATTCCGCACCGACGATCTCTCTTCGCGTCTAGTCCTTCTCGCCAAGAACGAGACTGGATACCGCAACCTCTTGCAGCTCGTCTCAAAGTCGCATCTCGAAGGTTTTTTTTATCGACCGCGCATCGATCACGAGCTGATAGAGCTCCATCGAGACGGCCTCATCGCGATCCTTCCATCGCATGGCGGCGAGCATGCGTATTCGCTCCGCCATGGAGATTCAAATCGGGCTGCGCACGCGCTCTCATGGTTCAAAGAAATATTCCGAAATGATTGTTATGTAGAAGTAACCAGTCATGCAGAAATCGCGGGTCATCAGAAACTCATGGATGAGATCGTCCTTTCCGCGCGTGCGCAAGGTATTCCCATCGTTGCCGCACAAGATACGTACTATCTTGCGAGGCAAGACGCGCTCGCGTGCGATCTCGTTAATAAAATCCGCACCGGAGGCGTCTTGAATCGCGCCGGAGAAGAATACGCCCTCAAAGATTTCTCATTTCGGCCGCAAAAGATGATGATCGAGTCGTTCAAGGATCTGCCCGAGGCACTGGAAAATACAGTTCGCATAGCAGAAGCGTGCGCGCTCCCCTTGCAGCTCGGTGCATGGGTTTTCCCGGAATTCCCCGTCCCAAACGGCATGACGCACGACTCCCTCTTGCATGATCTTGCCTACGCTGGATTCAAAGAGCGCGGCCTTCCCGAGACACCCGAAAATATAGAGCGAGTTCTGTATGAGCTGTCGATCATTGGAAGCAAGGGGTATTCACCATACTTTTTAGTCGTCGCGGACCTTTTGCGTCATGCGCGCGAGAAAGCGATCCTCACCAATACGCGAGGCAGCGCCGCCGGCTCGCTCGTATCATACCTCTGCGGCATCACGACAGTGAACCCGATCGAGTACCAATTGCCATTCGAGCGCTTCCTTAATCCCGAGCGTCCGTCTCCTCCCGACATTGACATGGACCTCGCCGACAACAGGCGCGACGAGCTCATTGATTATGTGCGCGGAAAATACGGGGATGAGCGCGTCGCACAGATCGGGACATTTGGGACAATGATGGCGCGCGCCGCCGTGCGCGATGTCGCGCGAGCGCTCGGGTATCCCTATAGCGTGGGTGATCGCATTGCAAAGCTGATCCCATTCGGCAAGCAGGGTTTTCCAGTTTCAATAGATAGCTCGCTTGAGAGCGTTCCCGATTTGCAAGATGCATACGCAAAGGACGCCGACGTGAAAGATGTGATAGATCTCGCGCGCAAAATAGAAGGAAACGCACGTCATGTCGGCGTTCATGCGGCAGGCGTCGTTATCGCGCCATCCCCTGTTTCGGATTATGTGCCTATCCAATTCGATCCCAAGGGCGGAAAAAAAATCACGCAGTATGACATGCACGCAGTGGAAGACGTCGGCCTTTTGAAATTCGATTTTCTCGGTCTCACCAATCTTTCTATTCTCGCTGATGCGATTGAGCGCGTGCGCACTCGAGCCGATATATCAGTAGACCTCGATCGGCTCCCACTAGACGACGGCAAGACGTTCGGACTCCTTTCGCGCGGAGAGACGCTCGGCGTCTTCCAGCTCGCGGGAAGCGGCATCACGAGCTTCCTCATAGAACTGCGGCCCACGAGCATTCACGACATCAACGCGATGGTGGCGCTCTATCGCCCGGGACCGATGGCTTCGATTCCTGCCTACATCGAGCGTAAACACAATCCCAAGCTGGTGAAGTACCTCGATCCGCGGATGGAGCAGATTCTGAAAAAATCGTACGGCGTCATCGTCTATCAGGACGACGTTTTGCAGCTTGCCATAAAGCTTGCCGGCTATAGCTGGCTCGAAGCAGATAAGTTGCGAAGAGCGATGGGAAAAAAGATTCCCGTTGAAATGGCGGCGCAAAGAGAGCGATTTCTTCGCGGCTGCGAAAGCGGAGGCATGTCGAAAGACGCCGGGGAGAAACTCTGGCAGCAGATCGAAACATTTGCTGCATACGGATTCGGAAAAGCCCATGCAGTCTCCTACGGCAACCTCGCCTATAAGACTGCGTACATGAAGGCGAATTTCCCAGTCGATTATATGGCGTCCTTGCTTACGGCAGACGCGGGCGAAGTGGAGAAAATCGCCGAGATCGTGGGAGAGTGTGCGCGCATGGGAATCAAGGTGCTTCCGCCATCGGTCAATGAGAGTTTTGGCAATTTCACTGTCATCAATGATTCCGCAATTCGATTTGGTTTATACTCGATCAAGAATTTCGGAACTGGTGTCGCCGATTCCATCATCGCGGCGAGAGGCGGTGGAGCATTTTCAGATATCGCCGACTTCCTCTCTCGCATTCCGGATAAGAACTTGAATAAGAAATCGATCGAGGCTCTCATAAAGAGCGGCGCATTGGACGAAATCGCCGAGAGAGGCGCGCTCCTTGGGAATCTCGATCACCTTCTTTCATTCCATCGCGAGCATGTCGGCGCGCCCACGGGCCAGTCTTCGCTTTTTGGCGCGAGGGTGGAATCAAAAGCGCGACTTTCACTCGCGGTTGCGCCCGCCGCATCTCTCGACGAGCGGCTCGCATGGGAAAAGGAACTCTTGGGACTCTACGTGTCAGGGCATCCACTGGATAAACACAAAGAAAAGCTCGCAAAACAGAAAGCAGCGATCAAAGAGCTTGTGGGAAAATTCCCGCGCGGCATCGAAACGGTCATCGCAGGATTTTTAGAGAATGTGCGTTCGCTCCTCACGAAAAACGGTGAGCGCATGCTCTTTGCCCGCCTCTCGGATTATTCCGGCGGCGTTGAGATCGTCGTTTTCCCGCGCGTCTTCTCCGAAGGCGCAGAACTTTTCCAGAACGGCGCATGCCTCATGCTCAAGGGAAAGTTCAATGACAGGAACGGCGAGGCGAGTTTTATCGTCGAAAAAGTCAAAGCCCTGTAGCTTTCGAACAGCGCGCCTGCCTGCCGGCAGGCAGGTCAAGGCGCTATAAAAGTTTTGAGTTTTTAGTTTTAAGTTTTCAGGTATCATAGGAACTATGAACGATGACGTCGGCGGTGCGAAGGAGCGAGATCATAAGAAACTCGGGCGCGAGCTTGATCTTTTTTACATAGATGACGAGGTCGGCAAGGGTCTCCCGATGCTTACCGAAAAAGGAGCAGCGATCCGACGCGAGCTCGAGCGATTCATTATTGATGAGGAAATAAAGCGCGGCTACCAACACGTGCGCACGCCTGATCTGGCGCGCCTCGACCTGTACATCAAATCGGGACACTACCCGCACTATAAAGATTCGATGTATGCACCGATAGAAGTCGAGGATGAGAAATTTATGCTCCGCCCGATGACGTGCCCGCATCATTTCCGGCTCTACCAGCGGATGCCCCACAGTTACCGCGAGCTTCCGATGCGCATTGCAGAGCTTGCCCAGCTCTATCGCTTTGAGCAATCGGGGGAGCTGATGGGGCTCCAGAGGGTGCGCACATTTTGCCTTGCGGATGCGCACATTATTTGCGCGACGGAAGAGCAGGCGATCGAGGAAATCGGCAAAGCGCTCGACCTTATCGAATACGCGGCCGGTGTCTTCGGCCTCCGAAAAGGTGCGGAGTATTTCTATCGCCTCTCGCTCGGCGATCGCAGCAACGCGGAAAAATACTACAAAAACGACGCCGCATGGGAAAAGGGCGAGCGACTATTAGCAGAACTTCTGAATCAGCGCGGCGAGAAATATGTGGAAGCGAAAAATGAGGCCGCGTTTTACGGGCCGAAAATAGATGTTCAGATGCTGAATGCAAACGGCAAGGAAGATACCGCATTTACTGTGCAATACGATTTCTGCATGCCCGACAGATTCGATCTCACGTATATCGGCGACGACGGAGCGCAGAGGCGGGCATTCGTCGTGCACCGCTCATCCATCGGCGCCATCGAGCGATTAATGGCATTGCTAATCGAGCACTATGCGGGCGCATTTCCGCTCTGGCTCGCACCCGTCCAGGTGAAAGTGATCCCTGTCTCTCTAAAACAGGCGGACTATGCGCGGGAGATTTTTTCGTTGCTGCGCGATGCCGGCATTCGCGTGGAACTCGACGACTCGAACGAAACGCTCGGCAAGCGCATCCGCGAAGGAAAGATGCAAAAAGTCCCCTATTTGGCGATTGTGGGAGATAAAGAAAAGGAGAATCGTACCATCACTGCAGAAGGTCGAGCCGGAAAAGCTGGAAGTTTCGCACCAGAAGATTTTGTCAGCAAGCTGAAAGAAGAAATCGCTAACAAAACATTGTGAGTTGCGACATACAGCACGCGCCGCCCGGGAGGGCGGCGCGTGCTGTATTCACTTTGGAGCCCCGCCTGCGCAGGCAGGTTCGAGAGCGGCGGCAGTTAGCTTCGAGAGATGACGATGCGCGGTGCCTTTCCATTCATGGACGGCACGACGGTCATCGAATCCTTCGTCCCGTTTACGGTGAGCTTGCCGAATCCGCCGTAGCTTGCGAATGCGGGAATTTGCTTACGTGCGATTGCGATCGGAGAAAGAACCGGCAGCTCTTCCTCTTCCACTTCAGCTTTTGCTCCGTCATCTTGGCCCTCTGTAAAGGACACAACTTCATTTCTTCGAAGTCTCATCGCGGGGACGTAGTAGACGAAGAGGTATCCAGCGGCGAGAGCAAAGGCAAGCAGTGCCACCCAGTAGGCCGCACTTCCGAAGAGGCCGAGATCAAGTCCTGTGTATGGAATCTGCGTGAGAGCCACATAAGGAGCGGGATTCACAATTGGGTTTACGGGCGCCACGTACGGCTGCACGTAGGGCTGATAGCTCGGATACGTCGGATACGTCGGGTATGTTACCGGAGGAACGTATGCCTGCACATTGTACTGCGGGACAACAATAGGATTCACAATTGCAGTCTGTGTCGGAGCAGGATTCGTAACGGTAACGGTCGTCGGAGCACTGATCGTCGTCGGCGCATTGAAGATCGAGTTATCGTTGCAGCTGTTCGGGGAGGTGCACGTATTAGTCGGCGCGAAGATGTCAGTCCGTTCGCTGATAGTCGTGTTGCCCGGCGCAGTTACGATCGGCTGCTGGTGGAACGGAAAGCTCTGCTGGCTGAAGTACGGATAGCTCGGTGAGTTGTAGAACGGCGCACTCGAAGTGTAGAACGGATTCGCGTATGAGCTTGCGTAGTAAGGCTGTTCGAAGTAGGTAGTGTAAGCATCCCCAAGCGTGTACGTTTCGGCAAACGTCTCGTACGTGCCACCAAATGCTTCATAACTACCACCAAATGGTTCGTATATGCCTGTTACCGCCTTCGGAGCATCCGGCGTGAAGTATTCTGTGTAAGTATCCTTAGCGGTTGGCGTGAAGTATTCGGAATACGTGTCTTGCGCAGTTGGGGTGAAATACTCACTGTAGGTATCCTGACCTGTCGGTGTGAAGTATTCGCTGTATGTATCTTGACCGGTAGGAGTAAAGTACTCAGTGTAGGTGTCGTAACTTGGAGTGAAGTATTCAGAATATGTATCACAACAACCTCCTTCTCCAGAGTACTGCGCATTCGCCGCACCTGGAACCAGGCTTAAGATCCCGACCGCAACAACAAAAGCCGCGACCGAGTTCAGGAAGATCTCAAACGAACTATTTCTTACAATCGAGTTCATATTCATACGAAAAATTAAATAATATAATTTAACAACAAAATTATACTCTGAATTACTAATCTGTCAAGATCCAGAAAAACGAGCGGTGTCGCGGTTTATTGAACCTGCCGCGACACCACCAACTCCCTGCCCCGCACCGCCTTTTACTTCTTGGCGAGACGGATTTGCGGCTCGACGCGCGCACGAAGCTCGTCCATCCGGCTTTTTTCCGCCACTGAAAGTGCGCTCATGGGCTTGTAACCCATATCGGCGCACTTTCCTTCGCCATGGAGGCATGCTTCTCCGGGCATGCGCGCGAGCTTATCCTTGAGAGCGATCGCGACGGCGTCAGCGCGCGGATAGATCGCCTGGCCGTCGAGGACGTTGCACATGAAGAGCGCCTCGGCATCGCGGACGAAGTGCCGGCCGATGCAGAACTGTCCGGTTTTACCGGCGTTCCGCTTTACGTACGGACGCGGCTCGCCTCCTCCTTGCGGGAAAACCCACAGGAGAACGTTCGAAATCTTGGGCTGCACGAAGTACACGCAGACCAGGTCGGGATTCGGGATCACCTTGCGAGCGATCCCTTTCTGCACGAGATCACATTCGACGCTTTTAGCGCCGCTGCAATCCTTTCCGTCATGCGCCGCAGTGAACTGCGGGAGCAACATCGCGCCGAGAAGCGCGAGCGATGCGATGAGTGACTTCATTTCGATCTCCTTTTGAGTGTGCCCCGAAGGGCAGGTTGAATCAAAGACCTGCGATTTTAATAGCCTGCCTTGCGGCGGCTCGAAATTATTGAGGTTTCTGAATAATTTCGAGCAAACACAAGAATGCGGAGGGCAGGAGATCGCGCGGATATTGCAAATGATTTCATGTGAATCTCCTCAATGACCAGATCATGCGCGCAATGCGTTGGCTCGGGAGCATTAGATACCTTCCAATGCTTTCTAGCAAACACAGAAAAAAAGGGATGGCGGGACGATTCCAGTGATGGAAGTCGTCCCGCCGAAAGAGCCTTGCGCTTAGGGGTTTTTGACCCAGGCGCACTTGCCCGGGGTCCCGTTACGTACGCAGTCGCGGGGCGAGGTGTCGAACTTCTCGCCTTTTTTGACTGTGTGCGTACCGCCGGTCTTGTACCACGTGCCCGGGACCATGTCCTTGGGCAACGTGGATCCGACAGCTGCCGTTGCGGGATTGTATCCCGGGGCCGCAGGCACGGCGGGTGCCGCAGCTTGCGGTGCCGGAGCGGGAGCCGCAGGTGCTTGCGGCGCGGGAGCAGCAGGAACCGCCGGAGCTTGCGCTTGAGGTGCAGGTGCCGCGGGTGCAGCGGGAGCTGCAGCCTGCGGCGCAGGTTGCGGCACTGCGGCCGCCGGAGCAGCCGGTGCGGGCTGCATTGCCGCAGGTGCCGGCGCATCCACGCGAGGCGGAACCGGAACCGTCCCGGGACGGGTGACCAGCGGCTGGCCACCATACGTCAGAACCGCATTTCCCGGCGCCGTGTCGGCCCACTTCATGAAAAACGCGCCGAGCGCCACCGCTGCCACGAGTGCGAGTGTGCCCCCGAAGATTTTTGCGATACTCATTTGACTCTCCTTCAGTTGTGCCTCCCTCGTCGCTATCGAGTTCAGCATGGAAAAGATCTATGGCCGCAAATCTTGCGATGGCCAGGAAGCTTGCGCTTACCTGATGAAATTCGTCCGCCAGCTGGCGGATCAAATCACATCAGGTAAAAACAAGGTGGGGTGGAGAGCGCGGCAAAAGCCGTGCTCTCCAACCCGAGGAGGTTCGTCGCTCTAATTTGCGACGAAGCACATGTTGTTTTCGACGATACCCTTGCGCCCGTTGCTCTGGGTGCAAGTCCCGTCTGCGTTGTGCCGCGCACCCCCCTCGACAACCGTCGTGGGGCCGACGTGCACCGTCGTGCCCGGGACATATACGTGCCGCGGCGGCGCGTAGCCGTAGCCACCGTGGCCATAGCCACTATAATCCGGGCCACCCCTTTGCGGGTACACCGGGCCGCGGCCGCCGTATGTCGGATACGGATGCGGCAGGATTGCGCGGTCAACGATGATACCTATGACCACGCCTTTACCGAATTCGCTCATAGCGAATCCGGGAGTCCCTACGCTTGCGCCGATCAGCGCGAGTACCACGAAAAACATCTTTTTCACGACAACCTCCTGTAGTTGCCCCCTGAGGGGCGAAGTGAAGACCAATGCCGACACGATTGCGTCAGCGCGGGAGCATTAGAACCCTTCGATAAACTCAGGGCAAGCGCTCAAATGCTTTCGCGCAAACACAAGGAAACAGGTACGAGGGACTAGCTTCTAGCCTCTAAGAAAATCAATCGGCGAGCATTATAGCAGGGGCTTGACTTTTGTCAAGAACTCGCGATAATGCCGCTGGCAATCCTGCCGTTCGGTAAGGAGAAGGAAAATGACGTTACTCATGAATGCCGTACTCCACGACCCAGCGACGGCGCAGCGTTGGGGAAACAGAGCGGTCTATCTGGCCGCCTGCGCGTCGGCGCTTTTCGCGGGCGGGGCATTGCTCATCATGAGCATGTACCTGCTCGGTGGGATCGAGCAGGCGAAAATGCCCGCGGTCGTACTGGGCTGGAGTGTGTTCTGTCTGCTCGATGTCATCCTGCAAGCGGCGCCGATTCTCTTTCGAGCGCACTCACAGGGCATGGGCGTGCAACTCGACAAGTGGACGTCCCTGGCACCGAGTGCGGCGTTCATCCTGGTGGCGTTCTTCGCCTTCATGGGTAACACGCCGCTCGAATTCGCAGGCAAGATTTTCTTGCTCGAGGCATTTCTTGTCGCTGTCGCGGAGCTGCTTTTCCTCGACATTGGGACACGCGCGCTTCCCTGATTGCCCGATCTTTGCGCGCGAGCCGGGCTTCATGCCCGGCTTTTTTTATGTTTGACTTGTGAGGCTTGGCATTGCATAGTTCTGCCAGCTTCACAAACCTGTTCACCAGCCAGAATGGAGGACTATAATGGCACTTATTCCGCGTCGCCCGCCCGCAACGAGTTCTGATGATGTAGCAGCAGTCCACGGAGCGGCAGTGACAACACAGCCGCGGTCGTTGATGTTGCGGATCATGCTGAAAATCCCGTGGTTCACGTGGGTCCTGCTGCTCTACGTGCTGCTCGAGCTCTCGGTGTCGAACATGAGAGCCGTGATTTTCACGATCGGTCCGTATGCGCTCACGTGGGTGGAAGTCATCTACCTCATCGCATCGGGGGTTGCCATGATCGAGCTCCTGACCGTTGCAGAGCCGGGCGTCGACAACGTGAAAGAAGCAGTTCTCATGCTGGCCGCGGGGATCGTCTATCTGGTTCTATTCGTTCTCGGAACGGCGAGTGTGTACGGCTTAGCGATATTTAACAACACAGAATTCCTCTGGCTCCTGCTGCTCGTCTCGATGCAGGTCGTCATGGGATTCGTGCTAAACGCCCGCACTCTGCAAAGGACGTTCCAAGCAGCCTGATCGCTTGCCCTGGAACTGCAAGCGCAAGAACCTTGATGGCCGGACTGATGTCCGGCCTTCTTTTTTGTCAACAAGCATTCTCAATGTTCAGAAGTGCAATGAGATCTCGGTGAATTTTTTACGTGCCTACTACTTCAATGTGTGACACGGCTACATTTCACATTCGTTGACGATACAACGTCAAAGGATATGATTACACGTATGAAGAAACGCACCGCGACGCATACAACAAGAGCATTCGCCGTTCTGCTTCGGCCTGAACCTGAAGGCGGCTTCACAGTGCGCGTCCCTGAACTGCCGGAAATCGTTACCTTCGGAAAAAATGAGAAGGAGGCGCTCGCCATGGCGCAGGATGCAATCGAACTCGTGCTCGAAGATTCAACTGCAAATCAAAATATCATCGACAGCGAGATACCCCGAATACGAGAAGTCGCCGTTTCAATCAATTCATGAGCCGGTTGCCGATGCTATCGGCCAAAGAAGTCATCCGCGCTCTTGTGCGCGCTGGTTTTGTGCGAAGTCGAACTTCCGGCAGTCATTGCCGGCTCATCCACGTAAATGATCCATCGCGGAAAACGACAATTCCACTGCACTCCGGCGATCTTCCACGCGGAACACTCCGCGACATTATCAAACAAAGCGGGCTGACCGAAAAACAATTCCGAGAATTGCTTTAAATTCTTCGTCAAACATGAACGCACAATATCCAACGAGGTGTCACCTCATTGGATACCCACGAAGTCAGCTTCGACGATCCAGCGGGAGATGCTATGTGTTGCTGATGTTCTGCAAGAGCTGTTTGAAAGCATTTATATATTCGTTCTTAACACGCCCATGAAGGACAACCGCAAATTCCTCGCTATAGTCGTGAACCATGCGATTCCTATCATCAATGGCTGCAAGGAGCGCGCTTGCCGTATCTTCATCGACTAAATTTCCCGCTCGCGCGGCCCGCACGATGTCTTTTGGAAGTGCCACGTCCGCGCCGCGCTCGCTCAAAATGCGTCGCAAGACGTTTGGTTCGATAGTTCGTTTTGTCAGCGTATCCATATAAGCGACTCATCATGTATGACATGTTCGCGGAAATCGCTATCTGCCTCGTCGAAATCCACCACATCAACTTTATAAGGTATGCGTGAGTCGTAGAAATAGTCTCGTAAGTCGGATAATTTTTTTCGCGATTGGCTGTTCCCCATTACGCCAAGATCAATATCTCGAAATGTCGCTTTGCGAGCGGCAGAGCCAAACAGGAAATAGCGATTCGATCGCGCGGGGTCGAATTTCTCTACGACGCGTCTTATTTCGTCAAGATATTTTGGATTGGTCATACCGAAATGATATACCAGCGGGCATTTTTTGCCAGAAGCTACCAACAACTTGAAGCTCCGCGCTAGAAGCTGCTTCCTGTTATTCCAATGAATTCAGCTTCGACGAGCCAGCGCGAGGTTTTTTCACCAAACGTATTGCAGGTGACGAGCGTGAGGCGCGTGCTTTCTTTTGAGAGCTCTATGACTTCGCTCTTTGCATCCACCATCCGCACCGAGCTCACGCGATAGAGATATTCTTTTCCTCCACCGACAACGATTATCTCGTCGCCCGCCACGAGCAGCTCGATGTCGTTGAACGCTTTGTACATCTGGTTTTTTATGACGGGCAGATGCGAGCTGTGCCCGAAGAGCAGGACATTGCCGCTCTCTCCGAGAAACGCAGAATCCACATAGCGAGCCGGGCTCACCTTCAATATTTCTTCAAGCGCTTTGATGTCGCGGGTTGCAGGATTCTGAAGCGGCAAATCTTTATTGATAGCAGGAATGATGAGCCGCTCCGGCTGCGCGATGATGACAGCATTTGCAAGCGGAATATCGCCGAGCTGCGGCAGTTCAGAAAGTGCTACTTCTGCGCCTCCGACGCCTTCATCCACATAGTTAGGAACGAATCCGATGGAATCCGCGGCCGAGAGCGAGAGAAAGAAAATCGTTACGACCGCAGCTACGTATACGCGAATAGGTGGATTCGACAAGCTCACCACAGGCGCGCGCATTGCATTTCTCCCGCGTCGATACAGACGATTTTCAGGCCCTTGGGGAGTGGAGTCATTTGTCATATCGCGAATATCATACCCTGTGGTGCAGGATATGTCAAGGTTCTCGAAAATGAGTTATACGGCTTAAGCTATCGCTTTTTCTTGACTCATGTGATATACATACGGTAGAGGATGGGAGAAATGAAAGGAGGCCGCCCTCTATCCGCCTAAGTGGCGGGAGGAAGGTCGCGTGCGGACGCGGCCATTTGTAACTCAACGGAGTGAAAAAAATGCAACAAGAGCATGACGGCCTGCCACAAGGCAGACAATTGCTGGAGCTAATGAAGATGCTCCGTGTTGAAACAGTGAAGGTCACGATTCCGGGAAGTCGCGACGTGATCACGGCTACCGCCGAGAAGCTGACGTTGCTCATCCAGGAGCTGGTGAGTCAGGTGAATTACCGGGACGCCGACTCCAGGAAGTTCGTCGCAGCGCTCGAGGCCGAATTCTGCAGAACGGCCACGACACTGCGTAACTGCATCTTCAATCCCGTTCAACAATAATCTCCGCGGCGGTGTGTACAACCGCTCTTTGGGCAACCTTCGGGTTGCCCTTTTTTTATCCGCTTTTCGGCTTTAGTACTTTTTTGATTCCTGCGTTCTTTACCTTTCCTTCGAGGCGCGTCGCTTGCCAAATGCCGCGCGTTTTCTTTCTGTGTTTTTGATTTCTGTGCCGCGTCATGGTGTGAATTGTATCGCCGAACAGTGAAAAGTCACTGAAATGTTAGCGGTTGTGACCAGAGAATAATGCATTAAAAGTGTCCGTACGTTAATTAGACTGGCGTTTTGCCTTCGATCGATCTATCTCGGTGAGAAATTGCTTGCGGAGGCGGACGCTCGTGGGCGTTATCTCCAGATATTCATCTTCTGCCATCACCTCAAGACCTTTCTCTATCGTTAGTAAATATGGGGGCACGAGATTTATCGCTTCGTCGGAGCTAGAAGCTCGCACGTTCGTGAGATTTTTATTTTTTGTCGGGTTCACCGTCATCTCCTCTCCTTTCGATGTATTCCCGATGACCATTCCCTCGTACACTTCGGTTGCCGGATTGATGTAGAGCACGCCGCGATCCTGCAGATTCCAGAGCGAATAGCCGAGCGTTTTGCCGCTCACCATGGAAATCATTGAGCCGACCGCTCGCTTTTTAATCTCGCCCGCATACGGCCGAAAGCCGATGACGCGAGATGAGAGGATGCCTTCCCCTTTTGTGTCGAGTATGAATTGATTGCGATATCCTAAAAATCCGCGCGTCGGACCCTCAAAGATAATGCGAACTTGATTCTCGTGCGTGCGCATGTCTTTTAGGACGAACTTGCGCAAACCGAGTCGCTCTATTACTGCGCCCTGATAGACCGCCGGCACATCGACAACGGTTTCTTCGTATGGTTCGGCTACCTCGCCGTCATTTTCCCTTCGGAAAATCACCTGCGGTTGGGAGACCTGAAGCTCGTACCCTTCTCGCCGCATTTGCTCAAGAAGAATGGCGATGTGGAGTTCGCCGCGGCCGGAAACTTTGTAGCCTTCGTCTTCGTGATCGAAATCTACTCGAAGGCCGACGTTCACTTCCAACTCCCGCTCGAGTCGCTCGCGAATCTGCCGCGATGTAACGTATTTCCCTTCCCGCCCCGCAAAAGGCGAATTATTGACGAGAAAATTGAGCGTGATAGTCGGTTCATCTATTGCAATCGCCGGCAATGGCTCTGCATCCGCATCCGTCGTTATCGTCTCTCCGATATATATATCGGGAAGGCCAGCGATAAGCGCGATGTCACCCGCTCCTGCTTCTATCGCATCGATCTTCTGCAGGCCATTAAATGTGAACATCTTTGTGATTTTTCCCTGTCGAGTTGCACCATCCGATTTTTTTACGAATACCAGTGATCCCGTTTTTAAAACGCCTTGATACACGCGAGCGACGGCAAGGCGGCCGAGAAAATTGTCATAGCCCAAATTAAATGGCTGGGCTAAAACACTGGTGTCCGCGCGGGAACCATCGGAAGCGGGCGGCACGTGTGCGAGCACTGTATTGAGAAGCGGCGTGAGGTCCTTAGAATTGTCTGAAAGTTTTAACTTCGCGATCCCCTGCTTGCCGATCGTATACACAACAGGAAAATCCGACTGCTCGTTGCTGGCGCCAAGCTCTAAGAAAAGCTCGAGCACCTGCTCTTCCGTGCGCGCCGGATCTGCCGCCGGTTTATCTATTTTATTGATGACGACGATGGGCTTGAGGCCGAGTTCGAGAGATTTTTTTAGAACGAAGCGCGTTTGCGGCATTGGCCCTTCTTGTGCATCGACAACGAGTAGAACCGAATCGATCGAGCGCAATACGCGCTCGACTTCGCTCCCGAAATCCGCATGCCCCGGCGTGTCGACGATATTTATTTTTGTCCCTTTGTACGGAATAGATGCATTCTTCGAATAGATCGTGATGCCGCGCTCCAGCTCGAGTGCATTTGAGTCCATCGACACGCCCTCTTTTGCGACACCGGTTTGGCGTAGGAGCGCATCCGTGAGCGTTGTTTTTCCATGATCGACGTGCGCAATTATTGCAATGTTTCTAATTTCCATACTCAAAAAGAAAAAGCTGCTCCGGCAGCAATGAGATATTTATAACACGAGATCCAGTTTACTGCATCCCAATTAACTCGTTCATTTTTGCGCGCGTGCGAGGACCGAGTACTCCGAATCCGATATCTCCTTTTTTCGCGATGGCGTGTTTAATTTGGAATTTCTCGAGCGCACGGAGTGTGAGGGTACCGAATTTATTTGTTTCCGCGCCGGGCGAGCCGGGGCCCGATGCTGCGACTCGCGTATCCGGATCGCTGTTCAGTAACACCTGGAGGAGCTTCACGTCGGCGCCCGTCTGCCCTACTTTTAGAGGCCGCGTTAATGTGGATGCCCCGGGAACTGTAATCGGCGCTGGCGCCGATCCCACAGTTGCGAGCACATTCCAGATATCGGGATCCTGTCCGCCGTCGAATTTGAATACCGAGACGCCGCGGACGCCGAGACGTTTTGCCAGGGCGATTTTCTGCGCGACGGATTGCTCATCCGGCCAATCGAGAAGGCGGAACGTAATATGTGAATTTTGCGCGTGCGCAAACTGCGATGCGGCCGCGGCGGCCAGAAGTGCGTGTAATCCGGAAACCGGCGCAGCTGTCTCTTGCGTACTCGTGCCCGTCGGAAAGTACGAGAAATAGAGCTCGCCTGCCGCATTGCGCGCCGGAGTGATGCCGTATTGTTGCGCGATCGGAAGCGCGTAGCCGGGATTAAATGTCCAGAGAATGTCGTAGAGATACTCGTTATTCGCATACGCTGTCACATCGTACTCATATCCGTACGTCGGAACACCGATCATAATTTTGTTTTTCGCAATGTCTTTCGCCATGAGATTCACGACTTTCTCGACCCACGCCGGGTCCGCTACAGGCGCATAGAGCTGGGAAGAAGATGCGGCCTCCGCGGCGAGCTTAAGATCCACTCCTTGCTGATCGTACGCCATGATGCGAACACGATCGCAATATTTGTTAATCGCTTTCAAATCGTTCGCGTAGAGCCCTGCATCTGCCGGGCGCTCTACTCCGTGGTATCTATCTTCCAGCGGAGTTCTTGATTCTATCGTGCACATGAGCCACTTCTTGGGCATCCGAATACGGAGTGCCTCAAGAAAGGTCGAGTAATAATCCTTCGTTTCCACTTTTTTCCCCTCGAAATCAATATCAATGCCGTCGAAGTTGTTCTCCGTTACAACTTTAGTTATCTCATCGGCGAGCGCGCGCCTCTTTGGGCCGTCACTCAAAATCCGGTGCATGGCCGCGCCGTCGCTCCACATCACCGTCGGTATTACACGCAGATTTTTTGCGCGCGCGGCCTCGATAAAGGGCGCCCACGCGGAGGGAATTGTCGTCGTTGCGATTCCTGATGCGGTCGTCGTTGCCTCCAGAGTTGGACTTAATTTCGCAGTATCAGCGAGCGTCCCGTCGGTTTTCACCGAATAGCCGAACGGATTTACTTCCGTCAGCGCATCGAGATGCGGCATTGTGTCGGCTGTTCCCGTTGCGACGCGCCAATATGGTATCCAGCCCGAAATTTCAAACGGCTTGTATTTTACTGCAGCTGCCGCAGGAAAAGGCAAAAGCAAAAAAACTCCTAAGAGTCCGAACATGGTAAATGTGCGATACGTTTTCATTGCGTGCATAGTAGCAGACGTGTAATACCGCGCTTCTTTACAGCCGCTGTCCGCGTTCAAAATGAGGCAGGTGATGGGGGTGGTGTGGGCGCGGTATTTGATTTGTATTTCGCCAGTTCATCTTCCAGCTCCTTTTTCTGTAGCTTCATGACGGAGAGGTACATATCATCGCGAATCAGGCTCGGCAGAAGCACGAGAAGCGTGATCACAACGCCGGTCACGAGTGTCGTGAGGAGAACGAGCGCGAGCGAGCCGGTGATCTGCCACGCGAAAAAGCCGACGGTAATGACAGCCACGTTCTGCAGAGCAAAAAGAACAGATAGCGCACCGAGAATAATTCCAGCGATAAGAGAAAATAGCATATAAGTTTGTTGGGGTTATTAACTAAGCAGCGAGAGTGACCACGGCAGCGGCACAAAGAGAAACGCGAGCGCGGCGCCGAGAAGCGCAAGATTTTTTGCGAACATGACAGTCTCGATCATTTTGGTGTTCGGATCGGTGACGTTCCAAAAATCGTGCATTCTGTACGTTACAGGGACGAGGAAAACTACAATCAGCAGAACGGCAAGCGGCACGTAGATACCGAGTACGATGCCGATGCCCGCAACAACAAGGAGCACTCCTGTGCCATAGACGGCGAGCTTCGCCGAAGGCACCTTCTTTGAAGCTACGTACTGCTCCATCATTGTGCCCTGTCGGAAGTGATTAATGCCTCCCCAAATCCAAAATCCACCAAACAGAACTCTTCCTAAAAGAAATAAATATTCCATAGGGAAATGTACTGATAACCTAATAATGACTGTAATCCTGGATATCCCAGCGTCAAATCATGTGCTTCAATCATGAAGAAATTCTGAATGAGCGCGCATTCCGCTTCCATTCGTGAAAGCGCGCAGCGCGGCATCGAATTTGGGTGCTGGCAATTTCGTCCTTTCCCACTCGATCATCTGCCTTCCTAACGCGTATCGTAGCGAAGGCGTCCACTCTCGCAAGAGGAGCGTCCTTCCCGGTATATGTTCCTGCGGCGTCCTTGGAAGTGTCTCTCCGGCGAAAAGCCGGCTCGCGATCTCTATGTATGTTTCAAACGATTTACGATTAAGTTCGGCAAATAGCTCACGCGGCGATTTCGATGTATCAGCGGGAATGATAGCGATGACATCGCCAGCATCGGCTTTACCGTTCACATAATGAATCGTCGCTCCTATTTTCGAATAGTCGTTCGAGAGCACCGCATGCTGATTTGCGAGAGCGCCGCGATAGTGGGGGCAGTAACCCATGTGGAGATTAAGCGCATGCTTGGCACTATGGACGAGTCTTCTCTCAAGTATGGTGCTCCCCCATACAACGAGAAGATCGGGCTTCAAATCCTCAAGCGTTCGGCGCACCGCATCGCTGTTGATCGAGTCAACTTCGATGAAGCGCGGCATCGCACGGCGAGGAGCCGCCCGATGCTCTGAAAATCGAAAATATTCCAGCGACTCTCGCGCTCTGCGATTGATCCGCAGCAAAAAACCATACCAGATCTCACGCGAGAGCCCGCCCCACCCGACGGCAGCGGCGAGACGCCGAATTCTTTCTGTGAGCGAAAACTGGCGCGGCTTTTGGATAACAACGAGATCAACTGCCCCGTTTGTCTCGGTATGGAGCGCCTGAGCGAACGCTTTTTTCGTCTCTCCCGGAATTGTGACAATCACGATGCCCATAGGCAATGCATAAAAGTGTATCACATCTCGAACAATTCTTGTGGAAAATTACGCTATCGCGGCAATAACAGCTATGCCAAGAGAATTCATGACATATGAAATGGCGACGAGAGAGGAGGCGCGCATTTTCGATACTCCCATAAGTGTGATGCCAAGCTCGTCCGGCAGCGGCGAGGCGATGATGAGCGCCCCGACAAATGGTATCGCCCACCGAAACATTCGACGTTTGAAGATTGCGCCGAATCGGCGATACTTGTGCGTGCTCAAGAGATAATCT
>Ga0075995_109_pt1 | contig 19155 bp, 19 predicted proteins | sample RifGroA2_FD_68041 | JGI IMG/M metagenome (GOLD analysis project Ga0075995, IMG submission 68041) | Parcubacteria bacterium GW2011_GWA2_51_10
TCTCGGCGCGCTCTCGGGCTACGTGCTCCAGCAGGGCGCCTACGGCCGCTCGCTTGTTGCGCGCGAAGAAGCATTTTCTGTTGCCGAAGCGGGGCTCGAATACTATCGATGGTTTCTCGCGCATAATCCTTCAATCGCACAGACCGGTCAGGGCCTCGTGAGCCCGTACACGTATGAGGTGAGCGATCCGGAAGGAGGGGGCATAGGGGAGGCAACAGTAAGCGCAACGGCGGCGCTTCAGTGCGGCGCGGCGCAATGGATCGATCTCTCATCGCGCGGAGTCTCGAATTCGAGCACTGGCTTTTCGCGCACGCTCGCGGCGCGCTACATGCGCCCGTCTGTTGCGGAATACTCGTACCTCTTGAATGGCAACGTGTGGGCGGGAGCGGATCGACAGATCAGCGGCCCGTACCATTCAAACGGCGGAATCCGCATGGACGGGACAAATAACTCGGATGTGACGAGCGGAGTTTCTACGTGGAGTTGCGACGGAAGCTTCGGATGTAACCCGACGCAATCGAGGCCAGGGATATTCGGAGGCGGTTCTGGCTTTCCGCTCTGGAAATTTCCTGCAGCGACCATCAATTTTACCGGGATCGCAAGCGATTTTCCCGCCCTCAAAGTGAAAGCGCAAACGTCAGGCATCATGCTCAATCCCACATTTGTGCAAGTAGGAGGCATCCAGCAAGGTGGTTCCTTTTCTTCTGTCGGGGGAAGCGATCAGCGGGGCTTCCGGCTCGTGTTTAATTCAAGCGGCACCGTTTCTGTCTATCGCGTGACGGGCACGAGCTACGCATGGAGCAAACACGTCGATGATACATCGAAGTGGGTGCGGGATTACCACACAATTACCGGGCAGACGCTTGTCGGCACGTACGCGATTCCGTCCGGCTGCTCCGTCATCTATTCAGAAGCGAAGACGTGGATTGAAGGAACGATTTCAAAAAAAGTAACAGTCATTGCCGCAGATAGCGGAAGCTACTCGCCGGATATCATTGTGAACAACAACATCTCGTACACGTCGACTGACGGTTCGGTCGGACTCACGGCGGTCGCGGAGCGCTCCATTTTGATTCCTCTCGTCGTTCCTAACAATATGTCTGTACGCGGCATCTTTGTGGCGCAATCGGGATACTTCGGCCGCAATCTTTACGATTGTTCGTACGCGCCGAATGACATTCGCGCCTCGCTTACCATGAATGGCACGATTGTTTCAAACAAACGCACGGGAACGAAATGGTCATACGGGTCGTGTAGCGGCACTTCCGGATTCCAGAGCCGCACCGACAGCTACGATCGTTTGCTCGCATTTTCTCCCCCGCCTTTTACGCCATCTGCGAGTGTGGACTATCGATTGATGCTCTGGCGGGAGCAATAGGCTCGGGGTCAGCGTCTTGCGGAACCCGGACAAATTCTCCAGCGGAAATTGTCCTTAGCTTCAGCGCGCGACGGCCTTCGTCGGACTCAGGCCGACCAATCTCGCGCGCTTCCAGAGGTTCCACAAGGCGCTGATTCCCTCGCTGAAGAGTTGGATAGCGAACGGCTCATTTGGCGCCAAATGAGCCGTTCAACAAGCCGTTCGATTGAATTCAGTGCGACTCATAGACATGCAGCTTCTGGGTGCCATACTGAATGTGGCCAATCTCCGATCTGTATCTTGGGGTGCGGCCACTTGACCAACTCTTAAGGAGTGTAAGATGAAGCACCTCACGGCAATTCTGCCGCCTGGCGCAACCGACGAGCGTCAAAGCGGTTTGAAGAACAGGCCAACGAAGGCGACGTAAGTCCGCATCGAGACTGAAGTCGCGGGGCGGTCTGTCTCTGTACAGCCGCCCTTTTCTTTTTCCCGGAGATCCAAAAATGAACGTGTTATAGTTTTTTCCATGAAGACAATCATTGTGGCAAACTGGAAAATGAACCCGGCTTCGTTCAGGGAGGCGAAGAAACTTTTTGAGGCGACGAAGAAAATGGCGGAGCGCGCTTCAGGTGTCTCCATTATTGTGGCTCCGCCAGTCTTGTTTCTGCGCGGGCTCGCGGCAGAGTACCGCGGCAGGAAGATCTCATTTGCCGCGCAGAATACGCACTTTGAATTGCGCGGAGGATTCACGGGAGAAATCTCTCTTCCGCAAGTGAAAGACGCGGGAGCTTCCCACGTCATTATCGGCCATTCCGAGAGGCGCGCCATGGGCGAGAGCAATGAAGACACTCGGAAAAAAGTCGCAGCTGCGCTTTCGAGTAAACTCATCCCGATACTGTGCGTGGGAGAAACGGTGCGCGTGAAAGGCGGAGAGCATTTTACGATGATTAAGGAACAGTTGCGTGTAGCTCTTTTGGAGCTGACGCCTGCTCACGCATCGCGCGTCATTATCGCGTACGAGCCCGCATGGGCGATCGGAGGAGAGAGCAGCATCAGTCCACAGGAGATGCAAACAATCGCGATTTTTATATCAAAAACGATGGTTGACATGCACGGAAAGATCGGACACCGCGTCAAAATTCTCTATGGCGCGTCTATAGGTGAGCAGAATGCGGCCGCGATGATGAAAGAAGGAAGAGTCGCGGGTCTTATCGTTGGCCACGTCAGCATAGACGCAAAACGCTTCGGTGCTCTGTTACAATCGCTCGCATGATGCACTGCATTGACGAAGTACCAGAGGGAAATTTAAAAGGAAAGCGCGTTCTCGTGCGCTCTGGGCTTGATCTTCCTTTGAATACAGCAGGGAATGTCTCGGACATTTTTAGACTGACGCAGGCATGCGAGACGATCAAATACCTTTCCTCGGCGGGTGCACGTTCGATCGTAATTTCAAAAATAGGTCGAGATCCGAAGGATACGAACGCACCTGTGGCCGCGGCCATGAAGAAATTCTTTCCGGTTTTTTTCGTTCCGGCCCTTTCTGGGCATGCGGTCGAAAGTGCGATTGGCGCCATGCGAGACGGAGACATCATTCTGCTTGAGAATCTTCAACAGGATCCACGAGAGGTCGCGGGTGACGACTCGTTCGCAAAAGAGCTCGCCGCGCTCGCGGACATATATGTGAATGACGCATTTACGAGTGCTCATCGCAGGAGTGCATCAATGACGGGCATCCCAAAGTTCTTGCCTTCCTATGCTGGCCTGCTCCTGCGTGACGAGGTTAATCAATTGGATGCGGCGAGAAAGCCAGCATCGCCGTCGTTCGCGATCCTTGGCGGAGCAAAATTTGAAACGAAAGCGCCGCTCGTGAAATCACTCCTTACGGCGTATGACCATTTGTTTATTGTCGGCGCGCTCGCGAACGATGTGTTCAAAGCGAAAGGGTATGAAGTTGGGATTTCTCTCATCTCGAATGAATTGCCAGACGAGGACGTTCTTGCGCACTCGCATTTTCTCGCACCCGTTGATGTGACTGTCGAGCGGCCCGATGGGCAAGCGCGTACCAAGAAGGCGAATGAAGTTTTGCCGGACGAAAATATTGTGGACATTGGGCCCGATTCCATTCAAATGATCGCGCCCCTGATCGCGCAAGCGAAATCAATTCTGTGGAGCGGTCCGACCGGTATATATGAACGCGGATACATTTCATACACGCACGCGACCGCAGATTTAATTTCAAAGAGCGACGCGAAAAAAGTCATCGGCGGCGGCGACACGATTGCCGCAATACAAGAGACGGGAGTGCCGGAAGAGCAGCTCGGCTTTCTTTCTACGGGTGGCGGCGCCATGCTCGAATACTTGCTCAAAGGAACGCTTCCCGCGATACAAGCGTTGAGCTAACAGTCTCTAAAAACGGGAGAGTATAACTTGGCATCAGGTTGCGAGTGCCTGCTGAATTCTTTTTTGCATTATCCCTTCTTCCCCTGGTTTGTATTTTTTATGCGGCCATAGCTGGAGGCCGTCGCCTTTGAAGCGCGGGATGATGTGAATATGCGGATGATCGACGACTTGGCCCGCGTGCTCGCGGTTGTTCATCATGATATTCACGCCATCGGCATCGAGCGCTTTCTCGACTGCGGCCGCGAGCTCATGGACCACTTCCATCATCGCCACCCAATCGCGTTTCGGAATATCAAAAATGTTCCGCACGTCCGGATTTTTTGGAATGACGAGCGTGTGCCCTGGATTTATAGGATTGATATCGAGGAACGCCAGCGTCCGCTCATCTTCGTATACTTTGTATGACGGAAGTTCGCCGGCAACGATTTTACAAAAGATGCATCCCCTCATAACGTATAGCGTATAGCGTATAGCGTTTAGCGTATAGCGCAAATTGCCGCTCGCCGGTGATACAATCTCATGAATGCCCGTTTCGGATCTCGTAAGAAATTTGTTACATAAGCGCGGAATAGAATCGGAGCAGTCAATTTCTGCCTTCCTCAATCCGGACTACGAAGCGCATACGCACTCCCCGTTTTTGCTCGCCGATATGCAGAAAGCAGTCGAGCGGATTTTTTTGGGATTGGATAGAGGGGAGCGCATTGCAATCTACGCCGACTTTGATTGCGATGGAATTCCGGGCGCCGCGCTCCTCTCGGACTTTTTTGAAAAAATCGGGTGCGCGAATTTTGAAGTCTACATCCCGCATCGCGACCGAGAAGGGTACGGATTTCATATCGAAGCAATAGAGTATCTTGCCGCGAAAGGAGTGACGGTTGTGATTACTGTCGATGTTGGCACAACGGCGCATGAAGCGATCAAGTATGCACAAAAAAAGGGAGTAGACGTGATCGTGACGGACCATCACGAACTCTCTCCGGAACATGGGCTCCCTCCGGCGTATGCCGTTCTTAATCCGAAATGCTCCGGATATCCATTTCCCGATTTGTGCGGCGCCGCGGTGGCATGGAAGCTCGTGCAAGCGCTCATTACTGAAGGAAGGAATCGGAAATTGCCGCGCTTTTTAGCAGTTCCCATAGGATGGGAGAAGTGGCTCCTCGATCTTGTCGCGATCGCAACGGTCGCGGACATGGTGCCGCTTGTAGGCGAGAACCGAGTTCTTGTGCGATACGGAATGGAAGTGCTTCGCAAATCGCGGCGTGTTGGTATCACCGCGCTCTCTCGTCGACTCCGTTTGCGGAAGGAAGAACTATCAGAAGACGACATCGGATTTTCTTTTGCGCCGCGCATCAATGCGGCGTCCCGCATGGACGAGCCCGATCTCGCCTTTCGGCTCCTCACGACGCGTGATTCGAACGAAGCAGAGCAGCTTGCCGCTCGTCTCGAGCAGCTCAACACGAGGCGCAAGGCATCCGTCGGCGCAATCGTTCGGGAAGCCAAAAAGCGCGTGCGTGAGCGGTTTTCTAGAGAGGATCGCGTGGTAGTTTTAGGAAATCCTGAATGGAAGCCGGCGCTTCTCGGGCTGGCGGCCAATTCGATCATCGGGGAGCGCGGTGGAATCGTATGCATGTGGGGGCGCGATGCAAAAGGGCGGCTCAAGGGCTCGTGCCGCTCTGACGGAGCGCTCTCGATCATCGATCTTTTTGCCGCGGCTCCCGGCGCAGTCGAAGAGTACGGAGGCCACAAACAGTCAGGAGGATTTACGGTTTCACACGAGAAGGTACATCTGCTGCAAGACACGCTGTCGGCCGCGGCAGAAAATCTCCAGGCGCGCGAGTCAGAAAAAGAGGTCACGAAGTCCGATGCGAACACATCTCTTTCTCTCATCTCGATCGCATTGTATCGAGACGTTTCTCGTCTCGCTCCATTCGGCATTGGAAATCCGAAACCCGTGTTTCTTATTTCAGATACAGTTGTCTCATCCGTACGGCGATTTGGGAAAGATAATAATCACATCGAACTCGCGCTTTCGTGCGCGCGCACAGGACATGAAGCGCGCGGCTTCGATTTTTTCCGCTCTCCGGAAAGTTTCACCTGCGCGCCTCTTCCGGGCGCACGGGTGCATCTCTTAGCGACTCTTGAGCGCGATTCATTTCGCGGCGGCTCGGCGGTCGCTCTTCGCCTCGTGGATGTTTTGTCAGAATAGAGTTATTCACGTGTAAAATTATGCAGATGGAAAGGATTGTAATTTACACCCCAGTACCACAGCGCTTCGCGCTGGCTACGGGGCAGGCAGACGGTGTTGACCGCGTGTTAATCTTTTCTTTGTGGACAAAGTAGTTATATACACTGACGGAGGAGCGCGTAATAATCCAGGGCCCGCCGGGGCAGGTGTTGTTGCTTATGATGGCAACAAAAAGATTTTTGAATTAAAAAAGTTTTTGGGCGAACGGCAGACGAATAATTGGGCAGAATATGAAGCAGTGGCGCTCGCTCTTTCGGAAGCAAAGAAACGCGGCCTCGCGAAACGGCCGATTGAAATTCGAATGGACAGCGAGCTCATAAAAGAGCAGCTTTCGAACAACTATCAGGTAAAAGAGCCGACGCTCTGGCCGCAGTACATGAAGGTTCACAATCTTTTAGTTGCACATTTTCCGGATTGCGTTTTCACGCACGTGCCGCGCGAAGAAAATAAAGAAGCGGACCGTCTTGTGAACGAAGCGATCGACAGCGCGATCTAATGGGTCCTCGAATTCTTGTTGCCGCCGTTGTAGGAATTCTTGTGGGTGTTTTCGCAGCATCATTTATTCCGCTTGGTTTCGCTGCGGCAGGTTTTGCTGCGCTCCTCTGCGTATCCGCCTTCCTCGTTTCGTTTTTCGACTCGCATAAGCGCCGACCGCTCATCATCATGGGGATCTTTCTCGTGTCATTTTCAATCGGAATTCTTCGGATGAACGGTGCAGCGCTTTCGTCGGATCCTGCGCTCTCATCGGCTCTCAACACCGAAGTGACGATCGAAGGTGTGGTTTTTGAAGAGCCGGATGTGCGCGAGTCATCAACGCGCATCTTTCTTCATGCTGATGTACTCATACCCCCACAGTCAGACAGTGGGCATGAGTCGGAGGATACGGAGAAGGTGCGTATTGATGCGGGAATTTTGGCGATTGCGCCGCCGCATTCTTCCGTCCGCTATGGTGATCGCGTACGCGCGGAAGGATTGCTTCGAGTTCCGGAAGCGTTCGATACGGGCAGCGGACGGCAGTTCAATTATCCGGCATACCTCGCGAAAGACAGCGTTCTGTATGAGCTCGCGTTTGCAGATGTTGAAGTCCTCTCGAGCGGTGAGGGAAGTCTCATAAAAAAATCGGCAATCTGGATAAAGCAAAAATTTCTGGAGGGAATCGGAAGCGCACTGCCGGAGCCGCATGCGGGGCTCGCGGGCGGCATCACCGTGGGCGCAAAGCGCGGCCTTGGAGAAAGTTTGACGGATGTGTTTATTTCCGTCGGACTCATCCACGTTGTCGTTCTTTCCGGCTACAACATCATGCTTGTCATGAACGGTGCGGCATGGCTCTTTTCTCGCGCACCGCGATTGCTCCGATTATTTGTCGGCGCATTCATCGCGATTTTCTTCGCGCTCATGACAGGAGGCGCAGCTTCGTCGGTGCGCGCCGCCGCGATGGCAGTGATCGGCGTTATTGGCCGGGCGACGGGCCGCGTGTACCTCGCTTCGCGCGCGCTCGGCATCGTTGCGCTCGCGATGGTTTTGTGGAATCCGTTTCTGCTCTCGTTCGATCCCGGCTTCCAACTATCAGTAATAGCAACTCTCGGTCTCATTTGGTTCACCCCGGTCGTGAAGCCGCACCTTCCGTGGATCACGGAGCGTTTTGCTCTGCGCGAGATTGCCGCGTCCACCATCGGCACGCAGATTGCCGTGCTACCGCTTCTCCTCTATCAAAATGGGCTGCTCCCGATTTATTCGTTTTTCGCAAATGTGCTAGCGCTTGTCGCCATCCCACCCGCAATGATCGCATCGGCGATTGCCGCGATCGGTGGCCTCATAGCGGGACCTCTCGCGCCAGTGATTGCATTTCCCGCGTATCTGCTCCTCGCGTACATCACGGCAGTTGCGGAATTTTTTAGCTCTCTGCCATTTGCATCCATTAGTATCGGACAATTCAGCGGATTCTGGCTTTTTCTTGCGTACGTTCTGATGTTCGCAATATTTATATTCATAAAAAAACGGCCGGGCTGAGTCCGGCCGTTTTCGGCTCGCACACGACCTTCAATATGCAGCATTGGGGAAGGTCAACGATGCCTCTCCCGGCACGGCCGAGGAATATGTCGGTTCGCTCACTGGTCGCGCAACACGTTTCGTGAGCTCTTCGATTGCGCGGTCGATATGCACGCGAACGCGCTCGTGTGCTCCGCCTCCTCGGCGATACATCCTGAGTATTTCCAGGTATTTCGCAGTCGCCTGCTGGTCCATCGCGGTTGAAAGGAGCAATCTCACAAGGTGGCATGCGGTAGATCCCGCATCGTGCTCCGTGCAGTCGATCTGCGCGATTGAAACCACGAGAGCCGACATTCCGCCCTCGCGAATTTCCGGGTCGGAACTGCTCAAAACATGCTCAAGGTCGAGATCATGCATTTCTATCTCCGTAAGATCACCAGCCAATTGCTGGATTCCACGACTGTATCACAAATTATTGCAGCAACGCGAATCTCTTTTCTATGACATTCCAATTCAAATTCTTGAAAAACGCGTCGATGTACTTACCTTTCCCTAGCGCTCCGTAGTCGAGAATGAATGCGTGCTCCCACACGTCGAGCGCGAGAATTATGGGGAGCGTGGCGAAATGCCCTTGGTGCTGCTCGCCCACAAAGCTCGTGAGTAGCTCCTTTGATTGCGGATCGAAATAGAGTATCGCCCATCCCGGCCCGCGGATACTGCCGATCTTTTTCATGACGGTCTCGAATCCACCGCCTCGCCCGTACTCTTTTTCAAATATTTTTGCCAATGAGCCGTTTGTGGTGAGCGCAGTCGAGCCGCCTTCAAACTGCGCGAAATAGTATTCGTGCAGGCGCATGCCGTCGAATTCGAATGAGCGTCTTCGCGTGAGTTCGGCAATGGCAAGCTCGTTTTTCTCCCAATCACTTGTCGCAAGTTCCGCAATGAGTTTTGATAGTGCATTAAAGTTCTTTACGTATCCCTCGTAGAGTCCGATATGCTGCTTCACTGATTCAGACGAGATTCCAGGAAGTTCCGGAATCTCAAATTCTTTCGGCTCATATATGTGCATAGCGGAAATTTTCAATTTTCAAATAATCCCCGCATCATAGCACTGTGCTTCATGAAGGCGATGTGAATATATGAATGTAGAATGTCCCCATGCGCACGAGTGCAAAAATCAGTCTACTTGTCATCTTTCTCCTCTCTATTGCAGTTCTCGTCATTTGGTGGGCAGTTGTTCTCGAAGATAGGAACGGAAAACTGACGGTTTCATTTCTAGATGTCGGGCAGGGCGATGCCATTTTTATAGATGCGCCATCCGGCAGACAGGTTTTGATTGACGGCGGGCGCAGTTCGGTTGTTTTGCGCGAACTATCAAAAGTGATGCCGTGGTATGACAAGACGATTGATCTTCTAATCCCCACGCATCCCGATGCGGATCATATCGGCGGTCTTATTGATGTGCTCGCTCGATACCGCGTCGCGGCCGCCATAGGGTCATCTGTGAAAGGAGATACGGGCGAGGCGAAGGAACTTGACCATGCGATCTCAAGCGAGGGCGCAAGGCGTGTCCGAGCCATGCGCGGGCAGGTAGTTGATCTCGGTCCTTCGACCAGCTCAGGATTGCGCGCATATCTAGAAATTCTTTTTCCCGATCGCTCTGTCGAGAATGTGGAAACGAACACTGGATGCGTTGTCGCACGGCTCGTGTATGGCGGGACTTCTTTTATGTTTTCCTGCGACGCGCCGCAATCGGTCGAGAAATATTTGGCGGGGCTCGACGGAAAGAATCTACACGCCAATGTGCTTAAAGCAGGGCATCACGGCTCGCGCACGTCATCATCAGAGCTGTTCATCGGCTTTGTTGATCCGGAATTCGCGGTATTTTCGCGTGGCTGCGACAACAGCTACGGGCATCCACACAAAGAAGTGATAGAAATTTTCGAACGCTTTGAAATTCCTACGTACGACACGTGCAAAAACGGGGCTATCACGTTTATGTCCGATGGAAACACGGTCCAGCGGATTCAATAATTATCAATAATGTTAGTATCCCCACTCATGTGCCGGTCGGCACATGAGTGGGGATAGTGGGGCACCGATCCGAAGGAGAAAATCTACTTGACCAATCCAGCAGTCTTAAGTGTCAGATATGCGCCTCTCTTCTTCATCGTCTTAAGCCCTTTGGCTGAAACAGTAATGGTGATCTTTTTCCCCATCTCTGGAATGAAGAGTGTCTTCTTCTGCATATTTATCTGACGGCGGCGCTTTCCCGTCGGATTAAATTTTGTCGCGCGGACACGGTTCGAATAGCCGCCCCCGACTTGACTCGATCTTTCTGTTATGACGCATTTTTTCGCCATGGTCGCAGAAGAATACCATCACCCGGATACTCTCGCAATGACAATGGCATTCTCTCCCTTGGTCGAATACGTTACAATGAAAAAATGGATATCGCACAGGCTGTTTTTCTGGTTGCCATCATCATCATGTCGGCTGTTATTCACGAAGTGATGCATGGTGTCGCTGCCGACAAACTTGGCGACCCGACAGCGCGCCTCATGGGTCGTCTCACCTTGAATCCAATAAGTCATTTGGATGCGTTCGGGTCGGTGCTGCTCCCGCTTCTCCTCACGCTCACGAATTCCCCGATTCTTTTTGGGTGGGCGAAACCAGTGCCCTATAATCCCTATAATCTGCGGCCAGGGAGATTTAGCGAAGCGATCGTCGCCGGAGCGGGCCCGGTTTCGAATCTTGTCATTGCACTCATTGCCGGTCTTTTTATTCGTTCGGGTGTTGTTCCGCCGGAGCTTGTACCTATTGTGTTCCTGATCATAGTCGTAAATGTAATGCTGTTTATATTTAATCTGATTCCTCTCCCGCCCCTCGATGGCTCAAAAGTGCTCGGAGCGCTTCTGCCGAAAAGTATTTCAGTCGGATATGACGCGTGGCGCGCCCGACTCGAAGGAAACATGTTTCTCGGGCTCGGTATTCTCGTTCTTATTATTCTGGTGCTTGGCGATTCGTTAGGGCGATTTATTTACGGCATCGCTCGCGCGATCGCCGGAGCATGAAAAAACGCCGGCTCACGCGAGCCGGCGTTTCCATCATCGTCGCGTCGGCCGAGATTCGATCTCGCGGATCCACGCAGCCCGATAGTATTTGGCGCGCCACGGGAGAACACACGAGAAGCCCGCCCATGCCTCGCGACCCAAGGCGCCGAGCCACTTACCGCGTTCTGCCGCACCGCACAGTTGTCCCAGTACGTCATGGAATCCGGAAGTGGGGTCGAGAGTCTCGGTGATAACCCAGCGCTGCCATCCGGGGCGCATGCGATCGAGAAACTTCGCCGATGTAGCGACGTTCTTGTTGATTTTTGCTTCCAGACGCTGCCGACGTTTATACCACCAACGCGCGAGGAATCCCTTCTGATCTTTCTGCGGTTCAAACTGCGCGATCCTGTACGGGGTCATGTTCCCTCCATTCGGTTTGCCCAGACTCGATTGAGCCTGGTTCTTACAGCATCATTCTGTAGATCGAATAGCGCGTCAATAGAGCATTGCTTTTCATGGGGGAGCATAGTATATTCTGCGTGCGCGCCTGGCGCGCATTTAATTTCATGTCAACAATCAATCAACTCACGCGCAAGGGACGCAAGCAAAAAACGTGGCGCACAAAAACAGTTGCGCTCTCGCGCGGTTTCAATACGCTTGAAAATCGACCCTCTTTTTATTCCTCACCGTTTAAGCGCGGCGTCTGCACGCGTGTCACGACAAAGACTCCTCGCAAGCCGAACTCTGCGATCCGCAAGATCGCGCGTGTCCGTCTCACGAATGGCATGGAAATCACCGCCTACATTCCCGGGGAGGGGCACAATCTGCAGGAACACTCTGTAGTTCTCGTGCGCGGCGGACGTGTGAAGGACATCGGACTTCGATACACCATCGTACGCGGCAAGCTCGACGCCACCGGCGTTGATGCGCGCAAGCGTGGCCGCTCGCGATATGGCGCCAAGCTTCCGAAGCAGAAGAAATCATAGAAATTGTTATGAACGAAGTGAATTACAATTTCTTAACCCGCCAAAATTTTTCCACAGGAAAAATTTTGGCGGGTGTAAGAGTTTCTAAGCTCGTTTTACTCACTAAGAACCTCTAACATGCGTCGGCCAATCAAACGTAAGCATCTTCCCGAACCGGACCCCGTGTACGGCTCGCTCAAAGTCTCGAAGCTTATCAACTACGTTATGGAGCGAGGGAAAAAAGATACGGCGCGGAAGATCGTCTACAAGGTAATGGATGAATTAAAAAAAGATGGCGACCCGGTCGCGATTCTTGAGGACGCCCTTGAGAAAGCGTCACCTTCGGTTGAAGTTCGCTCCCGACGTGTCGGCGGTGCGAACTATCAAGTCCCCCGTGAAGTCCGACCGGAAAGACGCCTTGCGCTCGGTCTTCGATGGATTGTTGAAGCTGCGGAAGGCACCAAAGGAAAGCCCATGGCGGTATCTCTTCTCAATGAAATTAAGGCAGCACACAAGGGCGAAGGAGTTGCAGTCACAAAGAAAGAAACGACGCATCGAATGGCCGAAGCCAACAAAGCATTTGCCCATTTCGCCTGGTAATTTCGCGAAGGCAAAATCAATTTTCCATTTGATATAATCGGAGGATGAAAAAGCTATATAGATTGCCGGATGAAGGAACACTCGCGGGTGTTATCGCGGGATTTGCAGAATATTTTGGTATCGATGTAACGATTTTGCGGGTATTGTTTGTTCTCTTTGTGTTAGTGACAGGCGTATTTCCGGGCGTCATCGGTTACATTCTCGCGATATTCATTATGCCGAATAGCGCGGTTTTCAAAATAGCTGTACAGTAGCGGTTCGCAGAGAAGGTTTCTGCTCTTTTTTGAAGGAGGTTGTAATGTTGCGACGTCTGTTCGAATGGTTTAGAGGCGGGACAGAACAAGAAAAAAATGCGCGGCGTGCCAAGGATTCATGGACAAGTTCTGCGGCCCGGGAGCTTCGGAACGGTCACAGACCTAGCAGATACGTCACGCATTTCAGGCCAAAGCTCGAGTCCGTTGCGACTATGCTCGGACATAGCGTCTTTGCGTATCTGAACGCGAAGGGAGGATACGCTGAGATTCGCCGTTCTAACTGGGGTGTCCTGATCCGTGTGCAGTTTGACGGATTGTCGCATGAAGATCGGGTCACCGGGGCATGGGTGTACTCGTATTTCGAGCTTCCCGAGGAGGGGAAGCGCAGATTGCGTAGTGCGCTGGCTGACAAGTCGAACCTCGAGGTGAAATTCGTGCCTTCGGAAAGGTTGCAAGTCATCGAGCGATGACCGGTGCGGCTTTGGCGAGGCGACGCACAAGAGGTGGGGAGACGGGGCGTCTTTCCGCCTCTTCACTTTTTGAGAATTTAAGTTATTATCCTACTCACGCCTTCGGGCGTTTTATCTTTATGGCACGTGATTATCCTTTAGAAAAAGTCAGAAATTTTGGGATTATAGCACCCATCGTCGCGATGATTACATCGCTCCTTGAGAACCCACGGTTCTCAACGGGCTGCGCCCTGATCTCCTTCGCGGGAAAACTACAGTTTTCCCGACCCCTTTCGCACGATGTGCGCAATAGTGGTATCTTCTGCTAATCATTTCAATATGGCGAGGGATTATCCGTTGGAGAAGGTTAGGAATTTTGGGATCATTGCGCACATCGATGCGGGGAAGACGACCACATCCGAGCGCATTCTCTATTACACGGGAATGTCGCACAAGATAGGCGAGGTGCACGAGGGCGACACGGTGACCGACTGGATGGAGCAGGAGCGCGAGCGCGGCATCACGATCACCGCTGCTGCCATCACGTGTTTCTGGAATCCGAGCTACATGGGCAGCGACACGAGCTACAAACACCGCTTCAACATTATAGACACACCCGGCCACATTGATTTCACCTCCGAGGTAAAGCGTTCCATGCGCGTCCTCGACGGCGCGGTCGTCGTATTCGACGGCGTTGCAGGCGTTGAGCCGCAGAGCGAAACGAACTGGCGATATGCGGAGGAAGCCGACGTGCCTCGCATCTGTTACATCAACAAGCTCGATCGCACCGGTGCGTCTTTTGAAAAATCTTACGCGAGCATTCTCGATCGGCTTTCCACAAAAGCAGTGCGCATGCAGATTCCGATTGGCCTTGAGGACAAGTTTGAAGGTGTCGTCGATCTCCTGACGCTGCAGAGTTTTCACTTTGAGGGAGAAAAGGGTGACATAGTAGTTGCCGGTGCGGTGCCGGAAAATTTGAAAGCGGAAGCGGAAAGCTATCGCCACGAACTTGTCGAGCGAATCGTCGAGAATGACGACGCCCTCATGAGCGCCTACCTCGATGGTAAGGAAATTCCCCTCAAAGAACTGAAGGCGACGCTCCGCAAAGCGGTGATCGCCAATAAAATCTTCCCTGTTCTCACGGGCTCTTCTCTCAAGAACAAGGGGGTTCAGCTCGTTCTCGACGCTGTCGTAGATTATTTGCCGAGTCCTTTGGAAGTGCCTCCCGCGAAAGGAATGAATCCGGAAACGGCAGAAGAAGAAACGCGCCCGGCGTCCGATGACGCACCGTTTGCCGCACTCGTTTTTAAATTGCAGGTTGATCCGTTTGTTGGTGCGCTTTCATTCTTTCGCGTCTATTCCGGCAAAATTTCCGCTGGAGATTTTGTTTACAACGCGACGACGCGCAAAAAGGAGCGTCTCGGCCGCATCGTTCGCTTGCAAGCGGACAAGAGAGAGGATTTGAAAGAAGTTTTTGCGGGCGAAATTGCGGCGGCAGTCGGCATGAAGGAAGTAAAAATCGGGCAGACACTGTGCGACGAGGAGAATCCAATTGCGCTCGAAGCGATTGTTTTTCCCGAGCCGGTCATCTCGATGCGCATCGAGCCGAAAACAAAAGTCGACCAGGAGAAAATGGGTATCGCACTATCGCGGCTATCCGATGAGGATCCGACGTTTCGCGTCACGAGCGATCCAGAAACTCTCGAGACAATCGTTTCGGGAATGGGCGAGCTTCATTTGGAAATCATTGTTGATCGTATGCGTCGCGAGTTCGGCGTCGAGGCCTCGACTGGGAAACCGCAGGTCGCCTATCGCGAAACGATTCAGGGAACGGCGGATGTCGAATACAAGCACATCAAGCAGACGGGAGGCCGCGGACAGTATGGGCACGTAAAGATTCGCGTGAAGCCGCTGGAGCCGATCGAGCCCGGCAAAAAAGTAAAAAATAATGTCGAGCGCGAAGATCATTTTGAATTCATCAACTCGATCAAGGGCGGGGCCATTCCACAGGAATATATTCAGCCGGTAAAGAAAGGTGTCAAAGAAGCAATGGAGCGCGGCATTCAGGCGGGCTTTCCGGTTGTTGATATATCAGTTGATCTCTATGATGGTTCGTATCACGACGTTGACTCATCGGAGATCGCGTTCAAGCTCGCGGCGATAAACGCGATGCAGGAAGCGCTCCGGCAAGCAAAGCCAGTCATTCTCGAGCCGATCATGAAATTGGAAGTCGTCACGCCCGAGAAATTCATGGGAGATGTGACAGGGAGTATTAACTCGAAGCGCGGGCAGATCGAAGCGATGGGCGAGCGCGGGCAAGCGCGCGTCATCACCGCGAAAGTTCCGCTCTCGGAGCTCTTCGGCTTCACGACGCAATTGCGCTCTCTTACTGAAGGCCGCGCCGTGCCGAATCTGGAGTTCTCGCACTATGCAATCGTGCCGCGCAATGTCGCAGAAGAGATCATAGTCAGCAGAAAATAAGTTCATTTAACGCATGAAGAAACGCCTGCCCGGTAGTGAGCTTGCTCTACTACCGTGTCGCAGAGGAAATAATCGCCGCGCGTAAGTAGTGAATGCGCGCTCAATTCCCGCGTTCAATTTTGACAGAAAGAACATTCTGATGCAGAATGCAAGTTGAGTTCACCGTAAGGAGGGAGAGAGTATGAGTGCAGTAGGGATCGCGGTGCTTGTCGTTTTGGTGCTCTTTGTGCTGGCGGGCACTTTTGCGTTCATCTTCGTAGCGAGGCGCAACAGAGGAGGCGATCTGCCTCCTGACGCAACGACAACCGATGGGCAGTTTCGTACGGCGGAACAACAAGCCCGCCGGAACCTGCTCGGCAGCATAGGCGGGAGGGAGAATTAACAATCCCGCCCGTACTAAAACCCCCCGGTCGGTGCCGGGGGTTTTCTTTTTAAACTATCCCCAAAATTGGTAAAAATGCCCTCGACAAATCGCAAAAATGTGCCAAGATTTTTAGATTACAAATAGAAATTATCTCCATGCTTAAAAGAACTGCGTTAACCGGCCTCGGCCTCGTTTTGCTCGCCTCTCCATTACTGGTTTCTGCGCAGTCTATCAGCGATTTGCAGGCGCAGGTCAATGCACTCCTTGCGCAGCTTCAGGCCCTTCAACAACAGCAGAATCAGAATCAAACTTTGTCGCCATTGCCTTCTCCTTCTCCGGTGCCCCCATATCAGCCGGGCGACTACGATCCAGAACAAAACTCTGCATGCGTCGCTCTCCAGTACAATCTGAAATACCGCATGACAGACGCTCGAACAGAGGGCGAAGTGTCTCTCCTCCAGGATTTCCTCCAAGCGGAAGGGTACCTGAACTCCACCCCGACTGGATTTTTCGGCCTTCAGACTCTAGCTGCTGCGAAGAAGTACCAAAGGAGTGTCGGACTTGCAAATACCGGCTACGTCGGGCCTCTTACGCGCGCGAAGATTAAAGAGGCGACCTGTTCATCGGCCGCTCCGATTGCGAGTTCTCCGACAATAAATCCCATAACACCCACAACTCCTTCTCCGTCAATTCCTAGTCCTGTCATCGCCCCCGTAGCACCGACAACTCCTTCTCCATCAATCCCTAACCCCATCATCACTCCTGTAGCACCGGCGAGTCCGACACTGCCAATTCCTATAGAGACTCCAACGCCCACGCCAGATCCAGCGCCGAATCCATCTCCCGTGTCGACTCCAGCGCTCGTCGCTCCCGCCGGTTACCCGTGGTCAAACTTTTACGGAAAAGGTATGACGTATACGGTCGAGACTGCTGCGGAAATACAAGATGCGGCAGACAGCGGTTTTAGGATAATCATGTTAGATATATATCGAAATATACCTGCGGACATCCACAATGTTATCAAAAGGAATGGTCTGAAATTTATCGTGCGTGATCTGCAGTATCGCGCACTCGAATGCCAGCCTGGCGCGTGCGATCGAGAAAAGATCATGGCAGAGGCGCGAGCCGATATCGCAAGTATGACGGATCCCGACATGATTGGCTTTTATATTCTTGACGACCCGACATTCGACGGAGAAGCTATCGCGAAAGATATTCACGCGGTTGTCGCTGAATCCAATCAGACGAGCTCCACGAAGCGCCCAACGATATGCGGCATCGCGGGATATTTGAATTGGTATGGCCAAAGTGTCGCTTCAACGACCGAATATCGCATTGTGACTGACCGAGCGATACGGAATTTTTCGCCACAGGGATGCGACATTGTGGCTCCCTATGCCTACGCTGAAACTTATGTGCATGTGAGCGATCCCTCGCAGGTGGATTGGAAAATGACCTCGCTCTTGCCATACATCAAGACAGGTCTTGCGGCGAAGGGCTGGAACATCAATTCGATCCCAATGATCGGGATACCTCAGGCTTTTTTCCTCACTGCACCTGGTGTTGTGAAGCCGCGGCCTGAGGATTTGACTGATCAAGCCGAGGCGTATTGCAAGGCCGGTGCGACTGCACTCATGCCTTTCACCTGGGATTACAACGGAGGTATTCTCACGACGGGCCAACCGCCGTATCTACTCATGTTCAACACACCATGGCTGAAACAATCAATGATCAATGGGCTCGCAAGATGCGCATCGTACTGGGCGCAGCCTGGGACGAGCGTAACACCGCCGGAACTCTTGATTCGCGCCTTCGATCCATGGACACAAGCATGGGTGGATGGCTCTCCGGCTGTGCAGGACAACTCGCTCGTACCACTCACAACCATCCCGACGATTTCTATCCCATACAACGCAGAGCCGTATTTCCAATGGGGAGCAAACAGGATACAACCCGGAAGCTGCAGGCTCGCGAGAACTCCGGGCGCTGACAACGCATTCTCTATATACGCACTTGGCGCTAAGGGTGGGAACACTATCTATTACGGGGACTTTCAGAACACCTCTAAAGGTGGCGGCAATATTACCATTCCGCATACATACGCATTCTCATGCAGCGATCCGACGGGTGCCACGCTCTGGAGTACGTCGATAATTGTCAACGTCACCGCTTCTCAGTCACCAATACCAACTGCCACGCTCACCATCAACGGAAAAGAAAGCGATACGGTATCGGTCGGGTCTCCCTTCAAGTATGTGTGGTCTTCAACGAACGCGGACCACTACACATCGTCATTCACTTCCACCGCCTGCGGCTCGGGCGATCCGTGGGTCGCCACGAATGCGAGCGGCGTACACGAGGGAATCATTGACCAAGCTGCCGCCGGTTGCACGTACACCGTGAACTACAAAGCAACTCAAAGCGCGACGGGTAAAGAGGCAACAAAAACAATTGAGGTGATAGTAAGGGCATTGGCCGCGACGCCTATACGGGCTTTCAGCGCTACGGCATCTAATAGCTGGGACAATTATGTTCCGGCAAATACTATAGATGCTGACGAGAGCACAGGTTGGATTTCCGGAGGCAGTGCAGAACAGTGGATTGAATTTGACTTCGGAGCCCAAAAAACCCTTTCCAATATGTCATTGGTGGTAGAACAAAGTCCGTCAGGTAACACTGTGCATGAAATCTATGCTGGAACGACCCCGAATCCTACGACACTTGTTCGCACCCTGTCTGGATTCACTCAATCGGCAGATGTGCTTAAGGTAACTTTCTCACCAGCTCTCACCAATATCCGCTACGTGCGCGTTAAAACAGTCGCTAGTCCATCATGGGTTGCTTGGCAAACAATAAAATTCAACGATGAGCCCACTGGGATGAGTAGGAAAACAGGCCAATTGGCGAACGTTATAGGTGCTTTGAGCGAATCTTTTTCCACGCGCCCAGCATCCGCAGTTTCCGATCCTGATCTTGGGTTTAGCTATCATTTTACGCT
>Ga0075995_110_pt1 | contig 18507 bp, 24 predicted proteins | sample RifGroA2_FD_68041 | JGI IMG/M metagenome (GOLD analysis project Ga0075995, IMG submission 68041) | Parcubacteria bacterium GW2011_GWA2_51_10
CGTCTCCCGGACTCGAACCGGGGACTTACGCTTTATCCCGATACCATAGCGCTTCGCGCTAGCTACGGGACAGGCGCCAGCGTTGCGACATTTACCCCGTTAGAGCCGGAGGCGAGACTCGAACTCGCGACCTATTGTTTACAAAACAATTGCTCTACCAACTGAGCTACTCCGGCTCTAACGGGGCCGACTGAGCTAAGGCGGCTTCTGCAATACTATAATCCGGACTCACCATTCTGGCTATTCATTGATATTTGTCTTAGGATTTTTCTTCTGCTCGGGCGAAACTGACTTGCCGTTTGCGCCATTTTCTCTTGCCTCATTTCGATCGGACGATCGCATCGCATGCTGTTGGATCTTCTTCAGGAAATCGGAGTTCGTGTCGCGCCGCTCGAAACGATGCTTATGCGACACGAGATCGGCAAGTTTGTATGCTTGCCGTTCCAGGTAGCGGGCAAATTCTGCTGTCTTGAGAGCCGCAATGTGGATCGAGAAGCGCGCGAGATGCAGGGCCGCAGGCGGCAGCCGCGCGAGCTGTTCCCTCCCTCGAATGAGCTGACCCTTAAGGAGAAGCGCGCGGGAATCGGCCGTATCGCGAAAATCCGGATAGAGAATGCGCTCTCGTCGCTCTTCCCATAGCTTGAGCGCAAATAAGCCCACGATAGCGAAGAGAGAAAGAAAGAAAATGATCGAGGCGAAAATCATGGTATTAACGCACGCTCAGTCTTTCGAATCGGACGATCTCTATCTTTTCACCGAATTTCTGAATCGCACTGTTGATGAGCTCTCCTATCGTAAGGGAGGGGTCCTTGACGTACGGCTGTTCGAGCAGCACACGCTCTTTGAGATAGCTGTCAATTTTCCCTTCGATCGCTTGCATGCGCGCCTTATCCGGCACATTCACAGCCTCTTTTGCAAACACGTCCCGTAATTTCGCGAGCTCTGAATCACCTACGTCCTTGCGGCTTTTGTATTGCGGATTCATCGCCGCTACCTGCATCGCGATTTCATATGCCAGTTTTCCGAACTCCTCGTTTTTCGAAACGAAATCTGTTTCTGACGCCATCACGACCGCACCTACGACGCTTCCGCCAGCATGCGTGTATGCTGCAGCAATCCCCGCGCCGAGCGCACGATCAGATTTTTTCGACGCTGCAGAAGTGCTGTGTTTGCGCAGAATTACTTTCGCTTTCTCCAAATCACCCTCAGCTTCTTCAAGCGCCTTCTTACACTGCATGATAGACACTCCCGTTTCGTCACGGAGTTGTTTGATCAGCTCAGTTGTAATTTCCATAGATGTGCCAATCTACAAATCTATTCCAATCTACAAATGTCTGCGAATTCTGCTGTAGTTCTATTTGTACGCATTCGTAGCATTCGCATCATTCGCGGATTGGGACTTCCTCTTTCCTCCATTCACCGCCTCCACTATTTCTTCCACGACTAGTCTGATACTCCGAACGGATGTGTCATTTCCTGGAATGGGATACTGTATGGGAGAAAAATCGCAGTCAGAACTCGCGAGCCCGACGATCGGAATTGACATTTGATTCGCCTCGCGCACCGCCGTGCTCTCGTGCTTCGTGTCTACTATGAAAAGGGCGGCTGGAAGATCGGCCATGTTCGTAAGGCCGCCAAAACGCCCGAGCAGTTCATCAATTTCCCTGTCAATGAGAAGTCGCTCCTTCTTCGTGTACTTTTCGAGCTGACCACTGTCGCGCTCACTCATTAATTTCTCCAAGCGGTCGATGCGCTTCCGGATGTTTTTGAAATTTGTGAGCGTGCCTCCGATCCATCTGCCCGCAACATACGGAGCGCCAACCAACAGTGCGGCATCTTTGATGATCCCCGTTGCCTCGTGCTTTCCCCCGACGAAAAGAACCTGTTTACCACTTCCTGCTATTGAGGCGACAAACGCTTTCGCGGCTTCTAGTCTGCGCTGTGTTTCTTCAAGGTCGAATATGTCGCTCCGATCTTTCGTGCCGAAAATATACGGCGCGGCTGTTGGATGTCGGCGCGTGCGAGAATATCCGAAATGCGTCCCCGCTTCAAAAAGCGTTTGAATGTCCTTTGTATCTCCCGGCATAATGAAAGGGCACTATAGCAAAAATGGGCGGTCAAAGTCAAAGCATCACGTGCCGACAGCATTGTCCGCCGCGTCGAGTGAGGCAAGAATATCATCGAGACGTCCGTTCATTATCCCTTCCACATTCGACCACGATTCCTTGATGCGGTGATCTGTCACCCGATCTTGCGGGAAATTGTAGGTGCGGATTTTCTCCGAGCGATCAGCCGTCCCGACCTGCGCTTTGCGCTCCGCTGCCCGTTTTCTGTCCGCTTTCTCGTCCTCACGCAATTGAAGCTTACTTATAAGAAGCTGCATCGCCTTTTCGCGGTTCTGCTGCTGGCTTCGCTCTGAAGTGCATCGCACATCGAGACCAGTTGGTGTATGAATGATGCGCACTGCGGTCTCCACTTTATTAACATTCTGCCCGCCTGCTCCGCCCGAGCGCGAGAATTCTATTTCTAAATCCGCCGGATTAATTGTTATTTTCGCTCGCTTGTATATCGGCAAGATAGCAACTGATGCAGTTGAAGTATGAATTCTTCCGGCTTTTTCAGTCGCAGGAACGCGCTGAACACGATGCACGCCTGTCTCGAAGCGCAGCACATAGGAACTGTTCTCGCCTTTTATTTCGAACTGCGCCTCTTTATATCCGCCGACGGTCGCTCGCGACTCTTCGAGTGCGCGCCAGCGCCAGCCTCTCCCTTCTGAAAAGCGCAGATACATCCGCGCAAGCTCCTCTGCAAAAAGTGACGCTTCCTCACCCCCAACGCCCGCACGCACTTCGAGCACTACTTCATTCGGCCATTCGCGTTCGGCAGCATCGAGAGGTGAGCCGACAATCTTTTCCATTTCCGAGAGGAGTGCCTCTTTCTGCTCCGCTATTTCTTCCAACTCTTTCTCCGCGAGCTGTTTCATAGAAGAATCAACTTCCACGAGCTCCGCCGCATCCTGCTCCGCTTTCGTGAGGCGCTTCCACTCTTGCACCATATAGGAAACGCGCCGATCTTCGGCGTAATCGAGAGGATTTATGTGATTCGCTTCGCTCATAGGTCTATAGGTCGTAGGTTACAGGTTACAGTAAAGCCGCGCCACAAGTGTGGCGCGGCTTTAAAACAGTGTCCTTATTTCTTCTTGGCGGTTTTCTTAGAAACCTTTGACGCGCGCGTTTTGAACTTTTCGACGCGACCTGCCGTATCAATCGTCTTCGAAGTGCCCGTGTAGAAAGGATGCGATGCGCTTGAAATTTCGACATTAAAAACTGGGTATTCTTTTCCATCTTCCCATTTTGCTGTCTTGCTTGTCGTGATAGTCGAACCAATCAAAAAACGCTTCCCCGACGTGGAGTCGTCAAAAATTACCTGCCGATAATCCGCCGGATGTATGTCTTTTTTCATAGCTTGATAACAATAGCTCAAAAACGACTTATTTTCAAGCTTCTGTACAGCTTCTGTACTAGCTTCGGTACGAGATAGTATTCTGTTATTGATCTATTCAGTGGTATTCAAACCACGATCAAATAAATATGGGTAGCAAAAACCACAGAAAGATAAGACTTATGACTATAAACATACCTAAGACTACAGCCACCACCATATGGCCAACTCGTGTTGTCGGCGTAAGAAGAGTAGTTTTTGGCATGTCGCGCCATAAATAATGATGGTTCATATATGCAATCCCGATGAAAATGACAATTGCGAAAATTGAACTGGCCACATCCCTATCATTCGCAAACGGGTTAAGAAATCCTGAAACGATGAAATAATATGAACCCAGCCCAACGAAACAGTATATAAGGAGCGCTAAGATTTTTTTGATAGCTGGCATAAGTCTTTCTTGCAGAAAATTATATCACACTGGACGGACTCAGAAACGCGCTGGACTATCCACCCAAAATATCTATTTCAGACTGAATCCTATCCACATGATCCATCACGCTGTCGCCATAGATGGCGTTCGCCGGCTTGTTCCAGTTGCTTCCCGCAAAATACTTAAGGGCCGCACGGCGCTCCGCAGTGCGACCGCCCGCATCCGCCCCATTGTCCTTCATTAACAGCGCTGTTGCGAAAATCGCGGTACGCGGGCTCCATGGATCAGGTATGCTCTCCCCTGAAAGCGCCGAAATGCGGCTCTTGTATAACATCCACGTCGAAGGAATGAATTGCGACGGGCCCATAGCGCCACCATATCCGACTCCCTGCGGGCATGACACAGGCGTCGTAGACCAGTCGCGGCCAAGTGCGCTCGTAATCTCTCTGAACGGTTCAATGTCGCGGGACGGCTTCATGACGGTGGCAAACACGCGGCCGGTCGTCCTAGCAATGCCCCCTCCGGTTTCGAGATTTGTCATGTAGCATGAACCCACATTTTTCCCCAGATCGGATTCCTGCGTGAGAATTGCAAGAATGAGCGCAGGCCGCACACCAGTCGCGCGAGATGCTTCTTTCGCGTACTCATACGCAGTGCCGAAGGGAATGGCGGCGGAATCGCGTAGCCCGAAGAGTGCCGTGCGTATCTCCGCCGCGCGCTTCTGTTTGTCGGCGATTATCTGTTGGTAAGTATTCTCCTGCCCCTTCGTTGTGGTAAGAATTTGTTTCTTCTCCGCCTCATCTCTTTGGATCGCCTGCTTAGCTATGACCTGTGCCGTGCGTACTTTTTGCGTTTCGTCCTCTTTTTCTTCGAGTTCCAGTTTGTGCCCGCTAAGCTGCGCGCGAAGTGCCGCCATTTCATCGAATGATTCATCGAGAGCCCGCTCGATTGTGGCAAATTCGTCAAGTTCTCTGAAAACATCAGAAATGGAGCCCGCGGAAAGAATTAGCGCACTCATCGGGATGTCGTCTATTTCGCGCGTCCTCCGTAGGATTTGCGCAAGCGAATCCTCTTCTCTCGTGATTTTTTTGTCTACTTCTGATATGGAAGACTTTTTTTCAGAGATATTGCTCTGAAGCTTTTTTATCGTGAGATCGGTCTGTTTTATCTGCAGCTGCGCGTTCTTTATTTTTGTATCGAGTATTGAAATGTCGCGTTCGAGCGTCGTGCGACGCTTCTGCAGCTCGGAGAGCGTTCCTTTATTGTTTGCGATATCTTTTTCAATTTGATCAAGTTCCGCCTGAAGTGCTGCGCGCTGCTCCACGTTGCTCACCTGCGCACGGGAAAAAAACGGCGCCGAAGAGAGGGAAATAATGACAAGAAACGCAAAAAAACAGACCCGCATGCGTGTCGTGTGCATGCTTTAGTATAACAATTATTCCGACTTCTTCTCGACTTTTTTCTCTTCTTTTCCCTTTCCGCCGGCTGATTCGCCGCCTTCTGCAGGGGCTTCTGCACCCGCTGCCGCGGGAGCACCTTCGGCGGCAACACCTGCGACAGGAGCTGGGGCCTCAACCTTCTCTTCTTTGAATTCGACTACTGATACGACAATATCCTCGGGGTCAGTGATGAGCGTTGCACTCGAGGGAATCTTCACGTTGCCTGCAGTAATATGATCGCCCACATTCACGAGCTGCGCGATATCGACAGGAAGATCGTGCGGCAACTGGGCCGGCGCAACCTCGATTTCGATTTCGTGAAGCGCTTTGACGATAATATGGCCTTCCTTTTCTGCCGGCGCGGCACCAATGAATGAAAGCGGGACGTTAATCGTGATTTTCTTGCCTTTCTCGAGAACGTAAAAATCGGCATGCAAGGGGAGTCCTGTTACTGGATGAAACTGCACGTCGTGGATCAACGTGTCTTTCTCTTCCCCGACACCCGTGAGCGTAATGACAGTCGTCTCTCCTGCCTCCTTCCACGTGTGCGTGAACCGACGCGCGTCGACTGCAATTGGCGTCGTCTTTTCTTTCGGCCCATAGAACACGGCAGGCATGAGGCCCTCCCCTCGTAGCGCATCATTCGATTCCTCCGCATCTCGCGGCTTAACTTCAAGCTGTAACATGCGCGGCAGTATACCCCGTGAGATAGATCAACTGCAATAGCCATCAATGCTTAGTGGGTTCAGCTCATTCACTGTTCACTGTTCACTGCCCGCCCCGTTGGCAGCTCGCTGTCCTTCGGGGTTCACTGTAAACTATATGCATGAAGTATGACTTCGTTTCCGTGGGCGACATTACGACGGATGCTTTCATACGCCTGAAAGAAGCTGAGGAACATGTATTCCACGGCACAAGAGAATTATGCGTGCGATTTGCCGAGAAAATCCCATATGAGGAGGTGACGGAAGTACGCGCCGTCGGCAATTCTGCAAATGCCGCTGTTGCGGCACGCCGGCTGGGGCTTTCTTCCGCTCTCGCAACATGGATGGGAGATGACGAAAACGGCACGCACTGCCTCGAAACCCTGCGCTCGCAAGGCATTGCGGATGAATTCGTCACAATTGAAAAAGGAAAACGCACCAATTATCACTACGTTTTAATGTTCGGATCGGAACGCACTATTCTCATCAAGCACGAAGACTATTCCTATCACCTACCGAATTTCGGCGAGCCGCCGCGTTACCTATACTTCTCATCTATTTCGGAAAATGCTCGAGAGTTTCATCATGAACTCTCTTCATACGTGCGAGCGCATCCCGAAACGAAACTTGTTTTCCAGCCAGGGACCTTCCAGATAAAGCTCGGGGCAGAAGAAATCAAGGATATATATGCAGTCACGGAGATCTTTTTCTGTAACAAAGAAGAGGCGCAAACGATTTTACATACGGACGAATCGGACGCGAAGAAATTATTGGAGAGGGTGCGCGCCCTCGGTCCACGGATCGTGTGCATCACGGACGGACCAAAGGGGGCGTACATACTCGAGCAAAGTGGCGCGTGGTTTGCGCCGATGTATCCGGACCCGGCACCGCCGAAAAATCGTACCGGAGCGGGAGACGCGACTGCCTCGACGACTGTTGCATATATTGCGAAAGGCCTTGCACCAAAAGATGCCCTCCTCCGAGGACTCGTAAACGCAGCATCCGTCGTTCAGCACGTGGGTGCACAAACCGGACTTCTAGCTGATGCCCAAATCGAAGAGTGGTACGCCAAGCGGCCGGCCGATTTCGTTACTACGCCGATATAGCAAATGTGCGACCTCGTAGGTCGCACATTCCAAAATTCCGAGAAAAATTATAGAAGTTCAGAGTTTTTTCCGTTCTATTGCTTTCTTGGCAGCTGCAACAATCGCGCCCACGCCCATGCCATAGTGTTCAATTAATTCCTTCGCGGTTCCGGATTGGCCGAATGCATCGTGAACGCCGATGAATTCGATGGGAGTCGGCGACACGGACGCGAGGAGTTCCGCTATAGCACCTCCGAGCCCTCCAATAATTTGGTGTTCTTCGACAGTGACAACGGCTCCCGCTTCGCGCGCGAGCCGCACGATAGTATCCGCGTCGAGCGGTTTAATGGTGTGTATGTCGGCCACATATGCGCCGAGGCCTTCTTTTTCCAGCTCGCGCGCGGCCAGAAGCGCGTTGTGAACAAGCGGACCCGTAGCAAAAATAGCCACTTCCGCGCGTCCGGGCGATGGCGGATTCCAAAAAATATTCGCCTTCCCGATCTCAAAAGGAGTTTCAGCGGTCGTCATTACCGATGTTTTCTCTCTACCGAATCGCAGATACACGGGCGTTCCCGACTTTGCCGCTGCGAGCGTTGCTTTTCGCCCCTCCTCCGCATCGCACGGCGAAATTACGATAAAACGCGGTAGGGCTCGCATCATCGCGATGTCTTCGAGCGCCTGGTGCGTCGCTCCGTCCGGTCCGACTGAAACTCCCGCATGCATGCCGCACACTTTGACCGGCACGTTATTAATTGCAATCGTCGTGCGAATCTGCTCCCAATTCCTCCCGGGAGAGAATGTGGCATAGGATGTAATGAATGGGATTTTTCCGTAGTTTGCCATGCCTGCGGCAACTGTTGCGAGATTCTGCTCCGCCACGCCCACTTGTACGAATCGCTCTGGAAACGCCTTTTCAAAATGATGCGCTTGTGTAGATTCAGCTAAGTCTGCAGTAAGAACCACAATGCGTTCATCCATTTTTCCTGCCTCAACAACGCCTTTCCCAAAGCCCTCGCGAGACGATGCTTGCGCTGGTTTATCAAAAATATTCTCCGCTAATTTTGCATCGGCGTTGATCATATCTTTAATAATTTTAGTCCAACCTCCTCGTCGTACTCGCGCGAGAGAGAAATATCTAAAGCGATAAGGAACACTTCAAGCGTTACGGCAACGTGGGCTTCTTTTACATGCGCGCCGAGCACGCGTCCTCCCTCGTCGCACGCCGTAAGCACCGCGTGTGCGTGAATAAATGGCCTGCCTTCGACGAGCGCCACATTTCCGTTCATGCTCGCAACCTCGAATTCTCCGGATTCTTCCGTAAAAAAATACTCGCGTTTCTTGAGATCATAATATCCTATCTTTACCCGATCGACTGAGCCAATCGCGTGGAAAGCCGCAGCATGGATGCCATGCTCATCGCAGTATTTCGTAAGCGCAGCTATAACCTCCTCCCCGCGCGAGAGAACAATCATATGACGACGCTTGTCTTGCGTTGCTCTCATATGGATTTTTGCGCCTCCTCGAGCTCCGCTAGAAAAACTTCTCTCTGTTTGTCGGCGGGAATTTTATCCGTCGGACCTTTTCCGGGGGGCGTACCGTGCCAGCGATAATCGTTTTCGATCGTGTGAACTCCCTTGCCCGGCGTCGTATGCGCGAGAATCATCGTCGGTTTTTCTTTGATTGATTTTGCCTCGTCGCATGCCTCAACAAACTGTGCGACATTGTGCCCATCTATTTCAATCACGTGCCAATTGAATGCGCGATACTTATCCGCTAAGGGCTCAAGTGGCATCACATCCTCGGTGTTGCCATCTATCTGAATGTTATTGCGATCCATAATCGCGGTGAGGTTCGTCAAACGGTATTTCCCCGCAAACATTGCCGCTTCCCAGGTGTTGCCCTCTTCATGCTCCCCATCAGACATCGCGCAGAAAATCCTGAATCCGCCGGCTGGCGGACCATCCATTCTTGCCGCAAGAGCATATCCGGACGCTTGGGAAAGACCGCTCCCGAGGGGCCCTGATGTCGTTTCAACGCCGGGCAAAAAAGTACGTTCGGGATGCCCCTGCAGGCGCGATCCGAACTTTCGGAGCGTCATGCACTCTTCGAGGGGAAAATACCCGGCGTGCGCCATCGCCGCATAGCGCACGGGAGTAATGTGTCCGTTGGATAGAAAAAGACGATCGCGCTCCGCCCATTTAGGATTCTTTGGATCGTGATGCAGTACGTGAAAATAGAGCGCCGCAAAAATATCCGCCATCCCAAGGGGGCCCGCAGTGTGGCCGCTCCCCGCTTCCGATAGCATCTCGATTACTGTTTTCCGGATAGCGTACGCCTTCAATTCGATCTCGCGCACTTCAGTATCAGTAATGCTCATTGTCCAGCAGTATATCAATAATTTTCCTTACAGACTTTGGAGTGCCCTCTTCACAACTTCGTCGTCCACAGGATGCGCGTATAGGCCATCCTTTACATACACGGAGCCGATGCGCTCGAGCAGAACGTAATGCGGTTTGCCGCCGCGTACTTTTTTATCCCCCTTCGTCGCCTCAATAATCTCCTCCGGATTGAATGAAGGAAAATCAGCCGACTGTATGCCAAGGCGCGAGAGTGTCGCGAAAATCAGCCGTGAATCGCCCTCCGAAAGATGCCCGAGCAATTCGGAGATTTTCGCTTCGACCAGCATGCCCCACGCTATTGAATATCCATGTGGGAGTTTGTAGCGAGACAGGAGCTCGATCGCATGCCCTATGGTATGCCCGAAATTGATGATCTTGCGCTCACTTTCCTCTCGCAGGTCGCGCTTGGTAATTCCTTCCTTTATTCTCACGGATGCTTCGACAATCTGTGCAAGATTTGCCAAATCTTCCGCAGGGTGAGCAGGGTCAAGGCGCTCGACGAGAGCGAGACTATCTTTATCGGAAGTGAAAAATGTTTTCACCGCCTCAAAGAGTCCGTTCAGAATCTCTTTTGCAGGTAGCTGCGATAGATATTCGATTTCCATAAGGACCGCGCGCGGCATCCAGAATGCCCCGATAGTGTTCTTTCCGTACGGAGTATCGATGCCGACTTTTCCGCCGATTGCACTGTCTACCATCGCAAGGAGCGTCGTTGGCACGTTTATCCACGGCACTCCGCGCAGATACGTCGCTGCGACAAATCCTGCAACATCGCCAACAACCCCTCCACCAAGGGCGACAATCAAAGTATCTCGGCCATACCGCTTTTCAAGGAGCGCGTGCTGAAGTGCCGTTATCGTGTCTTGGTTTTTGCTCTCTTCTCCTGCCCTGAATTCGAAAATTTCAGCGGATAATCCCGCAGTTTTGAGAGCTCTTAAAAACTGCTCTCCTAAAATCGCTCGGACACCGCTATCGGTAATCACCGCAACGCGCATGCCAGCTGCTTCTTGCGATATTGTTTCAGCGATTTTCTGGCCGATTCCAGTCCCGATCAGAATGGAATAGGAGCGAACGTCCGGAGATGTAATGTCAATTATGCTGCGCGACATAACGTATTGTCTCTTCAGTCGCCTCCCATCCGAGGCACGGATCGGTGATCGAAAGGCCGCCACGATCAATCGTTTCAGACGTCGTCTTATCGAGACTCTGATTGCCTTCCTTAATAAAACTCTCCATCATGAAGCCCTTGACGAGATCGCGGCAATCAGGGTGGACTTTCATCGTCGCGAGCACTTCTTTCACGATAGTGGGCTGGAGTGAGGCGTCTTTTTTTCCGTTCACGAGGCAGTTGTCGTGACTTGCGTCAACGATAATTGCCGGATTTTTAACTTTGTGCTTCTCGAAGAGCGCCTTTGCTTTGTGTACATGCTCGACTCCGTAGTTAGGACCGCTCGCTCCGCCTCGCAGGACGAGGTGTGCGTACGGATTTCCCTGCGTCTCCACTTGGTAGCCGTCGAAGACCGCGTGGTGCTTGTGCTGCGCTGCAACGATGCCGTTCATCGCAACTTCTATTGAGCCGCTCGTGGAATTCTTCATCCCCGCAGGGCAATCCAGACCGGAGGCGAAAATCCGATGCTCCTGATCCTCTACGCTTCGCGCGCCAATTGCGATCCACGATAGAAGTTCCGCAAATCCTTTTGCGTTGTGCGTAAAGAGAGCCTCATCCGCTATTGGAAGTCCCATCTCAACAATTTCCACCATGAGCTTGCGACAATATTTGATTCCTTCCGCAATATCGGGTTCTGCGTATGGCTCCGGCTGATTCACGGGACCGAGCCACCCCTTCATGGTGCGCGGCTTTTGGATGTAGACCCGCATGACAATTTTTACCTTGTCTTGGACCTCATCTGACAGTTTTTTGAGGCGCTTCGCGTATTCGAGCGTTGCCTCGTAGGGCCATGCCGAGCAGGGGCCGACGATAAAAAGAAGCCGGCTATCCTTGCCGGACAAAATATTCCGGATTTCATTCCGATCAGCCTCTACCTTTTTCTGCGCCGCGTCCGAAATCGGATATTCCCGGATTATCTGCTCCGCCGTCGGCATTTGCTTGATGACTCTGTGTGTCATCCCAGCAGATTAACATATTCTGCATCAGATATCTCGCGTTTGAGCCACAAACGCTCCTGCTGGAGTGCCTGCGCGAGAAACATGACAATGCCTGAGATTGTCTTTGCACCGCGCTCTTTAGCTTCTCGAAGGAGCCTCGTCTCGCGCGGCTTGTAGATGAGATCAAACACGATTGCATCCGGCCGAATTATTTCTTTCGCAATCGGTGAGTCATCGACATTCGGCAGCATTCCAACAGGAGTTGCATTAATAATGACATCAAATGCGGCGCCGCTTTCATTTACCTCTTTCAGCACCTCTCCTTCAAATGCTCTGCATAATGCCTCCGCTTTTGCGAACGTTCGGTCAAAGCAGAAGATCGAGGCGCCTTCTTTCTTAAGATGGTAGGCGATGGCGCGGGCGGCACCGCCCGCGCCAAGAAGAAGTACGTTCTTCCCATTCAAAGGAAGACCTGAAAGCGCCACGGCAACGCCGATTACATCGGTATTGAAGCCCTTGAGCTTTCCGTTCTCATTGATGACTGTATTTACCGAGCCGATCTCCCGCGCCACAGTGTCAATCTCATCGAGAAGCGGCATGATCTTTTCCTTGTGCGGGATCGTGACGGCAGTGAGATGTATCGGAAGCGCACGCACCGCGGCGACGAGTTTCTCGATGTCAGGATTCTCGAACGCGAGCATGACAGCATCCACGCCCTCACGCGCGTATATTTCATTATGGAGAAGCGGGCTCAAGCTCTGTCCCACGGGATACCCAAAAACCGCAGTGAGCTTCGTCGCGGGCGTGATGCTCATGTTTTTTTTGAGAGGTGCGAATGGAGCATACCGACAGCTTCGCGATACCCTTCCTCTTTCTTGCCGCGCACCTGTGCGACGCAGGCGGGAGCAATGACTGAAATTTTTCTCCAGTCCTCGCGAGAATTGATATCAGAAAGATGCACCTCGACAGCAGGAAGCCCCGCATCTGCGATCGCATCGTGTAGAGCATAGCTGTAATGAGTAAGCGCGCCCGGATTGATAATAATTCCTGCCGCATTCGGCGATTCCTTCTGCAAAAAATCAATGAGCGCTCCCTCATGGTTCGACTGAAATGCTTTCATTGCATAGCCCAATTGCTCCGACTCGCTTTTGACGAGCGCTTCAATATCCTCGAGTGTCGCGCCTCCATAGTGCGCGGCGTCCCGCTTGCCGAGCAAGTTCAGATTCGGCCCGTGTATGAGAAGAATGGCCTTCATTCAGATAGAGTACTAGAATGACATGAATTTAGCGAGCACCGTGAGATTTCAAATCACCTTTCAAGTTTCCTTTTAGTAGCAAGATTTTAAATGATTTAGTAAATGTTGCAGATACAATAGGCCTTAGTACTGCTTTTGTCGCACCAATTTTGGCCGGCGAGCCAGGGTCGGCATGACGGAGAAATTCCGGTCGTCGTATCGGGCGCGGCTTCTAAATAGGTAACCATAAGAGCGCCATATGGGGTGTTGGCACCGTAATTGTAATAACAATACGTTCCACCACCTGGGGTACGCGGTATCTGGCCGAGGAAACCGTCGGTAATAAGAAGTGTCATAAGCTGGTCATACTGGACTTGATTGGGTCCCCCATCGCAAACTTGACTGCCGGAAACATAATTTGGTGGCATAGAGGCATATTTGTCATAATAAAATGCCAAAGCCGTACTTATTGACTTGAAATCTGCCTGCTTTCTCACATCTCGCGCTTTCGCGCGAGCACTATTTACACTCGCAAGAACAATCGAAGAGAGCATGCCGATTATTGCAATCACCACAAGCAACTCTATTAGGGTGAATCCGCGCTGGTGCATAAATAATTGTCGTCAAGGTTGCTCAAATTGCCGCTGATCAATTGTTTTGATGCGATCAAGCTCCTCCCTTCCAGAGCCTTCGCCACCACTGAAAAAGAAAAACCCGCCAATGAAAACCGCGACCACTACGATCCCAAGTAATAGATATTCGGCCGATTTGCGATTAGAAACAAGACCACTTTTGATGAGCCACGCCGTTAAGTCGAAGCCGCTTCGTGCACGTGGACGGCCGAATTCATCCCACTCGTCGCTCTGGAATTTCATGTCGGACATACAATAATTTTACGTTGATGCTGATTCAGCTGCAATCTTCAATGCCGCATAAGTTTTTGCTGGATCGGCTGATTTGGATATTGCCGCGCCGACGGAGAATCGCCGCGCACCCGCCCGTGCTAAATCAACAATATTTGAGGACGACACGCCTCCGTCGACACTGATGAGAAGCTCGGGGTAGAGCGCATTCAGCTCCGCGATTCTTTCGATCGCCCGTGGATCGAAAAGCGCTCCCTGAAGGCCGATAGTCGCCACGGACATCACCTGAACGAAATCGCATGCGGGCACTAGTGGCCCCAAGACTGGAAGCGGCGTGTCTAAGAGAATCGAAAGCCCCGCCTCCGCTCCCGCTTTTTTCCACACATCGAGCGCCCCGTGCGCCGCTTCTGTTGTGTCAAATGCTTCCACATGCCCGATTATTCGCCTCGCGCCTGCGCGCGCAAAAAGAAGTCCGATTTTCCGTTCTGTTTCGACCATGAGGTGAATCTCGGCTTTAAGATTCCCAAGCGCCGACAAGTCGGGTACCTCATATATTCCTTTTTTTGTGTACGGCCATGAAATAACTGGCGCGAAAATGCCGTCGTCTATATCGATATGTACCCATTCTGCGAAAGCTGACAACTTCGAACACAGCTGCAGGTCCTCCGTCTTCAATACAACTGCTGTCGGTACAATTTCAATCATTACTGCATTATAGCGTCATCAACTCCGATCAATATGCACAAACTCCCGCAGGAGCGGGAGTTTGCGTACAAAGATTCTACTCGTCATTCGACGGATGGCTTAGATGTTTAGTTGCAGGTTATGTCGCCGGCCCCCGGAGCTGCAGCAAGAGTTTTCCTTGCGCCGCTTGAGTCTACACACCATACGCCAGTCTCATTGACGAGCGAAGAGGAAATAGAATATCCACCCGTGCTTCCAGCTGTTACTCGGCATGTTACGGCGCCCGAACCATTTGCAGCATCCATCGCGGTAATCATGTTTCCTACCGTAGTATCAGCAAACACCCCTACAGTGCAGGCGTCAGATGCCGCTGCAGCGTACTGAGTTTGAGTGTCATAATAAACTTCTGCCGCCGTCTGAAGATCGGCGAGCTGCTGCTTGATGGCGGCATCTGCGCCCTTTTTCCGTGCCTGATTGACCGATGCGATAACGACGGACGACAGAAGCCCGATAATCGCTATCACAACGAGAAGCTCAATTAGCGTAAACCCCTTGCTCTTTCGCACTGTTCCTAACGTTTGATTCATAATGCAATAAAAAACAACTTATGCTTATAAGATTGGACCTATTTTCGGCAGGTTTAATTGTGGGCGCGCGACCTGCCTTTTGCAACCCCCACCTGTGGATTACCCAAATTGGACAAAAATTGATTATGGATGGTGTGATATAGTGCCTCTATGAAGAAAAAGGTCTCAAAAAAGGAATCCGAGTTCGACAAACTTGCCAGACTCATCAAAAGTGAAAGCGAAGATATTCGCGGAGAAATGAAGGAAGAATTTGCTGATGTTCGAAGCGAAATGAAATCGGAATTTGCGAATGTGCGGAAAGAAATGCGAGAGGGATTCTCGGCGATCATCCGTCGGCTCGATACAGTCATCCAAATGCAACTAGACGAACATGCGCGGAGAATAAAGGAATTAGAAACCGCTGTATTTCATAGATAAACATGGCGCGGATCGCGATAAATGGATTCGGAAGAATCGGGCGGACATTCTTCCGCGCACTTTGGCAGAGCTTGGGGCATAACCTGGAAATTATTGCGATCAACGATTTATCAACAGCGGAGAATCTTGCATACCTACTGAAGCACGATTCGGTGTACGGCAAGGCACCATTTGAAGTTAACTCTTCGACAGGATCAGGCCAAGCTGCTCTCATTATTGATGGAAAGGAGGTGAAATTATTTTCAGAAAAAGATCCTGCGAAGCTGCCGTGGAAAGATCTCGGAGTAGATATCGTTGTCGAATGCACGGGAGTCTTCAATGATGCGGAAAAAGCGCGAGCTCACATTACGGCGGGCGCAAAGCGAGTCGTCGTCAGCGCTCCCGTGAAAGGCATCGGAGCGGAAACGATACTCATCGGGGCAAACGAGGAGAAATTCGCGACGTGCGACATTAGCTCGAATGCCTCATGCACGACGAACGCCATTAGCCCGATCATCGGAATTCTCGACGAAGCGATCGGCATAGAGCGAGCGATTCTCAACACAACGCATGCATACACTGCCACGCAGGGAATGGTGGACGGCGTCGCGCCCGACGATTTCCGCCGTGGCCGCGCGGCCGCCGTCAACATGGGCCCCTCTTCGACGGGCGCTGCAAAAGCAACCGCACTTGCCTATCCGCAGCTTAAAGGAAAATTCGATGGAATCGCAGTGCGTGTGCCCGTCATCGCCGGCTCCATCGCGGATGTAACGTTCGTTGCGAAGCGCCCGACGACAGTCGAAGAAGTGAACGGCGCGCTGAAGGCCGCAGCGCAAACCGAGCGATGGAAGAAAGTATTCACCGTCTCCGAAGAGCCACTCGTTTCAACCGACATTCTAGGAGAACCGTACGGCGCGATCGCCGATCTTCCCATGACGCGCGTCGTGGATGGCACGCTCGTTAAAGTCCTTTCATGGTATGACAATGAGATGGGATACGCGCACACATTAGTTCAGCATGTACTTGCCGTGGCAAAACACATCAGGTGACAGGGAACAGGTGGCAGGTTACAGCGACATGGCAATCAACTCTTATCGAGATCTGCATGTTTGGCAAAAGTCGATGGCGCTGGCTAAACAAATTTATCAATTGTGTCGCAGCTTACCTTCTGAGGAGAAGTTTGGTCTTGCAAGTCAAATGCAACGTTGCTCTGTTTCAATACCATCAAATATTGCTGAGGGAAACAAACGGTCTTCAGCAAAGGATTACGCACAATTTTTGAGAATCGCGAGCGGCTCCGCCGCTGAGTTGGAGACGCAATTGCTCTTGGCAAAAGACTTGTATCATATATCGGTGGATGAACACATGCGCGTGCTAATAGAAATCCAGAAAATGCTCGAAGTGCTTATCAAGCGTTTACTGAAACCTGTAACCTGAAACCTGTAACCTATGAAAGTCTATCTTGCCGCTGATCACGCCGGGTTCGAACTGAAGCAGACGCTGATCGAATTTCTCACAAACTCTGGTCATGACATCGATGACTGTGGCGCATACGAATTCGACAAGGATGATGATTATCCGGAAATAGTCGCACGCGCCGCAAAAAAACTTTCGGAGGATGCACTCGCCGGTAAGGACAGCCGCGCGATCGTAATCGGCGCCTCGGGCCAGGGTGAGGCGATCGTAGCCAACAGATTGAGAGGTGTGCGATGCGCTCTCTATTATGGCCCCGCCGGCCGCGAGCAAACAGATGCAGGTGGGAAGCGATTAGACATTCTTTCGAGCACGCGCAAGCACAATGATACGAATGCCCTCTCCCTTGGCGCCCGATTTCTCACACCCGACGAGGCTAAAGAAGCCGTCAAGCGCTGGCTCGAAACGCCGTTTTCTGGCGAGGAGCGACACGCGCGCCGCATCCGACAAATCGACTGATCGTAAAACCTTTTTTTACGGTATCTCGGCAAGGCGAGTCGCGAATAGAGCTATATATCGCAACGACATCTCGGCTGCCTCGGCACAACTTGTGCCGCGGCCTTTTGAGAATCACAGCATTCAAAATTGTTCCCTATCACATCAAGCCAGATGGCAAAAGGCTGGCAACGTGGACGACAGAAATGAGTGGACGAGATTCGTCCGAGGTCTGTAGCCGTTACGGAAAAACATTGAGATAAGTTGTGTGAGCAGAAAACTGTGGATAAGAGAACCCTCTTCTGCTCTAGAAGATATAATTCACAAGTATTGGGCTGTGATCAAGATGGCCACAGAGGAGAGATACCCCCATTCCGAATGTCAAAATCTAATTTCTTCAGTATTAGTATCGGCGGTGCTCTCATCGCTGTTGCTATTCTTGCATCTCTCTATGTCTTTTCGAAGCTAAACTCGCCTACGAGTAGTCCGAGTTCTCAACTAGGTCAGGCGGCTGCCGTGAGTGCGCCCCCATCACCGATCGTCTATCACAGCTTCGACGATGTCAGCATGAACTGGTCCACCTTCACTGCGAGTGATCAGTCGGGGAACAATTTCCATGGCACGCTCAATAATATGTCGTGGGCAGCGAATGCTGTAGCTGGCAAGGTGAACCAGGCGCTCTCTTTTGACGGCGTGAACGATACTGTCTCATTGGGAGATATCAATGTTCTCGACGGCGTGACGCAGCTCACTGTCTCCTCGTGGTTCAATGCGAAAACTGTCTCAAGTAATCAAACCTCGATCATCAGCAAGGAATTGCAGAGTGGCAACTTGTTCTATGGCTGGGGGTATCAGATCGTAAATGGAGGAGGCGGGAATCAGATTTTCTTCATCATACGGAATGGCGATACTCCCGTCACTCACAGTTGGACAGCGCTGAATGCATTCAGCACTAACCAATGGTACAACCTCGTCCTGCGCTACGACGGGAGCGCTATTGGGAATTCGAATCGCGTGAAAGCGTACCTCAATGGAGTGGAGCTGCCACTTACCTTTGCCGGCACGGTCCCTCCTGTTCTTGCTTCTACCGATGCACCGGTCCTGTTGGGAAGAGCGGGGCATGGTCTCGATGGATACTTCAATGGTTCCATAGACGACGTGCGTATTTACAACCGCGCACTTACGGTTACCGAGATACAGAATCTTGCGGCGACGGTAACGCAGTCGG
>Ga0075995_112_pt1 | contig 18136 bp, 19 predicted proteins | sample RifGroA2_FD_68041 | JGI IMG/M metagenome (GOLD analysis project Ga0075995, IMG submission 68041) | Parcubacteria bacterium GW2011_GWA2_51_10
CCGCGCGCGAGTTGGATTTTTCGTCAAATCAAATTTGGTGGACTCACCGGGAATCGGACCCGGGCCTCGGCAATGCGAATGCCGCGTAATGCCACTTTACTATGAGCCCTCATTACTAACGAGGTGATGAATAGAATATCGTAACCTAGAGAAAGCAACAACTTTCGGGCTTACCGTCCTCGGAAACCCACGGTTTTCCGACGCTCACAAGCTCGCTGCGAATCTCGCAAGGTCTTGCGCTGCTCCGAAACTCGCAGCTCACCCGACCCCTTCACGCCGTCAGCACTTCACTCCACTTCGTTACGTTCGGGCTGCCGGGAATTGAACCCGGTCTACATCCACCCCATGGATGCGTACTACCGGTATACTACAGCCCGCTTGAATGTCATCTATAAATGACATTCTTTCGGGCCGCCGGGAATCGAACCCGGTCTTTACGCACCCGAAGCGCACGTACTACCGGTATACTACGGCCCGTCTTCTTCTTCGCGCCTGCATAGGGAAGCCAAGCGAGTCGAAGTGTGCACCTTGTAGGATTCGAACCTACGGCCTTTCGAATGTGAATCGAACGCTCTAACCAGCTGAGCTAAAGGTGCGCTCGGGAATTATATATTTCGGAGGAAAAAACCGGAAATCATTTTATGTTCACGATCCGATACTTCTGCGCGCCTTTGGGGGTCTCGAATGAGAACACATCACCTTTTCTTTTCTCCATCAAGGCAGAGCCCAGGGGAGAAAGGTGCGAGATCTTGTGCTCCTGCATATTCGCCTCCGCAGAGCCGACAATTTCGTACGTGTGCTCCTCTTTCTCGCCCATTTTTTGAATAGTTACTGAATTGCCAAGAGAAACCGCGTTTCCCTTGGAATGTTCGATAATCCGGGCACGCGAGAGGCTTTCCTCAATGTTCCTTATGCGATCTTCCGTCGCGGCCTGCAAGTTTCGCGCCTCCTCGTACTCAGCATTCTCCGATAAATCGCCGAGAGAGCGCGCGTACTCGAGCTGTTCGGCAATTTCGCGCCTGCGCACTGTTTTCAAATATTCGAGCTCTTTCGTGAACTCGTCGAATTTCTCCTTGCTCAAGTAATTTGTTTCATCAGTCATGTGATTTTTCTAGCGAGCGCGAGCATTATACCTGCTCGGCCTGCGAGAGCAAGCCGCCGAATGTCGATGAGGCGGTACTGAGGCCATCAGGCCGAATGTACAGATCAATTTAAGAACGTAGAAATACATGCCACTACGTACTACGTTCTACTTTCTACTTTCTAGTTTACGTATTGAGGTTTGTTCGCGATGAGCCACTGGAAAAAAGGGAGCATCGCCGGCGCGGCGCCAGAGAGCGTTCCCGCTGGCGCCCTTTCTAAAACTGTCGCGTACGCGAAGCGCGGATTGTTCGCCGGCCAGAATCCGACTGACCACGAGTTCATCGCTTCGTTGCGTGCACCAATTTGCGCCGTCCCGGTTTTTGCAGCTATTTGAATGCCAGAAATATTCAGCGCCTTTACCGTCGCATCGTGTCGCGTGGATGTGACAGCCATGCGCATGCCATCGCGCACGATCTCTAGATACTCATCCGGAATGTCTACGTCCACAGACTCACTCTCCTCTTCCATTCGTATGTGCGGTAGCAAGAGCCTGCCGCCATTGGCGATCGCCGCGACAAAGCGCGCGGCCTGCAGAGGCGTCATTTGAAAACCATACTGCCCGATGACCGTGTGGTACGTATTTCCGATTCGCCACGGATCATCCGCGCCGAAAATTTTTTCTTTCCACTCGGGCGTCGGGATGATGCCTTCCACCTCACCCAAAAGCGCGATTCCCGTCGTACTGCCGAGCCCGAAGAGACGCGCATATTCGTCGAGCCGCCTGATACCGAGCCCCTGCTGGCCGCCGTATCCTCCGCCTATCGTATAAAAATATTCATCCGACGAAACGGCGAGCGCCGTTCGCATATCCACGAGACCGTGCACGGTCCAATCGCGATACACAGATGGTTTTTCAGGATCGTATGGATTCGGAATGGTTATCGCACCGGTTGAAAGGATCTCTTTCTCCGGACTTATGATTCCCTCGTTAAGCGCAGCAGCCGCAAAAATCGGCTTCACAATGGAGCCGGGCGTGTATGCACCCGCAATCGCGCGATTGAGAAGCGGCGTGCGCGAATCGCTGCGAGCGGCGCGCACGGAAGCTGCATCGCCTGCGGTAAAGGCGTCGTTGTCATATTCGGGGAAGCTCGCGAGCGCCAAGAGCTCGCCGGTCTCGACATCCATGATGACGGAAGCGCCCCCCTGAAATCCCTGCCGCTCGGCATGCGCCGAAAGGTACGCAAAGAGGCGGCTCTGTACTTCCGAATCTATGGAGAGCGTCACGTTCACGCCTTCCTTGGGAGGCACCGTAATGTCCTGCCGAGCTATATTTCCCAAGGCGTCCGTTTCGACCATCGTGCTGCCATTTGCCCCCCTGAGCGTCGAATCGAACGCGAGTTCCACGCCGGACACGCCCGTGTACTCTTCGCGCCACCAAGCCCCGCTCTCATCTGCCTTCGGGTAGCGCACGAAGCCGAGCACATGCGCAAGTCCGGGCAGCTCCGTATATCTGCGCAGTGCATAGCGCGAAGAAGTCGCGCCCGCACTTACATTTCTTTCATCTGGACCCGATACGTCGGGAACGCTCCGTGCTATTTCCCGAGCTTCGTTCCATGCGAGCTCTCGGCCTTCTCTGTCGTAAATGATTCCGCGAGAAGCGAAAATTATCGAACGCTCGAGACGATTGTTGCGCGATATTTCCGAGTATTCGGAGCCGTGCGTAACCTGCAAATTAAACGAGCGTGCCGAAAAGGTAACTATCATCGCGGCAAACACGAGACCCACCGCAATAATTCTCCTTGCGGCAACGGGCCGTTCCACGCGCCCTTCAAATTGTTTCTGGTTGTGGCTCGGTAAATTTGACGAATCCAAAAAAATCTCGTCCGGCGCAATTTCGTGGATTTTTTTCGAACGCTTCATGTTATCAAGATAGCAGAAATTCTTTCCGCAGCGGCTCAAAGCCCCACACGAGAATAAATGCTGTAATCGTAAACAGCGGAAGTGAATACAAAACGTCAGGCATCCAGAGATAGTCCATAAGAATTCCTATGAGAAGGACCTCCCATGCGGGATAGCGAAGTGCCAGCGCGCCCATAAAAAGTAACGTCACCCATGCAGGCGCAAAGAGTGAGCTCGCGATTCCAGCACAGGTGAGCAGCAACCGCATAACTCATTGTTTTACTACGTACACGAACTGTAATTCGTGAAGATTCACTGGAAGCCGAATGTATACGCGGCTGTAGGCCTCTTCCGGATCGTTCTTTATATCGCCAACAATTCCTATGGCACGCCCGCCAAAGGAGGGAGCAATGACCGGATCGCCCGCGCGTATGAGGGATCCCCGCGGCACGCTAGCCCGGGCATTCCCTCCTCCCTGTCCTTCGACTGTCGCAGCAACGTCGCCGATGAGCGACTCGGAAGACATGCCTGCCGAAAAAATTTGGCTCACGAGTGAATTGCGCGCGCCAGCGTCGGCGACTGTCCCGATGACAAAATTTTCTGACGACAGTACAAGATCGCCGGCTGATACCGAATCGCGCGAGCCCGCCCCGATTTGAAATGTGCCATAGGGGGACGCGCGGAGGGAGGAAACGACAGGGGCAGTCAAGCCGTCCGAAACTCTCGTTCGCTCTTTTTCGACGACGTTCAGCATTTCGCGCAGTGTCGCATTTTCAGCAAGCAGCACCTGATATGCCGCCGCTCGCTCCTCCGAGGAGGCGAGTTGGTTTTTCAGCGCCGTGTTTTCTGCCTCGAGCGCCCTTCGTGATCGCAACAAACCGCTCGACTCTATCGTTTTTCCGATACCGTTACCCGCGCTCCAGAGACTCCCGCCCGCCGCGCGCGCGATTTCGTGAATTCTTCCGCCAGTTAAAAAATTAATCGCGAGCAACATCACTGCGATTAAAGATGCAGCGAGAAGGCGTCTGCGCCCGCCGGAGCTTCCGCGGGGGCTTCCTGCCCCCGCGGACATCCTATTCCGTCGGTACCAGCTCATCATCGTTGCGCAGCAACGCTTCGCGATATGCGTCTAAATCGTCTAAGACAACGCTCGTTCCCCGGACGACTGCCGTGAGAGGGTCAGGTGCCACGATCACCGAAACGCCGATTGCGTGAGTGAGAAATTCGGGCAATCCCTTGATGAGCGCTCCCCCGCCGGCGAGATATATTCCCCGCTGCATGATATCGGAAATAATTTCCGGCGGCGTCGTCTCCAAGACTTCCTTGACCGCCTCTACCAGCTCTTCAATGGAATGGCCGATCGCATTGCGGACGTCCTGATCGGTAAGGGACATTTCGCGTGGAAGTCCGGTAACGAGATCTCGTCCGCGCGCCATGGTCTCAAGCTTGTCCCGCCCGGGCGCCACGGAAGCGACGGCGATTTTTATTTCCTCCGCAGTTTTCTCGCCGATGAGGATTTTATATTCATTCCGCGCATGACTCACGATATCGCGATTGAATCTGTCTCCGGCAATGCGGAGATTCTTAGCATTCACGATCCCAGAGAGAGCCATGATGCCGATGTCGGTAGTGCCGCCGCCTATATCGATGACCATATTACCGGTCGGCTCATGCACCGGCAGTTCGATCCCGAGAGCGGCGGCCATTGGCTCTTCGATGATGTGAACCTCTCGCGCGCCTGCATCGCGCGCGGCATCGCGCACAGCCCGCACTTCGACGGACGTAATCCCCGATGGAACGCCGATGACCACGCGCGGGCCCAAAAGTTTCGTATGGCCCGATTGCGCCTTATTGATGAGATACGCAAGCATTTCAGAAGTTATTTCAAAGTCCGAAATGACGCCGTCTACAACAGGCTGCACGGCCACAATGTGTGTAGGCGTTCGCCCGACCATGTCCTTTGCCTGCGCCCCGACAGCAACGACCTGCCCCGTTTTCTGATTCACTGCGACAATCGAGGGCTCATTGATGACAATGCCGCGTCCCTTCACATAGACGAGGGTGTTTGCTGTACCCAGATCGATACCGATGTCGTTCGAAAACGCTTCGAGTATTCGATTCCACCACCGTGTTCCTGTCCTCCTCATACTATTTAAAATTGCCTTGAAATTTAGAATTTGAAACTATTTTTTGAGGTACTCGATAATACCACTTTCAGGTACGAGCGTCGTTGCTCCCGTTTTGCGGTCTAAGACTTCAACGCCGCCCTCCGAAATTGTTTTTTCGGAAATGACGAGCCGAATTGGAATTCCGATCAAATCCGAATCTGCAAATTTCTCCCCCGCGCGGAGCTCTCGATCATCATAGAGAGCCGAAATCCCGTGCGCAGTTAAGAGATCATACAACCGATCTGCTTCAGAAACGACATCGGCATTTCCTCCAGAGATAGAAATAAGATGCGCGGCAAATGGTGCGACTTCTTTCGGCCAGATAATGCCATCGCCGTTTGAGAGAACTTCGACGATAGTACCCATAACGCGACCGGGCCCGATGCCGTATGAACCCATGACAACCGACTTTCCCTCTCCAGTCTCGTCCTTGTATACGAGACCGAGCGCATCTGAAAAACGCGTGCCGAGCGGGAAAATATTTCCGACTTCAATTGCCTTCTCTTCCTGCAATTCTCCTCTCGGAATAGAGAGGTCAGCGAGCACCTCGTCTGTACACACTTCTTTATTTACCGCGATTCCTTTTTCTTTGTGCACATAAATCGTATCTTCACCGGCGCCGCACACAGTTTGAAATTCATCACTGAATTTGCTGAAGGAGCCCCCGGATGCGTACGTACGGTACGTCTTGTCGCCGATACCAAGACGCGCGAATATTTTTTTGTATGCTGCCGCGCACAATTCATAGAACTCGCGAAATTCTGTCTCATCGCGACTGAACGAATAGAGATCTTTCATCAAAAATTCGCGCGTGCGCAGAATTCCGCTTTTTGCGCGCGGCTCGTTCCTAAACTTCGTCTGAAATTGATATACATATTTCGGCAGATCTTTGTATGATTGGATGTATTCCGTCATGAGCGCTGTGAGCGGCTCCTCGTGTGTCGTCGCAAGCCCCAGCTCTCCGCCGCTTTTTAGTTCAGTCTTGAACCACACATCTATCGCGTCGTCTCTCCAACGATCCGTCGCCTCCCATACCTTCGAGCTCTGCAGTGCGGGAAGTGCAACTTCCTGTCCGCCGATTGCATTCATTTCTTCGCGGATGACGTGGATAATGTTGTTGAGAACTCGGAGGCCTAAAGGCAAGTATGAATACACCCCCGCCATTTCTTTATGAATAAACCCCCCGCGAATGAGGAGCTCGGCATTTTTCGACACTTCGTCTTTCGGCGCAGATTTCCGCGTTTTCGTGAAAAGTGTGGACTGGCGCATGATTGCCCATTTTACACAGAATTCGGGAAATGCATATTACGGGCTTGTACTCATCCAGAGAGACACATAAAACCTACCTAAGTGCTTTACGAGAGTTACTATTATTGTACATATGTACATTAATGGTAACTGTTTTATGAGAGCAATCGTGCGATGTCTTGATATGTCACAGCGATCATGAGAAAAACTATCAGAAAAACGCCGAGGGCATTTATAGCTTGCGCGACGAGACGCGGAGCGCTTCTGCGCATCACCGTCTCAAGGCCCAAAAGGACAAGGCGACCGCCGTCGAGCGCCGGAATCGGAATCAAGTTTATGATGGCAAGATTGATAGAAATGAATCCTGCAAGAGCAAGCAGATTCCCGACGCCGTGCGTCGCCGCATCGGATACGACAGAGACAAGGCCTACAGGGCCAACGACCTCCGACAGATTCGGCGAGCCCGAAAGTGCGTCCCGAATAATTGTCCACAAACCTTTCGCGACAATAATCGTCCCATCGCGAGTGCGAGAGAGCGATTCTTTGAGCGCTTTGGCGGGGGGCAGCGGCTCATTGCTCACAAGAACGAGCGCGAGCCCTATCGCCGGCCGGCCGGCTTCATTCGCTATTACGGCGTGCGCCGGCCGCAGAGTGGCACTGCTCGTGGCGCCCGCGCGCGCATAGGTGACGAGAAGAGGCTCGCCTCCCCGCTCACGGACAAAATCGATGACGGCCCGAGGCGAAAGCTCCTGTGGCGCGCTGCCGCTTTCGTCCGACACAGATACGATCTCATCCCCCGGAGTCAACCCCGCAGCATTGGCGGGTGATCCTTCGATAACATCTGCAATGACAAGATGCACGGCCGCACTACTACCATCATCGACAACTCTCGGAATCCCGAGCGCAAACGCTCCTGCAAACAAGAAATATGCCGCGATGATATTCGCGATAACGCCGGCCACTAATACGGCCGCCTGGACGCCTCGCTTAGCATCCACAAAACTTCCCTGGCCATGCTGCCCTTCACCCTCATCGCCAAAGAGCCGCACGAAACCTCCGAATGGTAGCCAATTGAATGTATATTCCGTATCGCCGACTTTTCCGAACAGGAATGCACGTGGCGGATACCCTACGCCGAATTCCTCCACGCGAACTTTGAAAATCTTTGCGGCGATGAAATGCCCGAGCTCGTGAGCGACGATAAGCAAAACGAGAATCGCAATGACGAGCAATATTGTCATGTTAGAAATTCTTAACGAGTGAAGCGAGTTTAGAAGTTCCTACACCCTGCTGCTTAACTTGCCATTTCCTTCTCCTTTCCTTCAAACATTTTCTCAAGCTCCTCATTCACTGCATCTATTTTCTTCTGCAGCTCATCTTTGAACGAGAACTTGTCGTCCTCTGTCAATTCGCTTGCGCGCACTTTTTCTTGCGTTTCTTTCCACGCCTCGTCGCGCGCGACCCGCACCGTGGTGCGCGCCTCTTCCAATTTTTGCTTGGCAACTTTCGTGAGCTGCTCGCGGCGCTCGGAAGTAAGCTCTGGAAAAGTAATGCGCAGGCCCGAAGAGTCGGCATTTGTGCCGAGGCCAAGATTTGCTGCGGCGATGGCGCGCTCGATGTCTTTCACGATAGAAGCATCCCATGCGTTCACGCGCAATGTCCGCGCATCCTCAACGCCGATATTCGCGACCTGCTTGAGCGGAGTAATAGAGCCGTATGCCGAGACAGAAATCCCATCGAGAATCGCCGGCGAGGCGCGGCCGGTGCGCAGCATACGATACTCCTTTGCGAGCCATTCGCGAGCATCCTTCAATTTTTCATCAAGTATTTTGAAATCGTAAGCCATGGCTCTATTTTACTACGGGAATGCGCGGCACCAAAAGGGCCACGTGCTCGAGAAGCTGTTTTATGTGCGCGCCTTTATCGCCGGCAAAGCGCCGGGCGCGATAGATCGATTGAATGCCGCACAGCATTTCCGCCTTCGCTTCCTTCTTCGAGAGCACGCGTTCAAGCGAAGCTAAAAATTCAATGACTTTTCCAATGTCGCGTTTACGAGCACCGTGCTCTTCATTATCGTCATCTTCCTTCGTCAGAAGCGGTTTTATCAATTCGAGGCGTTCCTGTATTGCCGAGTCGAGAAATTCATATGCCAGTTTTGAGGCGCTCCGCGAATCTCCAAGTTGGAGCGTTTGCGCGCGCGAGCGCACCGTCGGAAGAAGCGTCTCTGGTGAGGGCATTATGAAAAAAAAGTCTGCACCCGCGGATGGTTCTTCGAGCGTTTTAAGGAGAGCGTTCTGCGCCTCTATATTCATGCCGGGACAAAGAATAATAAATACGCGGTGACCTCCCTTCCCGATTGCTCGCAAAGACGCGCGCGATCGAAGATCGCGCGCATCGTCAATGCCAAACTGCACGTATTCTCTTAAAAATACATCAGGATTTCCGTGGACCTCTGTGCCACGCTCCTCGATGAATTCGAGCACGCGCGGAAGCACTTCGTTCCCACCAGCGACAAGATGCACATTGCCAATAAGCTCTATATCCACTGGGGCATTATAGCAATTCGAGTTAAAATGCTGCCATGAAGACTCCAAAGCGCATTATCAATACCGCACTCGCGGTAACACGGGCGATTGGTTCGCCCGCCTCTATTGCTATTCATACAATTATCTTTATTGCCGCATTTCTTTTGGCGTATACCGAATTCATCACCTTCGATCGCATGCTTCTGCTGCTCACGACTATAGTCTCTCTCGAGGCCATCTATCTTTCATTATTTATACAGATGACCATCAACTACACGACCGAGAGCCTTGAAGAAGTGAGCGAGGACATCGAAGAAATGCAGGAAGACATCGGCGAGATTCAGGAGGACGTTGATGAACTTCAGGAAGATGTCGAAGATATTGCGGAAGAAGACGAGGAAGAGAAACGTGCCGAAGAAGCCGAAAAAGTGCGCTTCGACGATATCAAGAGGGATTTGCAGAAACTTATTGCGGACGTCGAGAAACTGCGAGAATGACCACAGGGAAATGAAGCACTGAGAAAATGCGGTGGATGCGAGGCGCAAAGAAAGCGGCCGGTAAACGACTCCAGCGAGGCATATCTGAATCTATGAGGGGGTTCGGAGCGCGACGGCGCGAGACTTCAGGGGTTTGGCAGCAGACAAAACCCCGTACCCGAAGAGATGCAGATATGCGAGCTACCTCTTCGCGATTATCGCTTTCTTGTACGTATCAAGATGCTTCAGCGCCTCTCCCGTCCCCATCGCGACGCAAAACGGCGCGTCTTTTGCGAGGCGCGCCTTCACGCCCGTGCGGCGGAATACGAGTTCTGGCAGATTCCGCAGGAGCGACGAGCCGCCCGTCATGATGATGCCGTTGTCTATGATATCCGCTGCGAGTTCCGGCGGTGTATCTTGGAGAACGTCCTTAATTGAATTGACCATCGTACGCAGTTCCTTCCCTATCGCGCGCACAATTTCATTCGTGCCTATTTCGATCGAGCGCGGAAGCCCCGTGAGGTGATCGCGGCCCTTCACCTGCATCGTCAGTTCTTGATCAATCGGCACAGCGGAGCCGATCTGGATTTTAATTTCTTCCGCCATCTTATCGCCGATCCCGAGATTCGCTGTTTTCTTTACGTAGTCTGCGATAGCGTGATCTATTGCGTTTCCCGCGCATTTCACCGATGTCGATGCAACGATCCCACCGAGCGAAATAACCGCTACATCCGTGGTCCCTCCGCCTATGTCTACGACCATGTGCCCTCTAGCCTCGTGAATAGGAATCCCAGCGCCAATTGCAGCGAGTATCGGCTCTTTGACGACGTATGCCTCGCGCGCCCCTGCCTTCGTCGCCGCCTCCACGACTGCGCGCCTCTCCGTCGAAGTAACGCCCGCCGGCACAGAGACCATTACTTCAGGACGGAATATATTCCAGCGGCCGAGCGATTTTCGGATGTAATAGCGAAGCATCGCCTCTGTCACGCGGTAATCGGCGATGACGCCATCTTTCATAGGCCGGTACGCGATAATCTCTCCCGGCGTGCGGCCTATCATCTCCTTCGCTTCATTTCCGACTGCGAGTATTTTATTTTCCGCCTGCGACACAGCGACAACCGACGGCTCGTTCAAGACGATGCCCTTTCCGGGCACGAACACGAGAACCGTCGTCGTCCCGAGATCAATGCCAAGCTTCGGAGAAAATGAAAATGCCATACAAATGTCCGGGCATTGTACGCTACAACGTGCAAAATTCCAGCGAATTGGCGGATACGGCAGCGTAATGTACTGTGGCAACAGCATAGTTACCGGAGAACTGCCATGCGAATGCGACCGTCGCAATATGCCGCAATAGGAAGCCGCTCCCCGCCTCACCCCGAATTGATCCCGATTCGTCCGCCGGTTGGCCTCGGTGCGTGCGGATTCCTGATACTGAGAGAAGAAAACGCCGCGCTTGTCGGCTACTGTGGAGGGCATCTGTACCTGCTCGCGATGCACGAGAACGGCAGGTTGATGCGTATTCCGCTGCCACACATGTATGCAATCGGCTGCCTGGACCCGAACGGCTTTGCCCTTGCGTGGAGCGGGTTAGGTATTGAGACACCGATGGAACATCGGCCTGCTATCCAGAATTTCTTCTGGAACAACTCGTCGATAATTCGGGAACTCCACTGCGAATGGCAACAGCGTAAATAGCCGCCGACGCAGTGCGAAAAAGCCGCACACCGCCGCGGCTTTTTCACTTTCAATTCACCTCTTCTTCAGTATCGATATGTTTTTTTTATTTTTAGGGAGTCCTTTTTTGTTTGCAGGAGATGGTCATGGAAACGTTCAGCATACGGGGTGTTCGTCCCGGCAGTCCGGCACAATGTCAGCTGTTTGTGCTGGAGGGCCGTAGAATCGCGGCAACAGTTGCTGGCTCTCTCGAGTATCTACGCTCCCGATTGGGATCGCGGTTGAGAAGAAAGATCATAGCAGAAGCTACGGCTACCGACGACGGCTTTCTCACCTACTGGAGTACCGATCGGGAAGATGGCGAAACATTGCGTGAAGCCGTCGAGAAGTTCCTCCAGAAACCGGAACAACGTCGGGTCATTGCACGCCTGCGCTCACGCGCAGAGAAAATTGCGCGTCAGAATGACCTCCCGTTTTGTCGGACCTACCTCGCGAGAGCCGCGGCCTGAACGCAGGGGAAACCCGCGCGACTCACGCGGCTCTTTCCTCTATTCGTCTCTCGTCTCGATGTTTCTTGTTTCTTCGGGTTAATCTCCCACCCAAGTACCACAGCACTTCGTGCTGGCTACGGGGCGAGATTCACTTCATGCCACAGTTTGTGGGACCAGTTTTGCCTACCCTTCGGTGTGCTTAGCAGGGTTTAACTCCCACCAAAATTTCTTGGAAAAGTTCTGTGCTTGGTCGCAGACACTTTTTAGGTAGTAGAGATCTTTCGTCGGGATTTTCTCGAGAGTTTTGCCCATGCGCCCCATAGTGATGAGCGGCAGGCCATCGCGCAGCCGACCTGCATTGATTCGCTCGCAAAAGTATTTCATCAACTCTCCGCGCTCCGTCTCCCTGGTCTTCTTGAGCGAGCTCTTTAGATTGTCGGAGATATGTTTCATCATGGAACTATTCTACGATATAGTTCCGAACATGCGAAAAATAGTCCAAGACGGGAATCCCGTGCTACGACGAACAGCCGCGAATATCCCACTATCCGAAATCAAGGAGAAACCTATCCAAAAGCTTATCGGGGAAATGAAAGCGCTTCTCGCAAAAGAAGACTATGGCGTGGCGCTCGCCGCGCCGCAAGTCGGAGAGTCGCTCAAGCTTTTTATAGTTTCTGGAAAAGCGCTCGCTAGAGGAAGGAGGAACGCCCCTGATGAGGGGTCCGAAGAAAAAGGAGAAGATGCAATAAAAGAGGAGGAGGAGGAGGAGGAGGAGGCCTTACCGGATCTCGTGTACATAAATCCAGAGCTGCTGAAGCTCTCCCGCCAAAAGACAAAAAAGCACGAGGGGTGCCTATCGATACGCAAGAAGTGGGGCGAAGTCATGCGTGCGGAGAAGGCCACAATCCGCGCATACGATGAGAACGGCGTGCGATTCACCCGCGGCGCGTCCGGTTTTTTGGCACACATTTTCCAACACGAGATGGATCATCTCGATGGCATACTCTATAGCGATAAGGCAACTGCCATATATGACGAACAAGAAGAGCGGAAACAAAAATAACGTGCGATTTGTATTTCTGGGCACGTCGCACATCGCGGTATACGTGCTGGACGCTCTCAAGGCGGCAGGTTTTCTGCCCGCGCTCGTCGTGACTCCGCCTCCCGCGCCGAAGGGCCGTGGCCTCTCTTCCGCCCCGACGCCGGTCGCTCTATGGGCGCGCGAGAGCGGAATCTCGGTCGAGCATGACTATAAAAAGATAGAGAGCGAAAAATGGGACATCGGCGTCGTGGTTGATTTTGGAGAGATAATTCCGGAGAGCATTCTTTCGGTTCCCCGCCGAGGATTCTTGAATGTGCACCCATCGCTCTTGCCGCGCCTTCGCGGGCCATCCCCTATCCGCTCCGCAATTTTGAATGATGAAAAAACTACGGGCGTTAGCATTATCCTTCTCGACAGTGAAATGGATCACGGTCCGATAGCTGCACAGAAGGCCGTCAGCCCCCGGGACTGGCCAGTGCGCGCTTCCGAGCTCGAAGAGATGATCATGAAAGAAGGCGGAACGCTCCTCGCACAGATTCTCCCACTCTGGGTCGCCGGGGAGATCGAGGCGCGGGAGCAGAACCATGACATCGCAACATATACGGAAAAAATCAAGAAAGAAGACGGCCTACTCGACTTGAACGCCGACGCGTATCAGAACCTGCTGAAAATCCGCGCATATGAGGGCTGGCCCGGGACGTACGCCTTTTTTGAAAAAAACGGAATATCCGCCAACCGGCGGATTCGTGTGGGAATAATAGACGCGCACGTAGAGGATGGGGGTCTTGTCATCGACACAGTGAAGCCGGAGGGAAAAAGAGAGATGCGCTACGAGGAATTCCTCCGCTCCGGCGCCAAATCCACGCAGTAATTGCCTCGCAAATTACCCCGAGAACCGACCTCTGAGGAAAAAATCCCAGAGAACCGACCTCTGGGGTTTTTTGTTCTCTAGAGCGGTATGCCGGCAGCGGCCAAGACCGGCTCGGTGAAAAAAAGGAGTTCTGCGACAACGAAGAAAAGAGACATTACTACAAGAAGCATGCCTGCGCGTATCGCGTGTTTGCGATGGTGCCACCAGATCTCAAATCCTGTTTCGAGGGCAAGAGCGAAGAGCACGAAAAGACCGATGGCGATGTAGGCATACCGAAGCGTATCTCGCGGATAGCCGAGCGCGTATCCCCACCACGGCAATCCAATTGTAGAGACCTCCACTTCCGAATTCTCGCGGGTAGATTGCTGCGATTCGCCAAGCACCTGCACATCCGTGCCAGCTGCGACCGCTGTTACTGCAAGTGTAGCCTCGCCGGCCGGAATCACTCTCTCATTGGCTTCTCTCACTTCCGATGGCGTGCCGAATGCCTGCACGACGAATGTCGTCGGCCGCCCTTGATAGACGCCCTGCGCAGTTGCAATGCCGATCTCGGTGTAGCGCGCATTTAAAATATTCTCGCGATGCAGGGCGGACTGCATCCACGCGCGTTCGACATCGGCGGAGTCCGAAAAATCGATCGCAAGATTTTCGCCTGCGTCCTCGAACGAATACCCTGCCTCCGCAAACCAATGCCATGGATCAACTCCGTCGGGCGACACGTGAGCGAAATATCTTTTTTCCGCCATGTCGTTGGCTTTTGCTTGTGCTACCGCAACAAGAACGGAATTCATTTCAAGTGAAGAAAGGCCGTTCTTCGCGCGATCGCTATTGGCAAGGTCAACAAGAACAGCCGAGACGACTGCCGCCGCCTGCGGCGAACCAAGGAGCAATCGCTGGGCACCCGAAAATATAAAAATGCAAACTATGAGAGCCGTAGTCATCGTAAGTGCAATCCCGCCGAGCAGTTCGACTTTCCTGCGCTCGCGCTTCCCTCGCGGCAAAAACGGCGCAGCTACGCGCCCTCTCTTTCGCCGAGTCATCATATGAAAAGATTATATATCACCGGCGGAAGTGCTAGTGGTCTCTCAAACACACATCCCTACAAACTGGAGTTTGTAGGGATGTATTTCAACGCAATTCTTACTCGTGTATTCTCTATTGGTTTCGGTAAGTTTTCCCGATCGCTAGAGCGTATCCGCAAGAAGCACGGGTTCAGGGTGGATGCCGAAAGTATCGCTGTGGCCGAGGCCGACAGCTTCACCTGCAAGAGCGAGCGCATCGCGCACAGCGCTCCACGATACTCCCGGATGCGTCGCGATATAGAGTGCCGCAGCGCCAGCCACATGCGGCGATGCCATGCTCGTGCCGCTAATAGTTCTGTAACCGTTTGAAAGCCACGTTGAGTTGATTGCAACGCCGGGCGCTCCGATGTCGACACCAGGCCCGAAATTGCTGAATGATGCAAACGTGTCGTCAGCGCCATATGATGTCGCGCTGCCCACTCCACCCGGCTTGCCGTCGGAATCCGCAAGCGCAGAAACGGTGATGACCGCGTCATCATATGCCGCCGGCACGAAGCTCGCGGCGGGGGCGCCGCTGTTGCCTGCCGCAACGACGATCGTTACGCCCGCATCACGCGCACGGCAAATCGCTTTATGCAAGGCGTCGTTATTGGTATTGCCGCAGTTGTTGTCGGAAATTCCGCTGCCGCCCAAACTCATGTTGGCAACACGTATCGTTCCGCCTTTCGCGGGAGCTTTTGACGTTACAAAATCCAATCCACAAATTACCGATGACCACGAACCGCTTCCGAACTTATTCAAAACTCGCACCGACCAGAGCTTCACTCCCGGTGCGACTCCAACTACTCCCTGCGTATTATTGAGCGCGGCGATCGTCCCTGCGACGTGCGTCCCGTGTCCATTTTGATCCGTGTATCCTCCTCCCGAGCTCGAGCAATTCTTTCCGCCAACGACTTTCCCCGCAAGATCAGGGTGCGAAGCTAAAATTCCCGTATCAACGACAGCAACGTCAACTCCCGCGCCAGTATTCGCCTTCCCTTCCGCATTCACGCGGTCCACGCCAGTCGGAAGCGTCTGTGCGGGAGGAGCAGCTCCGGCAGACGGCCCCTTCTTATTCTCTCTAGCGCGAGAATACAAATCTCTCACTCGACTCGTATCAAGAGGCGCATCGGCAATAGAGACAACACGATCCTCACTCACAAAAGCAACACGCGGATCATCCGCGATTGCGCTCAAATCAGATTCCGAAAAACGCGCCGCAAAACCATTGAGCGCATTTCGATAGGAATCGAAGCGCTCGCCTCGCACGCGCGCGACGAGCTCATTTTCAGCGGCATCAACATCAGAAACGGAATCTTTGAAAACGACAATGTATTGACCGGGGATCCGCTCTCCCGCGCGTTCGGGCCGTTCTGAATCTACTGCAGCAAAAACAAACACAGATGCAAACAGCACCAATAGAAATGCGCCAATAGTGACTGCCGAAGCAATCCCCTTTGCCCTAGTCATACAAACTATAATAGCACTCGGATATGAAATGTCACTGAACTTCGGCGGCTTCGGGTGCGGGTCCTTCCACAGGGTCAGGACCCTCGAGTGCTGGAGATTGCTCCTCCGACGATGCCGGTTCCGGCTCGAGTGCTTCCTGTTCTGTGGCTAATTCTATGGATAATTCAGCTTCGCCCGCCATAGCATCTTGCGACGGCGGGGTCGGGATATCTTGTGCGCCTACATTAGTCTCCGGCTCCCGGTCTCTCCCTTCCCTTTCGCCCCGTTCATCTCTCTCCTCTCTTCCTTCCCTTGCCGCCGTCGCTTCGTCGGCGATTACGTCTTCACTCGCAACCCCGTCTGCAACTTCGCTCACGGCTTCGACAATACTTTCTTCATTCTCGTTTTCGATAAACTCGTCAGCCTCCTCCAAAGCGTTTTCGTCCGACACGCTCTCGTCGGCAGGAGTCTCTCCTGCGCTTGTGAATTCTTCTATTGTTAGAGAGCCCTCCTCTACTTCCCATCCCGAACCCGCACTAAAAGTATTTCCGGAAGAGAGCTCCGTGTCGCGAAAGTACGAGAGCGTCCCTCCGATGCCTTGAAATGAAGCTACAAGCGCAATGCAAATGGCGGCGAGCGATGCGGAAAGAGCGCTCGCGCCTCGTCGTGCGGGATTTCTGGTGGCACTAACGATCCGAACAGGAATGAAAACATCGTCCATGGGAAAACGTCGCACGTATTCGATTGAGCGCGACGCCTTTGACGCAATGAGCGAAAGTGGGAGCCGCCCGCGCATGAGTTTCGGCGCGGGTGCGCGTCGCCGCCGGCGCCTCATCAGCCGCACTTCTTGTAGGATGGCCACGAGTTCGGCAACGATAACAAGGAGAGCAGGAATGCCTATGAGGAGCGCAAATCCCAAGGGCTGCCTCGCAAAATCAAGCACGAAGCCGACGTATGGCACGGCGAGTAAAACTTTGCCGATAACATCGCCCAGCGCAACTGCCTCTTGGTCGGCCTCTTCGTTTGCATCGCCCTTCGTCGTATAGAAAATAGCTCCATTCTCACTTCGCACGTCGAACACGCGGTGCGTCGTCGGCACCGCCGACGAAGAATCCTCACCAAACGTAATTACATCCCCCACTGCGTATGATGCGCTCGGTCTCACTAATACGAGCGCGCCCACAGGGATCGATGGCTCCATCGAGCCAGACTGCACGATCTTCATCTCAAGCCCTGTTTTTATCGGCATGAGCGACAGGAGGAACAGCCCGCCGACGAAGACGAGGAGAGTTATGAAAAGTGCATAGAATATGTTGTAGATTTTTTTCATATACTATTGTTCTCTGGTCCCGGCTCTGGAGGTTCTGGACGTTCTGGGCGTTCCGGGCGCTCGTCTCGCTCTCCCCTCTCTCCGCGTTCCTCACGCGGTCGCTGCGTTCCATCGCCATCACCTTCTGCGCACGTGAATGTCGGCTTGTCTCGGGAAGATTCCGCCTGCACGGAAACATCGACAGAAAATGAATCCGTTTGCGCCGCGTTCCCAAGAGAGACGCCATCGCAAAGAATCTGTGCTGTCGCAAGATTTACCGATAGGTCGCCCGCGCACCACGCCATTCCCACGTGGCGAGTCGTGCCGCTCGGCAAAGCAGTGCCAGTTGAGAAATCGGCAATTGCGTACGTCGTTTCATTCAGAACCACTGACGCAGATTGCGTTGTCGTACCGAAGAATGGCAGCTCGCCTACTTCAAACACATCATCCCCATCGTCGCGCCATGCGAAAAATTCGACGGCCTCGGCAAGCTCGCCCGACGCGTTACCATTCGGATCCACCGAAGATTCCGGCTCGTTGACGCCGTTGTCATTGCTTTGGAGATTTGTGAAGTTAAGACACAGCCACGAGGAATCTCTGCTCTCAAGATGCATGCTGATCGTCGTTTTGCCGGAATCTTTCGGCAGAATATTGTCGAAGTTGAAGAATTTATCTACACCCGGCGCCAGATCTTTGAGCGCCCACGTCGAGCCCGGCACCGGCAGACCGTTGTAGAATGCGCGGCTATCGATCGTGAGATTAAGCTCGTTCTCAAGCGCAAAGGTAATTCCTGGCTCTCCCCCGCGCATGAACGCGGCGGCCGTTGCAAGCGCGAAC
>Ga0075995_114_pt1 | contig 15458 bp, 19 predicted proteins | sample RifGroA2_FD_68041 | JGI IMG/M metagenome (GOLD analysis project Ga0075995, IMG submission 68041) | Parcubacteria bacterium GW2011_GWA2_51_10
ACGATTCAATCAGAAGCCACCACGCACGCGGAGCGTGCGATTAGTCATCAGTCGGATTATTGCGAAAATATGTTCGAACTTTTTCTAACAAACACAGCCAATACTAAAGCGCCTACCCGCAAGGGGCAAGCGCTTTAGTATTGGCTGCGGGACTTGGATTCGAACCAAGATTGATGGATTCAGAGTCCATAGGCCTACCATTAGCCGATCCCGCAATAGTTTACTAGACGCGTTCGTAAATGCAGGGTAATATTACCGAACCTGATGCCAAAAGCAACCAAAACCGTTCTCATCACAGGGGCCGTTGTCATCGCCGCCGTCGTTGCCGCCTACCTCTATGTGTTTCCGAAACCCGCCGCGACGACGACCGGCGAGGTACCCTGCCTTAAAAACGGCATTCCCCTCACCCAGCACCTGCATCCCCTGCTCCACATCTTCGTCGGCACGGTCGAGGAGTCCATTCCGGCAAACATCGGCCTTTCGCCCACCTGCGAACGCGCGGTACATACCCACAGTGATGACGTCGCGTCAGGCACCATTCACGTGGAGTCGCAAGACAGCCACCGCTATACGCTTGGCAACTTCTTCGCGGTCTGGGGGAAACCAATCGAGCGCGACGGGTATGACCTCTCCGTCACGGTGGACGGCGCGCCATTTGCCGGCGACCCCTCGACTATCGAGCTTACGGACGGACAAAAGATTGTGTTCACGTACGCGATACCAAGGAGGTGACCGACAACGAGCAACCTACAACCAACAACGACAAAGGGCCAACGACCGACAACCGACAACAAACGGTTTGACCTACTCACCATGAACAAAAGCAGTCCCGCCATGGCGGGACCGTTCACTATATAAAGACAGACTCCGCCCCCAGGAACGGCAATCACCACCATCCCATCACCAGTGTATCGCCGTACCTGCGAAGACGTGAGTCTGTCAACCATCACCCACCACAAGGTTTCTGAAACGCAGGATAGCATTCCCCTCGAAAATAGCAAGCCCTCCCACCGGGGAGGGCAATTCGGCTTAAATTCGATATAGATTCACCGACTCGGGTCGGTGAAGTTCTGTCAGCGACTGCCCGAAGAGAAGGCGGGCGATCGCCTCCGCAATAAACTTCTCGACTCGGATAACCCGAAACTTCTTCGTGAACGGAAGCTTCTCCTGGATGGGAATCGTGTTTCCTATCACAAACTGGGAAATCTTTGAGTCCTCAAACCGCCTCATGAGTGCCGGCATCCCCTGTACTCGTCCTCCCAACTCCTCATACAGTTTCCGATCCTCCAAGATGGGGTGAAACGCGCACGCAATGACCGCGTGAGCTTTTTCATTCAAGATGAGGTCGGTGTCTTTCAGTGAGGTGCCGCCGGTTAATATTTCATCATCGACCAGCAAAATGAGCTTGTCTCGAACGTCCCCCACTAATCGTTTGATATGCGGATTTTCACTGTCATCAGGACGATCCTTATCGATGAAGCCGGTCGCGAGTCCAGTGAGATGTGCGAGTTTCTCATACCGCTTGAGCGCGGTCGCATCTGCGAAAATAATGCCGCATTCCTCACGCTTATGTTCCGTTAAGATGCCCTCATTAAAGTCGTTGGCAAAGAGGTATACAGAGGATATCTCGTCGGCGACGGGCTTGAAGTAGTGCTTTAGGTGGCTATCGTGCGGATCACAGAGCAATACGTGGCGAACCCCGAGCACTTCGCAGAGAATCTCCGGAAACAGCTGCCCTAACGTCGATATCCTCGGCTTGTTCTTCCGGTCCGAACGCGAGAAGGGCATGTACGGAAAAATTAGAAAGATATCCTCCACATGAGCGTCCCGCATCGCCTGTAAGAGCGCGAGCAATTCGACAAAATTCGTCGGAACTGGTAAGGCCTGCGTGTGGATAACGACCGCATTGCACCCGCGGACGTCGTCCACCTGTACTTCAAGGTTATCGTTCGAGAACCACTTCGTCCGATGCTCGGAAATTCCATCTGACACCAGTAAATTCCCGAGACGCTCTTTCAAGTATGGAAAAATAGCGTCACCGATTTCATGACTTCCCGTCGTGCAAAATACTTTTACTGGTTTCATGATTTACTTCTTATTTTGCGGCGGGCGGATGATGAGATAGAGTCCTACGAAAACGAGGAGGAGCGTGAGATTGCCCAGCGCGTCTTCGATCGCATCGAGGATCTGAAGGTGTATGAGAAGCCGCTTGCGGTGGAGCTTTTGCCGCGGGTGCCATTCTATCCGGCAGAGGAGTATCATCAGAATTACGCGCAGAAGAATCACCTGAAGTACAGCTATTATCGAAATGCCTCCGGCCGCGATGCCTTCATCAAAAAACACTGGGGAGAGGATACAATGCCATCACTGTCGACACGAGCTATGGGAGATTACGCAGATTTCAATAAACCGTCCGATGAGGAGCTGCGAGAGCGGCTGACGCCAATGCAGTACAGCGTGACGCAAGAGGATGGAACCGAGCAGGCGTTCAACAATGAATACTGGGACAACAAGGGGGAAGGCATTTATGTTGATATCGTTTCCGGAGAGCCGCTTTTCTCATCGCTCGATAAATTCGATTCCGGCACAGGATGGCCGTCCTTCACAAAGCCGATCGAGTCGGGGAATATTGTCTTACGGGAGGACAACAGCTTCTTTCAGAAACGCACCGAAGTGCGCTCGCGCTATGCAGATTCGCATTTAGGGCATGTCTTCAAAGATGCGCCGCCAGAGTTGGGGGGATTGCGATACTGCATGAATTCGGCAGCTCTGCGATTCGTGCCGAAAGAAAAGTTGATCGAAGAAGGATATGGGATGTACGCAAAACTATTTGAACACTGATGAAATTCAAAGAGACATTGAAAATATCGTGGCTTCCTGTGTTCGTCGCTTCGCTCTGTTGCGTTGCGCCAATAGTAGTTCTCCTCGCCGGACTGGGGACGGTAACGGTTGCCTCTACTTTGGCCGATACTCTCTACGGCGACTATAAGTGGGTCTTCCGCCTCGCGGGGCTGGCGGCTCTCGGTATCGCCATTCTTCTCTATCTGCGCAGACAGAAGGGCATCTGTACAATAGATGATGCTAAGCGCCGCAAGAATGAGGTTTTCAACATAGTTGTCGTTGCTCTCGTCGCGGGAATAGTGGGGTACATCATTTTCCTGTACGTGGTGGTGCACTATGCAGGAGTGTTCCTCGGTCTCTGGGCCTAATCCGAGTATTTCGTAAATGCGAAACCGTCCCCCGAGGTTTCGCATCTCCTCAGATGGACGGTGGGCGGTAGATCCGCATTTTGCGCTCGAGGCTATCTCGCCGTCTCTTGAGCGTCTTTATCTCGCTCTTGAGCATTTGCAGATCACTAGAGCAAGTCTTGATTGGGCTTTTATCAAGAGTGCCGGCGATAAATTCGAGGCACTCTATCTTCTCCGCGAGCTTTTCCCATCCGGCGGCACGCAGGTTGTAAAGTCGCCACCATGCAAATTCGAGCAGTTTCTTTATAGCGGCCTTCATTTACGGATCTCCTTCTGGTTTAACGGCCAGAATTATGCTGTGGTATGGCGCACATGTCAATAAAAACTGTATTTCCCCAGGGCGGGCCTTATCCCTGTGCGCCTGTAGACGGGCGTATTGCGCAGGGTATACTTCAAGCTGTCACTTTTAGTATTAATTATTTAACTATGGTACGAACTGCAAATCCTGCATTATTAAAGCCGATGAATCTCTCTCCTGAATTGGAGGCGGTCGTGGGGAAGGGACCGCTGCCGCGCGGGCAGGTCGTTAAGAAACTCTGGGAGTATATAAAGAAGAACAATCTCCAGAATCCCGCCAACAAGCGCAACATTCTCGCGGATGAGAAGCTCAAGGTAATTTTCGGCGGCAAGGGTGAGGTTACGATGTTTGAAATGACGAAACTCGTCTCTGCGCACCTGAAATAACTCGCACATAAACTACCAAAAAATCCGCCCCGCCAGTAGGCGCGCGGATTTTTTGGTTAGAGGTGTTTCCACATGAATTCGAACATCTGACGCTGTGTTTGAGCTATCTCATCGTTTTCGATTAGCACGCCGATCAGGGCTGAATAGGAGATAAGAGCGACCTTATTGCCCGTGATGATAGTATCGGTACCCAGTTTGAAATCTTTCGGCAGATACTTTAGCGGTCCATGGCCCTTTCGATAAGCTGCTTTTGCATATTTTCGAGTTGCAGGTGCATCATCCACAAGATCGTAGATCTTTCCCCCCTTGTCGCTGAGCAGCTTGAACCATTCTGCGCACTCGTTCTCGGAGAAATGCTTCGATATATCCTGCATCGATCCGATAGCGAGCAATTTCTGGTGAGTGCTAAAAACTTCTGCGTACATTGCCTTAATACCTTCTTTGCCTTCATAAAAGCGGATACGAGGCTTATTGCCGGCCGAGTTCAGCATAGACTCTAACAACGGGAGTTGGCTCATCAACCGATCTTCTTGAGCGCGTAAGTTTGCAAGCAGTGTATTGGGATGTTCCGCGACATAGAACGTGCGTTTCCCTTTGGGGGCTCGCGAAATCAAGTTCTTTTTGATCAGCTCATCAATGATGTAGTAGGCGGTCGGTCTCTTTATACCGGCTTTCTTAGCGATAGTAGATATGGAACCGAAACCCGTTTGGAGCGCTGCTACATAGACAGTAGCCTCCTGCTTACTAAGGCCTAGTTCCGCAAGCGAGCTCACGAGTTCAGTCATGAAGAAAATACTAGCGCGATTCGAGTGAATTGTCAAGAAAGTTGTCAACATTATTACGAAGATATTGCCGGAACCGCCAGAATATACTGTAAACGAGCCGTTCCGTGGTTGATACAGTGTCAGTGAAGTTGACGATATAGGCATATAGTTTCATAATGGCAATGTAACCTGCTCAAACCGTCCGGTTTTAGCACTTACATGATCTTTATGGGAGGCCAGTCATGGCTAAGCGAGTTCTGTGCGTCTGCGCGGGTAACACCTGCAGGTCCCCGATGGTCATGGTCTTGGCGCAAAAGGCGTTCAACGACCAAGGCATCGACGCTGTTGTTGAAAGCTGCGGTGTTATTCAAGACCTCTTGGAAGGTAAGTTCACCGCCGCAAACGAGCACTCGATGGCGATGGTGGTGGAAGAGGGGCTCGACCTGAGCACTCACATCCCGCGCCACGTTACGGCCGTCGACCTGCAGAGCTTCGACAAGATCGTCGCAGTAACGCCGACGATCAAGGCGAAGCTCATCGAAGAGTTCGGCGCTCCGGCAGATCGCCTCGTCGTTCTCAACGAACACGAAGGCGGCGTGCCGGATCCATACGAGCTCGGTCGCGCAGCGTATGTGAAGTGCATCGCGACCATCAAACGCGAGCTGCCGTCACTTATCGCGCAGCTCTAATCCCAACCCGCGGGCTTCGGTACACCCGAAGCCCGCATTACTTAATCAAACAAATTATTAGTCATAAATCACGTATGCAGATAAAAAGAAACATCAACACCATTAACTTAAATAATTATGATTTTGTATGGCGGACGTGGTTTAACTATTTAGCAACTTCTTTTTTCTATACGGTCGAATATAAAGATCGCGACTTCGTTTTTATCTGGAACGAAGGAGAATACCTGTGCTTCGTAGCTAAAGAAGAACGCAAGCGCTTAGCAAAAGAGGCGCTTGAGCTATACACCGGCGGCTTTGAAGCTTTCAAGACAAAAATGGAAAACGACATTCCACGGTATAGGCGTCTGCTTAAAAAACATTCCGTTGAAAATATAGCCCATCACTCGCATGAAACACTGATTGAGCACTACGAGGAGTTAACAAAAGTTTTGTCCGCTGCCTTCAAGGATTACTTTTTTCTGGAATACCATAGTACCGACGAAGTAGCTCGGATTCTGCAAAATAAGAAGTCTCGCAATATCCGCAGACTCCGTAAAAACGTCGAAGAAATGGGCCGTATCAAATTGCGCCTGCGCAAAGTGGCCTTTAACCCAGTTTGGTACTCGCCGTATTTGCTCGATAAATATGCGCGCGAAATTGCGACGCGGCTTTGCCTAAAGGATGATTATTTCCGCTTTAAACATTCCGAACTGATTGGTATGTTGCAGGGTTCGAAAAAAATAGCCACTGCCCGGCGGGGCACGATCATATGGGGTAAATTTTCTCACCATAAAGAAATTACGGGGAAACAGGCCGAACAAATTCTGAGACGACTTCGCGATGTTGATCTTTCTGTGGATGAGTTCAAGGGGCAAATTGGAAATAAGGGAATCTACAGGGGTCGCGCTAAAGTAATTCACTTCAGCTCAAATACGGATTTTAAAAAAGAGATCAAGTCAATGCGCAAAGGCGATGTATTAGTTTCGGGGTCAACCGGTCCCGAATTGATATTGGCTTGTAAAAAAGCCGGCGCTATAGTAACGGATGAGGGAGGTGTAATTTCTCACGCAGCGATCGTTTCTAGGGAGTTCGGCATACCGTCTGTTATCGGCACAAAAATTGCAACCTCGATTATTAAAAACGGTGATATCGTTGAAGTAAATGCCGACAAGGGCACTGTAAAAATCTTCCCAAGGCAAGGATAACATGAGCCGTATTATCCGAAATTTAGACGCGATCTCTAAGAAGAATGTGGCCCTCGCGGGAGGGAAGGGCGCATCGCTTGGGGAAATGATGCATGCGGGAATACCTGTGCCGCCGGGATTTGTAGTGCTCACCGCGGCGTTTGATAGATTTCTGGATGAGGCGAAGTTAAGCGAAGAATTGGATGCGATTTTAGATCACGAGGTGAATCGCGAGGAGATGCAGACGGTAGATTTCGCTTCTGAAAAAATTCAAGGATTGATTCGCGCTGCAGAAATGCCGAAAGATATCGCCGCTGCGATAATTGAAAATTTCAAGAAACTCGGTGCAAAGTATGTCGCGGTTCGCTCCAGTGCAACCGCGGAGGATAGCAGCACTGCAGCGTGGGCCGGACAATTGGAAAGCTATCTCAATACAACGGAGGAGACGCTTCTTGAAAATGTTCAGAAATGCTGGGCGTCGCTTTTTACTCCTCGTGCGATTTTCTATCGCGTTGAAAAAGGCATGCACGGAAAGAAGATTTCCGTGGCAGTCATTGTTCAAGAGATGATTGAGAGCGAATTTTCTGGTATTGCGTTTTCCGTGCATCCGGTTACGGAGGATCGAAATCAAATAATTATCGAGGCGGCTTTCGGACTCGGAGAAGCGATTGTTTCGGGTCAAATCACCCCCGATAGTTACGTAGTTGAGAAAACGCCGCGTCGTATCATTGATAAAAAAATAACAGTACAAACTCGCGGCCTTTATCGTGCGACAAATAGTAACGGTAACGAATGGCGCGAGCTTTCGGAAGGAGAGGGACGAAAACCGACTCTATCGGATGAACAGACGATGGAACTCGCAGAGCTTGGCTTAAAGATTGAAAAACATTACGGAGCACCACAGGATATCGAGTGGGCATACGCCACAAGTCCTGAGCCTGTCGAAGGGGAGAAAGGAAGATTTTACATAGTACAATCAAGACCTATAACCACGCTGAATCATGAAAAAAGCATCGAATAAATTTCTGCTCGGGCTTTTGGCGATTTATGCGATTCTTTTTGCAGTGCTTGCGTTCAATCCGGTGGATCGCGGGACGTGGTTTGCGGAGAATCTCACGGTCTGGATCACTATTGCTGTTCTCGCAATCCTGTATGCGAGGGGTGTCAGATTTTCAGCGCTCGCGTACGTTTTGATGAGCATTTTTGTATACCTACATACAATAGGCGGTCACTACACATTCGAGCAAGTGCCGTTCGATCGGGTCACAGATATGTTCGGATTCGAGCGAAATCACTTCGACCGCATCGCTCATTTCTCTGTAGGTTTGTACGCGTTCGCCGTCGCCGAATGGATCTACGTTCGTGGCCTTGTGAAAAATAGGTTCCTCCTCTTTACGTATCCTGTGTTTGCGGTGGCAGCGGTAGCCGCTGGCTATGAAATGGTTGAGTGGATCTATGCCGCTTCTTCCGATCCCGTGGCCGGTGCGGCATATCTCGGCAGCCAAGGCGACATCTGGGATGCGCAGAAAGATATGCTCGCAGATACGCTCGGAGCGCTTGCCACGACAACGCTCTATTTCTTCATTCGCAAACCTAAGAAGAGTTTGCCGTTGTGAGAGGATTCCAAAAATCTGGCACTACTTTCTCTGTGGGGGAGGTATTCCCAAATCTTTGCAAATCTTTCGTACAAGAAACGGGTCATCAATATTTCTATGCCGCGGCATAGTACTTTGCCTGTTATTTTCTGAATTATGCCAAACACTATGACGTGCTCCTTCACGCAATAGAACACATTCGTTTTGCCGCAAGTGCTGTTCAAGATCGCGCCGCTTCATGCACGAACAGTTTCTGCGGATTCCGGCATAGGGAGCGGCTCGCGCGTGAGCGACCCTTTCGGGTACTCGCGCTTTGTTAGCAGCCGTTGCGCCGCTACGAATTCACGAAGCGCATCGCGAAGATTCGCAGTTGCGGCCTTTTTTGTTTTCCCCTGCGTGTTAACGCCGGGAATCTCTTCGATCCATGCGACGTATCCCGACCTAGTTCTTTTGTATATGGCAGTGTACATGGAGCATTTATAGCAGGGCGAAATGCGTCTGACAATATGGTATACTTCTCCTGTTCCTTCGGGGTTGGGTGATCTGCCATCCGGCGGCAAGTCCCAATCGGCGGTGCAGCTGTCATATGACAGAGGAGTCCGCGATCCCGCCCTTTGTTCGCAAATAGCGGGAACGACTGCGGTTAGATCCCGCGACCGACCGTATAGTCGGGATGAAAGAAGGAGGGAGTATCTTTTCGGATACTCGTGCAAACCCCGATTGAGCGGGGTTTTATGTTTTCTGGAATTATCACACACACAGGAGAAGTCACTGATGCCTCGCGATCGAGCATTTCGATTCGCGCTCGTCGCGATGTGTTAGAAAAACTCGCGAGGGGCGCGAGCATCGCTGTTGATGGCGCATGCCTCACGGTCGTGAAAAAAGATGCGAAATCATTTGTTGCCGACATCATGGAGGAAACGATGCGTCGCACCACTCTTTCGAAATTGCGACGCGGCGCGAAAGTCAATTTGGAATTACCGATGACTGCCGCCACATTTCTTTCCGGCCACATCGTGCAGGGACACGTGGATGGAGTCGCAAAAGTAAAAGAGATCAGGAAAAAGGACGCAAGTTTCATTATCTCGCTCGAAGCGCCGGCAGAAATTTCTCGCTATCTCGTTAATAAGGGATCTGTCGCAATAAACGGCGTCTCTCTGACCATTATCGAAGTACGTGGACAAACATTCAGTGTGGGAATTATCCCGCACACATGGAAGGCGACGACATTCGGCACACTTAAAGCGGGAGATTTGGTGAATATCGAAACTGATATCCTCGCGAAGTATGTCGCAAAATTAATACGCACAAAAAAATCATGAAAAGAATAAAAGACATACGCATCGGCATTATTGGGAGCGAATTCCGCGAGGATGTAACGGTAGAGCTCGAGAAACGTTGCATCGAGCGGCTGAAAAAGCGTGGGCTTTCAAGGCGGCAGATTCGCGTCGTGCGCGTGCCGGGCTCTCTTGAAATTCCGCTCGTCGCAGAGAAATTGGCTGCGCAGAAAAAATACGATGCGCTCATTACTTTCGGCGCCATCGTCAAAGGGAAAACGTATCATTTCGAGCAAATCGCGAACGAGACCGCGCGCGGGTGCATGAACGTTTCCCTTGCGTATGGAATCCCGGTTATTTTTGAAGTTCTTGCGGTGTACGACCCAAAAGATGCACTCGAGCGCGCGACGCGCGTGCGCGAAAACAAAGGCGTGGAAGCAGCTGAAACCGCTCTTTCCATGATTAAGCTTCTTTCTTCACTATGATTTCAAAATACGCGTCAATCTCTGAAGCCATTTCGGAGATGAAAAAGGGCAAGCTCCTCATCGTTGTTGATAGCCCACAGCGGGAAAATGAAGCCGACTTTTTTATTCCCGCCGACTTTGCGACGCCAAAAGCGATCACGACGATGATTCGACACGGCGGCGGCATCGTTTGCGGCGCAATCACGCGCGCGCAGGCGGCGCGCCTCCGACTTCCGCTTATGATTCCGCCTGGCGAGAATGCCGAGAAAACGGGTGTGAGCTTTACCGTTTCGGTGAATGCAAAAAAGAGAATAACAACAGGAGTTTCCGCCTTCGATCGCGCGAGGACGATTCGCGTTCTTGCGGATTTGCGCTCGAAAGCGGACGATCTTGTTAGGCCCGGACACGTATTCGGACTTGTCGCGCGCGATGGCGGGGTGTTGGAGCGGCGGGGACACACAGAAGCAGCGGTGGATCTTGCGCGACTTGCCGGGAAAAGCCCAGCGGGAGTTCTCTGCGAGATCGTTGGAGAAAGCGGACGCATGGCGAAACGCGATGAGGTCGTCCGGCTCGCGCGAAAGCTGGGGATCAAGATCGTTGCGATACGCGATCTTGCCCTCTATCTGCGGAAGCATCCATTGCCCCCTTTGCCCCAGCATGCGGAGGTTGTTCGCATTTCCTCTTCGAAACTTCCAACAAAATATGGTGTCTTCACGATCGTGGCATACAAATCCATTTCAGACGGGAGGGAACATGCAGCACTTATTTTAGAGAGCGCGAAAAACGAGAGAGAGGTTGCCACACTTGTGCGCGTTCATTCGGGATGCATTACGGGCGACATGCTCTTCTCGCTCCGGTGCGATTGCGGTCCGCAACTCGCGGAGAGCATGCGCAGAATTCAGAAAGAAAAAGCGGGTGCCATCGTGTACTTGAGTCAGGAAGGTCGCGGGATAGGCCTCGGAAATAAAATCAAAGCATACGCTCTGCAGGATCGTGGGCACGATACAGTGGAAGCCAATCACGCGCTAGGCTTTCGCGCCGATTCGCGCACGTACGAGGCGGCGGCACACATCCTCGAAGATCTCGGCATACGGGAAGTGCGGCTCCTCACGAACAATCCAGAAAAAGAAAAACAGCTTGCGGCTTTCGGCATCGAGATTAGAGAGCGCGTGCCGCTCGAGATTGCTCCAAACGGTGTCAATGACGGATATCTCAAAACAAAAAAACGCAAACTCGGGCATCGGCTCACCGTCGTGTGAATGACGAAACCTACATGAAGGAGGCGCTTCGGCTCGCACAAAAAGGCGCGGGCTGGACGAATCCTAATCCGATGGTTGGGGCGATAATCGTCCGCCGCGGGCGAATCATCGCCCGCGGCTATCACCGCGCGGCAGGAAAGCCGCATGCCGAAATCGACGCCCTAAGAGGCGCGCGCGGAGGCGCGAAGGGCGCGACGATGTATGTGAATCTGGAGCCATGTGCGCATTTTGGGCGCACGCCTCCGTGTGCAGACGCGATTATTAAAGCAGGTATTCGCCGTGTCGTTATAGCGACGCGCGATCAGAATGCAATCGCGCGCGGAGGATTACAAAAACTACGCTCGGCAGGCGTTGATATTTCTGTCGGAACCCTCGGAGAAGAGGCCCGCGAGCTGAATGAGCAATTCTTTACGTTCCACGAAAAAAGTCGCCCGTTTATCGCGCTCAAATTCGCCGCATCTCTCGACGGGAAACTCGCGACGCGCACGGGCGATTCGAAATGGATAACAAATAAGGAAGCACGTGCATATGCGCGGCATCTACGCGGGCTCCATCAGGCCGTCGTTATTGGTATCGAAACAATTCTTGCGGATGATCCACATCTAGGCGCGCGCGCACAAGAGCTGCCGGATCCTCTGCGGATTATTCTCGATTCTCGCTTGCGCATTCCCCTCAAAGCGCGGGTACTGCGGGATTCGCATGTCATTATTGCCACGACGAAATCGGCGCCAATGAAAAAAAAGAATGCACTCGAGCGACGCGGGATTCACGTCTTCACGTTTGCTGGCTCTCGCATTTCTCCCCCGCGTCTTCTTTCGACCCTGCGAAGAATGAATATTGTGAGCGTGCTCGTGGAGGGCGGCGGGGAAGTTTTAGGCAGTTTTGTTGACGCGGGCCTCGCGGATAAAGTCTATGCTTTTTTTGCGCCGATTCTGATAGGGGGGAGGAGCGCTGCGTCCGTTGCCGGACGCGGAGCGGCAAATATTGCGGATGCGCTGCGTCTTAAGAAAGTCTCCACTCACCACTTCGGAGACAATGTGTTGATCGCCGGCTCTCCGAGTGCGCTTAAAAAAGTATCCACTTCATCGCGAGAGGAAAAATAATAGTGCGCATGGCTGGAAGGGGAAGGACCGATCCTGATCGTCACGCCGTTTTTTAACTCTCTGAATGCATCCTCGTCAGTGGTACTGTCTCCGATATAGATTGGAATAGCGTGCCGATTTCGGCGCGCAAGTAGACGGTACACCTCGTTTGCCGCAGTGCCTTTTGTATGTGCCGGAATGGAAACATCGAAAGTCGAATGACTATCTAGAATTCGCGCTGTCCCGCTTTTCACATGGCTCGCGAGAGCAGTGCGTGCATCTGCCCGGAACTCGCGCGCTTTTGCCGGACAGAGATGCCGATAGTGTGCTGCGATCGCGAAGCGCTTGTCCTCTATGAGCAGTTTTGGATATTCCGCGGCAACGTGAAAAAGCGCGGTCCGTACGGCTCGAAAGGCCGACGCACGCTTCTTTGCAACAGTGACATACCTGCCATGTCGCGGCACGGATATCTCCGCGCCATGGCAACCGACAAGAGTGACGTTCATGAGCCGTACTTTTCTGCGAATATCAGAAAGGCCGCGTCCAGAGAGCACTGCTATTGGCAGTTTTTTTACAAGGAATGCGAGCGATGTGCGAGTTTTTTTTGGCATTCTTGCGCGACGATAGTCTTCCACGATAGGTGCAAGCGTTCCATCGAAGTCGAGCATGAGCACCGCTCCGCACTTTTGTATCCGTCGCAGAATCGACGGCATGTGGCGTCTCGCGCTTTTCATTATTCGAGCTGCGTGAGCGCCTTGATGAATTCGGCCGCCCAGCGGTAGATATTGTAATCACGCACGGCGTTTCGCATCGATCGCATGCGGCGGTGCTGCATTGTTTTTGGCATCTGGAGCGCCGTATGCAAGGCAGAGGACGTCTCCTCGGCGCTGTAGGGGTTGATAAGGAGGGCGCCCTTCAAATCGCGAGACGCACCGGCGAACTGGCTCAAAATGAGCACGCCCGCCTCGTCATCGCGCGCCGCGGCGAATTCCTTGGCGACGAGATTCATGCCGTCATGCAATGAGGTGATGAGGCATACGTTCGCGAGACGATAGAGAGGCGTGATTTCCTGGTGCGAGTGATGCCGCTTCACCAGTACTATCGGCTTCCACTCGCGCGTGCCGAATTTTTCGTTGATGCGCTCCGCCTCTCTCGTGACTTCCGCAGCATACTGGCGGTATTTCTCGACAGACTCGCGAGTGGGGGATGCAATCTGCAGCATCGTGAGTTTCTCGCGATATTCCGGGTGTCCCTCGAGAAGAAACTCGATCCCCTTGAATCGCTCCATGATGCCCTTGGTGTAGTCGAGCCGATCGACTCCCAGGATGAGAAATTCGCTCTTGATGCCGAGCGCGTCCAGAGGCTTCCTGCTAGGCGCGCCCTCCGCTCTCGCGCTTCCGGAAAAGGCGATGGAGATCGGGAACGGCTTTATCTGCGTGCGGTGATCGGCGCGATAAATCGAGAATTGCTCGAAATCGATGCGCGATTCTACCTCATTTCCGACAGTATCAAAGAAATTGTTGCAGTACTGCTGCGTATGGAATCCGATGAGATCCGCGCCGAGCATGCCCTCCAAGATCTCTTTACGCCACGGGCAGATATTGAATTGTTCGGCAGACGGCCATGGAATGTGCCAGAAGAGGGCGACGAGCGCGTCGGGCCGGCTCTTTTTTATGATGTAGGGAACGAGCGCTAAGTGGTAGTCCTGCACGAGAACGAGCGGCCGTTCCACGTCGCGAATTTCGTCGAGGAGCGTTTTTGCGAATTTCGCGTTTACCTTTTTATACTCGCTCCAATCTTCCGCGCGGAAGAGCGGGCGCGTGTGGGCCATGTGCGCGAGCGGCCATAGTGCTTCATTGGAAAAGCCGTTGTTGTAACCCTTCAGTTCACTTTCGGAGAGCCACACGCGCTTCAGTGTGTACTTCGGCTCCTCCGGCGGCACACGAATTTTCCCGTCTTTGTCTGCGGTTTCTTTATCCGCGCTTCCGCTTCCGTGGGCGATCCAAGTGCCGCCGCATGTCTCCATGACTGGCTCGAGCGCAGTTATGACGCCGCCTGCCGGGACCGACCACTCGATCCCGTTCTTTGTTTTTTTGTGCACGTACGGTTCTCGGTTTGAAATGACATAGATCGGTCGATTCTTTAGGTACGCTTTCATGAACTCGCTCAATCGCTCTCCTGTCCACGGTGAGTCGAGTTTGAGAAGGCGCATGCGCGCCTCTTCGCTCGCGGCGAGGCGCGCTTGGCGCAAACTCGACGTAACCTTTGAAATTTCTCCGGCCAAGGGCTTGAACAAACCGTGTCCGTCTATCGCGCTTGCTCCAGAATCCCCCTTGCGTATTGCCTTGAGAGATTCGACAAATTGGGAAATCGCACGAAAAAAGACCCATCGAACGAGAATGAAAATAACTGCCGCGAAAAGGATGATCTGCGAGAGAAGCCGAATGAAATTATCCTTCCATATCTCACGCATGCTTTCATCGATGTACGCGGCGTTCTGCGACACGGCCAAAGCGCCCGTAACGCCGACGTCACCGTGAAGCGGTATCGCGTGGACATAAAATGTATTCTCTTGATGGCGCACGAATTCGCCATTCGGTTCATCACTGTCCATCACATTCGTTATGACAGCGCCCGAGATGGGAAGAGTTCCCGAGGCGGCCACGATGGCGCCGGAGCTATCAAACACACCGAGGCCGGCGAGACGCTCGCTGCTTGAAAATCGGTCAATGATCCGTTGCATCGTGCTCGTCGCCCGTGCGGCATATGACGGCTCGATACTTTCCGCAAGAGAGTCTGCCAAGACCTGCGTGCGCGACTGCATTCGAGATTTGAGCGCGATTTGCCCTTCACTCGCCTGATTGACGGCAAAAAAACCAAACACAAGACTCACGGCGATAAGAGCGCCGCCGGCAACCCAGAGGACCTGTCGCATTTGAAGATAATAGCTAAAATTCCCGCTTAAATCCAGTCTCTACGCTGCAAAAAAAGGCGGGACCACATATGGCCCCGCTCCTTCGTACCCCGGCGCACGCTTACGGCAGTTTCAGTATTCGCCCCGCGCCCTTTTTGAATATTTCACCGAGGTCCGTATCACCGCTTCCCCCAGCGGGTGCGTCGGACTTTGGAGACTTCAATCTGCCCGTGGCTTTGTCGTAGTGGAATTCCCGCGCGAGATGATATGAGCCGTCCTGTCGTATCTCGTATAGCCGCACGGGGCGGGAAAACTTTGT
>Ga0075995_121_pt1 | contig 9316 bp, 5 predicted proteins | sample RifGroA2_FD_68041 | JGI IMG/M metagenome (GOLD analysis project Ga0075995, IMG submission 68041) | Parcubacteria bacterium GW2011_GWA2_51_10
CATCACCTCGCCCGCGATTCCCCACCCAAACTCCTCTCCATTGTTAAGGTAAGAAATAAACTCAATGTCCTTGCCCTCAAATTGGGCTGGATCCACATCATCTATCACTTCCCACCGGCACACACTCCCGTCCTCATTCCGATATTGAGGAATAAGATCAGCGGCGAGGTTTTCGGAAGGAAACGAAGTTTCCGCTTCCGCGCAACTCGCGGCTAGCAACGACATTGCCATCAAGAAACCGGTTAGGATCCTCATCTTCATCCTCCTTTGGATGTTTACATAATAAGCACCAAAAACGCTTTTGTCAAGTATGTAGCCCCAACGGGAATCGCACCCGTCTCTCAACCTTGAGAAGGTCGTGTCCTAACTGATAGACGATGGGGCCAACGTAGTCTAAAGTCAAAAGTCCATAATGTCCTTAAAGTCCGATTGTGACTTTACAGACTTTATTGACTTTACAGACTCTCGCTTACATCCCTCTCGCTTTTCGTTTGGCGTCATTTTCATCCAAAATCACTTTTCTTATTCTAACATTTTTAGGGGTAATTTCCACCAGCTCATCATCGCCAATGTATTCCAACGCGTCTTCCAGGCCCATTGTTTTGGGAGTATTAAAATGCTCGGCTTTGCCGTCGCCTTTGGAACGCATATTGGAAAGCGCTTTTTCTCGGCAAACATTAACGTTAATATCTTCACTGCGCGCATTTTGCCCAACCACTTGGCCTTTATAAACTTGCACAGCCGGACCAATAAATAACACGCCACGATCTTGCACGTTTAACAAACCGTACAAATTGCTGACACCGGTTTCGTGCGCCACCAGTGAGCCCTGCTCGCGCTCGCGCCAATTGGCCGGGTCGGGCATATAGTCGTAAAACATAGTGTTGATAATTCCCAGCCCGCGCGTATCGGTTAAAAATTCGGTGCGGTATCCAAACAAACCTCGTGTGGGAATGACAAATTCCAAAAACACAATGCCGTTTTCCGTGCGCATTTCTCGCAATTCACCGTGGCGGCTACCCAATTTTTGAATAACCGCGCCGGAGTGAGCTTCGGGAACTTCAATAAACACCTGTTCATAAGGCGTCATTTTTTGGCCGTCAATTTCTTTGACAATAACTTGCGGTCGGGACACTTGCAATTCGTAGCCCTCCCGGCGCAAGCGTTCTATTAAAATCGCCAAGTGCAATTCCCCGCGTCCGGAAACAATCCAGCCTTGCCCGGCGTAGCCCGTAGGCGAAGTCGGGTCCGCCTCCGGGCTGTCTTCCACCTTTAAAGCCATATCTGTTTCCAATTCTTTATGCAACCTGTCTCTAATTTGTCGGGAAGTGCTGTATTCGCCTTCTTTGCCGGCAAACGGAGAATCATTCACGGAAAAAGTCATTTTTACGGTTGGCTCTTCTATTTTTAGGAGCGGCAAGGCAATGGGGTTGTTTAAATCCGCGATTGTTTCTCCGATATTTATATCCGGAATACCCGCTATCGCCACCACATCTCCGGCCACAGCTGATTTAACTTCTATTCTTTCCAATCCAAAAAAAGTCATCAAGGCCATAATGCGGCACTTGGCCATTTGGCCGGCGCGATTAATGTGCATCACGTCCTGGCCGGTTTTAATCGTGCCATTATAAATTCGGCCGGTGGCGATTCTGCCTTTAAAATCATCACCGGTAATGGTGGTGATTAAAATTTGCAGGGGCGCGTTTGGATCTACTTTTGGCTCGGGAATAAATTTTAAAATTGTGTCAAAAATCGGCGTGATGTCGGTCATTTTTTCCAACTCCGGTTCCAAGCCGGCTTTGCCTTGTTTGGCGGAAGCGTAAATAACCGGAAAATCCGCAGTCTCATCGCTGGCGCCCAAATCCACAAACAAATCAAAAGTTTTATCCAAAACCCAGGCCGGTCTGGCGCCGGGTTTATCTATTTTATTTATTACTACAATAATTTTGTGCCCCATCTGCAAAGCTTTTTTAAGCACAAATCTGGTTTGCGGCATCGGGCCTTCTTTGGCATCAACCAAAAGCAAACAGCCATCGGCCAGCTTCAAAACACGCTCAACTTCTCCGCCAAAATCCGCGTGTCCCGGAGTATCAATAATATTGATTTTAGTATCCTGCCATTCGATGGACGCATTCTTGGAAAAAATAGTAATGCCGCGTTCGCGTTCCAAATCATTGCTGTCCATTATGGTTTCTTGCGTATCCTGTTCTTTGGAAAGCTTGGTTTTGGACTGGCGCAACAAAGCATCCACAAGAGTTGTCTTCCCGTGGTCCACATGCGCGATAATTGCTACATTCCTAATATTAGACATAATTTTATTGAATGGTCTACGCCTGCCCCGCACCGAGCCGCCCTGCGGCTCTGGTGCTGGGGTGGGCTATGATGGCGACGTTGCGAATTGACATAAAACTAAAGCATACTCTAAATTAGCGATTTTGTCAATCACGTCCCCCTATCACGTCCACATATTATTTATTCTTTATCGGCAAAAACCACTAGCCGTGTAGAGTATTGTTTGGTACGTTTATCCCACACTCCATCGCAGGTTATAAGATTTAGGTGCGCTCTTCCGTCGTTTGAAACAAAAACATCTGAAGCGTCATCTTTTGTTCCATACATACGGATCTTACGCACGATAAAAGCAATCGTCACCCCTTTGTCATCTTGCACTATAATTTTGTCTCCAATTTTTAATTTACTTAAATTTGCAAACACGCCGGTGGCGCCGCTGTACCAATTTAGATGTCCGGCAATTGCCGCGCTCCCCACTTCTCCCGGCCGCGGACCTAAATTATACCAAGCAGTATTACGAGGAGTTTTTGGTATATCCATTTCCCCTTTAGAATTAAGGCCCACATACTCAATGGCGGCATCAACTTTAATCTTTGGAATTTTGAGACGAATTGGAAGTCCAACGCTCGCCTGTTCCGGAATAGAAACTGGTTCGACTGTGGAAATAAATGAGACTGGTTGCGCGTATAAATTCTGAACGAGCAGATCAAAAGTCAGAGAAAAAATAACTATTGAATAAAATGCGACCCCCACAATACTGCCGATTAACAAATGAGTTTTTTGATGGCGTCGATTTTTTTTGAGAGATTTTTTGTAGAATGGCATATTAATTTCTTAACCACAAAAGCCAGGCAAAAACTCGTCTGGCTCTTGTTGGTTAATACTTCTCAAGGCTTGAGATTAAACTATTTGTTTTCTTCTAACAAAGTAGAATAATACCGCAGCCGCAAAGATGCCAGCCGGTATAGCCATTTCCCACGGAGCAAAACCAGTGTTTGGTAATTTCGGAACAACAGCGCCCACAACTACAGTTACGATTGAGAAATCCCTAACTGTAAGACCGTTGGCGCTTCCTTGAGCTGTGCCGATATTGGTTGTTGTTTTTTTAAGGTTGGTTTTGCAAGTGAACTGCCATGTTTCATTGCTTTCAAGCAAGTTATTTTTGTTAAGATCTCCCGGGTGTCCTACAACGCGGCCCGGTAATCCAGTACATTTATTGTCGGTAATAGTAACATCGCTTAATGGCTCCGTGCCTGGATTGGTTACGCTGTAAAAATAGGTAACTGCTCCGCCGGGAGCGGGAAGATCGAATTTGTTCGGAGTTTTTACCACATGAATCAACGGTGGTACTATCGGTAAACCGACAACAACTATGGCGCTGGCAATATCAACTGAGCTGATGCCATTGGCCCATCCGGTGGCAACGACGGTGTTTGTATGTGTTTCAGTGAGGGTTGTAGAACAAGTGTGAACCCATGTTTCATTTACATCGAGCTGTGAATCACCATCTGTGTCTCCGGAAACAAGAACTATAGGACTACAGGTATCACCCACCATCGTGATATTGGTCATCGGTACTGTGCCGATGTTGCGAACGGTGTAGGTGTAGGTCACCGGACCGGGACCCAACGGCAAGGAAAGAGGGCTGGCTACTTTCACCACATCTATAAGTGGTGGCACTGGCGGAACCAGTGGCGCGGCAATGTCGTTATTTGTAACGATACAGAACACACTGTTACCCTTATTTAGATTGAATTGACCATTGGAATTGCAGTCCCCGGAAAATGTGCGGGTATACAGAGAGCTGGTGGTTTCGGTAACGGTATAAACACCGGCAGGCGCTGGGAAATTGTTCGTCTGACCGGAGACAACCAACAAACCATTCACAAACAGTGGGAAGTCAGCGATAGTTTTGGTTCCGCCACCGTCGTTGATGACTACTTTGACGACGTTGACTGTTCCATTACCTAAACTAGATGCTGGTAAAGCTGGCGCTGAAGCTGTGCAAGTCTGTTTTGTAACAGTAGTTTTACTTAAAGTGACCGCAGCATCTCTTGCCAAAAGTCTCCCGTATACGGTTGAACCACCATCGTCTGTAATTGCGGTTTTAGCTAAAATGTTTCCTCTGATAGTGGTGGTAGTTCCGAGTGTTACAGAACTACCGATTTGCCAAAAAACATTACAGGCCTGAACACCACCGGTAAGAACAACCTGAGCGTTAGATGCCGTAGTGAGTGTGGATCCGGCTTTAAAAATGAAGACATCGTCTGCCCCACCGCTAAGTGTAAGCGTTCCGGTGAGACCGATTGAGGATGCGTTAGCATAAACACCGGGTGTTAGTGTCTGACCGCCCAGATCGGCGACAATCAAGGATGTTGTCGCTTGGGCGGCGGCATTAAGATAAGCTGTGTCCAAATCTCCTTTGGCTGTAATAAGCAAAGAGGCGTTTGTTATCAAACACCCACCGCCACCTGCGTATCCGGCATTGGTATCGTAAATATTAAACCCTACTAATTCAGGACAGGTTAATCCGGTGATAGCAGTACCGCCAGTTGGACTTAAACCAACGTGACCGGTTATCACAGACGGAAGAACGACATCGGAAATCGCTGAACCAGCCAAAACCGCAAAATTAGCCGCGGTGCCAAGATCCGGCGCAGTGGCCGCTTTGGTTGGCCCGGCCAGACCGAGCGCCAAAAAAAGAGCCGCTAATAATATCCCCCCCCCCTTGAAACTTTGTTAAATACTTTCATAATCGAAATGAATGAATGAAATAATCAAATGTTTTTGATTATTTCTGAGTGAATTAGTTTATTTACTAGCGAAGCGAGTGAAGAGGGTATTTATACACTCTTCCGAGCAAGTGAAGTAAATATGGGAACCTATATATGGGCTTTAGCCCCTATAGATTATTTTTTAAATTTAATTATAATTACTTTTGCTTATTTTAAAAATTTTTTTTCTAAGACCTTTAATACTATACATTATACCATACTTCCTTCCCCATCCCCCCTGTGTATAACTTTTACTAATAATTAATACCAAAACCCCCTCCGCGGTCGCGGAGGGGGTTGTTTGGTTGTATTAACAATTGCTTGTTAGTACTTTTTCTTTACCCTGTTAAATTCTGCTTATGGCAGACCGGCTTTAGCCGGATTTAACAGGGTGAACTAACAGACTAATTAGAAGGACCGGCTCATTGTTGAGCCTTGTACATCGTAAGAGTCTGAAGCTGTAAAGCCTGGGGCCGCGTTCTCACTACCTCCGACTGGAGTGTAGAAGTAGAACAAGTTACCCGTATTCCAAGCAGTTCCGCTCCAACCGGTTGTACCAGAGATCTTAGCAGACAGGGTTACAGAAGTTCCCGCTGTCTTGGCAGAACCCATATTGGAGGTGTCGGCAGTAACGATTAATGTTCTAGTAGCTCCTGGAGAAACAACAAAGTTAGTCAATAGAGCGCCTTGATCATTACCGCTTTGGAAGCTGATGGTTGCTGGGTTGGCTGTGGTTGTTCCGATGGCAACATCAGCGCTACCGCTGGCGCCGCCGGCAATCCATGTTCCAAGCGCTCCAGCACCGTTATCTTCATACAATCTGAAATCGTGAATGGTGCCGCTGGCGGCTGTAACAACACCGCTGCTTTGCAAACCGGACACGCTGATAGAGATTGTTGTTGAACCGAATCTTAAGTCACGGGTACCGGAATTGGTAAGGGTGAATTTAAGTATTTGAGCCTTGGTGTCCAAAGCCAGCGAACTTCCCAATGATACCGCGGCTACAGTCGGATAAGCATCATGGAAGATGTAGGCTGTGGATGTGGCTAATCTGGATTCGGCTGCGCCGGCATTGCTGGCGGAGTTAAAGTTGATATCCGCAGTGCCTAACAAAGCGCCGGCGGCTGATCTAGCTTCCATATCCGTGTTGCTATCGCTCTTTACAACGAAAGCGGTGGTGGTGTTATTAGAAATTACACCAGAACCATTGCTGTTTCCTTTTAAGGTGTAAACTTTATAACTATCCATTGAAATGCTAGAACTAAAGCCGGTGAATACTACATCGCCAGCAACATAGCTGGCATCGGCCAACTTGGTAGCGCCATCATATAATGAGAGCGTGCCAAATGTGCCTAGAGCATCCTGAACGCCTCCACCGACGCCTGCCTGACGAACGGTTTCTAATGTCAATTTATTCAAGGTAACATCGTCATTAGCGGCGGCAAATTTCCATTTACCTAACTGTAAACCAGTTTGGCTAGGACCGTATATCTTGGAAATGGTTGTGGCATCAGATACAACGGTAATGTTTACATTGCCGGCTCCGACAGTTACTTGCTGACCGGTAGCCACAGGAACACCGGTTCCGGCAGTACCGCTGTCTTTACCATTATATCGCAACCGTGCTGATGGTTGAACCCAATTGAGTGGATCCTTGCCATAGGGACATGTTTTGGAACATGTTAGTAGCCATACCTGAAGCCAAACCAAAGGCTACTGTCATATTGCTCAAGCGAACATCTTCAGAGGTGCCGGCTGTACAAATGTACTGACCGATAACTGTGGTGGCGCCCGGAGCGCGGGTAACATTACCCATAGATGTATCCTTGTTGCAAGTTAACGAAGTAGCGCTAACTGTTAATTGGTTAGCGGCAGTACTGGTGTTAGTTGCGTTTGGTAGGTTATCGGCAAAATCTAAGCTAGAAGCTCTCTTGGCATAGAAATTACCGATTCCAACTGTATAACTTACTCCGGAGGTTGCGGCTGAATTAACGCTACCAACTACTTCTAATGACTTTGTTTGACCAGCGGTCAAACTAATGTAGTTTGATAGATTATTCTGCGCTGCGGTTGGAGTATATAATGACGCGGTTGACGCGGCAACAGTCAGGTAGACGGTGCCATCTGTGGCATCGCGCACAATTACATTGCCGGTCAGGTTTGTCAGGCTGCCATTTCCTTTATTAACACCAAGACCCATCTTGCGTAATTCCATATTTTCACCAACGGCTTTTACATCAAATTTGGCTAACACAATTCCTTGCGCGCCAGCAGAGATATTACCGGCTGGAGAAGCGGTGTTCTTGTTTACGGTCAATGTGCCGGCATTCATCTGGAAGTAAGCTGTGCCGCCGCGGGTATCTGTAAAGCCGGTTGGCAATACATAGAACCCGGTGCTTACGCCTTTAACCATTACATCATAATCATTCTGGACATGGACGTTGAACCAACGACCGGAACCGTTCATTACATCAACCTTCAAAACCAAATCACGATTTGTGCTCTTTGGCACGGTGTATGGAGTAAGATTGACAGTTACATAACGATTAACCATTGCCGGAGCAGAGCCTAACTTACTACCATCCGGTGCATAGACGCTAAAGTTGGCTAAATCGCCATCTTGAACGCTACCTTCAAAATAGTACGTAAGTTCGGATACTTTGATATCTTCATTACCACTAGTTTCAGCAACTCTTAATTTAGCGACTTCTTTGTCCTTGTCGCCAACATTCAAGTTGCCGGTACCGCTTGCGGCGGCTCCGCCTTGCGATTGAAGAGTGGTAGATACACCGGCCAAAGAGGCATTGCCATCAATGATAGACATCTGGTTGCCTGCGATCGGGAATGATCCGCCCACAGTGCCATTACTCATAACATCTGTAGCGGCGGCCAAACTAAAGCCAACTAAACCGGAGTTAGCAGAAGCGGAAATGTTTACTTTAACTGTTAAGGATTCGGAACCGCCCGCGGCTACTAGAACCGGGTTGGCGCCAAAACTTATGGTTACTTTGTTGTCTGATGTTAAGGAAGTCATAACATCACCATGGCGTTTGCCTTGAGCATCCCAAGCGCTAACACCGGATATATTGCTATTGGCAATTAAACCGGTCTTAGTTAAGGTGATTCCGGTAACTTGAGTGGCTGAACTAGCGCCTAAAGTTAATTTTAAGACGCTGTTGTACGCGGAACCATCGGCAACATTCGCGGCGGCAGGATTATCCGAGGCTAGGGAAACGGTTAAGTTTCCACCCACGGTTGTTCCAGTGCCAGTGCCTGTGCCTGTGCCCGTGCCGGATGAAATTGCTCCGTCTTGAGTTCTGTTCCTTAAAACAGACTCTTCGGCGGCAAGCTGTGTACCCACGGTGGTAGCGGCTAAAGCGGCAGCCGAAACAGCATGAACGAATTTGGATTTTAACCCATTCGCGGTCATACCGGTAGCGGTAACTTCGCGCAACACGTTGCCCGCGGCCACATACCATGTTTTGCTGTCTTTACTTACCAACATACCTTCATGAACCGCACCAGCAATATCGGCTCCTCTATTTACATAGTGAGGCCAAAAAGCGTCGGCAACAGTCATTACTTTGTAGCTGGCGCCATATAAGGCGGCGGCATCGGCCGTGCTGATTTTAGATAAGGTGTTGCCTGGTAAGACAACATATAATTGGTCGGAAGAAGGTCTCTTCACGACATAAGAACCGGCGCGATAGTTGACTGCGCCCGGGTACATGCTAGGAACTGGCAAGGAATCAAAACAGTCTTGGGTTACGGTTACGTAACCGCCGTATGAATCATTGACATTCCAAGATTTGAATTCGTCACCTGAAGGGAAATATAAAACCTTTGAGTCCTTGTTGACAGAATAGATAGCCGGTTTGCCGGATACCTTGATCATATCACCAGCCGCTAATGTTGGACAGACTGCCGCGTTGGCAACTGCCGGCAATAAAGCGGAAACGCCGACAGACCACAACATAGTGGAACCGACGACGCTAGCCGTAAAGATTTTTTTCCCGAATTTTATTACTTCGGTCATAATTTTAATTAAATTCTTTAGTCCGGTGCGCCCCGCAAATGCGAAGTCGCCGGACTAAAGTTTTCCCCGTGTGGGGATACAATGGCTTTGCGAGTCTTTTATAGACCCTCGACCTGTTGCAAAAAGCCGTGAATAATACTTTTCTCTCTCTCTGGATTGCCCAATTATTGGACAGTCTAAAGAAAAAGAAAATTATTTTTTTGTAGTGGTAGGA
>Ga0075995_119_pt1 | contig 8049 bp, 7 predicted proteins | sample RifGroA2_FD_68041 | JGI IMG/M metagenome (GOLD analysis project Ga0075995, IMG submission 68041) | Parcubacteria bacterium GW2011_GWA2_51_10
CACAAAATTAGGAATTTCTTTTACTTCATACAAAGAAGGTTCCCATATTGGTCGTCGTTCATCCCGCAGGACTTCCGGGGGAAATTCCCGGCAAGGGCGCAAATATTTCCTTTGCTGCCGAAGAGGCGCGAAAGCACATCATAGATCAGAGAGGCTTTTCCTACGATAAAGTGCTCGTATCGGCGTTCGATATTGATACGGTCGTATATCCGCAGTACTTCGCCTGCCTCGCGTGGCACTTTTTAACGTGCGAGCGGCCGGCGCGAAGCTCGTTCCAGCCGGTTCCTCTTTATAATAACAACATCTGGCAGGCGCCCATGCTCTCGCGCGTCATCGATTACTCGAGTTCGTTTTGGCAGATGATCGAACAGGAACGGCCCGAACGGGTTGTGACGTTTTCATCCCATGCGGTGCCTTTCCGGCAACTGTATGAAGCGGGATATTGGCAGCGAAACGTTGTATCAGAGGATTCACGCATCTTCTTTAATCTTTTTGTTCATTACGATGGAGACTATGAGGTTGTTCCGATAGCGTATCCGGTCTCCATGGACGCGAATGCTGCCCCGACGCTGTGGGGCACGGCGAAAAATATTTATCGGCAACACCGCCGCTGGACGTATGGCGCGGAGAATATTCCGTACCTCCTCTTCGCATTCTCGAAGAATCCGCGTATACCGTTCAGGAAAAAACTTCGCGTCGCGGGAATTCAGATTGAGGGTTTTTGGTCGGCTGTCACGCACCCTCTTATCCTTGCGGTCGTCGGCTGGTTGCCTCTCTTTGTCGGCGGCCGCGGTTTTAATGTGTCGGTCCTGTCATACAATTTGCCGTCTGTCGCGCAGACTTTTCTCAATGTCGCGCTGCTCGGGCTCATCGTGTCGGCATATGTTGCGATGAAGCTCATGCCGGAGCGGCCGCCAGAATACGGGCGCATGAAGAGCGCGTCGATGATGCTTCAGTGGCTTCTCGTGCCCTTCACCATGATTTTCTTCAGCGCGATCCCTGGGTTTGATGCGCAGATGCATCTCCTTACGGGGCGCTACTTGGGATTCTGGGCAACGCCCAAAACACGCCTGACCTTCTCAAAGAAGGCACCTTGACTCAAGGATTCTTGCAGCGGCAACTGTTCGAAATTGTACTAACCGGGTACTATGCGGCGATGGTAATGGAGCCATTGTCAAAGCGGTTGCGCCTTTTGGTTTTTTTAATTTTCAGCGCACTTTTTGTTTTTATTCTTCCAATCGTCATTCTGTATGCGAGCGGCTATCGCTTCAAGAGTGGCCTCGGCATTGTTCGCACGGGCGGCATCTACATTACAGTTCCGTATGATGATGCCGTGGTCAAGATTGATGGGACGGAAATAGGCATAAGTGGATTTCTCAAGCGCAATTTTTATCTCGGCGATCTCACTCCCAGCTCGTATGAAGTGAGCGTCAGAAAGGAAGGATATTATACGTGGGTTCATACGCTTGTTGTCGAGCAACAGATAGTAAGCGACGCGCGTGCGCTTCTGATTCCCGAGGAGATCACATTGCTTCGCATATCGAGTGGCCTTCCCGCTTCTACATCAACGCGCGCAGTATCGACTGAAACATGGAGGACATACCTCAAAGCTTTTGAGAGTCCTATGGCAACAACGACAACCCCGTCCGGAGCATACGATCTTGCGGGCAACGAAGCAGTGTTTGTTGAGAAGGGGAATGTGTATGTGCGGTGGATAGACGAGAGCGCATCGCCGTCGAGCAATTTCTGTAGCCGGCCGTCGTTGTGTGTTCGACAGATGACGATAGAAGATGGACGGCAAACCTCGACCAGCGCCGCATACTTCGCAGGCGGCGTCGTGTTTCGCACCACAGAAGGTGGCGTCTTTATACGTGAATCTTCTGTCCTCCCGGGTTCCGTGCTCGCGCCGATCTATGCCCGCCGGGGAGCGGATTTTCGCATTCTCGATGACGGGCTCGTCATTAAGGAGGGAAATAATCTCTATCAAGTCACCGGACTGTAGAACGGCTTAACGTATCCGTGCCTGATATTCTTGTCGCGTCGCTTCCTCGATCTTGCGATGGAGCGCACTGACCTCGTCGTTAGTCAATGTGCGCTCAACGCTGCGATAAGTGATGCGGTATGCGTAGCTTACATTACCTTTCCCGAGCTTTTCATCGTTCTCATACGTGTCGATGAGCGACACTTGTTCTACGAGATCCTTGGCGATATCGCGCACCAGATCAAAGTAATTATTGGGAATAAAGCCCTTTTTTACGATGAATGAAATGTCCCGAACGCTCGCCGGATATTTCGAGACCTCCTTATATTTTTGCCCGAGGACCAGCTGTTTCTTGATCCGCTCATCGTTCGACCATAGAAGACGAATGTCAGGGAGCTCCATCGAGATCATCGCGAAGCGCTCAAGTCCGGGACCGAATGCCCATCCGTTCCATTTGTCTGGATCAACGCCGAATGTTTTAAGCACGCTCCCTTTCACGATGCCGGCACCTCCGACCTCGAGCCACTGGCCCCCTTTGTCTATCTCCATTTCGATCGAAGGATGTGTATAGGGGAAGGTATCTGGATTAAATCGGTACTTCACCTGCGGACCAAAAGCGGCAACGGCGATATTCGAAAGCGCTTTTTGCAGATCTTCTTTATCGAGTGCCTCTTTTTCCTTCGGGGCAAGGTACCAGCCGTCGATCTGGTGGAATACGTTCATATGTCTGTTATCGATCTCATCTTTGCGATATACTTTCCCATACGAGAACGCGCCAACCGCCTCGCCTTTATCCATGCGCCGCTTTACGCTCTCGTCTTTCAGATAGTAGTACCACATGACGGTCGTATGCGTGCGCAGGATATGCTCGTCGTCAACGTAGTAGGTGTCGGATCGCGAGCGGGCCGGATGATCGAGAGGAAAGTCGAAAAGGTCGAACGCAATATGAGTGTCCATGATCTCCGGCACATCGATAACGTCAAAATCCTTGAAATCGGGCATCGCAAGGATGCGCTGCACGAGCTCATTCAATGGATTTCCTGGGGTTCGGGAAAGATCAGGCATCGAAAGGTAGCGCCGTATACGTGCCGCTTCTGCGTCTGTTCTTTTCTCTAATTCCTTGCGGAGCCGATTTTCTTCCTCCCTCGAGATTTTTATCCCCATAGTCTGTATTGATAACACATTGCTCTAAAAAATCATTGCGCCCGGTCAATACAATAAACATGCGATGGATGCAAAAGCAATGATGGGGAATACGAGGCGGCAAAAAAGGAGGGTTGGGAAGTACGCTAAAGAGAAGAAAAACTTATGCACTTTCTTGCTTGCAAGAGGTTGTTTTTTTGATACAATAAAAATGTAAAACATGGCTGAAACTAAGGTAAAAAAAGGCATCAAAATAACCCCCAAAGTGGGGGGTTCTTCGTCTGCTTCAGCGACAGGTAAATACGGAGCAGAACAAATTACAGTTCTTGAAGGCCTTGAGGCGGTGCGTCGCCGTCCCGGAATGTACATTGGGACGACTGGACCCGCGGGCCTCCATCACCTCGTCATCGAAGTCTTCGACAACGGTAGAGACGAAGCGATGGGTGGTTTTGCAGATGACATCGAAATTGCATTCTTGCCGGGGAATCGCGTGCGCGTGGTGGATAATGGGCGCGGTATTCCTGTTGACATTCACTCGAAAACGAAAGTCTCCGCTCTCGAAACTGTGATGACTGTGTTGCACGCTGGAGGAAAATTTGGAGGCGAGGGGTACAAGGTTTCGGGCGGATTGCATGGCGTCGGAGTCTCTGTCGTGAATGCGCTTTCGAAGCATTTGCAAGCGGAAGTTCATCGCGATGGCGGAAAGTATCTGCAGGAATATAAAGATGGCGGCAAGCCCATGGGGAAGGTTAGGAAAGTCGCCGCGTCGAAATTACACGGCACGATAATCACATTTGAGCCCGACGCATCGATTTTTCCGGAGCGTGAATTCTCATTTGAAACGATTGTGGCGCACATGCGTCAACAGGCCTATCTCGTGCGCGGTCTCCGGATAAGCATTCTCGATTTTCGAGGAGTCACGCAAACGATTGATAGCGACAACGTTTTTTATCTGCGAGAAGCGAAAATAGATGTGCCGTCGATGACGTTCTATTTCGAGGGAGGACTCCGCTCACTCGTGGCATTCCAGAATCGGCATCTTGAGCCGGTACATAAATCTGTTTTTTATGTTGAAAAAGAGCAGGATGCCGTCCACGTAGAAGTCGCGCTCCAATATGTTGACGACATCGGCTCGCGTATTTCCGCTTTCGCGAACAATATCTACAACAGCGAGGGGGGCATGCACATCACAGGTTTTAAGACCGCACTCACTCGCACGATCAACGCGCAGCTCAAAAATGGAAACGGCAAAGACGGCGAGACGTTCACCGGCGACGATGTCTTGGAGGGCCTTACCGCAGTCGTTTCCGTAAAAATGCGCGAAGTTCAGTTCGAGGGGCAAACGAAATCAAAGCTCGGCAGCGTCGAGGCGCGCGGCGCAGTGGATGCAGTATTCAGTGAAAGCTTCGCCGCTTTTCTCGAAGAGCATCCCGATGAAGCGCGCGCGATCTTTGGAAAGGTTACGCTCGCCATGAAGGCGCGCAAAGCCGCCAAAGCCGCCAAGGATAGCATTTTGCGAAAGGGCGCGCTCGATGGAATGACGCTCCCGGGAAAGCTGGCTGATTGCCAGACAAAACTCGCAGAGGAGGGGGAACTATTTATTGTCGAGGGAGATTCGGCGGGTGGAACGGCAAAGATGGGGCGCGACAGGCGAATTCAGGCGATTTTGCCTTTGCGCGGCAAGATCCTCAACATCGAGCGCGCGCGCATCGATAAAATGCTCGCTTCGGAGCAGATAAAAAATTTGGTGGTGGCACTCGGCACCGCGATTGGTGATATTTTCGACATCGAAAAGCTCCGCTATCACAAGATCATCATTGCAACAGATGCAGATGTTGACGGCGCTCACATCCGTACGCTTCTTCTCACGCTCTTTTATCGCCATTTCAGGCCCGTCATTGATGGCGGATATCTCTATATCGCACAACCACCGCTCTATAAAATCAAAAAGGGGAAAGAGATTTTTTATGCGTATGCCGAAGAAGAAAAAATAAAACTTGCGGGGAAAGATGTTCCGCTCGAATCAGAGTTGTCGGAGGAACCTCCGACGCTCGAAGCGGCAGAGACCGAGACCAAAACGAAGTCGAGTAAAGTATCAGTTCAGAGATACAAAGGTCTCGGTGAAATGAATTCAGACGAATTGTGGGAAACGACGATGGATCCGGCGCGCCGCATCCTCAAGCTTGTCACGATCGAGGACGCACAGGATGCGGATAACGTATTCGACATGCTCATGGGTACTGACGTTCCCGCGCGCAAATCATTTATTCAGTCGCACGCGAAGGAAGCGACACTGGATATATAAATAGTTTCTAGTTTCTAGTTTCTAGTTTCTAGTTTCTAGTTTCTAGTTTCTAGTTTCTAGTTTCTAGTTTCTAGTTTCTAGCTATTGGAACGTATAAAAAAACGGCCGCGCGCGGCGGCCGTTCTCGGTGTCTGATGCTAAGGTTGGTTCGTTGGTTCCATGACAATCATGAGGGCGAGCCGCGAGTGTTCGGGATCACCCGGGAAAATGATCCGACCCCCCTCGGCGATCAGCTTCGCGAGGGCGATCTTCTCGCCGGTTCCCAACACTGCCTGCGCCCCCCACAGGCGCTTTGCGTAGTCGGCTGTTGCGACCTTCTCGCCTTGTTTGGCAAGGCATCCCGAGCGTTTGAAGCGAGCCGGAGGGGCGCACTCCATCTCGAATTTCTCGATGGTGGGTAGGTTCACTTCCGTGGAAACATAGTCCCACGGGAAGTCTCGCTCTTTCACCATCCCAGCGGCTATGAGAGCTCCCGAAACTGCGACTGCACCAACTGTCACTGCAAAGATTTTCTTCACTGACATTTTAAACCCCTTTATTTAACAGACCGAACAAAAACAGCGCTCCCGAATGAGGCGCCGACCAATTCAATTCGTATTATACCAGAATTCGCGCGGATGCAAATCTAAATGTTTTGACTAACGAAGTTATTGCTTTCGTTCGATTCGAGCACCGCGTTTCCCGGATCAACAGAAATCGCAATTGTTCCGCCTTGTGCAGCTGGCTTGAAGCGGAGCATGTTCTCGATGTGATCGCCGGGAGCGAGCGAAACCTGTGCGACAGAATTGAATGTGTACGGAGGCAACGACGGCAGCTGTGCTGTGAAATACCATACGCCGGAAGAGGTACTCCCAATGTTTGCAATGTCGAATGTAACTGCCACGAGATCATTTGGCGAAGTTGCGCGAATCGGCATGATATCGCCCGTGATGGGATGAATTACACCGACTGAAATAATGCGAACAGAAAGGTCAGCGGGTCCGGATGATTGCGCAGCGGCTGGCTTAGTCGTCTGCAATCTCGCATCGGGAGTTGTACTGGTACTCGGCGCGAGAGATGCGGTGACAACACTTAGAGTTGCAGAGCCCTGTGCCTCTTTCGTCTGTCGTGCAGATGTTGAGGTTGCTTTTTGCATGTACGTGACGGAAACGGGGACGGCAAGCGTCGATGTTCCGGTAAGTGTCGGAGTTACGGTTAGAGATGTGCTTGATCGAGGAATGACAAGCGCTACGCCGCACGGAATTGTATTTTGCGTGCCGCCTACTCCCACGGTTTGCATTTGGAATCCGCTGCGGCATTGATACATAAAAGAATACGCGCCGTCCTCTTTCGGAGAATATTTCCATAAGATCGTTGCGCTCTGTCCGGAGACGGTGTTCGGCTGTGGCGTCATGATTTGGATATTTTTTACCGCGCGGGAAGAGAAGAATGACGAAACCCACGGCCGTGCGAGCGTCGCGAGATGAAAAAGTCCCCATATCAATATGACAATGAGGATAATGAGGCCAACGACGCCGAGTGTATTCGAGACGATGCTTGGTTTTGGCTCCGGCGGCGAGAGCAAATCTTGCATGATTTGCATTGTCTCACATCGTCGTACATTGTCAACCCCATTAGGAAATAGCTTGTCCGGGCTGTTTGACCTTGTTGTGCACGTACTGTATCCTCAACCAATTACAAGATAGCAGGACAGAACTAAAGCTGTTTCGACCTGAATATGGAACAAGATCTGCAATTTCTAGAATATGTTGTTAAAGCACTCGCGGATCATCCGGAAGACGTAAAAATTAATCGCACTGTAGACGAGATGGGCGTTCTTCTTTCGCTCTCCGTCAATCAGGATGATATGGGCAAAATTATAGGCCGTTCGGGCCAAACGGCAAAAGCAATTCGCACGATCTTGCGCGTAGTCGGCATGAAGAATGATGCGCGCGTCAACCTAAAGATCGAAGAGCCCGAGGGGAGCGAGCGCCGAAGCGAGGGAGCAGCTCCGAGATACGAGAAAGACACGACGGTGGATGATGTGATTAAGGATCTGAAGAGCGAATAGCGAATAGCGTATAGCGTCTAGCAATAGCCGTTGCCGTGTTCGGTACTCCTAGAAGCTAGCCACTCGAAGCGAGAAGTTTGTATGATCCATTTTCACGTCATCACGCTTTTTCCGGAGTCCATCGAGCCGTACCTAAGCAGCTCGATCATAGGTCGTGCGATCAAGGCAAAGAAAATAAAGGTCTCGTTTTACGATCCCAAGAAGTTTACGCGCGATAAGTACGGACGTGTGGATCGCCGGCCCTACGGCGGAGGACCGGGGATGGTGCTTGAGCCGGGCGCGATTTTGCAAGCCGCGGAAAAAGCCCTTCGACAAGCTCAGGGTAAAGCAGAAAAAATGTTTTTCTCCACGGATGGCAAGCAATTTGATGAGCAGATGGCAAAACGGCTTGCAAAGAAGAAAGACATTCTACTTGTCTCCGGACACTACGAAGGCGTCGACGCGCGCGTGCAGAGAATATTAAAAGCGAAGAAGGTTTCCATAGGTCCATACGTACTCACAGGCGGGGAATTGCCGGCTGCAGTTTTAATTGACGCAGTCTCGCGATTCGTGCCAGGAGTTTTAGGAAAA
>Ga0075995_120_pt1 | contig 7896 bp, 9 predicted proteins | sample RifGroA2_FD_68041 | JGI IMG/M metagenome (GOLD analysis project Ga0075995, IMG submission 68041) | Parcubacteria bacterium GW2011_GWA2_51_10
CCGTTATTCGCAACACGCTCATCATGATGGCGGTGATCGGGACATTCGCGCTCGAGTGGCAGGTTTCGCTCCCCCTCATGGCGGAGCGCGCATACGGCGGGGGAGCTGAAAGTTATGCGGCGCTTTTGTCTGCGCTCGGCGTTGGAGCGGTAGTCGGCGGGTTATTTGCAGCGAGTCGCCATAAAGTCGCGCCGCACCATCTGCTTTTCTTCTCGTTTCTTTTTGGCATAAGCATGGTCGTGACCTCGCTCATGCCGACGCTTCATCTTGCCGTATTGGGAATGGTATTTGTCGGATTCTTTTCCGCCAATCAGGGAACTCTCGCCAATACCATAATTCAGCTCGAGTCTCGGCCGGAAATGCGCGGCCGCGTCATGTCGCTTTGGAGCATGGCGATACAAGGTTCGACGCCGATCGGCGGGCCTATCATCGGCATCATTGGACAATTTGCGGGGCCGCGGTGGGGGCTTATTGTTGGCGGCTTATCCGCCGTGTTTGCCGCGGGAGTTGCTTCCATTCCGCTTTTGAAACGTGACCGTGAGCAGGAAATTCCGGAATCTTCCACTGTCGAAATTGGGGATCCCGCGGCAACGGGAAATAAATAGGTAAAAAAAACGCCCGCTGGGAAACAGCGGGCGGCATGCTCGAGGAATACTTCACACATCCAGCGACGTACGGTCGCCGCCCGGGGGCGCAGTTTCCTTGATGTCCGCGCATTCCAGGACACCGGGATAGCGCGCTCTGAAGGCCGTCCGGGCCTTCTCTTCATTGTCACCGATCGCAACCATCTTGCAATCGGCTGTTGCTATATGCACACGGCCTGGGACGGCCTGGTGATATAAAGTGACCATCTGTCGATCCTCCTTATGAAAACCCAGCTCCGATCGGCGCTGGCTAAGGGTATTAAGCCCTATGTCCACAACCATGTCAACAGCTTTTCCACAGGTTGTACCCAGATGAGCCACATCACACTGTTGCCGGCTCGCTCGCGAGTGGTGGGCATAGTACGCTGGGAAGCGGAAGGAGACTGCCATGAAGGCGAAAGTTCCGCAGGACCCATTCGCCAATGAGAGAATCGCAAGACTCGAGAAAGAATGGCGCTTGATCATAGATGGGCTCACAGATCGCGCTCATACCGAAAGCGTGGAGCGGGAAACACGTGCGCTTTATGAAAAAATTGAGCGGTTCTATTGGCCACGGAGAAAGTATCCTCTCCGCCGCTGAGCCCGGATTCTCGGGCTCTCCTTTTTTCAGAGGTGCAAATGTATATGAAGCGGCCCGAGAAGGACCGCTTCTCGGGCACGTTCAGATCTTCGGCCAGCCCTTGGGAAGGGCAACAATACGTGCCATGAGCCATGCCATACCCGCTACCGCGAGTATGACTGCCAGTACAACATACAGACCGAGTCCAGTGAACCCAATCGCCGCCAATGCGAGTGCGAGGGCCACAAGAAAAAAAATCAACATAACTGACTGCATATACCCTCCTTAATTGTTCCTCTTTGCACATAGGGAAGAGATATCCCTTCTCTCGAAAGTATATACCGAAATCTGCCGTCATCTCCACGTAAAATCTTTTTTTCAGGCGGACACATACAATTTGCATAGTACGCACAGCGATGGTAAAGTTCGCACTTACGAACTTCCGGTTATGAGAAAACTGACCTCCACGAAAGAAGATTACCTACGGGCGATTTTTGTTTTGCAGCAGAGAGAGGGCGGTGTGACGAGCGCGACGGACATAGCCGACTACCTGCACTTGAGCAAATCAACAGTATCCGAGCGCCTGCAGGCGCTCGCTCGGCATAAACTAATCGCGCCTCATTTCTACTCCTCTATCAGTCTTTCTAAACGGGGATTTGCCGAGGCGGAAAAACTAACATACAAGCACAGGATTGCCGAAGTATTTTTGAATCGCATTTTGAGGATTCCGAAGAGCGAGGTGCACGAAGAGGCACACAAACTTGAGCATGCATTAAGTGATAACGTTGCGAAAAAGCTTGGGCGATTTTTAGGGAAGCCGAAAAAAGATCCGCATGGCGAGCGTATTCCGGTTATTCGAGATTGGTCGCATTAGTACATACGGTTCTATCATCGCTATGCACAGCAAGCTGCTCATTTTATACGTCGTCATTTTCGCGATCGCACTCGCTGCGCTTATCTATGCGCGTTCTCCGAGTCGCGGACCGCAGAGCGAGGAAAGAATCACAGTCTTGAGCACCTTCACCGTGATTGCCGACATGGTGCGCGAAGTAGGAGGCGATAGGGTGGAAGCCATTTCGCTCACGAAGCCCGGCGTAGAGATCCATGGTTACGAGCCGACACCGGGAGATTTGGTTCGCGCATCGAGTGCGGACATCATTTTTGACAACGGCCTGAATCTTGAAGTGTGGGCGCAGAAATTGTATGTAAGTCTCTCCGGCCTCCCTCACGTCACCATAAGCGACGGCGTAGAGATTATTCCGATACGCGAGGGATTATACAAAGACAGGCCGAACCCGCATGCATGGATGTCTCCGAAGCAGGCACTGATCTATGTTGAAAACATCCGGCGGGCGCTCGCCCTGCTTTCGCCTCAAAATGCAGCGTATTTTAATGTGCGCGCCAAAACGTATTCCGAGAAGATCACGGCTCTCGACAAAAGCTTACGGGAAGCTGTTCTCTCTATTGCTCCGGAGAAACGGTATCTTGTCACATGCGAAGGCGCATTCAGCTATCTTGCGAAAGACTATGGATTGCAGGAAATCTATCTATGGGCAATAAACGATGAGTCGCAGGGCTCGCCACAGCAGGTAGCCGCAGTTGTCGATGCGGTCGAGCGATACGACATCCCCGTCGTGTTCTGCGAGAGTACGATTGAACCGCGCATCCAAGAGGAGGTGGCGCGCGCCTCCGGCGCGCGCCTCGGCGGACTTTTATATGTTGATTCGCTTTCGAGCGCGAGTGGCCCCGCGCCCACCTACCTCGCGCTTCTCGAGCACACTGTCTCAACAATCGTCTCCGGCCTTACTACTAACAACTAACCGCTAACAACTAACCGCTCGCCACTAACTACTTTCTACTAACTACTAACTAGTTCATGATGATCGACAAATCAAAACTCGCGATCGACATACAGGGAGTGGATGTGCACTACCACGGCTTTGCTGCTCTGCGTGATACATCCATTCAAATAGAGCACGGCACATTTTCGGGTGTCATCGGCATGAACGGCGCGGGGAAGTCGACGCTCTTCAAGGTTGTGATGGGGCTCGTCCGTCCCACGCGCGGTCGCGCTATAGTCTGCGAGCGGACGCCGCGGCAGGCGCAAAAAATAGGATGCGTCGCATATGTTCCACAGAGCGAGCAGGTGGACTGGGATTTTCCGATATCTGTCTATGACGTCGTCATGATGGGTCGCTACGGCGCGCAGAACATCTTTCGCAGCCCGCGCGGGGATGATCGGGCGCGGGTGGAAGGTGCGCTCGAGAGGGTGGGCATGGCAGAATATCGCGATAGGCAGATCGGAGAGCTTTCCGGCGGGCAGAGGAAACGCGTGTTCGTCGCGCGTGCGCTCGCACAGGGCGCGGAAATATTGCTCCTCGATGAGCCGTTCGCGGGCGTGGATGCAAAAAGCGAGCGCGCTCTTACAGAACTTCTTGTCTCATTTAAGGCAGAGGGGAAGACGATTATTCTTTCGACGCACGAGCTCACTTCTCTTACGGAATACTGCGATCATGTCGCGCTCGTGAAGCACACCGTCGTCGCATATGGACCGACAGAAGAAGTATTCACGCGCGATCTCGTATCCCACACGTACGACGGCATAGTTCATCGCGTCGCATTCGCGAAATAACCTTTCTGTCATTACTACTAACTGCTTTCTACTAACTACTAACTAGCTTGCCATGGAATTTTTTCTCGAACCGCTCCAGTATGCCTTCATGGTCAAGGCCATCATCGTATCTTCTGCTGTCGGTGCGGTCTGCGCGCTCCTCTCGTGTTTTCTTATTCTCAAGGGATGGTCGCTCTTGGGCGATGCGATTTCGCATGCTGTTCTCCCGGGAGTTGTGATTGCGTACATACTCGGCATTCCATTTGGTATCGGCGCGCTCTTCTTTGCACTCGTCGCGGTTTTGATGATAGGACTGGTGAAGAATCATACGAAAATCAAAGAGGACGCCGTGATGGGCATCGTCTTTACGACACTGTTCGCGTTCGGCCTCATTCTCATATCTCGGACCGCGAGTGCAGTCGACTTGATGCACGTCTTATTCGGGTATGTGCTCGGCATCTCCGACGGCTCCGCGCTCTTCACGATTATCGCGGCACTCTCCGTCGCTGCGCTCGTTCTTGCATTTCGTCGCACGCTCCTTTTGTACTGTTTCGACGCTACCCATGCGCAAACGATCGGCATCCCCGTGCGCTTCGTGCACTATTCGCTCTTGACGCTTCTTGCGATTACGATCACATCTTCGCTCCAAACTGTCGGTATAATTCTCGTGATAGCAATGCTCATAACGCCTGGCGCGACCGCTTTCTTACTAACGAAGCGTTTCGGCGCAATGCTCGAAATAGCTGTTGCCACGAGTGTAGGGAGCTCGGTCTCCGGCGCGTATATGAGTTACTACCTCGACATCTCAACGGGTGGCGCGATCGTGTTCGTGCAGGGGCTTATTTTTCTCGCCGTCTTTGCATACACATTGGCCCGACCCATTAGAGAGAGGCCTGCCAAGGGCATAGCGTCAGAACCCAAACAAGCGTGAAATTGTGGCAACAACGGCCGCAACGAGAGAGAGCGGCCTCACACGTGATTGAGGCGCGGGCGATTGCATTTGAAATTCCTCGTGCACCTCTTCCGTCCTTTGCGGCATCATAGATGATTCCGCAGGCGGCATAAAACCCTCCGGCGGTTGCATCATGACCGGTTGAGAAGTTTGCACACCTTGTTCAGGCATCTGGGATTGCTCGCCCTCCCTAAACCCATCGCTGTTTTGGAATTGTTGGTAACGTTCCATATTCATTTCGTACACACGCCGCTCTTCTTCAGATGCATCCTGCGGCAGGAGTGGCATCGGAGCGCCACCTTCACCTGGTGGGCGTCTGAAAGCTTCCATCGGCATAAGGCCTTCGGGCTGATATGGTTTTGATTCCCACGATCCTTCGTGCTCCCCGGGCATCCCGCGAAATTCATCCATGCGCGAGCGGCGCTCCTCCTCGTATATCTTTATGTACTGCTCGGAAAATTCTTTCTCGACTGATTCGAGCCTGGGCCCGAGTCCGCGACTGCCCGCCTGCGCAGGCATGCAACTTTCGGGATTCGCTCTGCATTTTTCTTCAAGCTGTCGGCAGCTCTCGGGAGAATCGCACGGTGCAGGGCCTCCCTCAAAACGAGGGCGATCGGCCCGATCGTCTCCTCGTTTGTGCTCCGCGGAGAACTGCAAGCATTCATCTCTGTGTTCAGGGTTATCACAGTACGTCCTGCATTCTTCGCCGCGACAGCCGCCCGGGCCCGTCATGTTTTGTGCGCTGCGCATGTGCTCCGCTTCCTCCGGCGATATGAATCCGTTTTCAATTGCGAATGCCGTACACTCCTCCTGGTGCGTTGGATCATCGCAATACGTTTTACACTCTTCGCCCTTGCATCCGCCGGGGCCGGGCTTTCCCATCATTTTCCGTGCGTGTCCCGCTTCTTCTTCGGTCATAAATCCATTCTCAACGGCAAAGCGCGTGCACTCCTCTGCGTGTGCGGGATCGTCGCAGTAGGTGCGGCATTCTTCACCTTTGCATCCTCCCGGACCGGTTTTTCCTATCATTTTTTTTGCACGCTCGATCTCATCGGGAGGCATGAGGCCATTTGCTTCCGCAAATGCGAGACACTCCTCGCCATGGGCCGGATCATTGCAGTATGTGCGACACTCTTCTCCTTTGCATCCGCCTGGCCCGGGTTTGTTGCCCATTTTTTTCGCGAGCGCCGCTTCTTCGCGAGACATAAAGCCGTTCTCCACGGCGAAGTTAACGCACTCCTCCATGTGAGCGGGATCTTCGCAGTATTTCTTGCACTCTATGCCGCGACATCCGCCGGGGCCGGTTTTCCCGATCATTTTCTTAGCGCGCTCTAGTTCTTCTTTGGGAATGAGATCGTGTTTTTCCGCAAATGCGATGCATTCATCGGCATTCGCCCCGTCTTCGCAATACGTGTGACACTCTCTTCCGCGGCATCCACCCGGCCCAACTTCTTTCCCGACTTTGCGTGCAATCGCAGCCTCTTCGGAAGTCATGAGACCGTGTGCTTCCGCAAACGTGACGCAGGCGCTCATATTTTCGGGCGCATCGCAGTACACTTTGCATTCCGCCTTCGATGTGCAGTTGCCAAGCTCGGCAATAGGAAAGGTGATGCGGTCTTCCTGCGCAAACGCGACTGCTGCGAAAATTAAAAGGCCGGCGGCAACACCCGATGCCCACAATTTAGTTACCATATCGCTATTCGAATGGATTAGTCCTCACCCCCTCGTATGGATTTGTCTTAACGTTCTCAAGCGGATTCGTCTCCACTTCTGCAAATGGATTCTCCTCTGCATTCTGCCCCGAGGCATTCGCTTGGAGAGCTTTTTCCCAACCTACGTCATAGCCGAAATAGTATCCAGCCGCGGCTCCGATAATAAGCGCGACGACGATGCCGATTAAAAGATTCGTGTTGTTCATCATATAGATAGGTGACTGATAAAGTTCTACACAGTATAGAGCCAATCGAGCATGTTGCTTTTAGAAGGTGTTGATAGAAAAAAGGCGGCCACTGCTGCGGCCGCCCTCTAGTTCGGACACCTATTACTTCTTGGTGAGCTTTTGTTGAAGCGCCCATTCTTTGTGATTTTGCGGGATGAACCGGTCCCACGCATACTTGATCGCCGCGTGGAAGGCTCGGAGGCGAGCGCTTGGATCTCGTTCCCATTCCGCGTGATCGGGGCGGATGACAATCGTGGTTTCCGGAATGAGAATCCCGTCAAAGGTCCCATCCCAGTTGTAGTCCATGAGAACCATTGCTCGCGTCCAACGCCGGGTATCCGGCATGCGCTCCATGCGTACCACAGCGAACGTTTTCATCTTGAGAATCTTCTGCTCCTTGTCGTCAAGATACACACACCGCAGAAGTTCCCCGTATTCGCCACGGACATCGAGAGCGGGGCCGCTGATCCCGTGCATGCCGAAGCGTTTCAGCGGCATCGTGCAATTGGGATCCTCGGCACAATGCACGAATGCGGCAATCATGACTTCAGCGGGCACCACTATCTCGCCGCCGCTTACCGGTTTGCTCGCGAGTGCAAGGAAAATCGCCGCGGCAAGCAGACAGCGCAACCACCCATTCATCACGGGCTTTCTCATCTCTGTTCCCCTTTTCAATTGATCTACGTTCTTCTCTGCGTATGCAGAAAAGGTCAATTTATATTCTAAAACACAATGGCCACACCGTCAAACTTTGATTTCCTTCATTCATCACAAATGCAGAATTTTTTGCTAAAATTATCATATATTTTTCTTGCTGTTACTAAACATTTCGCAGGTTAAAAAATCATGGACAGATCATTCTCAATTTCGCGGCAGGCCGCCCTCATTTTTTCTGGGATTGTCGTTCTCGTTGTAGGTGTGGGAATTTTCCTCAACTCTTTTTGGGGTCGGCCTAACACCGTGTACGTAGAGGCGCAGGCTGCTCTCGCTTCATCCACGAAATCTTCCGTACTCGCCGGCGGATGCTTCTGGTGCGTGGAGGCTGATTTCGAAAAGTTGCCGGGCGTTGTCGATGTTATCTCCGGATATGCGGGTGGAAAAACAGAAAATCCCACGTCGCCAGTAAGGAGAACGGTGTTTTTGTTCTTCCGTACGAACTCCGATAATGTTTTTATAAAAGCAAGTCGCATA
>Ga0075995_125_pt1 | contig 7449 bp, 9 predicted proteins | sample RifGroA2_FD_68041 | JGI IMG/M metagenome (GOLD analysis project Ga0075995, IMG submission 68041) | Parcubacteria bacterium GW2011_GWA2_51_10
GTCGTGCGTGGAAAATAAAACGGCTTCCCTGTCGAGCCGGATGTCGCGCTCAAGACGAGCGGTTTGCCGGAAAGCGCGTTCGGCATGCACAAATCGTTCCACGGATATTTACGCAAGTAATTACTCTTTGAAACGGGTGGAATACGCGAGAGGTCCTTCACCGTTTTTATGCTGCTCGGAACAATTCCGTGCTCCTTAAGGAAACGTCGATATGCAGGAACATGTTTCGCGGCGTCGCGAAAAAGGTCTAGCACATAATCGTTTTGCATCTTACTCCAACGAGCCGATGATCCCCGTGGAGCGGATTCGACAAATATCGATAGACGGTCAAGCGTCGAATCCGCGTGCGTCCGCGCCTCCGTGCGGCCTGTCGTAAGCGAAGTTGAGCGGCCTTTCGGCCTCGGGGATTTCATAAGATCAAATGCTACAATCCTATTCTGAATAGTCAATGAGACCTTTCAACACATTCCCGTATGGCGGAAACTACCGTTTGCCTGTCGCTTGGTGCAGGAATGGACATACGAACGCACGAACGAAGGAACTTTCGCGTTGAGGTAAGTGCGCTCGTGGACGCGGGCATCGCGACATAGATGCCTCTTTCCGCCAATTTCCGTGTGAGCATCTGTGCATTTGGAACGCGGGCGAGCACAAAGTTTGTGAGTGAGGGATAGGGCAGGACGCCTTCTATTCCTTCGAGATCCCGTATAAAAGAGCCGCGCTCGCGTATGAGTGCCATGCGCCGTCTGTGCACGTCGGGAAGATGCGCGAAGAGCGTGAGGGCCGCCTGGACGCTTTCGTGAGCAACTGGCCACGGCAACTGCAATCTAACCATTCTCTTAATGATCTGCGGCCTCCCCAACGCATATCCCACGCGAGCACCGGAGAGACCGAACGCTTTTGAGAGAGTGCGAAGTACGATAAGCGGCTGGCTGTCGATGTGAGAGAACCTCGTATCGCCACAAAATTCAAAGTATGCCTCATCCAGAACGACGAGCGCGCGCTGCTTTTTTGCGGCAGCGAGGAGCCGCGCAAGATCATTTTCCAGGAGCGCACATCCGAGAGGATTATTTGGATTTGAGAGAAATAGTACGCGGTTAGGGCGAAGCTCTGCTATTGTTTTTTCAAGCGGAAACACAAAAGCGCCGTCGTGCTCGGTGTACTCTGTATAGACTGTCTTTACGCCATGACGAGAGAGAATTCGCTCGAATCCATAAAATGCGGGTATCGGAAGTATCGCGACCATATGATCGCGAGCGCATAATTCCGCAAGTGTAGAAATCGCGGCATCCGATCCGGCAGAAAGAAAAACAAATTCTTTTGGGACTTTCGCATAATGAGCGAGCGCTCCCTTCAAGCGCTCATAGTCGGGGTACGTCGAAAAACATTTGCCGGTCAGATCTTTCTTGATCGCTCGCAGTAGGGCTTCGTCGAGTAGCCAGTAACTCTCGTTGTGTTGTAGCGGGATTGGTTTCTGTTTACTCATACATTCACGATCGTGCGTAGGCGAGCGCCACGAGCGAGCCCAAAATCCACCACAGACGAGATGATTCACCGAACACAGCTCGCATTTGGTCGCTAAAATGCCACAGGGAATCGAGCACAGGAATTTCGAGCCATACAACCACGACAATCACCGTCGCTGCAACCGCTCCCACGAGTCTCGGAACCATTTGGGGTGCTCCCACACCATTTCCCAGAATTCGCGCGATAAGAATGTATGATGCGAGAAGCACGAGCACAACTAGGAGAAGCTCCGCGTACTGCGTTTGCGTGTATATCTTTTTAATAATCCCAGAATGCGCAGCCGCTTCTTGTAGAGGAATTGCGGTGAGAAATGCGAGCGCAAGAACGACGGCTCGCGAACTCTTGCGGAGAGTCGCAAAAAAAACGAGAACGAGGACTCCAGCGATAACGACAAAGTCCAGGGGTAATCCGGAGAAGAAATTCATGACAGACGTTAAACTCATAATCTACTCCACAGTTCTTATTCTGTAGTATCTAACATGTAGTAAATGTGATGAGAGATTTATGTTTCTACTACTTACTACTAACTACGCACTACTAACTAGCTCATAGTCCTTCTTCACGCAGTTTTTCGATCAGCTCGCGAGCTGTGCGCGAGACTTTTGTCGGGAATTCGATAGAGATGCGTACTAAGAGATCACCGCGAACGCCTCGTCCGGAGGGTACTCCACGGCCTGCGACGCGGATAATTTCACCGTGAGAGATACCGGCAGGAATGCGAATCGAGGTATCACCATCGAGTGTACCTATCGTATACTCGCCACCTAAGAGAGCGTCGGTGAGTTTTATATGGAGCGATGTCACGAGGTTGTTACCCTCGCGAGAGAACTTCTTGTCGTGCTTTACGTGCACTTTGACGTACAAATCGCCCGCCTTCCCCCCAGACACCGCCTCGCCGCGGCCAGGCATCCGTATCATCTCGCCGTCTGAAATGCCAGCAGGAATGACGACGTGTATTTCTTCCTCGCGTCTAGCCACGCCCTCACCTTTACACGTATCGCAGGGATATTCGGGAATCTCGCCCTTCCCCTTGCAGCGCGGGCACACGCGCGCTGAAGTGAATGTGCCGAAAAAAGTACTCCGCGATTCGCGCATCTCGCCCTTTCCATTACAGGATGGACAGGTAGTCTTCTTTGAACCCGCTTTCGCACCGGTTCCACCGCATGTGCCGCAGACGGATGTTTTGGCGATGAGCACACGCCGTTCCGTGCCAAAAATCGCCTCCTTAAAAGGCAATTCAACGTCAATAGAAATATCCCGGCCGCGTCTGCGGCCTCCCGCAGAAAACGGGCTCGTGCCGCCGAAAAATTCTCCGAAAATATCGCCGAGGTCGAATTCCTGCCCCTCGAATCCCGCTCCCTGTGTGAAATTCGAAAAATCGAATCCGCCGAATGGTGATCCAGTCGAACCACCTGCAAATGTGCGTCCATAGGTGTCATACTCGGCGCGCTTTTTCTTGTCCGAGAGCACCGAATACGCTTCACTCGCCTCCTTGAATTTCTTCTCGTCGCCACCCTTTCTATCCGGATGGTATTTGTGCGCGAGTTTTCGGAATGCACTTTTTATTTCTTCTTCACTTGCAGCTTTCGTCACACCCAGAATGTCGTAGTAATCCTTTTTCATTGCCGCATTATATGCGCAAAATATTTATTATCAATTTTTCGCCTACTTCTGTTCGCTCTGCGGGGGGTTTTCGCTATCTGGCGGCTTTTGGCCGGATTCGGGAGGAGGCGGCTGCTTCGACTCGTCTCGACTTGCGTCAGACGAGGCGGACATCGTATCGCCGATTGCGCTCATTGCCGCTCCGAGCGCATCCGTTGCCGTTTTGATTGCTGCGGCATCAGTGCCGGCACGTGCGAGCTTTAACGCGTCTATTTTTTCTTGGACACTTTTCCTGATATCCTCTCCGACTTTGCCTCCGTGTTCTTTGAGTGCCTTCTCCCCCGCATAGATGACCTGATCGGCCGCATTTTGCGTCTGAACGAGCTCCTGCTTTTTTTTATCCTCGTCCGCGTGCGATTCGGCGTCCTTTCGCATTTTCTCAACCTCTGCGTCCGAGAGGCCGGAGCTTGCCTCGATGCGGATAGACTGCTCCTTCCCTGATGTTTTGTCTCTCGCTTTTACGTTCAAGATACCATTCGCATCAATATCGAATGTAACCTCGATCTGCGGAAGTCCGCGCGACGCGGGTGGGATTCCGTCGAGGTTGAATCGGCCAAGTGATTTATTGTCGACAGCCATTGTGCGTTCCCCTTGCACGATATGTATCTCAACCGACGGCTGGTTGTCGGACGCCGTGGAAAACACCTGCGAGCGCGATGTGGGGATCGTCGTGTTTCTCTCGATGAGTTTTGTCGCGACTCCTCCAAGTGTCTCAATGCCGAGAGAAAGCGGAATAACATCAAGGAGTAGAACATCTTTCACGTCGCCTTGCATAATACCGCCTTGAATGGCAGCGCCTACCGCCACCACCTCATCGGGATTGACGCCGAGGTGCGGCTTTTTACTGAAAAACTGCTCAACCGCTTTCTGAAGTGCGGGCATGCGCGTCTGCCCGCCGACAAGAATCACTTCATTGATGTCCGCAATCTTGAAGGGCGATGCTTCCATGGCGCGCTTCGCTATAGACATCGCTCGATCAATAAACTCCGCCGTTAAATCTTCAAGCCGTGCTCGCGTCATTTTGACGAGAAGGTGCCGCGGGCCTGACGTGTCTGACGTAATGAAAGGAATATTGACTTCAGTTTCAACCGCAGTCGAAAGTTCGATTTTAGCTTTCTCGGCGGCCTCATCGAGCCGCTGCCGCGCGAGAGGGTCGTTGCGAACGTCGATGCCAGATTCTTTTTGGAACTCCTCCGCAATCCAATTCATGATTTTCTGATCAATATCGCGGCCGCCGAGGTGCGAATCTCCATCCGTCGAGCGTACTTCTATAACATCATCGCCCACTTCCAAGACGGAGATGTCAAAAGTGCCGCCCCCGAAATCAAAAACGACAATTTTCTCGTTCTTTTTTTTATTAAAACCGTATGCGAGAGCTGCCGCCGTTGGCTCGTTGATGATGCGCTTCACGTCTAAGCCTGCGATCTTGCCAGCGTCTCGCGTTGCCTGCCGCTGCGAATCGTTGAAATATGCTGGAACTGTAATAACTGCTTCCGTTATCGGCTCGCCGAGCCGTCTTCAATACCACCATTTGCGGATTTTTGCGTCTCAAATGGGACCATCTTCCGATCCTTTTCAACGCCTGGCTCATCAAAAGAGTGCCCGATGAAACGCTTTATCTGATAAACCGTGTTCTTTGGATTCGTCACGCTCTGTCGCTTTGCTAAGAGGCCAACGAGGCGTTCACCTGTCTTTGAAATCGCGACCACGGAGGGAGTCGTTCGTGCACCTTCGGCATTCTCGATAATGGCCGGCTCTCCCCCGCGCACAATTGCCATCGCGGAGTTTGTTGTTCCCAAATCTATTCCCAGAATTTTGCTCATGTCTTAGATTTATTTATCGAGCGGAGCGAGATTAGTAAATCTTAGACCCTGTTAAATCGCGGCTTTGCCGCGCCTCGCGCAGTGCGCGAGGATTTAACAGGGTTAAGAAATTGTAATTCACTCCGTTCATAACAATTTCTTAACAAATACATGCGCTGGGCGCAAGACTCTGTCTGCCGTTTTGTAACCATGTCGCAGTACCCGAACTATACTACCCGATTCGCCTGGAGCGTCATCCAGTTCTGCGAGAACCTCATGCAGCGCGCTGTCGTATCTATCGCCGATTTTTCCATAGCGCGCAATCCCGTGCCGTCTCAAAGCTTCGAGAAGCAGATTCCTCACGTTTTCCATCCCATCTCTCCAATTCTCATCCACATGTGTCCATTCGTCGCTCCCGGCCGCCATATCAAAACTATCGAGAGCAGGAATGGTGTCATGAACGAGCTCTTCGCGCAGAGCTTCAGAGAGGCGGGTCGCCCGCGCCTCCGTATCTTTGCGCGCATTTATCGAATCGGCTTTGCATCTCTGCCAGCCGTCGAGATACTCAGCGCGTTCCTTCTTGCACTTCTCAAGTTCTTCGCGCAGTTTTTTGAGTTTCGCTTTCGCGACGCCGATATCACCAAGCTCCGCCTCGTCTTCGAGTCGAGACGGGTCCTCTTCCGACTCGAAATTTACATCATCGGCGGCTCGTTCATTCTGTGTGTCATCGCCCATAGCGGCGGGATTATACCAAAGATAGCTGCTAGCTTCTAGGTTCAAGCTTCTGGAGAAAAAATCCATATGAGAAGAGCCCACACCGCAGGTGAGCTCTTCAGTGGGAGTGAGAAAGCGTTCACGCTTCCTCGCCCTCTGACTCGACGTGCTCCCTCCATTCGGAGGACAGATGCACGACGTGCCAGATTACGAGTAGCACACCGACCGACAGGATGCCGGACAGGATGTCCATGAACTCACCTCCTTTCCTTGCTGCTGGACATAGTGCAACTTTTTTGCTTGACGTGCAAGTATGTGCTGTGGATAAGAGCACCTGACCCCCTCCACACCCACAGTGCTCAAAGCTATCGCTTCGACCACTGTGGAGCCCTTCTTGCTCCCTTTAAGCCGAATTTTTTCCGTTCTTTCGCGCGAGGATCGCGCTTGAGGTACCCTCTGTGCTTTAAATCCTTTCGGGATTCCGGATTCAGTTCAGTGAGTGCTCTTGCTATCGCATGACGCACTGCAACTGCCTGTGCCTTATGTCCCCCACCGGCAACTTTTGCAGATACGGCGAAAGTTGAACCTGTTGCTTCTAGCGGAGCAAAGGCGGTTTTAACGAGGAGGTCGAGCGGAAAATAGTCCTCGGCCAATTTATCGTTAACAATCATTGAAGATGACTTCGCAGGCACAAGTCGCACGCGCGCACTCGCGGTCTTTCTGCGACCCACTGCTTCTGTATATGTGTTTTTTGCTGCCATATTAATTATGAAACAATCTTTAGTTTCTTCATTCTCGATTTGCGCAGAGAATTGCGTGGAAGCATGCGCTCTACGGCCCGCCGGAGTGCCTCACTTTCTCCCTTGTGCGCTAAGAGCTGTGAAAGCGACTCTGTCTTGAGACCTCCGGGATAACCTGAATAACTCGTATACCGTTTCCCCAAACGCTTCCGCTCAGACACTGATAACTTCTTCGAGTTCACAATTTTGACTTGAGGTGCCGAATCCACGTTTGGCGCATACGAAACTGATGTTTTACCCATTAAAATTTTTGCCGCATGAGACGCTACGCGCCCCAAAGACTTTCCTGCTGCGTCAATCGTGTGTACTTTCGCATCCATAGATATCCAGTCCCAAGTATTATTTCAAGAATTCGATTCGCGCCGATTCTATTGCGCGCTTACCAACGGGGCCGAGCCGCACGATCCGCGTGTACCCTCCGGCGCGGCTTAGGTAGCGCGGTGCGAGTGTATCATGAAGTTTCTTAGTTGCAGAGGATGCGCCGCCGAGCCGCAGCGATACCATGCGTCGCGATGCAATAGTATTTTGCTTGGCTTTCGTGACAAGTGATTCGACGAGCGGGCGCAGCTCTTTTGCGCGCGAGATCGTTGTCGTGAGGCCTTCATCGCGTATGAGCGAACGTGCAAGATTTCGCAACAGAGCTGTACGCCCTGCCTTTTTGCGTCCTAAAGTTCGGATTTTCTTGAAGTGGCGCATAACGAGGAGGGATGGAGTCGAAATTCCTAAGAACTCCTCAGCGTGAGGCCGAGGTTGGAAAGCGCACGCTTTATATCCTGCAAGCCTTTCTGGCCAAGCCCTTCGATTGCGAGAAGATCGTCCTCACGCTTTCGCACGAGCCCGCCCACGGTCCTGATGGATGCATCGTCGAGCGCGTCCTCGACTCGCTGCGGCAATTTCAATTCGGAGACGCGGATTTTTAGCGCTTCGGAATCGAGCACGGATGCTCT
>Ga0075995_122_pt1 | contig 5703 bp, 10 predicted proteins | sample RifGroA2_FD_68041 | JGI IMG/M metagenome (GOLD analysis project Ga0075995, IMG submission 68041) | Parcubacteria bacterium GW2011_GWA2_51_10
GGCCCGATGGGCGCGAGAATTGCATGGTAGGCCCTTGTTCATGAAGTGTCTCAGAGAGCTTTCTTGGAGCCTGCTTGGATTTCACGCAGTTGGGGCAGATCATCATCTTCTCATCAACGTCGAGCTTCATGACTGAGGAAGGCGCCTTGCTCTGGCACTTTCTGCACACGACGAGGATTTCGCTGGACATCACTCATCATCCCCCATCATGTCCTCGACCTCGCGCACGATGGATTTTGACGATCCCTTCTTCACGATGCCGCCGGTATTCGAGCAGTAGGGGCAGGAATTGACCGGAATATGAGCTGCCCTTGTGAAATTGTATTTGCATGCCTTGCAGAAGTACTGGATCTTGTCAGATGATTTTGCGTCTGAGGATTTTGGAAGGCCCTGCGGATTCGCCTTGAATGGGCGGGAGGAGAGTGAGTCGTCATCCAAACCCCTTGATGGCACCTTCCTCTCAAGGCAGTTTCGGCAGATGAGGTTCTTGCCATTGGGATCCATGCGCATCTGATCCATGGTGAACTGCGTGCCGCACTTGAAGCATTTGATCTTGACGTCTGTGTTTCTCTCGATATGTCTCACCTAAGCGATAGCAACAGCATTCTCCCTTTATAAAAATTATGGTGGAGGAGAAGCAGAAGAGGGTCAGGGAAGGCATTATATGGGGTAGTGGTGCGTAAGAGGTTGTTTTAGTCCTCTTTTCCTTCTTTGGTGTGTTATGGTTGGTGACTTATAATTCAAATGCCTCAATAACACCACCAATAGTGGCATAGAACTCTTTCTTGGTGATGCTCTTTCTATCTCTGATGTGGGCATTTATCAACTTCAGAACCGCTCCAGATGCTCCTACGGCGAGATGGGTGAAGTCCTTTTTGGTTGAGGCATACGGATAATCCCATACAATCTTGTTGAATATCATCTCATCCATAGAAGGGTGCTTCTCAAGATACTCTGCAATGTTTTCGACAGACTCTTTTGCCGACTCTGGCTTCATAATATCAAATTCATCTTCTTGTCCCATTGTTGCCCCCTAAGCGAAGAACTCGCCTAATCCTCTCTGCCTTTTGAGGAAATCCTCTCTAAAAGCGTTCTTCAGATGCTCCTTGCCATTCACATAGCCCATGAAGTCGTTGGATGTGATGAATGGCTGGCAATCTGCCATCTCCTTTTGGCTATCGAATGCTTCCATGACCTTGAGAACCACATCGAGATGGTTGCTCTTGTGCGCATCCCTAAAAAGCTCCTTGTGAGTGTATTTCTTTAGAGGTAGGCATGAGGTATCGACAGCAGAGTTGTCGAAAAATAATGCCTTGTTGAATTTTTCGACGGAGAGCTTGCGGTAGTTGAATCTATCCACATTCTCCACCTCTTTCTCGCCAGAGCCTCTTCCACCTGCCCTCAAGAATGGGAGTGGGATTTCCCTTGCGATAAGGTCGTATCCCTGCAACAGCGTGTAATGGGCATGAGAGACAGGCTTTGACGGGTGCTTTCTCGGCACATTGATACTCATGAGTCCAATTTTCTCGCTCTTATCCTTGAGAGAGAAGTCCTTGACAGCGTCGTGTGTAAAGCGGTATCGGGATGTGCTTGCGTTCGGAATGCAGACAATCCCTTCGCTGTTCTTATCTTGGAAGTCCTTTAATGCCTTCTCGAAGTCCTCGATGTTGTCGGTGTGGGGCAGTTGAGGCATAACCTCCAATCCAGACGAGAGTTGCCTTATGGCATGAGACTGCGCCACCTTCAGATTGCGATTGAAGGAATCGAGGCTGAATCGTGGGTGGATATAGGGAAGGGAGATGCCATCGAAGTCCGCATCATCAGCAAGCTGGACGACGCTCCTGATTACCCTCTCCCGCTCCATATCACCCAATTCAAGCTCGATGCGGTGCATAGACTTGAAAACCTGCTTGTATCTTCCATCGTCCTGTCGTTCTCTGATATACACTCCAAGCTGTGGCTTGAAGATGGCGACCTTGTCGGATATTTGAGATGCATAGCGTTGCGCCTGCTTGACAAGTCCATTGTAATATTCATTGTCTCTCGTCCAGAGGCTCTTCGCATCAATCTTAATCTGGGCGAGGAAGAGCTTGTTAGGATAGTCGATGTCTATTCCAAGCTCCCTCATCTTGGGCTTGTAGTTGAGTTCTGTAGAAATCAGAGACCTTTTCGGGGTGATGAACGGCGCATGAGATGATTTTACCACACCCGTCCTTACTCCCGTTGTGCTGTCCCTATCGCTGAGCTTGAATTTTATCATTGTTTTCCTCCGTCAGATTGTCACCTTGATATTCTCCATGACTTCTTCTGGCATTATTAGTGTGTAGATGCGCCTTCTGGCATCATCAGGGTTAATTTTTATCTCAAGCCAACCAGCCTTTCTCAATTCCGAGAGAACCATGCTGGCATAGACCTTGTCGTCTTCCTTGATGGCAGTCATAGCTTCCTTGAAGGTAAACTCCTTGTCCTTGTATTTCCGAAAGAGGATTGCATACCTCTGCAAGACCCAATTAGGGATAGTATCAGCCATAGAAATAATACATTAAGGAATGATTATATAAACTTTTCGTTATTGTATTAATGGTATCATTGAACAAATAAGCTCATCTGCCTTTTCTATCTGCTCCTTGAACACCCTATTCCTTGCGTCCGTCATGTGCCCACAGAACCAATCGCCGTTCCAAGCTACCACTTTGGTCTGGCAATTGTGCCTCTGATGCGAGGCTCTAAAAGCCCTGTCAAATGCAAGCCTCTGCTCCCTCATTTCGAGGCGCAAGTCTGCCCATTCCTGATTAAGCTCTTCAGTCGTTTTGGACACTACAGACCACCTTTCTTACTTCTTCAAGAGAGCCGACATGACACAAGAATTTCTGCTTGACCTTATTGCCCTCTCGTTCATTCTTGACCTTTATCAGATAGGGATTGCCAGCCTTCGTTATGATGCGGAAAAATCCTTCTGGTTTCCTTCCCATTGGAAATTATGGACACTACATATTTATAATTTCTTCTCTATAATAAAATATATTATGGACACTACATATATACTCAAGAATATAAGTGTTTATATATTAGATATACTATCTATTTAACTATAAGGTAGATAGTTAATCAAAGGTGAAGAAGATGCAAGAAATGCAAAGCAAAAATCCATCGGAACGGATGAGGGTAGTGCGGGGCTACGCCATCATCTCCAAAGGAGACACGCCCAAGAGAATTGACGACAAGACCTTCACGATACCCTCTCAAAATGGTAATGGGGAGTATAAGATTGTGATGGCTAAAAAATGCCATTGCTCATGCCCTGATTTCGAGAAGAGACGGATGGATTGCAAACACATTCACGCTCTCCGATTCTATCTTGACTTCAACAGCAAGGTTAAGATAGAGAATAAGGGCATTGTTGAGCAAAGGCAGAACTGCCCCTACTGCCAGAGTCAAGACACTATCGGCTATGGGAAGAGGCACACAAAGAGCGGACAGCAAAAGCAACGCTACCTATGCCATCGATGTAAGAGAATCTTCATCGAGGAGAAGGACTTTGAGAGGTATAAGGGAAACGGAAAGATAACGACGATGATACTTGATTTGTATTTCAAAGGTATCTCTCTTCGAGGCATCCAAGACCACCTTATCCAATTCCATAACCTTTCTCTTGACCACAGCAACATACTTCGACGCATCCAGAAGTATAGTGCAATAATCAACGATTATGTTAAGACCTTGAAGCCAGAAGTCGCCGATGTTTGGCATCACGACGAAATGAAAATTCAAGCTGGCGGGAAGTGGAAGTGGCTCTGGAACATAATGGACGAGGACAGCAAATTCCTCATTACAACACAGGTTTCCACTCACGCAAGAATGAAGGACACGAGGAAATTCTTTGCACAGGCAAGAGAGCAGACGGATAAACAACCAACATTCCTGATAACTGATGGAAGGCATCCGCTAACAAGGAGCATCAACAAAGAGATGCCTCAAACACAGCACATAAGATTGGTTTCCCTTACGGATAAGAGGACAAACAATCAAGGAATAGAACGCTTGAATGGGACAATCCGAGACAGAGTTAAGACGATGAGGGGTTTTGACAATGAGGAAAGTGCAGAACTCATGACGGATGCCTTCAGGAACTACTACAACTTCATCAAGCCACATTCATCCATTCAAGGGATTACTCCCGCTTTGAAGGCGGGAATTGGAGTTGAGATGGAGGGAAATAGGTGGATGAAATTATTGGAGGAAAGTCTTAAACAAAAAATAGACCAATAATACCGCTAATAATCCAATAAATGCTCCATACCCCAACTCAATTAATATTCTTTTTTTCATTGAGTTTTTGCTCCTTTTAATTGTTCAATAATGATTTCTTGTTTTTGAACTTCAATATTTAATTTTTCCATTTCTAACCTCATTTGCTGAATCTCTCTTTTCATACTTGTTATCTCCCGAATATTTGAAATATAAAGGGAAATATTGTCGGAAAGGTATTTCATCCCCTCAACGAGCAAATCTAGTATAGCGTTTATGATTAATCCAGCGATAATAACAGATACTCCCCATTTAAAGAGAGTATTTAATCCGTTGACCATCTCTGGAAAAAATACATAGAAGAGGAAATATGCTGTCCCTAAAAAGGAAACAATAGGCAAAATATCATTCATTAACTTATCCAATCTGCCCTTTATCCTATCCCAAATCTTGGACATATCTCTAATAAGAACCTGAGGGTATTTAAAAGTAGGCCCTTGCGACCAACCATAACGCACCACCTACTTCACCAACCGCTTACGCACCAGAACCGGATTTAAGTTCTAGAAGAGAATGAGGAATGCTGTCCTATTCCCCGGGCTTTTCCCTATAGTGCCTTATGCAGTTGCTTAGAATGTCGTAGGCTCGGGTGAGGTCTTTTTCTTTTATAACCAGGGTGAGCTGGCTTCTGGTGGATACAATATCGAGTAGTGTTATGCCTTCCTGAGAGACCTGATTAATGAAATAGGAGTAGAGACCAGGTATTTCTATTCCTTCCTCCACGCCTTTGATCTTTGATTCAGAAATGCTTACGGTCGCCGTGTCTTTTCGTATCTCTATGGCTTCGGATGAGATTCCCTCTATCAAGGGAAAGTTCTTCTTGTCGACGATGATTGTTATCTCGCCACTGCCTTGGTTCACGAAAAGCACTTCATCGAGGTCCCAGCGGATTTTCTTCGAGATGTCGCTTACTACGCCAAAGATGGAAGCATTTCTTGGAAACGTTGCATGGACAATATCATTTTTCATGGAGAGATGGGAATGCGCGATGTGTGAGGTGAGGCTTGTTTCCAAGGAATTAGTATTTAGATCCTGAGCATAACGCACGATACTAATGGTCACTGATTCCAAGGTGGCTTTTGGGTTTCTTTTCTTGATGGTGAGGAGGAGAAGCCTTGCCAGGGCTGAGTTGTTGATGAGCCCCTTGAAGAGTGAATTCTTTAGAAAGATGTCCTTTTCTATCTCCTCCCGTACGAGTGATGCGGTCTGGATTTCCTTCATGATTCTCCTTTATTTTATACAGTTGTTTGACAATATGTATAATATTAGACAATATGTTTAAATATATAAAGGTTTCGCTACTGGATGGTGGTTTATATGGATGAAATTCAGCGTCCGAAATATGATGCCCTAATTGAATATGATCAAGGGTACAAAACCTGTCTTTCAGGAAGG
>Ga0075995_123_pt1 | contig 5657 bp, 10 predicted proteins | sample RifGroA2_FD_68041 | JGI IMG/M metagenome (GOLD analysis project Ga0075995, IMG submission 68041) | Parcubacteria bacterium GW2011_GWA2_51_10
TGCGCGGGCGCGTAGGACGATCAGACATCCAATCCTATTGCTATCTGCTTCCTGAACAACTAAGTGGTACAGGAGAAATGAGACTGCGAGCAATGGAAGAAACGACAGACGGATTCAAGTTAGCGCAGAAAGATTTGGAACTGCGCGGAGCAGGAAACGTGTTTGGGAATGCTCAGTCGGGATTTCCAGATTTTCAACTTGCCACGTTGCAGGATATCGACATAATCGGGTCTCCCAAAGCGGTGGCTGCGCCCGTCGGCATAAAAACAAGGGGGGGCGGATTCAGCATCGGCGGAATCATCGGCACCATGGCGAGCGCCAAAACGGCGGGCCTCATCAATCCGACGATTGGCGGCGCAGAAACAGGCGCTGGCCCTGCAGTATGGCCTGGCATCGCCGTGCTCGTGACCGCGCCGAACCTCGGTGGAACCATTACCGTCGATCCGGCAGAGCTCGCAACACGCTTCGTCGCACTCGCGCAAGCACTTCGGGGACAGTAGTCGTGAAGTTCCGATCGATGTACTTTCAAAACCGCGGGCCACCGAGAGGTGCTCCGCGGTTTTTTTATTTATCACAGATGAGCACTGATCAAAAACCGACCTTAAGGAGAAACGCGCCGATGCCTGCGACGCAAAAACCTGCAACTTTAAAGAACGCGCGATCGCGCTCTTTAAGAAAGATCACAGCCAGAATAATCGCAACCGCTGACGCAAACTGCAGCAGCGGATACACAATGTGAAGCGGCAGTTTCTGGTAGAGCCACATCTGTCCGAGAAAGAAAAGCACGTTCAACGTTCCCGCAGTCAAAACCACAAGTGCCACTCGAGATCGCATAACGAGGAGTATCGAAGCGAGGCGCTCTCTCGTCATAAAGACAAATGTCATGAGTAACACCCCGAGATAGATTAAAGAGCTGTAGAGTGCAGGATTTACGCCGGTTACAATATATTTATCAAATAGTGAGACGATCGATATCACGACGCTCCCCGCAAGGACATACCATGATCCGACAACATCCGGATGGCGGAGCGTAAGCGAGGGGCGATACACCGCAACAACAATGCCGAGAACTATCAACAGCGTGCCGACCATAGCCGATAACGAAACAGACTCGCCCAGAAAAATTGCAGCAAGGATAGGGATCAGGATCAGACGCGACTGAATGACCGACTCTCGCAGTGAGACGGGGGAACCCTGTATCCCCTTCCATCCAAAATAGATCGCGACGGCCCACAGGAAAATGCTCACGACAATCGGCAGATAATATTGCGGCTGAATCGCAATACCTTGAGATCCGCTGAGCAAAAAGAAAATAGATGAAATGAAAGCGCCGATAATCTGGAATATCACTACCGAAGTAAAAATAGGAATGCGATGCGATAGGACTTTGTTCAATAGCCGCATCGTAGCTCCAGAGAATATAATCGCGACGATCACGAGTGACATGAAAAAAAGCTTAGCACGCCGCTATGACGTCATGTCTCATCGGCTTTGAAAAAACTATTGCGCGCAGAGGCGTCTCGCTGTCTTCAATTTAGTACCATGGTATCAAGTAGAAGACATGTGCAAAAACAGGAATATTTATTTTGCGCGAAGCGGAAGGCCGAGGTGACGCAGAAAGCTTTCGGCTTCTTTTTTATTACGAGCGGTCGTGACGATCGTGATTGCGAGGCCGAAGATATCCTTACTTTCTTCGTCTGCTGTTTCAGGAAAGACGATGTGTTCTTTCAATCCGATAGTCATGTTTCCCATTTCATCGATCGTTTCCGGGCGGAGTCCGCGGAAATCTTTGGCGCGCGGAAGGACTATATGAATTAATTTGTCCAAGAAAGCCTTTCCCCGAGCGCCGCGGAGGGTCACTTGGTAGCCGACCGTATCGCCTGTGCGGATCTTGAATGCGGCGACGGATTTTTTTGCGGCACGCGGAGCCGGCGCCTGGCCGGTGATTTTTGCAAGGCGATCTTTCACGAGCTCGCGCTTTTTTGGATCAAACTTCGAGCCAACCCCGGCGGAGACTACGATTTTTTCTACGCGCGGCGCCTGCATGAGATTCTTGTAGCCAAATTCGGATTTCAAAGCGCCAAATGTTTTTTCTTGCGTATCGGTTTTCATAGTGAACTCGTCGAATTACTTGTAGTGAGCTTGCCGAACTATTTCAACTCCATGCCGCTTGCAGCCGCAATGCGCTGGCGAGCACCGTCTTTGCGTATGATGCGAATTCGGGTCGGCTTGCCGCTCTTAGGATCGAGAAGAGCAACGTTCGATGCGTGAATGGGCATCGGCTTGTCCACGATCTGTCCTTTTCGGCTCTTTGCGCTCGGCCTCCGGTGCCTCTTGACCATATTAATGCCATCGATAAGAACGCGATTTTCCTTCGGCAGCACGCGCGTAATAGTACCCGATTGACCTCGGCTTTTGCCCGTAATTACAATAACTTTGTCACCTTTTTTTATTTTCATAAATTTATTTGATTCTATTACTTTGCCTGCCCCGTAGCCAAATCTGAAAGATTTGTGGTACTGGGGTCACCTTTTTTCAATTTCATATATTTAGACTACCTCTGGAGCAAGCGTGACGATCTTTTGATAGCCGCGTTCAATGAGCTCTCGAGGAATGGGCCCGAACACGCGGTTCGCCTTTGGTTCTTTTTTATCCTTTTCGACGAGCACAACCGCATTCTCGTCGAATCGCACGTAGGAGCCGTCCCTGCGCCGGAACGCCTTGCTCTGGCGGACAACGACCGCGCGATGGATGTCTTTCTTCTTTACGCTTTTTCTCGGCTGCGCAGTCTGGATGGAAATAACGACTTCGTCTCCGAGTTCTGCGTAGCGCCTCTTCGAGCCGCCGAGCACCTTGAAAACTCTGCCGGTGATTCCTCCGGAATTGTCTGCAATTTTTACGATGGAACGGGGCTGAATCATAAATAGGTTAAAGGGAACAGGTTACAGGTGACAGTTATTTGACGATTACGAACCTTTTTCTCTTTGAGAGAGGGCGAGTTTCTCGAATCATGACTTTATCTCCGACTTGCGCGATGTTTCCCGGATCGTGCACTAAAAATTTCTTGCTCTGTCGCATGTATTTCTTATATTTTGGATGTTTTACATAGCGCTCGACAACAACTGTCACCGTATCTTTCATGGCGCTTTTTACGACAACACCCTCGAAGGATTTGCCAGATGTTTTGTGAGATGAGGGTTCCATATTAAAAAGAGATATCCTATCCCTATTTCTGTTTTTGCGCTAACTCGCGCGCTCGCAACTCGGTAAGCATCTGCGCGACTTCACGCCGAAGCGTGCGGCCTTCGCGCACATTACGCGTGCGGCTGCCCGCGCCTCCGAATCGGAATGCACGCAGCGCTTCGCGCTTTTCCGCGATTGTGTGCGTGAGATCTTCATTCGACTGCTTGGAAAAATCCATATGTGTTTTATCTCGCAACGACGCGTACCTTCACCGGAAGTTTGGTTCCCGCTTTGCGGAGCGCTTCTCTCGCCACCCCCTCGAGAGCGCCATCCACTTCGAAAATAATCCGTCCCGGGCGCACATCGACGACGTATCCCGCAACGTCTCCCTTGCCGCTACCCATGCCGACTTCCGCCGCTTTCTGGGTGAACGGTCGGTCTGGAAAAACGCGAATCCACACCTTCGCGCTCTTTCCTGCCGCACGCGTGAGCGCGCGGCGCGCCGCCTCAAGCTGATTTGAGGTAAGCCGCGCTTGGCTCATCGACTTGAGTCCAAATGAGCCGAATGCGAGCGCTATTCCGCGCGTCTCAGGGCGCGTAAGACGTGCGCCGTACCTGCGGCCCGTCTGCCATTTGCGATATTTTGTTTTTTTCGGAGCAAGCATATTTTGAAATTTTAAATTTAAAATTTTGAATTCTAAACTTATTTCTTCGCTCCTTGTTTTTCAGAAAATATCTCCCCTCTATATATCCACACCTTAATGCCGATGACTCCATACGGAAGATACGCGACTTCGCGTGAAAAATCGATGTCGGCACGCAGCGTCTGTAGCGGCACACGCCCCTTTTTAATTTCTTCCGTGCGCGACATCTCCGCTCCGCCCAAACGGCCAGCAATTGCGATGCGAACCCCCTGCACGTCACGATTCGCCATTACCTTCTCCACAGTCTGCTTCAGCACGCGGCGGAATGTCTGCCGCTTCTCGAGCCCTTCTGCAACCATGTATGCAACGACGGGAGCCAGTGATTCGGGTGAGCGAACTTCTTCAATATCGAGCCGAATGACCCGCGGCTCCACTCCCTTAATGCCCCGAACAACCTTCTCGATTTCTTTTGTGAGCTTCGTAATGCCCTCTCCGCCGCGCCCTATGATGATGCCGGGCCTCGATGTTTTGACGAGAATTCGAACAGTTTTCTCACTTCGTCCGATTTCAACGGAGGTTACATAGTGCCCACGCAGCCGCTTCTTTAAAAAGCGTCTAATCGCGGAATCTATCATGACGTTCTCGCGGTACTGCGCAGGAGTCTTGGAAAACCACTTCGATTTCCAGTCACGTATGATGCCGAGGCGGTGAGCGTAGGGATGAACGGTGTGAGTCATATGAATAGCTGCTAGCTTCTAGCTTCTAGCTTCTTAGAAGACCGCGACGGCGATTTAACTGCGGTCTTGTGTGCGGGCGCTTGCCCGAGTTCAACTTTCACGATGCTCATCGTTTTATGGATTCGCCCCGAGCGGCCGCGTGCGAACGGGCGTCCACGCACGGCAACCGCGCCCTTATCTACCGAAATGCGAGAGACCATCAGGTTCGCCGCATCTTCCCCGCCACTGCGTGCGTTGGCAACGGCCGAGGACAAAAGTTTCCGCATCGGGAGAGCCGCCTTCTTATCCAAAAAAGAAAGTGAGGCGAGCGCCTCCTCGACGCGCTTGCCGCGGATGAGATCTGCAACGAGGCGCACTTTGCGCGGCGCCTGATGATAGTTTTTAAGAATCGCTTTCATGTTATGTACCAATTTACGAATGTATCCCAATCTACAAATATCTACAAATGAATAACATCGTAGTATATTCGTAGCCATTAGCAGTATTCGGGTGATTCGTAGATTGGGACTTCATATATTTATTTCTTTTTTGCCGTTTCTGCCGTTGCTTTCGCGGCTTGTGCTGTCGCTATTTCGGCCGCTTTTGCTCCCGCTTCGATTTCTTTCTGCATCTTTCCGCCGTGACGAATGAATTTCGTCGTAGGAGCGAATTCGCCAAGGCGGTGCCCTACCATGTCCTCGGTTACGAAAATCTCATCGAAATTTTTGCCTGTGTGGATTGCAAAGGTGTATCCGACGAACTCCGGCGCGATCTGCGAGCGACGCGCCCATGTCTTGATGGGCCCTTGGCCGGATTTTCGACTCGCGACTTTTTTCGCGAGCTTTGCGTCCACAAATGGCCCTTTTTTGAGTGATCGAGTCATGAATCAATTAAAATCCCGCCGCAGCGGGTCGGCTTAATGTATAGGAAATAGCGCACCGAGTCAAACTTCGAAACGCAATTTAATCGAATCGGCTACAGCGAGAACAGCGCGTTCAGCTGCGCTCTCGTCGCGGGGCCGACGTAGCCAGTGGGGTTGATGCCGTACTTTGTTTGGAATGCTAACACCCCCTCGCGTGTATGATCGTAGAAATTTCCGCTTATTTCGCTGTTG
>Ga0075995_124_pt1 | contig 5650 bp, 3 predicted proteins | sample RifGroA2_FD_68041 | JGI IMG/M metagenome (GOLD analysis project Ga0075995, IMG submission 68041) | Parcubacteria bacterium GW2011_GWA2_51_10
TTGGCCAAATCCCTGGTTAATTCCACGTGCTGTTTTTGGTCTTCGCCCACGGGCACAACTTCCGTATCATATAACAGAATGTCGGCGGCCATCAGCACCGGATAAGCAAACAATCCCATATTGATATTTTCTTTGTGCTGTTTGGCTTTGTCTTTAAATTGGGTCATGCGTTCCAGCTCGGAAAGTTTGGCGATAGTATTTAAAATCCAAGCCAGTTCGGCGTGTTCTTTTATGTGCGATTGCACAAAAATTGTGGACTTGCCGGGGTCTATGCCCAGCGCCAGATAAGTTTTGGCCACATTTAAAACATTTTGCCGCAAAGTATTTGGCTCTTGTTTTACGGTAATGGCGTGCAAATCAACAATACAAAAAATACTTTCATATCCGCCTTGGCGGGAAAGTTCCACCCAGTTTTTGATAGCTCCCAGATAATTGCCGAGATGTAAATTGTTGGTTGGCTGGACGCCTGAAAAAACTTTTTGCATAATGTGGATTACGCAGATTTGATTGATACGGATAGTTTACAGAGTTTTTTTTAGATTGTAAACCCCGTGAAATAATTCCGCTTTAGCGGAATTGTCGCCTCGCGACATTTCACTGGGGTAAACCCTGTCAAAACAATTCATGAAAAAAATTACCCTCCGTCCCGCAATGGCGGAGCGAAGGGCGTTGGACTTTGCCGGACTAACAGCGCGTGCGTCCAGTATAATATAAATCTTGACAAAAGTCAAGGGCTTTCTATTGCGATGAAAAAATAGCTGTGTTAGTATGAAATTAAGTTTTGTGCCTTAATATTGAGGCGCGAACGGCTCTCTGACAATTCAGTCAACTCCAAACACAACACCAAACACGAAAGGGTGATGGTGCAATCATGACGACGGAAAACAAGAAGAAGGTCCAGCGCGTCTATTTCTTGAGCGAAGTGGCATATGATACTTACTCGATTTTCAATCCCACCGCTTACGAGAATCTGATTAAGTTTATGGAACAGGATACGGATGAGATTATGATCGTGATTGATGGCGCCTTGACGCGCCTCGATCGTCCGGAACTGCTCAATGGGCTGCTTAGTTATTGGGAAAAAAGCGAGAGCGAGTGCCGCGCGGCTAGCGATCTCGTCCCCAATTACGAGCAGAGCCAGAAGATGCTGGAAACCCAGCTCGGAATTTTGGAAAAGCGTATTGCTGAGTTGCGCAAACGTTTGCCCAATGCTCATTTGGTGCTTTACGTTGATAATGATGACACGCAATTTACCGTGTCCCAAATTCTTAAGGAACTGCTGATCAATCGGCGGGCTCAGATTGGCACCGCTCTGAAAGAGCTGACCGGAGAAAAAAAGAAGCTGACCGCCGACCATAAGAGGCTTCAGCAGGAGTTCCAGCATGACACGCTGACTCTTAAGATTCGTAAAGCTAAGCGCGAGAAGATAAATAGGCAGATCAAGGCGCTCAAGAAAGTTGAGGCCGAAATCGTCGCCAGCGAACAGGAGCTTAACCTGTTTCGCGAGCAAAAGATTCGTCCGACGCATCAGTTTGTGACGAAGACTTTCGTCGAGCGGCTTGGCCAGATGTACAAGGAAATGTGTAAGAAGTACGGGGCCAAGTTCATTGACCACCCAATGGTGCTTACGTTTGGCAAATCTGCTGATGATTTTGCCGTTAAGTACACGCACAGCAGTCATAAGACCTGGGTGCCGGTTCTCAACCGGGACGAGTCTATTGTCCGTTCGGTGCTGGCCAACCAGGTACGGTATAACGATTTGATTAAGAGGGTTGCCGGTGAGGCAGAGGCCGAACGGGTGGACGCGTTCGTTGAGAGCGGCCACCATGGTGTTGGTTATTCCACTTTGCAGAAAACTAGGGACGATCCGGCCGAAACCAACTTCCAGGGTAACGCGGATTACGATCCGACGATCGCGCCGCTGAAGAACTACGTAAAAATCTGCTTGGCCGTTCCGTTTGAAGATCAGGTGCGCATTGCGCGCTACATGGATAATCAAGAGCAGGCTCGTATGAGCATGGGTAAGCCGACTGGTAGCCGGAGCCATGAAGTGTTTCGCCGGTTTAACAATGGCAGTGTTTCCGGCATGTTGATGTTGACCAAGGATAAGGACGGGCTCATCTGGACTCGCTATGTCCAATATCAGGATTTCAAGGACGGCTCTGTGCTCAAACAGCCGGAGCGATATTGGGCCACTTGGGCGACATCGGATGAACACCTTGCGTCCCCTGAAGAGAATCCGATGGTGCGTGATGGTTTTAAGGCGCTTTTTGAGGAGCACTCCAAGAAGCCGTTTAATTTTTATGGCAAACCTGTTAATTTGGGCGGGTACATCAGTGGTGGTGACACAGGTGAAGCTCCACTGGTTGCCTGGAATCGCCGGTATGACCACCGGCGCTCTCCGACGCAACTGATGGCTGAAAATATTGAGAAGTTAGTCCGGTTGAATCCCCACAATCCGGAGGAAGTGCGCGCGCTGGCTATTGAGATGGTCAGTGATACGATGGATGGCGTTACGCACAGTGCGGGAGTGATTATGGAACGCGTGGCCGAGTGGTACACGTATTTCCTTGATATCTTACTGGCTGTGAATAGCCCGCTTCAATTTTTGGAAGTTGTCACTAAGGGCAATCACGCCGATGGGGCGCTTCGCTCGATTGGTTTGGGTGAGGATAATAACTTTAAGGTGAAACTTGAAGAAAGGAAAATTGGTATTCTGGAAGTAGGTCTTTCTGCCCACTACCGGAGCCGTCCTCACAAGGTGCGTGTTGGTTGTGGCGGATATTCCGACGCGCGCATTATTCAAGTTAAGGATTATGGTTTGGATGTGAATGGTAAGCCGCTGTTTGGTCCGATCAATCTTCTGCTTCATCACGATCCGCAAGGACCGGGTACCAGCGGATTGGTTGGCGCCGCTCGCAAGGCGGGTGCGGACAATGCGTTTGCCGGGCATGCCCACAAAAATTGGGTGAAGTTGTTCCGGACTGATCTCAATCAGTTCCGGGTGGCTCATCGGCTTTCTACGGTAGTTGGCGTAACGGTGACGGAAAAGGTGTATGCCAGTTCCCCGCCGCGAACCCAGGCCGCGCATTGCCTGATTATGATTAAGCCCGGTGATTATGCCGAAAAAACTATACCGGCGGCGTATCTTCGGGAGATTGGCAGAAATGCTATGATCCAGAAGATTGAAGCCGAAATTGCTAATGTTAAGAAGAAGTAATAATTAAGGAGAAACTATTTGGCCTCCCAAAGCATCGGGGGGTCTTTTTTTTGTCAGCGACGAGGTGACCCCGCAACTGCGGGGGAGCCCGTCTGGCTGACAATCCTCCGAGTTTGTGGGTGCCACAGAGCCGAATGGTTGTGCGGTGGACCGAGAGGCGGATAACATGAATTAACTAAATCCATTTTTTAAGAAGCTCGGAGAATCTATCTTCCAAAATCGCCTGGCGGGCTTGTTTCATTAAGTCAATCATAAGATGTAAATTATGGATACTGGCCAAACGCATAGCCGACATTTCCTGCGCGTTGAAAAGATGATGCAGATAAGCGCGGGAATAATTCTGGCATGTTGAGCAAGCGCAATTTTTATCAATCGGTCCGGAATCTTTAGCAAATTTGGCGTTGGTGATGTTTATACGGTGTTTTCTGTCATTGCGAGCTCCTGAATGGAGCGCGGCAATCCCGTTGTTAGCACTACCAACACTTGGGATTGCTTCGTCGGTTTCCTCCTCGCAATGACAAAACAACATCCCGTGTCTGGCCAGGCGAGTGGGGGCCACACAATCAAACATATCCACGCCATGTTCCGCTGCAATCAGTAAATCAGAAGGAGACAAGCCCACTCCCATAGCATAATGCGGTTTATTTTCCGGAATAATTGGATAAACCCAGTCCAAAATTTGTTTGGTCGCTTCCATATTATAACCAACCGATTCGCCGCCAATGGCAATGCCGTCAAAATCCAAACCGGAAATATATTTGGCGCTGGCTTCGCGCAGGTGTTTGTAATTTGAGCCTTGAATAATGCCAAACAGAAATTGCTTATAACCGTGTGTGCCCCGGTTGTCATTGCGAGGAGTTATAGACGACGAAGCAATCTCATTGTCTTGGGGATCGCCACGTCGCTTCTCTCCTCGCGATGACAATCGTTGGTGTTCAACCAAACTTCTCTCGGCCCAGCGGTGCGTGCGTTCCATGGCTTCTTGCACATATTTTTCTTCAATATTATCCGGAGTACATTCGTCAAAAGCCATAATAATATCCGCGCCCAATTTGCGCTGGATGTCTATGGCGGATTCCGCGGTAAAGCGGTGTGAACTGCCATCTAGGTGGGAACGAAAAGTAACGCCGTCTTCGTCGATCTTGACCAGTTGACCATGCTTGTCATTGCGAGGAGGTGTAGCCGACGAAGCAATCTCATCGTCTTGGGGTTCGCCACGTCGCTTCGCTCCTCGCGATGACAATTGGCCGAGGCTAAAAACCTGAAACCCGCCGCTATCGGTGAGAATCGGTTTGGGCCAGTTCATAAATTTGTGCAAACCGCCCGCGCTATCAATTAAGTCCTCGCCCGGACGCAAATGCAAATGATAGGTATTGCCCAAAATAATTTGCGCGCCAAGATTTTCCAAATCAGAAGAGTCCAGCGTTTTTACACTGGCTTGCGTGCCCACCGGCATAAACATGGGAGTGGCAATATCGCCGTGGTCGGTATGAATAACACCGGCGCGGGCCCGCGAATTTTTGTCTTTATGGGTTAGATCAAAAAATGACATAGGAAATTAACTTACAACCCGCAACTTACCACCAACAACTTTTGCCAACGAATGGGTTGTTAGTTGTGGGTTGTTTGTTGTTAGTTATAGTTTATTTTGCATAAAAAATCAAGGTGTGATAATATGTTTTCAAATGAGCAAACAGCAAGTTCCAAAACAACTTGTCGCTCCGGATGTCCTCTACAAAGTAGGAGAGGAGTGTAGCCACTGGCTGAAGTTTGGCGATTATGTTCAGCAACAAGCCATTGAAGGGAGTGTAGCCACTGGCTGAAGTTTGGCGATTATGTTCAGCAACAAGCCATTGAAGACAAATTGCTTGACGGGGGCAGACTTACGTCGGCCGGTTTGCAGGCAATTATCTCCGAACGGGAGATGGCCAAAAAGAGGGACGAGAAGACGAGCGCCATAAAGCTTGAGGCGCGGAGCTTGAAAAACAGAACTAAAGCGCGGGGAATAAGTTTCAAGACCAGGTTTTCATCCCAAACACAGAAGCAGACAAAGTCAGGGTTTGTGGTGGAAGTAAAGACGCTCCTTGCTAAAATTGACGGAAAGTTTGTGCATTTTACGGAAGACGGTGGAAATTGCCGGTTGGTGATAAGAGTCTCCGCAGAAAGAGGGAGCACAACTTCTCATACATTTACCGGTTCAGTGTCCGATATTAGGCTGGGACTGGGCGAGTTCATAGATGAGATAGAAGAAAATATAATAAGAAAGCAAAATAGATAGAGCTCGCGTATGATTGACTATCAAAATGAGCTGAATAAGGAACAATTAGAAGTGGTTTGGCACGGCGATGGGCCGTGCCTTGTTTTAGCCGGCGCCGGTAGCGGCAAGACGCGGGTGATAACTTATCGCGTGGCTTATCTTTTGGAAAAAGG